>Ga0136616_10002279_pt1 | contig 10176 bp, 9 predicted proteins | sample AntDrymUQ2992106_2_FD_106648 | JGI IMG/M metagenome (GOLD analysis project Ga0136616, IMG submission 106648) | Polar desert sand microbial communities from Dry Valleys, Antarctica - metaG UQ299 (21.06) | ecosystem: Environmental > Terrestrial > Soil > Desert | place: Antarctica: Dry Valley... | reverse complement strand
CTCGCAGATCTGATATCTCTGCTCGACGATGCGCCCGGCGGGCTCCAGGCGAAGGCGCCGCCGCCGACGCGCTTGGAGTTCGTCTGCAGCCGCTGTCGCCTGGTGAAGCCGCGGGTGCAGCTATCGGACGCGTCTCGCCTTCTCTGCCGAGACTGTGCATAACGATTCAGTCGAGGGTTAGCTCTGGGTTGGCTGCCCTCCTGGTAACCCTGGCCGGCGCCGCCCTCGCGCTGGCTTTTCCGGAGCCAAGCCTCAATCCTGCGGCGTGGGTAGCGATAGCGCCTCTCCTGGTTTGCGCTCGCCGCCGGAGAACGGCTGTGGGGTTTGGGTACGGCATGTTGCTCGGCCTGGGCTTCTTCGGCGTCCTCATCGTCTGGATCAGCCTGGTGGGCTGGCTCGCATGGGTCTTCCTGATGGTGCTGCAGGCGCTCTACCTGGGCGCGTTCGGGGCTTGTTGGGCGCTTGTCTCTCGCCTGGGCTCGGTGGCGGCGCGGGTGGTGTTCGGAGCCGCCTGCTGGGTGGCTCTCGAGTACCTGCGCTCCCGGTTCCCGGCCGAGGGCTTCAGTTGGGGCCAGCTGTCGCAGGGCCAGCACAACCTCGGTTGGATACTTCGCCTGGCGCCGATTACCGGGGGCTGGGGCATCAGCTTCCTGGTGGTAGCGGTCAATGCACTGGTCGCAGAGGCGTGGCTCGAGTGGAGAGCGGGGGAGAGGAGCAAGGCGGCCGTCGCCGTCGGCACCGCCGCCCTGCTGCTCGTGTCACCCTGGCTGCTGCCGCGGTCCGCGGCCCGGGGACCTGAGATCAAGGTCGCGGTTGTCCAGGGCAACGTGTCCCAGGGCCCTCCGACAGACATCGTGGCCCGCCAGCTCGGGATCCTGAGGCGCCACGAGCGGGGCACGGAGAGCCTGTCGGAGCAATCGCCTGATCTGGTGGTGTGGCCCGAGAGCTCGGTCGAACTCGATCTACCCGGAAACCCCGCTCCCCTTGAACGGTTGCAAGCCTCGGCCATGGCGGCCTCGGCACATGTGATCGCCGGAGTGAACGACGACGTCTCCGAAGGTCTCTACCGGGTGATGGCGCTCCACGTCGACCCTCGAGGTGAGGTCGCCGGCAGCTATCAAAAGAGACACCGGGTTCCCTTCGGCGAGTACATTCCCGGCCGCCGGTTTCTAGAGTGGATCCCGATGTTGGACCAGGTTCCCAAGGACGCATTGCCGGGCGAGTCCCCCGGCGTGTTCGAGCTGCCCTCGGGAGAAGTCGCCGTCGTGATCTCGTTCGAGGGGGACTTCGGCTCGTCGGTGCGCGAGCCAATAGACGCAGGCGGACGCCTTCTCATCGTCGCCACCAATACCTCGACTTGGGGGAGATCGTGGGCTTCGGCCCAACACCTTGCGTTCAGCCAGGTGCGAGCGGCGGAGAACGGTGTCTGGGTCGTACACGGCGCCCTGAGTGGAGTCTCTGCTTTCGTCGCACCCGACGGGGCCGTGGTGGCGTCCACCCCCTTGTGGAAGGCTGCGACCCTGTTACGGAACGTGCGCTTTTCGACCTCCGAAACGCTCTACACAAGCGCAGGTGATTTCGTTGCTTGGATCAGCGTGCTAATAGCGGTGGCCGGAGTGGTCGTCGGTAAGCGCACGCGATCGGCGCCGTGAAGTGAGAGCTCTGGTGATCCTTCCGACCCTGAACGAGGGCCCGAGCATCGGCCGGGTCATCGAGCTGCTGCTCGAAGGCGATGACTCGACCGACATCCTGGTCGTAGACGATGCTTCGACGGACGGCACCGCCGCGGTCGTCGAGCGCCTCCGTGGCGATCGCGTCGATCTCATCGAGCGCCCTTCTAAGCTCGGGCTCGGCTCCGCCTATCTGACCGGATTCGCTTGGGCGTTGACGCGCCCCTACGACGCCGTTGTGGAGATGGACTCGGACCTCTCGCACGATCCTCGCGACTCAGCCCGCCTCGTGGCCGCGCTGGAGCATACCGACGTCGTGATCGGCTCTCGCTACGTCGAAGGGGGCAGGGTGGAGAACTGGGGATTCTTTCGGCGCGCTCTGTCTTCGTCGGGTAACCGCTATGCACGCGCTCTACTTGGGATCGACATCGCCGACTCGACTAGCGGCCTGCGTGCTTATCGCGCCGAGTGGCTGCGCAGGGCCGACCTGGCGAGCATCAGCTCCGAGGGTTATTCCTTTCAGGTCGAGATGGCCTATCGCGCGGTCCGCCGCGGAGCCCGCGTTGTCGAGATCCCGATCGTCTTCACCGAGCGCGTTGCCGGTCGCTCGAAGATGAGCCGAACCATCGTGTTCGAGGCCCTGGTGCGAATTGCGCTGTGGGCGCTGCGAGACCGCGTTCTCGCCCCTCTTCGCCGCCGGTCGGTTCGCCCATAATGTGCATTATGTAAACTAGCGAGCGCAAGGCCTCCCCCCCTTGGCACAATGGGCGCCATGACGGTCAGAGAGCTCTTCGCCGGCGAGACGATGGCGGCCGCCGACGCGCTGCTGTGCCTGCGGGAGACGGCGGGCACGGCCGAGAGGCTCGTTGCTCGCATCGACGAGCTGCAGCGGCCCCAAGGGTACCGGCTGGTGGGTTCGTTCGACGAGGCGAAAAATGCTGTGGCCGCAGCAGGCTTCCGGGTGGGCCATAACCTCGCCTGGGGCCAGTTCCTCTACGTCGACGACCTCATCACACTTCCCGAGGCGCGCGGCCGAGGCCACGCCACTGCTCTGCTGCGTTGGATCCTCGACGAGGCCGTCCGCCTACGCTGTGGCCAGGTCCATCTCGACTCGGGTACCGAGCGACATGCCGCCCACCGTCTCTATCTCGGCATGGGTATGCACATCAGCTCCCACCACTTTCGCATCGATTCACTCTGGGCCGCCGGAGCCGAACAGACATCCACTGATGGAGGGCGTCACTGACATGGCACGCGTAAAGACGGGGGTGCAGCTTCAGCCTCAGCATTGCTCAGTTGAAGATCTCCGTCGGGCGTGGCGCGAGGCGGATGACAGGGGCTTCGACACGATCTGGACCTGGGATCATTTCTTTCCTCTCTACGGGGATGAGCACGGCTCGCACTTCGAGGCTTGGTCGCTGCTAGCGGCAATGGCTTGCGACACGAGCCGTGCCCGGCTCGGCATCCTCGTGACCTGCAACGGCTATCGCAACCCCGACCTGCTCGCCGATATGGCGCGCACCATCGACCACATCAGCAGCGGACGCCTCATACTGGGCCTGGGCTCGGGCTGGTGCGAGCGGGATTTCGCCGAATACGGCTACGAGTTCGGAACCGCCCGCTCCAGGCTGGCGAGGCTGGAAGAGGCCCTCCCCCGCCTCAAGCAACGCCTGGGAAAGCTCGTGCCGCCGCCCCTGGGCGAGTTGCCGCTGCTGATCGGAGGCGGAGGCGAGAAAGTCACCTTGCGTTTGGTCGCCGAGCACGCCGATATGTGGAACACGGGCGGCAACCCCGCCACTGTGAGCCACAAGAACGAGGTCCTGGACCGATGGTGCGTTAAGGCCGGCAGGGACCCAGCGAGCATTGAGAGGACCGTATTCGTAAGGGATCCCGTAAACGCCGATATCGACGGGTTGGTCGAGGCGGGCGCAGAGCACCTGATCTTTGCCCTGGCAGCACCCTTCGACTTTGCCGCTCTAGAGCCCGTCCTCGAACTCGTTTGAGCGCATCAGCTCTTCTCGTGGGTAATTAACTCTCGATCCGCGGTATCCAGGGTAGTGAGTGACGAGTTGTGTCACCAATCCCAGGATATGAGTCGGGGAGCCATGTCTTTGACAAACTTGTGCGAACGCCCATGAGGCGGGTGCTAAGCGTCGCGTCCCGCGCCCTGCCGCGCTCTTCCAAGAAGCACCGCGGGCGGGCGCTCCACGTGCGGGTCCAGCTCAAGGATGGCCGCACCGTGGAGGGTTATGTCAGGCGCGATGTGCTCATCGACGAAGAGGGATTGCTGCTCCTGACCAGTGTGACCCGCACCTTCGACTCAGATATGAACGAGATCCTGACTACTCCTTTGGATGCCGCCATCGCGCGCAATCAGGTGGTGGATATGAGAGAGGTCGCCGAGGAGGGACCGGCGTCGGCTTCTCCCCCGGCGCCGGATCCCGACGTGGCGGAATCCGAGCAGGCCTCGACCGAGGATGAAGAGCTGCATGTGCGGCTGCTCCTGAAAAACGGTCGTACCGTCGAGGGAATTGCCGAACGCAATGCGCTGTTCGACGCCGACGGGCTCGTGGTTCTCACACGGGTCGTGCAGGCATTCGACTCTGCGATGAGAGAGGTTCCCGCCAATCCACTCGATGCGGCCGTCCCTCGTGGGCAGATTGTGGAGATCGAAAAGGTCATGACGGCGCCGGCGGAGAACTCCGAGGCCGTCGTGGTTGCATCCGAGTCGGAGCCCGAACCCTCTGCTCCCGAACCCGAAGTCTCGGAGCCCGAACCCGAAGTCTCGGAGCCCGAACCCGAAGTCTCGGAGCCCGAACCCGAGGTCTCGGAGCCCGAACCCATCACGATTCGGACCGGATCCCTACGCGCGCGCGATCTCTCCCCGAGGGACGACCTGGCGGTCGGCGTGCTCCGGATGAGAGCGGCGCAGACGCGGGTGCGAGGAGCCCACATCAGCCTTGTGCTCTTTGGTCTGGTTGCGCTCGCTCTGGTGGCGTTGCTGCTGTCCTCTCGATCCAACAACGCCGATCAGTCGGCCTCGGCTGCGGGTTCGCCGTCGGCCTCGCAATCTCCTGTACCGACCCCCTTCGGCGGCGCGAAGGAGATCGCGTTCCTGCGCGATATCTCGGGTGTGCCTCAAGTCCATCTTCTCGAGCTTTCCGGAGGAAGCCCAGCTCCACTTGCACCGAGTGGCATAGAGCAGCAGCGGCCCGACTTCTCATCCGATGGCGACAAGCTCGCCTACTCGACGGAGGTGGAGCGCCGGCAGGACATCTTTGTCTCCCGGCTAGATGGAACGGGTGCGATCAACGTCACCAACAACGATTCCGACGATTACGTGCCCGGCTTCTCGCCCGACGGTGAGAGCATCACCTTCACCAGCAATCTCGGCGGCGACTTCGACATCTACATTCTCGACCTGAAAAGTGGCGACACCCGCGCACTCATTGACAACGATGCACAAGAAACCTCGTCGGCATGGTCTCCTGACGGGGAGACCATTGCGTTCGCGAGCCGGATGGATGGGGATTTCGAGATATACACGGTCGATTCCGACGGTTCCGAGAGTCCCGTCAAAGTCACCGACAATTCCGTCGACGACCGAGCACCCGAGTGGTCTCCCGACGGAACCATGTTGGCCTACAACCGTGCTTTCGATGGGAACACAGAGGTTTTCGTCACGTCCTTGGGCGGCGAAGGACGGCAGATCACCAACAACGGCGTGGAAGATCGTCACCCGGCCTGATCTCCCGACGGCCGCGGAGTCTTTTTTGGTCGTCAGTTTCTGGACTCCAGGGCGCTCTATTTCAAATCGCTCGAACCCGGATCGCTCAACGTCCTGGTAGACGAGACCTCCGGAGGCTACGACCCGGCCGTGAGATAGCGTCTCGCTGTCGGTAGGATCTGATTTCAGTCTGAATCTAGCGCCGTCCGACACCCAATGACCAGGAGGATCCATGCCAAAGGCCGAGCGGCGCTCTGTCGGCTTCACCGAAGCCTTGCCATGCAGGGACCCTCAGCTGTCGCTCTAGAATGCACGTCACGACCGTAGAGCAGCACGTGCCCGGCCCCTCGGAGGTCGGGTTTCGCAGTTGCACTTTGCGTCGAGCGGTCGCCTATTGTGTGACCGTGCTGCTGGTTAGCCGCCTCGGCCTGACCGTGGTGAGCCTTCTCGCCGGGCGGCTTCAAGGTTCCCGACCCGTCGGAGTTCCGGGATGGCCTGCGCCAGGGGCCCAGGACGCAGCCGAGTTCGTGGGGACTGCGTTGGAGCGCTGGGACGCGCTCTGGTTTCTGCGCATTGCAGCCGACGGCTACCGGTTGAGTGACGGCAGTGCGGCGTTCTGGCCCGGCTATCCACTGGCGACGCGCGCCCTAACAACCTTGTTACGCGGGCATACATTGGGTGCCGCTCTGGTCCTGTCGAGCGTCTTGAGCGTTGCCGCGTTGGTGCTCTTCTACCTGCTTGGGACGCGCGAGTTCGGTGAGCCCGTGGCGCGCCGCGGTGTTCTTTACCTAGCGCTCTTTCCCACCGCCTTCTTCCTGGCGGCCCCCTATTCGGAATCGATGTTCCTATGCTTCTCCGTGGCCGCGCTTCTGGCCGCGCGCTCCAAACACTGGTGGGTGGCCGCGGTGTGCGCAGCCCTTGCTTCTGGGACCCGGTCCCTGGGCTTGGTTCTGGCCGTGCCCCTGGCTCTCGAGGCGCTCGCTCAGCAGCGCGATCGGAGCCGCGGCGCCGTGGCAGCGACTGCGTCGGTTGTTGGGCCTGTGGCCGCAAGTCTCTCGGGGGGCGCGGCCTATCTGGTCTACTGGAGCCTGCGATCGGGGAACGCGCTGCAACCGTTCAGCTCCCAAGCCCAGTGGCTCCGCTCGGCTTCGTGGCCCTGGGAAACGCTCTCTCAGGCCACGGTGTTCGCGTGGCGCTTCGATGCCCTGTGGCACCGCATCGACTGGCTGTTGGTCGTTCCCTTCATGGCCTTGGCTGTGTGGTCACTGCGGTGGATGCGAGTCTGTTACGCGGCCTATGTTTGGGGAAGCCTCGTCATCATTCTGAGCTTCGTGTTTCCCGCCCGCCCGCTAATGTCCGCGCCGCGCTTTCTTCTTGTTCTGTTTCCGTTGTTTTGGGCTCTGGCCCGGCTCACCGATCGGACTTCGTTGCACCTAGTCGTCGCCCTCGGTCTCGGTGCAGGACAAGCTCTGATCGCCGCCTTCTTTGTCGCCTGGTATCCGATGTTCTGATGTTTCCCGCAAAAGGCGGATCAAAGAATGGTTTGGATTTCTGCCGATACCGCTTGCAGCCTGTTGCCCAGCAAGGAAGCCTGCGAGGGTTCCTCGAGCCCGTACTTCACGAGGAGATTGAGATAGTCCCTCTGATAAAGAACCTTGCAGCGAACGTCAGGGTAAAGGGCAGCGAGCCGGCGCACCTTGCGGTTCTTTTTTGTGACGAGCTTCTGGTTCAGGGTGGTGATCTCGATGTAGAGATCGAACTCCGGCAGATAGAAGTCCGGGGCGAAGCGCCGAGCGACCGAGCCGTCCTCGTTCCAATCGATGTCGAAGGCGGTTGGTTCATAGCGCCAATCAATCATGTAGAAATCGAGCAACTTCGCGAACTGACGCTCGCTGTTGTGAGCGAAGGCGACCAGCTCGTGCTGAGGTAGGTCCTCGGGATATCCTTCCTGCGAACTACGAGTCGCTATGGCCGGTGCCCCGACGTTGCAGTGCGGAGCACTAAGCCTGCTCGGCCTGTGGCGGCTTGTGAGCGTTTGCCACTTCCTCGGGGCGCGGCTGGAGCCGCTTCAGATCACCGTTGAGTTCGTCTCTGACCTTGCCCACGGCGACAACCGCGCCGAGAACTCCCTGCCCCGAGCGCAAGAGGTCGATGATCTCGGAATCGCTGGTGCATGCGTAAACACCGGAGCCGTCCGCCACGATCGTGACCGCGCTGGGATCCCCAGCCAGATTGCTGCGTACATACTCGATTGCCTGACGGACCTTTTGAAGGCTCGCGCCCGCGTCCGTAAGGCTCTTGATGACCTTGAGCTGCAACAGGTCATTGAAGGAGTAGAGGCGCTGAGTTCCCGAGCCTTGGGCGGCCTGTAGCGAAGGGTTGATGAGCCCCGTACGGGTCCAGTAGTCGAGCTGCCGGTAGGTGACGCCGACTATCTTGCACGCTTGCGGGCCTCTGTATCCGGTGCTCTGCACGCGCCTTCCTCCTCCCCCAGGTCCGCAAATGGCCGGACGCGCCGACCAGTCAGGCAGACCGGTGAATCTCATTGAAGTCACACGGCGGTAGTTACGCCAGTGAAAGAATAGGGGAATGCCCGCCCAGTGTCAATCTTCGGAGTTCGAACTTCATCCTCGCCTTGAGGTGGAGATGGCTCGAGTAAAACTTGAGCTGTATCAGCTCCCCCCTGCGAAGTCCTCCGGAGTCACCTGGTCGAGAAACTCACGAAACTTCTCGACCTCGCTCTCCTCTTCGTCTCGAAGTTCGATTCCCGCCTGCTCGAGGACTTCCTCAGCAGCGAAGATAGGGGCGTTGATGCGAACGGCCAAAGCGATCGCATCGCTCGGACGCGAGGAAACCTCTTTGGTACCGGTGTCGGCGCTGACTCTGATGAGGGCGTAGAAGGTCGAGTCGACGAGCTCGGAGATGAGAATCCTTTCGACTGTGGTCTCGGTTTCTCGCAACAGGTCGCGCATCAGATCGTGGGTCATGGGACGCGGCGTCTCCACCCCTCCCAGGGCGAACGCGATGGCCGTGGCCTCGCCCGCTCCGATCCAAATCGGGAGATAACGGTCCCCCCCAGATTCCTTCAGGAGAACGATGGGCTGGTTGGAGGGAAGCTCGACGCGGACCCCCACGAGCGATAGCTCGATCATGCTGTGAAGGCTAACACCCCTCTTCTTGAAAGTGGCAGGGTGAGCGACTGCTCGGCACCGTGCTCAGGGAGGTGTCCTACGCGTTGCGCCACCAGGCCGGCTCCAGCAAACGCGGCTCGTTCGCCAGGCGTGCAAGATCGGAGACCGCCTGGATAGCCCGCAAGTTGCGATAGCGACCCTGAAAGTCAAGGCCGTAACCGACCACGAAGACATCTGGTATCTCGAAGCCTCGGTACTCGATCGGGACGGGAACTATGCGTCGTGCGGCCTTGTCCAACAAGGCGACGGTTGCCAGCGAGCGCGGCTCTCGCTCGAGCAGGGTGCGGCGCAGGTAGTTGAGCGTCAAGCCAGTGTCGACTATGTCCTCCACCAGGAGAAGGTCGCGGGCCGAGACATCGTGATCGAGATCCTTGACTATGCGCACCACACCCGACTGGGTGTCCGGACCCTGTGCATAGCTCGAGATCGCGATGAAGTCGATCTCTGCATCCAAGCGAATCGAGCGGAGGAGGTCGGCAAGAAAGAGAGTCGATCCTTTGAGAACGCCCACGACAACGAGGCTTTCGGGCAACTCGGCATAGGCACGCGTTATCTCGGCCCCCAGTGCCGCCACTCGGCGGCGAAGCTGTTCCTCAGAGAAGAGGAGCCGGGCAGGGGAAACGGGCTGCGCGGGAGGGCTCATGGGTGTGCGGCCCCCATGAGCGAGGCGATCCGAAAAGCATTCTCCAGCACGGCCCCGAGCATCTCTCCCGCCCGGGTCGGCTCGGGCGCGAACACCCGCAGTGAGGCGGCTGAGAGGGCGGGCGCAGAAGCGATCCGCCGGCCTGCTCGATAGACATCGACCCTTCCGACGGGTTCTCCCGCAGCGGTGCCGGCCGAGAGGTCCTTCAGCGCCACGAAGCGCGAGCTGACCTCTTCGGGCGTCGCCCATCCACGCACCGAGTCGCCGGCCACTGCGACGACCGAACCCCCATTGCCCACCGTGACCTCGCCCACCGTCTCTCCCGCTCGCAGGAGCAGCGAGCGTGCCAACCTGGCCCAGCCATAGGCGAGCAGCGCCCTGGCATCGGCGGCGGCATTTCGTGATCGCATGGCCACGACCATGAGGCTTCGTCCGTGACGGCGGGCCGCCGCCACCAACACGTCCCCGGCTTTGTCGGTGAACCCGGTCTTGATCCCGACTGTGCCTCGATAAGTCCCAAGTAGAGGGTTACTGTTCAGTAGTTTCTCTGTCCCTCCGTTTCCGGCCACGCTGCGATGCTTGGTGCCGACGATTCGTGCCAGTAGGGGATGCTTCAGCAGCTCTGCCCCGATGATCGCCAGGTCCGATGCGGTCGCGCGATGTCCGGGCGTATCCAGCCCGTGAGGCGTGGCGAAGTGGGAGCCGCGCGCTCCGAGATGCAGTGCGAGCGAGTTCATGGCGCCAACGAATGCGCTCTCCGAGCCGGCTGCATGCTCGGCGAGCGCCACCGAGGCGTCGTTGGAGGAGCTCAACAGTAGGGCATACAGGAGCTCCTCGACGGAGAGCACGTCGCCGGAGACGAGATCGAACCCTCCCCCGCCGGTTACCGCCGCGTGCTTCGACACGACCACCTCGCGCTGAGCTCTGGCCCCCAGCTCGAGCACG
>Ga0136616_10002276_pt1 | contig 10179 bp, 8 predicted proteins | sample AntDrymUQ2992106_2_FD_106648 | JGI IMG/M metagenome (GOLD analysis project Ga0136616, IMG submission 106648) | Polar desert sand microbial communities from Dry Valleys, Antarctica - metaG UQ299 (21.06) | ecosystem: Environmental > Terrestrial > Soil > Desert | place: Antarctica: Dry Valley... | reverse complement strand
GAAGAAGCGGCTCGCCGGCGGCTGAAATGGCCGCTCGAGAGGTTCAGGGGCGGCGGCTCCAGGCGGCTCGACGATCGCAGGCGACTCGACCAACGCAGGCGCCGGAGCGGCTGCTGCGGTCCTATCGCCGGCCTCTGCCTCCGGCTCTAGCTCTGGCTGCGGCTCTGGCTGCGTCTGGCTGAAGTCGGGCACATGCTCGACGGTCTTCTCCTGAGGCTCCTCGGGAGGAACGGGCGGGCGCTGCGCCTTCGACCTTTTCGTCGGCGGCTTCTTGGCCGCCTTCGTCTCGATCGGGGACGCCTGCTCGCTCCGGGGCTCGATCCCGTCAGGCTCGGTTCCATCGGGCTGGGTTCCATCGGCCTCGGTCCCATCGGGCTCAGTCCCATTGGGCTCGGTCCCGTCCGTCTGGGCCCGCTGGGTCTGGCCAGGCGGGGGCTGCTCGGCCTGCGGCGCGGCCCGATCGGGCTGCGGGGGCTGGTCGGGCTGAAGTGCCTGGTCGACGGGCGAGGGCTGCTCGTTCTGCGCCGGTTGGCCGGGATTCTCGGCCTCGGCCTGCCGCTGCGCGGCTTCCGTCGCCCGAAAGAGCTCGGCGAGTGGGCCCTCACGCATGCTCGCGCGATTTCGCGCCATCGAGCACCTCCTTCGCCAGTTCGCGGTAGGCCTCGGCCGCTGATCCCTTCGGATCGTACTTGAGGACGGACTGGCCCTTCACGGGCGCCTCCGCGTACCGGACCGTCTTGCGGATGCGCGTCTTGTACACGAGCTCGCCGAAGTTCTCCTCGAGGATCTCGATCGCCTCGCGGGCGTGCAGCGTGCGGCTGTCGAGCATCGTCGGCAGGATGCCCTCCACCCGAACGTCCGGATTGAGGTTCTCGCGCACCATCGAGAGCGTGTTCTCGAGCTGGACGAGCCCGCGCAGGGACAGGTACTCGCACTGGACGGGCACGATCACGCCGGTACCCGCGACGAACGCGTTGATCGTGAGCAGCCCGAGCGAGGGTGGAGTGTCGATCAGGACGAAGTCGTATCTGTCGCGCACCTCGAGGAGGGCCTTCGCGAGCGCCCGCTCGCGGCCGATCAGCGAGCTGAGCGCCAGCTCGGCACCTGCGAGATCGATGGAGGCGACGGCGATGTCCACTTCGACCTTGTGGATCACCTCTGAGATCGGAAGCCTGTGCACGAGCACGTCGAACATGGAGCGCTCGATCGCATCCGGGTTCAAGCCCTGACTCATCGTCAGATTGCCCTGCGGATCCAGGTCGATGATCAGCACCCGCTGGCCGCGCTCGGCGAAGGCCACGCCGAGGTTCAGGGTCGTCGTCGTCTTCGCGACGCCGCCCTTCTGGTTGGCGAAGACGATCACTCGCTGCGAGGAGAATCCGTCTCCAGGCTGAGACCGTACGTTCGGACGCGGGAGCAGACGCATGAGGCCCATCTCGCTCCCGTCGTTCAAGGCTCCTTCGTCGTTTCCTGCAGCTATTGCGGCTCTCCGTCGTCGTAGTCGAGATCCTCTAGCCGCGCGATCAACCCCAGGCCGCGGAAGTAGATCTTGTTCGAGCGCGGGTAGTAGCAGACGTCGTCGGGTCTCCGGGTGCCGTAAGCCAGGTAGCTCAAGTCCGAACCGGTGGCGCGCAGGCCGTGCCCAATGCCCGTACCCGCGGGCCGGGAGATGACGCTGCCTGCCCTGATGGCGTGCTCCTCGTACTCTGCGCCTCTGCGGGCACGCTGCGGGCTCGGCCACAGCTCGAGGGTGCCCTCACCGTCGAGGACGACGAAGACCTCCTCGTCAGCCGAGTGACAGTGCGGCGGCGCGCCCTCTTCCCCGGAGTGAAGCCTGCCCCAGTTCAGCCCCGTGACCTCGGCTCCGGCGGCGCGCGCGAGGAGCTTCCACTGTCCGCCGTGCTCGCCCTCGAGGTCGTCGCGGTTGAGCACGTTGGCCGGGCGCTCTCCCACGTCCGGCAGCTCGGGCTCCCCGACCGCGACCTCGCGCTCCCACGGGTGCTCGCCACCACCGACCTCAGTCCACGTGCCGCCGATCCAGGCAATCCCGGCCCGTGGCAGGTGTCCGATCTCCGTCTCGCCACGCGTGCCGAAAGCAAGCACGTCGAGCCCGTCCTCGCCTGCGCGGAGGGTATGCGCCTGTCCGGCGAGGTGGACGATGCAGTCGCCGGGGCGTACCCGGGACGCAATGTCGTCCTGGAGGCAGACACCGGAACCGTCGAGGACGTAGAAGATCTCCTCCTCCGCGCTCTGCCGGTGGTACGGCGTCGACCACTTGCCCGCCTGGATGAGGATGCGGGACAGGCCGACGCTCTTCGTGCCGGCCGCAAGCCCGAGGTCGCTCCACTCACCGCCGATGTGCCCGGCTTCGGCGCGGCCCGACTCCACATCATCCCAGTGCGCGATCACACGACAATTCTCTCACGTTCGGCTGCACGCACGATCCCGTCGAGCATCCCCTCGAAGACGAAGCCGTGCAGCGGCCAGACGGCGTACCAGTACGCGAGCCCCCACAGTCCGAGCGGGTCGAAGAGCGCCGTCTGGTGAATTGTGGACTCGCCTCCCTCGGCGGGCTCGACCTCGAACTGGAGCCAGGCGCGGCCCGGCACGCGCATCTCGGCCGCAAGGCGGAGGAGGCGATCCGGCTCGTAGGCCTCGACCCGCCAAAAGTCGACTGCATCGCCGACCCGCAGGTGCTCGCGATCACGGCGGCCGCGGCGGAGCCCGGGGCCGCCCACCAAAACGTCCAGCAGACCACGCAGCTGCCAGAGCCGGCGGCCGTAGTACCAGCCGTTGTCGCCGCCGATCCGCCGGATCGGAGCGAAGGCGGCGGCAGGCTGTTGGGTGATCCGACGCGAGCGCACGTCAGCGAGGCGAGAGCCGAGCCTGACCCCGCCGAAGCTCGGCTGCGGGAGCTCCTCGTCTGCCCAGCGGGTTTCGATCGCCTCGCGCTCCTCGTTCGCAAGCGCCCGCGCGATCGCCGCGCGGTGCCCGCGCGGGCGGATGTCGAAGACCTCGAGCGCGCGCGGATCGGTCACGACGGTGTCGTGCTCGATGCTGTCGATCAGTGCCCGACCAAGCCGTGCGTAGACGGGCGTGACGAGCCCGAGCCAGAGGCTCGACAGCCGGGGTGTCAGAACCGGCACCGGGAGGTAGACCCGCCGGAGCCCGCGCTGGCGGCCGTACTCGCGCATCAGCTCGCCGTATGAGACAACGTCGGCGCCGCCGACCTCGAAGACCTCGCTGTCCGCGGTCGGGCGATCGAGCTCGGCGAGGAGGTACGCCAGCTGATCTTCGATCGCGATCGGCTGCGCCCGGTTCGCTACCCAGCGCGGGGTGATCATCACGGGCAGCCGGTCGACCAGCGCGCGAACGATCTCGAACGATGCGCTGCCTGACCCGATCACTGCCGAAGCGCGGAACTCGGTGGTCGGCGTCGCCTCTCGCAGGATGCGGCCCACCTCCTGGCGCGACGCCAGATGCGCAGAGAGCCGCCCTCGGCCGAGCCCGCCCAGATAGACGACGCGCCGCACGCCGGCCTCGCGCGCCGCAGAGCCGAAGCTCGCGGCCGCGTCGCGATCCGCGCGCGCGAACGACCCAGCGGAGCTCATGGAGTGGACGAGGTAATACGCTATGTCGACGCCCTCAACCGCGCGACGCACACTGTCCGCGTCGAGCAGATCGCCTGCGACGACCTCGGTGCCGACACCTGCGCGCCCGGCGAGCACCTCCGGCCGCCGCGCGAGGCAGCGGACGCGCTCGCCGCGCTCCTCGAGGGCGCGCAGGAGCCGGCCGCCGACGTAGCCGGTCGCGCCGGTTAGGAGGATTAGGCCCGCGATCGAAACAGGTTAGACGGCAGCCGCTCGTTGCTCACAGCCGCGCGGCGCCCGTGTGCTTGCCGAAGGCTGAGCAGCACTTCGTCGAGCGAGTCGAGGAGAGCGGGGCGGTCGCCGTAGCGGAGCACCTCGACGAGTGCGCGTCGGGTCGAGTCGGCAACCGTGGGCGATGCCTCTTCCCCGGAATCGAGCGTCCGCAACGAGGCGTGGAGTCGGCGGCGGTCTACCGAAACCGGCTCGAGCAGCACTGCGGCCCGCAAAGCCCACGACTCGCCGAGCAGCGCGGCGAGTGAGCCGCGCAGTTGCTCCGAACGGGAAGGCTCGTCCTGGAAGAGCGAGAGCTCCCAGCGGTCGAGCGCCTCTGCGAGCTGCCCGTCGACCTCCGTCAGCACGAGCCCCGAGAGCAGCTCGCGAGCGAGCGCTGCGCGGAAGCTGTCGAGCCGGTCGGGCTCACCGGAAGGCTGTGCGGCCGCGATGGGTAACGACGTCCTGATGCCGAACGGCCGCGAGTCGAGCCGCTCGAAGATCGCCGGTCCGGTCGCAACAGGAGCAGCCGTCGCGAGTCGCATGGCCGTCACCGCATCCGCGAGCTCCGACGGTGCATCGGGCGGCGCCTCCCCGGTCCTCAGACCGCGCTCGAGCTCCACCACGCAGTAGCGATCGGCCGCACGACCCCACTCCGGCGGCAGCAGCCCCTGAGCCTCCGGCCAGCTGAACGCCGGCTCGTCCTTGGCAGTGTCAGCCGCACGGATGCGCAGGCTCCCACCCAACTCGATCTGCGTCACGACCGACAAGCCGACGAGCGGAGCCGCCGCCGCGTAAACGCGCGCCTCGCCGAAGAGCGACGCCTCGAGCTCTGCATAGGCGCGGTCGAAGGCGATGTCGTCCCAATCGAAGCCACCGCAGGCCTCGGCCGTCGAGATCAGGAGCGAGGAGAGGACGGTGCGGAACAACGCCTGCTCCGCGGAAGGAACGGCGTCGGATCGCGCGTAGATCGCCGCCGCGGGCTCGCGCAGGAGCTCCCCGAGCGCCAGCCGAGCGTCGTCCCGTGAGGCAAGCGCAGTCGCATGCACCTCGATGAACGAGCGCACGAGCGGTCGGTACTCGTAGAAGGCGGGTCCGGCGCGCTGCGCATGTTCCGCGAACGAGAACCGGAGCTCGTCGCCCTCCTCGAGGCAGCGGCCGAGGTGGACGAACGCGCCGAGGCAAAAGGACCGGAGCGCCAGGTGAAGCTGCGGAGCACGAACAGCCACGCGTTCGGTTACGCGCCCGGCGGTCCGCCTCCTGCCTGGCAGCCGGGGCACCAGTAGGCGGTTCGGTTCTCGTCACCCTGACCACGGGCGCGCACGAGCGTGCCGCAGCGCCGGCACGGCCGGCCCGCTCGGCGGTAGACGCTGCGGCCAGGGCGTCCAGAGCTGACCGACGCCTGCATCAGCCGCCGCCCCGCAGTCAGTGCCTCGGTGACAGTCTCGTCGGACAGCTCTCCTACGCGCACCCACGGCGACACGCGGATCTCCCAGAGCGCCTCGGCCATCCACATGTTGCCAATTCCGGCAACGGACGCTTGGTGTTGCATCGCCTCCCCGAGCCACCGCTCCCCGTGCGCGCGCATTCGGGTGACGGCCACATCGACGTCGAACGCCTCACTGAGGATGTCGGGTCCGAGGCGCCGCCGCACCGATCGCCGCTCGACCTCGAGCACGGGCCCGTTCCAGAGCACGCCCTCCTGGCGCTCCCCCCGCAGGACGAGCCACGGTAGCCCGACCCGGTGCGACCCACGCCGCTCGATGCGCCAGCGCCCGGACATGCGGAGGTGGCTTCGGACGACGAGTCCGCCCTCGAACCGCAGCAGGAGGTTCTTGCCCACCGACTCGACCGACTCGAGCACGCGCCCGTCGACCTGCTGCGCAATGCGCGTGGCCTGCGCGCGCGGGTGCGGCGACTCGACCTCGAGCCTCTGCCCGACGAGCACCTGGAGCCGCTCGGCGGCGCGTCGAAGCGAATCCCCCTCCGGCACGCCTTGAGCCTAGACTCTAGGAGGTGAGGGACGCCTCTTGAGCTCGTACCTCCGTTCGGCGACGGCGGGCGCAGCCGCGGCCACTCTCTGGGGGCTCTCGGAGGGTTTCGACCAGAGGGCGCTCCGGTACGACTACTCAGACATCGCACTGCTCGGAAAAGCTGTGACCCGCGGGCCGTCCTGGCGCAGGACGGGCTTCGCGCTCCACGCGTTGAACGGCGTTGCCTTCGGCGTCGCTTACGAGGCGGCGAGTCGCCGGACGGGGCTCGACCGACGCCGGCTGGCGGTCGGTCTGGCGCTCGCGGAGCATGTCGGCCTCTACCCGCTCGCCTTCTTCGTCGATCGGTACCACCCGGCACGCGGCGAACCGGGGGTGCCCCCGCTCCTGCGCAGCCCGCGCGCATTCCTGCAGGCCACCTGGCGGCACGTGCTCTTCGGATCGGCCCTCGGGCGCCTCGCGTAAACGCGTCGTCTCAGCCGCGAAGGGGCCGCCTGTGCGACCGTCTCGTGCTTGCCTCGCGCGCTCGGGAGACCGCACCGCAGAAACGCCGGTAGGCCTGGAGCTCCGCCTCCACCGGCTCCACGACGACCCGCTGTCCGGTCTGCTCGAGCCGCGTCCTGATTGCGCGCGAAGCGGCCCTGGCACGCCTCCGCGCGCCATAGCCGTTCACGAGCCGCGTGAGGAACGCGACCGCAATCCCGGCAACGGCACCACCCAGAAGGAGCGCGGTCGGGAGCGGAACGTCGTTCGCCTCCGGCACCGGAATCGCATCTCCAAGCCGAAGGTAGTCGAACGCGAAGAGCGCCAGCAGCCACAGGGCTCCCACGGCCACCGCCGCCGCGAGCGCTGTCTGCAGCAGCCCAGCAACCCACCACCAGCGAGGTCGCCGGACGTGGAGGTCGGCGCCGGCGACAGCCCGGTCGAGCTCGTCCGGTAGCTGGTCGACAGAACCGGTCGCCGAGGAGCGCACGAGCCCCGGCCAAGGCTCGGGAAGCTCGCCGCCGACGCGGTCTGCGAGCTCTCGCGCCGCTGTCTCGACGCGGGCGAGCTGAACACCCGACGGGCCTGGCAGGGATGTGCGCACGCTCTCCTGCGGCTCCTCGGGCAGCCGCAGCCGCCGCAGCGGGTCGGGACGGAGCCGCCGCACCCAGCGGAAGAACGGCCAGCCCGTGGCCAGAGAACCGCGACGCCTGTGCGCAGACTCGACTGCACGCACGACCGTCGGGACACCCGCGGCGTCGGCCAGAGCGTCGAGGAGGCGGGTTCGATCCGCCCGGCCGAGCTGCTTGGGGTCGCCTTCCCCGCAGTACCGGTCGAGCCGCTCCCCGGCTCTCGCGACGTCGGCCTCGAGCCGTGCGACCGTCGCATCGCGCGCAGCGACCCGCTCGGCGAGCAGCGCGCGCACGGTGGGCAAGCCCGCCCCCGTCCGCGACGACACCGTCAGCACCGGCAGCTGTTCGAGGTCCTCGAGCTGCAGTAGCCGAGCAAGGTCTGCGCGAGACTGGGAGAGAGCATCTGCACCGAGCAGGTCGGACTGATTGAGCACGACGGCCATTGCGTCGGCGTAGGCACGCAGCGGCCGGAGGTAGCCGTCGTGCCAGGCGGAATCGGCGTACTTCTGGGGGTCGACGACCCAGACGACGAGATCGACGAGCTCCACGAGGCGATCGACCTCGAGCCGGTGCGAGACGTCGACCGAGTCGAAGTCGGGCAGGTCGAGGAGCACGAGCCCCTGCAGCTCGGGATCCTCGCGAACATGGCGCCGGGGAACGTCCAGCCAATCGAGCAGCGCGTCCGCGCCGGCGCCCCAGACGGCCGCCGCGGCTCTTGAGGTCGTCGGCCGGCGCCGACCCGCGTCGGAGAGGTCGGCACCGGCGAGCCGGTTGAAGAGCGTCGACTTGCCTGCGCCCGTCGGCCCGGCCAGAGCGACGACCGTTCGCTCGACGCCGAGCCCGAGCCGCACCCCGGCCTTCGCCACGACCGCACGAACAGACGACACCTCGTCCGTCCCGATCCGTCCGTCGCCGACGTCAGCCGCCTCCGCCAGCGCGGTGAGGCGGCGGTCGAGCCCATCGCTCACCGAGTGAGCTCGAGTGCCGCTGCGGCGGCGCCCAGCCTCTCCACCGCCTCCCGATCCGACTCGGCGTCCGCCAGGAGCGACGTGAACCGGGCGGCTTCTTCTCCGAGGATCCTCCGGACGCGCTCGAGCAGATCGTCCCGCGCCTTCGCGGCGAGCGCGCGCACCGCCTGGTCGCCGAAGATCGCCTCGAGCACCTTCTGCCCGACTGCGGAGGTGCCGCCCGCGATCGCGACCTCCGCCCCCGTCAGCCCACCGGTCTGGACGAACACCGCGAGCATGACGGTGAGCCCGGCGCCGTTGACGCCGAACGAGGCCACGCGTGCGGTCGTGCGCTTGTCCATTCCCTCCCGGCGGACGAGTTCGAAGACCGCGGCCTGCCAGTCACGCACCTCCTGCGCAACGGCCGGGGTGAGCCCCGCGGAGGCGGCGTCCGGCCGCTGAGCACCGGCAATGAGCGCAGCGCCTGCGGGCGAGGATCGCCACGCGGCCGCTGCGCGCTCGGCTGCTCGTTCGGCGGCCGCACGCACGACGGACTCGATGCCGGTCTCGACCGCGTTCTTGACTTCGGTGTCAGCCGTCGGCCTCCCGGTGAGGACGCTACGCAAGCGATCTCGAGCCCACGCGATCCGCGACTCGAGGGCCCGCATCAGCTCGCCCGTGCCCACGACCTCGTACCAGCGCGCGAGCACCTCGCCGCGCAGCAGAGAACCGCCCTTCAGCGTCTCCTCGACCTCCTCGAGCGCGCGGTCGTAGGAGCTCTCGACCTGCCGCCTCAGCTCCTCGACGACCGCGTCCTGCGCTGCCGCCGCACGCTGTACCTCGTTCACGCGTGCCGGGATGCTGGCGAGCGCTCCGGCCAGGGTGCGCTGGATCAAGGCCGCGCGCGATTGCGCATCGGCCGCCAGCTCGTCGAGCCAGCGACGAACCGGCGAGAGTGCCTCGGCGGGGAGAAGCCCGCTCTGGAGCGCGCTCTCGGGTACGACGAGCAGCTCTGCGCCGTCCAGGCCACGCTCCTGCAACATCTGCCCGAGGTGCGCCGCCACTTCGGTGCTCGCCTCCGGAGGAACCCGGTTGAGGACGACTGCCAGGCTCGTGCTGCGGTCTCGGGCAGCGTGCAGCAGCTCCCACGGAACCGCATCCGCGTAGCGGGCGGCCGTCGTGACGAAGAGCCACGCGTCGGCGGCGGCGAGCAGCTGACCCGCGAGGGTGCGGTTCTCCTCCGCGACCGAATCGATGTCGGGCGAGTCGAGCAGGGCGAGCCCGGCTGGGAGCGCCTCGGTGGGAACGAGCTGGAGACCGCCCGCGGGAGCCGCGCCGGTCGTGCGGGAGAGCTGCGGCAGCACATGGTCCTCCTCGAACCAGCGCAGGTCGTGCGGGCTGCAGGCGAGCACCGGCGCCCGCGTCGTCGGGCGGAGCACTCCTGCGGCACTCACCTCCGCTCCCACCAGGCTGTTGACGAGGGTCGACTTGCCGGCGCCCGTCGACCCACCGACAACCATCAGGAGGGGCGCGTCGAGCCGGCTGAGGCGCGGCAGCAGGTAGTCGTCGATCTGCCCGACCAGCTCGTCGCGTACGTGCCGGGCTTCCTCGGCACCCGCCAGATCGATCGCGAGCCGCACGCCTGCGAGCTCGTCACGTAGGTGGGCAAGGGTTTGAGCGCTCATTGCGTTCACCCTTCCCCCTTTCGGGGCGACGCAAAGCGTTCGTCAGCGGCCGCAGCCTCCGGCGCGATTCGCGCGAGCTGCTCGCGGAGCCAGAGCAACGCCAGATCCTTCGCCTTCGCCTCGAGCATCACGTCGACCGGACGCGGGGCCGACTCGAGCACGTCGAGGAGGTCCCACGGCGTCACGAAGTCGGCGTGCTGATCGAGGAGCGGTGCGACGAGCCGCGCATCCTTGCCCCTCCCCCCGACCGAGCGCAGCTCTGTACGCGGGCTCGAGAGGTGTACCTTCGGGCGCACGTCGTGCGGCCAGGTCTCGAGCGCGGCAGCCAGGGCGACGACCGGCTCGCGCAGAGCCTCGGCAGGGTTGCAGCGATGGTGATGATGGTCGTAGACGACGCGGACACCGGTGCGGCGGTGGAGCGCGAGGACGTCCTCGAGGTCGAACGAGGTCTCGTCGTGCTCGACGACGACGCGCGCGCGGGCGCGCTCGCTAAGGCCTTCGTAGGCCGTCGCCCAGCGATCGAGGGCTGCTGCGCGTTCCCCGTAGACGCCCCCGACGTGCAGCACCACCACTCCTTCGGG
>Ga0136616_10002275_pt1 | contig 10179 bp, 13 predicted proteins | sample AntDrymUQ2992106_2_FD_106648 | JGI IMG/M metagenome (GOLD analysis project Ga0136616, IMG submission 106648) | Polar desert sand microbial communities from Dry Valleys, Antarctica - metaG UQ299 (21.06) | ecosystem: Environmental > Terrestrial > Soil > Desert | place: Antarctica: Dry Valley... | reverse complement strand
TGAGCTTGTCCGCCTCCTCGCGCTCGATGCCCTCCTTGACGGGCTTCGGCGCCTCGTCCACGAGCGCCTTCGCCTCCTTGAGGCCGAGCCCGGTGGCGGCGCGGACGACCTTGATCACCTGGATCTTCTTCTCGCCGGAGCCGGTCAGAACGACGTCGACCGTGGTCGACTCCTCCTCGGCCTCCGCCTCCGCCCCACCCGGGGCGCCGGCTGCGGGCGCCGCCGCCGCGACCGCCGTGGCGGACACGCCGAACTCCTCTTCGAGCGCCTTGATGCGCTCCGAGAGCTCGAGCACCGAGATGCCCTTGAGCTCGTCGATCCACTTCTGCGTGCTGGTTGCCATCTAGCTCTCCTTCGCTTCTGCCTCTTCCGAGGCCTCTGATTGCTCGTCCGACGCTTCCGCCTCGGTTGAAGTCTCTTCCCCGATCAGTCCCTCATCCTGGATCTGGCCGAGCTGGAGGGCGAGACCCTGGATCATCGACGCGAGTCCGCGCACCAGCCCAGTCAGCGGCGCCGCGAGCACGCCCACGAACTGGCCCTGAAGCGCGTCGCGTCCGGGCAGCCGGGCGATCGACTCGATCTGCTCGATGGTGAGCGGCTCCCCGTCCATCGTCCCGCCCTTGAACGCCAGCAGCTGGTGCTCGCGCCGGAAGGTCGCGACCGCCTTTGCCGCCAGGGCCGCGTCGCCCTTCACGAACGCAAACGCGGTCGGGCCCTCCAAGACCTCCTTGAGCGAGTCGGCGCCGGCCTTGTCGGCGGCGCGCGAGGTGAGCCGATTCTTCACGACGCGAAAGCTCGCGTCCGCCTCGCCAAGGCGCGTCCGCAGCTCGACGGCCTGCGTCACCGACAGCCCGCGATAGTCGATCGCGAACACGGCGTCGGCGTCCGCGATTTGCGCCGCCACCTCATCTACGACGGTTGCTTTCTGTTCCTTGTTCATTCGCTGTCTCGGTTCGGGTCTGTTCTCGCCAAAGAAAGAGCCCGCGCAAGCGGGCTCGGGTCGCGGAGCTCGATGATCCGCCGCCGGCCGCCTGCCAGGGACTCACGCCACCCGCTTTAGCGGTGGCTGCCGAGGGTCTCGGGCGTCACTCTCTGGTGGGCCCGAGAGCTTAGCGGGCCTGTGCCTCAAGCCTTCATCATCCGCGCGAGGAGCCGGTCGCGTAGGCGGTCGCTGGTCAGGCTCTGAAAGCGCGCCTGCAGCTTGGCGTCGACGCCGACCAGGTAACGCGTCCGAGGACGGGTGGCGGTGAGCGCGTGGGCGACGACCTCGGCGACCCGCCGCGGCGGAATGCCGCGTTCGCCGGTCTTGCGTCCCAGCTCGCTGAACCGATCGAGAGAGGCTCCATAGACCCGGTCGGCCTCCGGGTCGAGGCGCTCGCGGAACGTCTTGGCCGTGGACGCGCCCTTTCCCCAGATCGGAGTGTCGATCGACCCCGGCTCGACGATCGCCACGCGCACCCCGAGCGGCCCCAGCTCCTGTCGGAGCGAGTCGCCGATCGCCTCGATCGCGAACTTGGAGGCGTTGTAAGGGCTCATGAAGGGGAACGCCATCCGGCCGCCGATCGAGCTCATGAAGACGATCCGCCCGCGGCGTTGCCGAAGCTGGGGTAGGAACGCCTGGGTTACCGCCACCTGGCCGGTCACGTTGATCTCGAGGACCCGACGGAACTCCTCGAGCGGGATGTTCTCGAGCGGTCCCGCCCCCTGCACCCCGGCGTTGTTGACGAGCCCGACGAGCCCTCCCGCGGCGGCCTCTGCCACGCGTGCCGCGGCGGCGTGGGTGGCGGCCTCGTCCGTCACGTCGAGGATCAGCGGCTCGAGCGCACCAGAGGCCTCGACGCGGAGGCGCTTCCCGTCCTCCTCCCTGCGCACGCCCGCGAAGACGTGAAACCCGAGCTCGTCCAGGTGTAGGGCGCAGGCCCTGCCGATCCCGCTCGAGCTGCCCGTCACGACCACGGCGCCCCGACTCGCGCTCACGCCGGCGATACTAGGTCAGGCAACCGCCTCGGCGGCCTCTTCCTCTTCCTTGATCTCCTCGATGATGTCGCGCGTTCGTCCCGGGTCCACACGCACGCCCGGGCCCATCGTCGTCGCGAGCGTGATCGTCCGCAGGTAGCGGCCCTTGGCCGCTGCGGGCTTGGCGCGGATCAGCTCGTCCACCAGCGCGGCGTAGTTCTCGAGCAGCGGGCGGGCCTCGAAGTCGGTGCGCCCGATCGTCACGTGGACGATCGCAGAGCGGTCGGTGCGGTACTCGACCTTGCCCGCCTTCGACTCCTGCACGGCGCGCCCGACATCCTCGGTGACGGTCCCGACCTTCGGGTTCGGCATCTTCCCCTGGGGGCCGAGGATGCGCCCGAGTCGCCCCACGGTGGGCATCATGTCCGGTGTCGCAATCGCGACGTCGAAGTCGGTGAAGCCGTCCTGGACGCGCTGGGCGAGGTCGTCGTCGCCGACGTGGTCCGCGCCGGCGTCCTGGGCGTCACGCGCCTTGTCCCCCGTAGCGAAGACCGCGATCGTGATCTCCTTGCCGAGACCGTGGGGAAGCGCGATCGTCCCGCGCAGCTGCTCGTCGGCGTGGCGCACATTGAGCCCGGTGCGCACGTGGCACTCGACGGTCTCCTTGAAGTTGCCCGACTGCATGTCCTTGATGAGGTGGATCGCCTCGGCGGGCGCGTAGGAACGCTCGCGGTCGACACGCTCGTAGAGGTCGCGATAGCGCTTGCCGTGGGCCATCAGCGCCCCACCTCCACGCCCATCGAGCGCGCCGTGCCCTCGATGATCTTGGTGGCCTGATCGAGGTCGTCGGCGTTCAGGTCGGGCATTTTGGCCTCGGCAATCTGGCGCGCCTGGTCGCGAGAGATCGAGCCGACCTTCTCGCGGTGCGGCTCGCCCGAGCCCTTGTCGACGCCCGCGGCCTGCTTGATCAGCACCGCTGCCGGCGGGGTCTTCGTGATGAAGGTGAACGAGCGGTCCTCGAAGACCGTGATCACGACCGGGGTGATCGTGCCGCCGGCGTCCTGGGTCTGGGCGTTGAAGGCCTTGCAGAACTCCATGATGTTGACGCCGTGCTGGCCGAGCGCGGGGCCCACCGGCGGCGCCGGGTTGGCCTGGCCGCCAGGGACCTGGAGCTTGATCATCGTGAGGACTTTCTTGGCCATAACAGAAAGAGGAAGAGTCAGACTAGCTGGAGCGAAAACCGAGCAATCCTAGGACGCAGGGTCTGAAGGCTTGGTGGGCCAAGCCGAGACCCGAGGACAAACGGAGTGCGAAGGTTTGCAGCCCAGCTAGACCTTCTTCACTTGGTCGAAGCCGACCTCGACCGGCGTCTCGCGGCCGAAGATCGACACGAGCACCTTGAGCTTGGCGGCGTCCTCGTTGATCTCCGAGATCTCGCCCGAGAAGTCGGAGAGGGGGCCGGACACCACCTTGACGGACTCCCCAATCGAGAACTGGGCGCGGGGTCGCACGCGGGCACCCTGCTCCACGTCGCGGTTCAGCATGCGATCGACCTCGGTCTGGGGTAGCGCGACCGGCTTGTTCTGCGGCCCCACGAATCCGGTGACCCCGGGGGTGCCCTTGACGAGCGTCCACGCGTCGTCGTTCATGTCGACGTTCACGAGCACGTAGCCCGGCATCGTCCGCCGCTCGGTCTGTACCTTCTGCCCGTCCTTGATCTCCGAGATCTGCTCGGTCGGAATCACGATCTGGCGCACGCGACGTTGCTGGCCGAGCGACTCGAGGCGATGCTCGAGGTTGTGCTTGACCTTGTTTTCGTGACCTGAGTAGGTGTTGACGGCGTACCAGCGAAACACTGCTTGAGACTTCTCCTCATGGTTGTTGCGCCGCTCAGAGGAGCGCCTGGATCAGCCTCGAGAAGATCGCGTCGAGAGCGCCTAGGTAGGCGCCCGCGATCACGACGAAGCCGAGCACGACCCCGGTGAGCGTGGTGAGGGTCTTCCGGTCCGGCCACTGAACCCGCCTGAGCTCGGCCCGGACCGCGACCAAGAACGCCACAACTCTACCGCGCTCCTTCTCCTCGCCACGGTCACGTCCGCCCGCGCCGGCGGTCGGACGCTCGTCCCCTTCGAGCTCCGGCGCCGGCGGCGGCGCATCGACGACGGTGTCCGAGCGACCGGCCGTCTCGGGCGGCGCCCCGGCGGCGATCTGAGCTTCTGCGATCGGGTCGGGCTCGCGCTCCTCTGGAATTGCGCCGTCATCCGCGGCGTCGGGCCGGAGCTCCCGTGCCGGGACTCCGTTCGGAGTGCGAGCGGCGTTCGCGTCGGCTTCACCGTCGACGCGTCCCCCCGCCGCGCGGTCACGCAGACGGGCCTCGCGTCGCTCCGCCTGTCGCCGCTTCGCCTCTTGACGGTCGCGCGCCACGATCTAGCCCCTCCGCGGCGCCACGACCCGCCCGGCTGGCGACTCGGCGACCCTCACCGCGTCTCCTTGTGCGGCGTGTGCCTCCTGCACCAGCGGCAGTACTTGCGAAACTCGATCCGGCTGGGATCGTTGCGCTTGGACTTCTCGGTCTGGTAGTTCCGTCGCTTGCAGTCCTCGCAAGCGAGCGTGACGGCGATTCGTACGTCTCCGCGAGCCATGGCTCCTCGAGCTTGTGAGCACCGCGCGGGTTGGACAACCCCGGCACGCGCACCGGCGCGCGCCCGCGGCGCGAGGTGGCGATCGAGTGTAGCGCCAGGCGAGCACGCCGGCGCGTCACAATGGTGGCCATGGACTCGCTCGTGCGCCGCGCGTTCGACCGGCTCGGGGCCCGCTACCTGACCGCCGTGCTCGCGGTCCAGGTGGTGGTCGTCATGGGCGTCGTCCTGGGCGGCGTGGGCGTACTGACGCTCTACGAGCCGATGAGCGCCGGCGAGTTCCTCCGCATCCTCGCGGTGGCCGAGGGCTTCGTGCTGGTCGAGAGCGCGTTCGCCCTGTGGCTCGCGTCGTCGCTGCTGCGGCCGGTCAGGGAGTGGCTCGCGGGCGACCGGGGGCACGACGCGACGGTTCGCGCCTGGCGCGCTCTCGCCGAGCTGCCGATCGCGTTCCTCCGCCGGTGGAAGCTCGTCCCGCCGCTCGTGACGATTCCGCCTGTGGCCATCTACGCGACGGTCGAGCTCGGCCTCCCGGCCTATTCCGTGCTGGTGATCCTCGCCGGCGCATTCGTCGTCCTCTCCTACGGCGCGATCCTGCGGTTCTTCACCACCGAGCTTGCGATGCGGCCGGTGCTCGAGGAGGTGGGCCGCACGCTGCCGGAGGACTTCACCATCGGCCGCGGCGGTGTCCCGCTGCGCGTGAAGCTGCTCACCACTCTGCCGATCATCAACGTGATCACCGGCGTGTTGGTGGCCGGGCTGTCCGCCGACGGCCGGGCCGGCGTCACCAGCCTCGGCGTTGACGTGCTGGTGGCGGTGGCGGTGGCCGCGACGATCTCGCTCGAGCTCACGCTGCTCCTCTCGCGGGCGATCCTCGGCCCGGTCGACGACCTCCGCGACGCCACCGAGCGGATCCGCGGCGGCGACCTCTCGGCGCGGGTCCCGGTCCTGGCCGCGGACGAGACCGGGCGCCTCGCGCAGTCGTTCAACCGCATGGCGGCCGGGCTCGAGGAGCGCGAGCGCCTGCGCGAGGCGCTCGGGACGTTCGTGGACCCCGACGTGGCGGACCGGCTGATGCGCGACGGGACCCTGCTCGGCGAGGAGGTGGAGGTGTCGATCCTCTTCCTCGACATCCGCGACTTCACGGCGTACGCCGAACGGTCGAGCGCGCGCGAGGTCGTGACCCGGCTGAACGACTTCTACGAGCGCGTCGTGCCGGTCCTTCGGAAGCACGGCGGGCACGCGAACCGGTTCATCGGCGACGGCCTCTTGGGCGTGTTCGGAGCGCCCGAGCGGTTGGCGGCGCACGCCGACCACGCGGTGGCGGCGGCCCTCGAGATCGCCGCGATCGTTCGCGAGCGCTACGGCGACGACCTGCGGATCGGGATCGGCGTGAACTCGGGACCGGTACTCGCCGGGACGGTCGGCGGAGGCGGACGGCTCGACTTCACGGTGATCGGCGACCCCGTGAACACGGCCGCACGCGTCGAGGAGGCCACGCGCCAGACCGACGATGAGATCCTGATCACGCAGGCGACGCGCACGCTCCTCTCCCATGAGGAGTGCGAGTTCGAGGAGCGGCCGTCCGCGACGCTCAAGGGAAAGACTGAGAAGGTGCGCCTGTACGCGCCGGTTGCGGACGCCCGGGCGAGCACCGCGCCCGGGCCGCGCGAGCGCGAGCTGGCCTCGGGCTGAGCCCCGCGTTCCACGCGGGGGCCGGCCCGGGCGGGTTCAGACGGGGAGGACCGGTATGTCGTAGGCGATCGCCGCCGCGATGAACGCGGCCAGCGCCACGACGACGACCACCGCGATCGCCACCTTCGCGCGCGTGCTGAGGTCCGAGGCTTGGTCGCCGACCCGGTCGGCGTAGGCGAGCGCGCGGTGAAGGAGGCGCTCGGCCCAGTCGAACTCGAGCGCGAGGATCGCCAGGCCGATCGGAATGACGAACGCGCCGGGACCCGGCACCGGCCCGGTCATCACGATCCCGGCCGCGGTGACGATGAACCCGAACGTCACGGTCGCCGCGCGTTGGGGCTTGCTGCGCTGCTGGTGGTGCTCGCGCCGCTCGTGGAGGCCCTCGGCCATCTTCGTCGCCCTGCCGCCCTTGGGTGCGGCGGTTTCGGCGCTTCGGCCGTCCGGGACGTCGGAGTCGGTGGCGGAGGCGCCTCCGCCCTCGGGCCTCGAAACGCCTGGCTTGGCGGGCTCGGACGACACGGGAGAGCCCAGTGTCGGATTCGAACCGACGACCCCCTCCTTACCATGGAGGTGCTCTGGCCTGCTGAGCTAACTGGGCGTGGCCGACAGGGTAGCCCGGACGGCTTGGCGGCGCGGCCGCCGGGGGCGCCCCGCCGCAGCCGCCTCACGCGGGCGGGATAAGGTGCGCCGGGTGGAGGCCTGGGAGGTGATCGCCGCCGGGATCGCGCGCCAGGCGGAGCTCCTCCGCGCGGGCGAGCTGTCCTCGCGGGAGCTCGTCAATGCCTGTCTCGAGCGAATCGAGACCGTCAACCCGCAGTTGCGCGCGTTCCGCTCGGTCTACCCCGAGTGGGCGATGGCGGCGGCGCGCGACGCCGAGCGCGAGCTCGGCAACGGTGTCGACCCGGCGCGGCGACCGCTGCTCGGCGTGCCGGTGGCGATCAAGGACGACACCGACGTGGCCGGCGACGTCACCACGATCGGGACCGCCGCCCACGGCGACGCGGCCGCCACCGACGCGGAGGTCGTGCGGCGACTCCGGGCCGCCGGGGCGATCCCGATCGGCAAGACACGCGTGCCCGAGCTCGTGATGTGGCCGTTCACCGAGACGGCGATCTCGGGCGTTACCCACAACCCGTGGAGCCCGGACCACACGCCGGGAGGCTCGAGCGGTGGGTCGGCGGCAGCGGTCGCCGGCGGGCTCGTGGGCGGGGCGCTCGGCTCCGACGGCGCCGGCTCGATCCGCATCCCCTCCTCGTGCTGCGGCGTGTTCGGCCTCAAGCCGCAGCGCCACCGCGTCTCGATTGCGCCCCATCACGACCGCAGCGGCGGCTGGCACGGGCTCTCCGTCTACGGGCCGATCGTCCCGACGGTCCGCGACGCGGCGCTCTTCCTCGACGCGACCGCCGCCGTCAAGCCGCAGCGGCCGTTCGCCGAGGCCGCGGCGAGTCCGCCCGGGAAGCTGCGCATCGCCCTCTCGTTCAAGCCGCCGCCGGGCCTGACCGCCGTCTTCGCGCGCGTCGACCCGGAGGTGAGACGTGCCACCGACGAGACGGCCGACCTGCTCCGCTCGCTCGGGCACGAGGTGGTCGAGCGCGACCCCGACTACGGGATGGTCTCGAACAACGTGATCGCGCGGTACCTGCGCGGGATTCACGACCAGGCGGCCGGGCTGCCGCGCCCCGACCGGCTCGAGCGGAGGACCCGCACGATGGTGCGCCTCGGCGGGCTGGTGGTCGGGCCGATGCTCAGGCGCGAGCGCGCGCGGGAAACCGAGCACGCCGAGCGCATCGGCGCGCTGTTCTCAGAGCACGACGTGCTGCTCACCCCGGTCCTCACCGGGCTGCCACTCGAGATCGGTCGCTTCGAGGGACGCGGCGCGCTCCGGACGCTCGTGGGCTCGGCCGCGTTCGACGCCTTCCCTCCGCCGTGGAACGCCATCGGGCATCCGGCGGCGAGCGTTCCCGCGGGCGTAAGCGCGAGCGGCCTCCCGATCGGGGTCCAACTGGTCAGCCGGCCGAACGATGAAGACACGCTCCTGTCGCTGTCCGCGCAGATCGAGGCGGAGCGACCGTGGCTCGACCGGCTGCCGGGAGCGGCGCGAGCGGCGGCCTGAGCGGCTCGGTCCGGGTGCGGTGAGACCATGCCATGGCTGCACGCGTCGTAGCCGGTCCGGTCCGGGGGCACGACGTTGGGGTGCGTCCTCCGAGAACAGGGGTGTGAATGCCACGACTGGTTCCTAATCCCGTCGGCGAGGTGGTCGAACCGCTCCGTCGCGTCGAGCTGGCGGTGGCAGGCCTGTCCGCGGAGCTCGCCGACGTGCGCTCGCTTCCCGCGGTCCACAGCGAGCTGGTCAAGATGAACGAGACGATGGCCGCCGTGCTCGAAGCGCTGCAAGGATTGCGCCATGACTTGGGCGGGCCGGCCACTTCGGGCGCGGGGAGCACGAACAGAAGGCGTCGCGGAGGAGGCTCAGCGACACGCTGAGCGGACCGCATAGCGGTCAGGGTCGCCGCCCCGGGGCGGGTCGCTGCCTAGAGGAAGGGCTTGGCGACCATCATGTAGACGGTCAGGACGATGATCACCCCGGCGACCCCGCCCATGACCGACAGCCGCTTGTTCGCGCGGTTGAAGTCCTCGCCGAACTCGACCTCGCTTGCGCCCGACGCCTCGAGGTCGCGCTCGGCGGCCTGCTGCGCGCGCCGCTCGGTCGGGATGAAGACGCCGTGGACCATGCCGAGCAGGACCAGGACGGCGACGATCCCCCAGCCGATGAACACCTCGCTGAAGTCCCAGCGGTCCGCCGCGAGGTAAATCCCGCTCAGGAACACCAGGATGCCGCCGATCGTCACCAGCGACCGGTCGTTGGCCTGGATCGCACGGAGTAGGCCCGGCATGCTGCGGGGGTCGGAGCGCCCGGCGACGGTCAGCAGGACGCCGTAGGCGAATGTGCCCCCGAAGCCGATCACGACCGCGCTGACGTGGATCCAGAGGATCACGTCGTAGAAGGACACCGCGGCCATCGGCACGGGATCACCTTAACCCGGCCGGGGTCGGAGTCACGGGGCATGGCGACAAGCGATCCAGTGGGGGAGGCAGGATTCGAACCTGCGTAGGCTGAGCCGGTGCGTTTACAGCGCACTCCCTTTGGCCGCTCGGGCACTCCCCCGGGAGATGACGCCGATTCTATGAGGCGCCGGGCTGCACAAATGGCGCATCGTCCGCGGGACGACGATCCACTTCGAACCCGGCGTACTTCGGACCGCCGAGTCGCAGGGCCCAGCTTCCCCCGACTGAGCTGGCCGGGACGAACCAGCGTCGACCGTCAGCTACGAGCACGAAGAGGTAGTCGTAGCGAGAGGGGTCGAGTCTTTTCGCCAGCCCGTTCCAGCTTTGGTTGCCGCCTTTGGTGCGCAGCGTCACCTCGAACCTGCCCCGCCGGTAAGCCGTTGATGTCTTGACCTGCACCCGGAGAAACGTCTCGTCTTTTTGGGCTAGCAAATCGATGTCCGGGCTATGGCAAAGCGGTACCCAGATGCCGTACCCCTGCCGCGTGAGCCACTCGGCTGCTGCCATCTCGCCGATGTCACCCTGTCGCCTCGGATTGGACTGGCGCAATACCGACACGAACACATGTTCGCAGAGGAGGCGGACGCCCGCGGACCCCCGCGTCCATGCGTGAACATCTGCCACGTGTCGCGCGGACCACGATCAGCACGCGATCGAGAGGCGGTGGCGATGACTGGCTCGCAAACGAGCGCTGAGGCTGGACGGGGCGACGGCATCCTGGCGGTGGCGCTGGTCGTCATCGGCGCCTACCACCTCGCGCTCGGGGCGCTGATGGCACTCGTGCCCGGCACGTTCTTCGAGGAGATCGCCTCCTACGGTGACCGGA
>Ga0136616_10002272_pt1 | contig 10182 bp, 7 predicted proteins | sample AntDrymUQ2992106_2_FD_106648 | JGI IMG/M metagenome (GOLD analysis project Ga0136616, IMG submission 106648) | Polar desert sand microbial communities from Dry Valleys, Antarctica - metaG UQ299 (21.06) | ecosystem: Environmental > Terrestrial > Soil > Desert | place: Antarctica: Dry Valley... | reverse complement strand
CGTGCTGGTGCACGGCATCGAGCCCAGCATGCGGTGGCGCAGCTTCTGCCGCGAGCTGCTGACCTCGGTCGAGCAGCTGGGCGTGACGACCGTGGTGACGCTGGGCGCGCTGCTCACCGACACTCCGCACACCCGCCCGGTGCAGGTCTCCGGCACCTCCTACGACGCCGACTCCGCCGCCCGCTTCGGGCTGGAGCGCTCGCGCTACCGCGGGCCGACGGGCATCGTCGGCGTGCTGCAGGACGCCTGCGTCCGCCACGGCATCCCGGCGATCTCGTTCTGGGCCGCGGTGCCGCACTACGTGTCACAGGCGCCCGACCCCAAGGCCGCGGTGGCCCTGCTGCACCGGGTCGAGGAGGTCCTCGACATCGAGGTGCCGCTCGGCGGGCTGCCCGCGCAGGCGGAGAACTGGGAGCGGACGGTCAGCGAGATGGCCGAGGCCGACGAGGACGTCCGGGACTACGTGCGCCAGCTCGAGGAGCGCGCCGAGTCGGAGATCTCGATCAGCGAGGCGACCGGCGAGTCGATCGCCGCGGACATCGAGCGCTACCTGCGCCGGCGCGGCCCGGGCGGCGAGGGGAGCTAGCCGGGAGGCGCCGGATCGACGGCGTGGCGGCGTAGGTCGTCCAGGTCGGCCCACTCCAGCGTCCGCGCGTGGGTGGCCTCCAGCACCACCTGCGGCGCCATCCCCGCCGCCAGCGCCTCGGTCCAGCGTGCGGCGCACAGGCACCACTGGTCACCGGGCTGTAACCCACGGAAGCCCCACTGCGGGTGCGGCGTGGACAGGTCGTTGCCGGCCTGCTGGCTGAACTCCAGAAACTCCGCCGTCACCCGCACGCACACGGTGTGCACCCCGACGTCCTCGCCGCCGGTGTCGCAGCAGCCGTTGCGGTAGAAGCCCGTCAACGGGTCGGTGCTGCACGACGCGAGCTCGCCGCCGAGCACGTTCTGCGCCATTACAGCTTCACCCCGAGCAGCGCGTCGACCGCGGTGGCTATCAGCGCGCCGGCATCCTGGTCGCGGCCGCGGCGCTCGAGCGCCTGGCTGGCCCAGGCGTCGACCGCGGCCAGTGCCGTGGGGGTGTCGAGGTCGTCGGCCAGGTGGGTGCGCAGCCGTGCCACGGTGTCGCTCGCGTCCGGTGCGGCGTCGAGCGCGACCGCCTCGCGCCAGTGTCCGAGCCGCTGCCCGGCGTCGGTGAGCCGCTGCGGCGTCCAGGCCCGGTCGCTGCGGTAGTGCTCGCACAGCAGCGCCAGCCGCACCGCCATCGGGTCAACGCCGTCGGCCCGCAGCCGGGAGACGAAGACCAGGTTGCCGCGGGACTTGGACATCTTCTCGCCGTCCAAGCTGATCATCCCGGCGTGGCTGTAGTGCCGGGCGAACGGGTGGACCCCGGTGTGCGCCTCGGCGTGGGCGGCGCCGAGCTCGTGGTGCGGGAAGATCAGGTCCGAGCCGCCGCCCTGCACGTCGATCTGGGTGCCGAGCCGGTTGAGCGCGATCGCGGCGCACTCCACGTGCCAGCCGGGGCGGCCCGCGCCGAGGTCGGACTCCCACGACGGCTCGTCGGGGCGCGCCATCCGCCACAGCAGCGCGTCCGCCGGGTGTCGCTTGCCGGGGCGGTCCGGGTCACCGCCCCGCTCGCGGGACAGCTCGATCATGTGCTGCTCGTCGAGGCCGGAGACGTAACCGAAGTCCGGCGTTGCGGCGCTGTCGAAGTACGCGTCGGGGTAGGTGGGGTCGTCGATCCGGTACGCGGCGCCGGAGGCCAGCAGCTTGCCGACCAGCTCGGCGATCTCGTCCATCGCCTCCACAGCACCGACGTAGTGCCGCGGCGGCAGGACCCGCAGCACCGCCATGTCCTCGCGGAACAGCGCTGTCTCCCGCATTCCGAGGACGACCCAGTCGTCCTGGTCGCGGATGGCCCGCTCCAGCAGTGGGTCGTCGATGTCGGTGACGTTCTGGACGTAGTGCACGTCGTGGCCGGCGTCGCGCCAGGCGCGGTTGACCAGGTCGAACGCCAGGTAGGTGGCGGCATGGCCGAGATGGGTGGCGTCGTAGGGGGTGATCCCGCAGACGTACATGCTCGCCGTGGCGCCGGGAGCGGTCGGGCGGATCCGGCCGGTCGCGGTGTCGTAGAGCCGCCCCGGCTGCCCGATGCCGGGCAACCGGGGCACCTCGGTGTCCAGCCAGGCCTGCATACCCGACAAACTACGCGGCGCCTGCGGCTGACTCGGCTCAGCCGGACCTCGCTGACGGTCCGAAGCGCGCAACTCGCTTGTCCGCAGCGCGCAACTCGCGGGGGTTAGCGGCGAGCGCGGAGGTAGTTTGCGACGACTTCGGCGCCGAGGCCGTCCAGCGTGGGCGCCACGACCCGGCCGCCGCTGCGACGGGCCACCCGGTCGACGAACGCCGCCAGCCGCGGGTCCTCGCCCAGCATGAACACGGTCATCGAGCTGCCGAGCCGGGTCAGCCCGTCGACCTCGGCGAGCGTGGCGCGCAGTGTCTGCGGGCTGGGCGGGTAGTCGAATCGGGCCACCCCGTCGGACTCCAGGTGGGCGGTCGGCTCGCCGTCGGTCACCATGAGCACCACCGGCTGGGCGTCGGGGTTGCGGCGCAGGTGCTGACCGGCCAGCAGCAGCGCGTGGTGCAGGTTCGTGCCCTGCTCCCACGCCCCCTCCAGCCCCACCAGCTCGGCCAGCTCGACCCGACGGGCATGCCGGCCGAACGTGATGAGCTGCAGCGCGTCGCCGCGGAAGCGGGTGGACACCAGCTGGTGCAGCGCCAGCGCAGTGCGCTTCATCGGCAGCCAGCGGCCGTCCTGCACCATCGACCACGACGTGTCCACGCACAGCGCGACCGCGGCGCGCGACCGCTGCTCGGTCTCCACGATCTCCACGTCGGTCACGTCCAGCACCGCGGTGTCGCCAGCAGCGCGGCGCAGCGTCGAGTTGAGCAGCGTCCGCGGCACGTCCCACGACTCGGTGTCGCCGAAGGTCCACGGCCGGCTCGTCCCGGTCGCCTCCCCCGCCGCTCCGGCCCGCCGGGTGTCGCGCTCGCCGCCACGCCCGCTGAGCTTGTCGACGACGTCGGACAGCGCCGCCTCCCCCAGCCGGCGCAGCGCCTTCGGGGTCAGCCGCAGCGAGCCGTCGGCGGCCCGCTCGAACAGCCCCTGCTGGGCGAGCTCGCGCTCCAGCTCGGCGAGCGTGCGGGCGTCGACCCTGGCCTGCGGGCCCAAAGCGGCGTCCAGGGCATCCAGATCAATGTCCTCAAGCCGGGCGCCCGGATAGCTCTGGGTGAGCTGCTCGGCGAGCGCGTCGAGCTGCCCGAGCTCCTCCATCGCTCTGGTTGCTTCGCCGAGGCCGAGCGGGTTGTCGCCTCGGAACCGCCCCGGGGAGTCCCAGTCCTCCCCGGTTCGCAGGCCGCGGAGCTGGGCGTCGAGCTGGCCGAGCGACTGCGCCAGCCGTGGGTCGCCGAAGGCCTGCTGGGACAGCTCGGCCAGCTCGGCGCGTTGCTCCGCGGACAGCGAGTTCAGCATCCGCTGGGCGGCGGCGGACCGTTGCGCGAGCAGGTCGATCAGCTCGTCGACGTTCTGCGGGTTCTCCGGGAAGAACTCGCCGTGCCGGTCCATGAACCGCTCGAAGCGCTGCTGGGTGTCGGCGTCGCCGCGGGCGTGCGCGGCGAGCAGCTCGTTGAGGTCGTCGAGCATCTGGCGGACCCGCTCGACGTCCTCGGGTGTGGTCTGCTGCATGGCCTGCTTGATGCCCTCAAAGCGCTGGTCGAGCATCTCGCGGCCGAGCAGGTCCTGGATCTCCTGGTAGGCCTCGCGGGCCTCGGCGCTGCGCCAGTCGTACCCACTGAGCTCTCGCACGGCGCCGCCGGTGTCCGGCGGCAGCGCGTCGAGCTGCATCTCGCGGAACCGGGCGTCCTCTGAGTCCTCCCTGCCGAGTCCGTCGCGCTCGGCCTCCATCGCGCGCCGCAGCAGCTCGCGGACCTCCTCGAGGGTGCCGTCGAGCCGGTTCTCGCGTTGCAGCTGGCTACGGCGCCGCCACACGTCCCGGGTCAGGTCGTCCAGCCCGCGCTGGCCCGGCATGCCGCGGCGCAGCAGCTCGCGCAGCGCCGAACGGGGCGAGGCCCCCTCCATGACGTCGCGGCCGATCTCGTCAAGCGCGGAGCGAAGGTCGAACGGCGGCGCCAGCGGGTCGGGCCCGTCGATGTACGGCCCGTACGCCCAGCGCCGCGCCTTGCCGGGCCGTTGGCGCGCCATCAGCGGTAGCTCACCGTCGCGTCGTCGGCTTCCTCCTTGGCCAGCCGGCGGGTGAGGAACAGCAGCTCCAGCGCCAGCTCGGCGGCGGACGCCATCGGGCCGGGGGCCTCGGTGCCGGCGGCGCCGAGGCGCTTCGCCACCTCCGTCAGTACGTCGACCTGCGGCAACGCGCTCACGACGTCGGCGGCGGGCACCCGCTCACCGGTGCGCACGGGGTGGTCGGCCACCGCCGCGGCCAGTGGGTTGAGGTCCAGCCCCGCCAGCCGAGCGCGGGCCGTCTCGGCCACCGCCCGCCGCAGCAGATGTTCGAGGATCTCGGCCTCGCGGCCCTCCTCGCCGGAGGCGAACTCCAGCTTTCCGCGCAGCACATCGGGCACGGCGTCGAGGTCGACGGGCCGCCCGATCGGGTCTGCCTCACCGGTGAGAGCGGCGCGCCGCAGCGCCGCGGCGGCGACCGTCTCGGCGGCGGCCACCGCGAACCGGGCCGACACCCCGGAACCCTGGTCGATCGACGTGGACTCGCGCAGGTGGCGGGTGAACCGGGCGATCACCTCGATGAGGTGCTCGGGGACCGGTGCCACCAGATCGGCCTCCTGCTCGACCAACTCGATCTCGTCGGCGATCTCCATCGGGTAGTGGGTGCGCACCTCGGCGCCGAAGCGGTCCTTGAGCGGGGTGATGATCCGGCCGCGGTTGGTGTAGTCCTCGGGGTTGGCGCTGGCGACCAGCAGTACATCCAGCGGCAGCCGCAGCGTGTAGCCGCGGACCTGGATGTCGCGCTCCTCCATCACGTTGAGCAGCGCCACCTGGATCCGCTCGGCGAGATCGGGCAGCTCGTTGATCGCGACGATGCCGCGGTGTGCGCGCGGGACCAGCCCGTAGTGGATCGTCTCCGGGTCGCCGAGGCTGCGGCCCTCCGCGACCTTGACCGGGTCGACGTCGCCGATCAGGTCGGCCACAGCGGTGTCCGGGGTGGCGAGCTTCTCGGTATAGCGGGCGGCGCGGTGCCGCCAGGTGACCGGCAGCTCGTCGCCCAGCTCGGCGGCCCGCCGGCGGGAGGCCGGGGTGATCGGCGCGTAGGGGTGCTCCCCCAGCTCGGAGCCCTCGATGACCGGCGTCCACTCGTCCAGCAGCGCGACGAGGCTGCGCAGCAGGCGGGTCTTGCCCTGGCCGCGCTCGCCGAGCAGCACGAGGTCGTGGCCGGCGATCAGCGCCCGCTCCAGCTGCGGCAGGACCGTGGACTCGAAGCCGACGATGCCCGGCCACGGGTCGCTGCCGGCGCGCAGCGCGGCGAGCAGGTTGTCGGCGATCTCGGCCTTGACGCCCCGGAGCTCGTGCCCGGAGGCACGCAGCTCACCGACGGTGCGGGCCGCGAACTCGGGAGGCTGTAACGACGTAATAGGCACGGGCCCACGCTACGGCTCCGGCGGTCAGCCGGCATCCCCACGAGCCTCGCCGTGCAATTCCCGGTTCTGGGTTCCCATCTGCCACCCTGGGACGACTGACAGTGGGAGCACGAAATGAACACACGCAGTGTGGCTCAAGTACGCCGTCGGCAACTCGCTCGGCGGCTGCGCAAGGCACGCCAAGCGGCGGGGCTCACTCTGGAGACAGCGGCCCGCCAACTGGACTGCTCGTCGAGCAAGCTCAGCCGGATCGAGACCGCTGACCAGCGGGTTGACGTGCACTGGGTGCGCAGCATGATGGATCTCTACGGGGTGGCCGGCGAGGACTGGACCGAGCTGCTGGAGCTCACCAGGGCGGCCCGCGCCCGCGGCTGGTGGCGCAACTATGGGGCGTCTGACGAAGGCTTTGTTCCGCTGGAGAGCGAAGCCAGCCTCGTACGTACCTTCCAGCTGCGCTTAGTCCCCGGCCTACTACAAACTGAGCAGTACGCCCGTTGGCTGTTCACCACGTCGTCCACGCCGCGCACGGATGCTGAGCTAGAGCGAGAGGTCGTCGTGCGCATGACGCGCCAGCGACGACTCACGAATGAACAGCCGGTCGAACTGGTGGCGATTGTGGACGAGTCAGTGTTGCACCAGCCGGTCGGGAATGCCGACACGTGTTTGCGCAGCTCACTCGGCTGGTCGAGGCAACGTCGCTGCCGTCGGTGACTCTCCATGTGCTGCCCCACGGGTGCGACTCCACCGTCGCCTCCGACTCTTCACAATGCTGAGCTTTGGCGATCTGGGTGAGCCTGACCTCGTCTATGTCGAGTACCACATGGGCGCGATGTACATCGACAAGCCTGAGCTGGTCGCTAGAAGAAGCGCACGGCGCGCAGTCAGATGCCTGCCCGACACACTGACCGCGGAGCGCGGCGTGCGAGCCTGGTTGGCGTTCGCGAGCGGGCTGCACGCCAGGGAGTTCGACCGCCCTGACCGCCCGCGCGTCAGCCCGGCCAGCGACCCGCCGCGTTGATCAAGGGCAGATGGCGGCTTGTCAAGATCGACTGACCACCATTTGGCCTTGATCGCGAGACGGCGGGGCTGAGGCGGCGGCCGCTACCGGCTTGCCGCCGAGGCAGAATCAGGCGTAGGCGTCCACCGGCGGGCACGAGCAGACGAGGTGGCGGTCACCGTAGGCGCCGTCGATCCGGCGCACCGGCGGCCAATACTTGCCGCTGCGCCGCCCGTTCGGGAAGACGGCCAGCTCACGGGCGTACGGGTGTGTCCACTCCTGCACCAGGCTGTCGGCGGTGTGCGGGGCATTGCGCAACGGGTTGTCCTCTACCGGCCACTCGCCGTCGGCGACCCTGTCGATCTCACCGCGGATCGCGATCATCGCCTCGCAGAAGCGGTCGAGCTCGGCGAGGTTCTCGCTCTCGGTCGGCTCGACCATCAGCGTGCCGGCCACCGGGAAGGACATCGTCGGGGCGTGCAGGCCGTAGTCCGCGAGCCGCTTGGCGACATCGTCGACCGTGACGCCGGTGGTCTTGGTGATGCCGCGCAGGTCGAGGATGCACTCGTGGGCGACGAACCCGCCCGGCCCGGTGTAGAGCACCGGGAAGTGCGGCGAGAGCCGGCGCGCGACGTAGTTCGCCGCCGCGACCGCCACCAGGGTGGCGCGCCGCAGGCCGTCGCGGCCCATCATCCGCAGGTACGCCCACGAGATGGGCAGCACGCCGGCACTGCCATGCGGCGCGCCCGCCACAGGTCCGACGCCGGCGCCGGGTAGGTAGGGCGCCAGGTGCTCCCGCACCGCCACCGGGCCGACCCCGGGCCCGCCGCCGCCGTGCGGGATGCAGAACGTCTTGTGCAGGTTGAGGTGGCTGACGTCACCGCCGAACCGCCCCGGCCGGGCCAGCCCGACCAGCGCGTTGAGGTTGGCTCCGTCGATGTAGACCTGGCCGCCTGCGTCGTGCACCAACTCGCAGATCTCGCTGACCCCCGCCTCGTAGACGCCGTGGGTCGACGGGTAGGTGATCATCAGCACGGCCAGCCGCTCGGCGTGCTCGTCGAGCTTGGCACGCAGGTCGGCGAGGTCGACATCGCCGGTCGCCTGGTCGCAGGCCACGACGACCACCCGCATGCCGGCCATCACCGCGGACGCCGCGTTGGTGCCGTGCGCGCTGGCCGGCACGAGGCAGACATCACGGTGCTCCTGGCCGCGGTCACGGTGGTAGGCGCGGATGGCCAGCAGCCCGGCGAGCTCGCCCTGGCTGCCGGCGTTGGGCTGCAGCGAGACCGCGGCGTACCCGGTGAGGTCGGCCAGCCAGCGCTGCAGCCCGTCGATCAGCTCCAGGGTCCCGGCCGCGTCCTCGGGCGGTATGAAGGGGTGCAGGTTGGCGAACTCCGGCCAGCTGATCGGCTCCATCTCGGCGGCCGCGTTGAGCTTCATCGTGCACGAGCCCAGCGGAATCATCGTGCGGTCCAGCGCGAGGTCGAGGTCGGACAGCCGGCGCAGGTAGCGCATCAGCGCTGTCTCGGAGCGGTGCTCGTGGAACACCGGGTGCATGAGGTACGGCGAGCGGCGGCGCAGCGCGTCGGGCAGCGCGTCGCCGGTGGCGTGGTCGAGCTGGTCCGGGTCGGCGCCGGTCACACCGAACGCCCGCCAGACGACGTCGAGGTGTTCGCGGTTGGTGGTCTCGCCGCAGGCGATCGCCACGTGGTCGGGGTCGACGAGCCGCAGCGCGACACCGTGGCTTCGGGCGGCGGCGACCACGGCGTCCGCCCGCTCCGGAACCCTGGCCAGCACGGTGTCGAAGAAGGCGGCGTGCACCAGCTCGACCCCGCCGGCCTGCAGCCCGGCGGCCAGCACGGCGGCCATCCGGTGCGTCCGCTTGGCGATCGCGGCGAGGCCGGCCGGCCCGTGGTAGACGGCGTAGGCGGCAGCGACCACCGCCAGCAGTACCTGCGCCGTGCAGATGTTGCTGGTCGCCTTCTCGCGGCGGATGTGCTGCTCGCGGGTCTGCAGCGCGAGCCTCAGGGCCGGCGCGCCGGACGCGTCCTGGGACAACCCGACCAGCCGGCCGGGCAGCTGCCGGGCCAGCCCGTCGCGCACGGCGAGGTAGCCGGCGTGCGGGCCGCCGAAGCCCAGCGGGACACCGAAGCGCTGGGTGGTGCCGACCACCGCGTCCGCGCCGCACTCGCCCGGTGGCAGCAGCAGCGTCAACGCCAGCAGGTCGGCGGCGACGGCGACCATCGCGCCGCGCTCGTGCGCCGCCTCGATCAGCGCGCGCTGGTCACGCACCGCGCCGCCCGCTCCCGGGTAGCTCAGCAGCAGGCCGTAGAACTCGCCGTCCGGCAGGCCGCCACGCAGGTCGGCGACCACCAGCTCGATGTCCAGCGGCTCGGCTCGCGTGCGCAGCACGGCGATGGTCTGCGGCAGTGTGTCGGCGTCGACCACGAAGCGGGTGGACTGTGACCGGCCCGCGCGGCGTAGCAGGGTCATCGCCTCGGCCGCCGCGGTGGCCTCGTCCAGCAGCGACGCGCCGGCCACCGGCAGCCCGGTCAAATCGGCGACCACCGTCTGGAAGTTCAGCAGCATCTCCAGGCGGCCCTGGCTGATCTCGGGCTGGTAGGGCGTGTACGCCGTGTACCAGGCCGGGTTCTCCAGCACCGCGCGCCGGATCACAGCGGGGGTGACCGTCGAGGCGTAGCCCAGGCCGATCATCGGCTCGGTGACGGTGTTGCGGGCGGCCAGCGCGCGCAGCTCGGCGAGCGCCTCGACCTCCGTGGCCGGCTCGGAGAGCGTCCAGTCACCGCCGCCGTCGTCCAGGATCGAGGCGGGCAGCGCTCGGTGCTCCAGCTCGTCGAGCGAGTCGACGCCGATCGCGGCGAGCATCCGCTCCAGCTCGGGCCCCCGCGGGCCGATGTGGCGGTCGGCGAAGGCCTCGTGACGCGCCAGCGTCGACGCGGAGGGTGCCGGCGAGGTGCGGTGGGTCGTCAACGGGGTCATCGGGTCTCCGGGGCGTCGAGGGTCGGGGCAGTTGCCCTCCCCCTCTGTCCCACCTCGAAAGGCGCCTGAGAGCTTCACCCGAGACTGCGCGGGCTTTCCCCGTCGGCGGGCGGCCACCCCCGTTGGCGGCCGTCACTTTCCAGAGGTGTCTCGCCGGCGCGGTCCGTCTGCCTGAGAGGTTCCGGGGAGGATTTGCTCCTTCGGCGCCCGGGCCGGTGGCGGCGGCCAGGGACTCTCCCGCGCTGGGTCAACGACCCTGCGAGCCTACTCCGCTGCGCCCTGGCGACTATGCCGCCGCCACCAACACGCTGCGCCCCCCTTTGCTCTGAGCACTCTCACGCACCACCCCGCCTGGTACGGGCTCGCCGGGCGGGTGCGCCCGCACTCATGTGGCAAAACATGCGCTGAGAGCATGCAAAGCCACACGAGTGGCGGCCCGCCGGGCGAGGGCGGAGCGCGAGGTGGTGCGTGAGAGTGCGCAGAGCAACGGGCGCCAGGGTGATGCAGTAGCCAGCGCG
>Ga0136616_10002271_pt1 | contig 10185 bp, 8 predicted proteins | sample AntDrymUQ2992106_2_FD_106648 | JGI IMG/M metagenome (GOLD analysis project Ga0136616, IMG submission 106648) | Polar desert sand microbial communities from Dry Valleys, Antarctica - metaG UQ299 (21.06) | ecosystem: Environmental > Terrestrial > Soil > Desert | place: Antarctica: Dry Valley... | reverse complement strand
TGGCGGAGACACCCTCAGCGCGTACGGGCCAGACCTGGCCACCGGCACGCCGGGTTTCGTTGTGGCCGGGCCGCCGGGTTCCGGCCGCAGTACCGTGCTGGTGGCCATGGCCCGGTCGCTGCTGGGTGCCGGGATCGGGGTCGTCGCGGTCACCCCCCGACCGTCACCGCTGCGCCAGCTGGCGGAGCAGTGTGCTGCCGTCCTGACCGGTTCCGGTCTGGATCCCGCCGACCTCGCCGCCGCACTGGTCGATGTGCCCGAGAGGGCTGTCGTGGTCATTGACGACGCCGAGCTGCTGCGGGACTGCCAGGCCGGGGACGAGCTGCTCGCGCTGCTGCGTGCCGGCTCCGGTTCCGGTCGGGCGCTGGTGATCGCCGGCGACGCCGAGGGCGTCTGCGCCGGCTTCTCCGGCTGGCAGGTGGAGATGAAGAAGGCCCGGCGCGGGCTGCTCCTCGCCCCGCAGTCCATCACCGAGGGCGATCTGGTCGGCGTCCGGGTGCCGCGCAGCGTCCTGGGTCAGCCGACCCAACCCGGCCGCGGTCTGCTCCACCTCGGCGACGGCGAGCTGCGCACCGTCCAAGTCCCCCACGCGGGATGAGCGGCGCGTCGGCCGCTGCGAGAGCGGCGCTGACGTCGTGTCTCACGGGACGCCGGTGCTCCAGACCGCTTGATGCCCCTGGGCGTATACAACGAGGTTGCCGTCGTCTTGCAGTTCGAGCGTGACGTTGGGGTTGCCGTCGGTGCCGGTGGCCCATACCGGCCTGTTGCCTGGGGCGATCACTACGACGTTACCGTCGTCCTGCACCCTCAGGATCGAGTCCGGGACTGACGTTCCGGTGGCCCACACGACACCGTTGTCGGACGCATACTCGACCAAGTTGCCGTTGTCTTGCATCAGGAGCACGAACTGGCCGTTCGGCGAGACCAGCCGCTGGCTGGCGTTCAACTGCTCGTTTGCCGAGAGGCGGTCTCTCTCGGGCGCGGGTGCCGGGTCTGCGGGCGCCGGGTCTGCGGGCGCAGGACCACCCGGCTCAACCGGAGGGGGTGCGCTCTGACGGGAGGCCGACTGCTCGCCCTGGTCATCCTCTGAACCCCCTACCCCACCCGGACTGCTGCCCGGGACACTGCCAAGGCTGCCTGGGACACCGTCGGCGCCACCGAACGGTGGCAGCGCACCGCCGACAGCTGACGGCGGGGTGCTCACTGGGGTCGGGAGTCCGGGGAGACCGCCTACGACGTCGCGTCTGCCGCTGTCCGGTACTGCCGCCACCGGAGACGTGGTGTCACTTGCAGGCTCGGACCTGAGCTTCGGTACCGCGTACACCCCGCCCACGATCAGCACGCCGACCGCGACCACGGAGACGACAGGCCACAGGAAACGACGCAAGGGATGGCTGGATGCCTCCGCGGGATTGGCACCGATGGCCAGCGACCGCTCCGGCCTGCTGCGCCCCCGCCCGCCGGTCACCAGGTCGCCGTAGCGTCCCTCGTCGGGCTCACGGTCACCCCGAATCTCCCACCAGCGACGAGCTGAGCCCTCTGGACCGGGATCCGTCCCTGACATCGCTTTCCTCCCTAAGGGTACGAAGGACCTACTTTGCCCGAGTGGAGGAGGATCCGCGAGAGGCGTGCTCGCGGACCGTCTCGACACCCGAGAGAGCGGTTCCCGGTAGCGCCGTCGGGGGAGTCCAGGGGATCGGAGAGCTGGCTCTCTTTAGTTGGGGTTCGTGCCGGAGCTGGCGGACGGCTCCGAGGGCGGGCTTGATTGGGGCTTCGCAGATGGCGCTGAGGTGGGTGTTGGGATGCTGGTCGTGGTGGATGTGGGTTCGTCGCCACAAACCGGCAGTCCTGGTTGGGGGGCGTCGTCCTTGCTGCCCTGGAGGAAGACGACCGGGATCCACGCTCCGGCGCTGCTGTCTCCCACCCATGCCCACCAGTGGTTGGTGCGGTTCCCGGTCGAGTACTGCGACCCGTCCGACTGGCACAGGAACTGGTACGGGCCGGCGGACAAGCGCGCCGCGGGACTACTCGCTCCGGGCAGGTAGGCAGGTGCGTCCTGAGCGACGGTGCAGGCGTACCCGCCGGTGCGGATCGGGGTGCAGCCCCGACCGGACACCGGTGGCCCCTCCTGCTCAGACTCGGGGGCGTTGGGAACAGCGCGATCCACCTCGACAAATGGGACCGGCGCAGATGTGTTCGGGCCGGAGGTCGGCGCCCCGGTTGCCTGGCTGCCCTGATCACCGTCCGAGCCCTCGGCGGACCCGTCAGAATCCCCGCTTGACCCGCTCGGTATGTCGCCCGCGCCCAACGGTGGCAGCGCACTGACGCCCGGGAGCTCGCCCAGCGGCCCCTGGGGGGTGGACGATCCGTCGCCGTCGCTGCCCTGCGCGGCCTCGCCCCGAGACGTGGTTTCACTCGCCGCCGACTCGGACGTGAGCATCGGTACCGCGTACATACCTCCCCCGATCAGCACGCCGACCGCGACCACGGAGACCACCGGCCACAGGAAACCATGCCACCGATGGCGGGACTGCTCCACGGGATCGGCACCGATGGACAGCGACCGCTCCGGCCTGCTGCGCCCCCGTCCGCCGGTGACCAGGTCGCTGTAGCGTCCCTCGCCGGGCTCACGGCCGCCCCGGATCTCCCACCAGCGACGATCTGGACCCTTCGGCCCGTTGTCCGTCCCGGACATGCTTCCCCTCCCGAGAGTCTCGCGTCTTGCCCACTCTGCCCGAGCAGGAGACGATCCGCGAGAGGTTAAGCTGCCAGGCGCCGAGCCAACTCGTCAACTACGATGATCCAGGTGCCGGCGGCCACCAGGTCGACGAAGACCGTGGACACGACGACCACGACCGTGTCGCGATCGCTGCCGGCGACGAGGCAGCCGTAGGCGACGTGGTCGCGGATCTCCTCGACTCCGGGGCCGAGCGGTTCCCGGTAGCGCTGCACCAGTCGCATCGCGGTTCCGGCGGGTGTCTCGATGATCGATCGCTGGCGCGGGCGCTCCAGCATCTCCTCAGGCACGCACAGCTCCTCGCCCAGCGTGTCCAGGGTGAGCCCGGGTGGTGCGGGGAAGGTCCGCAGCCCGACCACGGTCACCACCGGCTGGTCGGCGGCTGGGTAGAGCAGCAGCGCCGCATCAAGCTCGGCCGTGTCCAGGGCGCCGACGATCCGCGTGACGCTCGCAGTGATCACCTCGGCGTGGTGCGGGTCGGGCTCGATCCGCTGCTCTATCCATCGCCGGCTGACGGTCTCCGCCGCCCACGACGCCGGTGGCGCGGCCAGGTCGACCCGGACCCACTGGGCGTCGGGGTCGAGCCGGACGCCGGTCACGTGTGCTTCCAGCGCAGCGACCCGGCGACCGCGTCGAACAGCGTCACCATCGCGTCGGCGACCGGGTCCATCGGGGTGCTGAACGACAGCAGCAGCATCTCCGTGGTGTTCGGCACCGGCACGTACACCTGCAGGCGGGTGACCGCGAGCTGCCCGGTCGACAGGCCGTCGGTGTCGGTGATCGGCTCCCGTCGCCGCACCCGCGCGGCTGGTGCCCCCGCCACTTCCAGCACGCCCACCTCGTCCCCCGGCTGATCTCCCATCAACGCCGCCACCTCGGTGGCCGGCAGCGCCGGCCCGAACCCGACCGGCACCACCGTGACCAGGCACGACGCCGCCACCGGTACACCGTGCAGCAGATCGACGTTCAGGTACATTTCCACCGCATCGTTCGCAACCGCCCGTTCCACCAGCCGAGTCAGCTCTCCCTCCAGCTCACGACGCAGTGTGGCGACCCGGTCCCGTGGCAACGACGCCAGCCGCCGGTCCAGCAGCGCCGCGATGGACTGATGGCGGCGCTCATCCAGCGGAATGTGCCACCACCCAGGCGGCAACAGCAACGACCACCCAACCGGCCCGACCTTGCCGTCGACACCATTGACGGAGGGACTACTCATCGGTTGCCCACTCCCCTGGCCCTTGGAGCCCGTGCGGCGGAACCTGTCGTCGGAACGATCCCGCCTCTCGAGTGAAGCCCGGCTTGACAGACTCGAACCCAAAAGCCCTGCTTGACGGCTCGACCACCCCGCTGTCGGTGCCCAGGCCGGTCTGCTGCATCAGCTGCCCGAGCTGCCCAGCCACCTCGCCGGAGAGGACGGCCGGATCGACCACGTGCTTCTCGGTGTTCACCACCGTTCCCACCTGGCCGTCAAGCCGCAACAGACCGGTACGCAACGAGCCCGGAACCTGCCACCAACGCGGATGCGAACTACTCGGATGATTATTTGTTCTCGTCAAAACTTCCTCCACAAGAAGGCCCTTGGCGGGACCAACTGGCCTGGGTGTGGAACCGACGTGTGATCTGTGCGGCCACCACCAGATCGCGCGCCAGTCCCCATCCGCAGGGAACAGGCCTTGATCCCGCAGTGCAAGCGAGGCCCGTGACTACAGCGTTCTGCCACCTGCCGGATGTGATCGTCGACGCGACCTGTGGCCTGATTAGTGGCGCCACCCGAACCGGTGGGTCAAGGCCCCTAATAATTCGGTGGAGCTAGAAAAAAATCAACGTTTAGCACCCCTTCTTGCTTAAGATGTCCCCCTTCTTCGGCGAAACTGGCTGCACCTTTCGTGTAACCGATATTCTTATATTTTTCCCACTTCTTCGTTTGACGATTGCCTGCCCAGATTGGGAACTCTAGCTTCAAGTATTCTCTCAGAAAGATTTTGATCTTCTTGTGAAGCCGCCCAGCGGTCGCCAAATGCCCGCGCTTGCCGTCACCCTCCGTCCAATCGTTGCGGGACGACAACACCGTCATAGTCAAGACGCCCTCTCGGCAGAGCGGCAAATCCAACAGCACCAGGCCCCATTTGGCCGGAGCATCGATGCCACCTTTCAGTGCTTCCCCATCTATAGGGCCTTTTCCAATGAAGACACGTCGTGCTGCAGAATCTGGTGGATTAGTCAACGGTTCTAGGGTCGCATCACGTGCTACATATGGAGACCCTAGCTCTCGCTTTTGCATCTCTGCGAGAAGCGAGTCTACTTCGCAGCGCTCGGCGAAGAACTGCGTAACGCCAGTCATCACAGCATCGCCCCTCTAACGATCGTAAGCCGTGTACCCCGGACGCTCACCCGTCGCTCCTTCTAGGTCGTCCAGTGCCTTCCTCTCGCGTTTGATCGGTTCACCGGTACGAGTTGACTTACCTACGTTCTCACGGTACAGGTTCCCATCAGGGCCTCTCGTTGTAATATCAGGTCGTCGCTTGCCTTTGATGCCTCCCGGAGTCCTAATCACCTCCTCACGCAAGTTGCCTCCGGCGACATGCTCATGGCCTTCCGCCTTGAGCTCCTCTATTCTTCTTCCAATGGTCCGATTGTGAGGTCCCCTCGGCCACAGTTTCGGGCCCGTCTTACACCCCATCAGGCCGAGTGGGTCGCGCCAGGTGATTGGGTTGGGAACGTAGGTATGAGGGTTGGGAGCGGGAACGAGCCCTAGGGGGTCGTTGCTCCCGTAGCGGCCGTTGGCTGGATCGTAGTATCGGTGGTAGTTGTAGTTGAGCTGGGTTTCGTCGTCAAAGTACTGGCCGGGGAAGCGTAGCGGGCAGGAGACGCCGTCAGGGCTTGCGGTCGTGGTAGTACCCCAGAGGGTAGTGCGTGGATGCCAGGCGAGGTTGCCGTCGGGGTCGATCATCTCGGTGGGGGTGCCGATGAGGTCGGTGACGATGGCGTAGAACTGTTGGTCGACCCATTCCTGCGGGGCCTCGCGCAGCCGAAAGCGTTCGGTTTGGCTGAGTGGGCGGAAGCTGTCGGGTTCCCACTCCCACACGGTGGTCTGACCGGGGTCGTCCGAGCCGGTGTTGTGGGTCTGTTCGGCGAGGACCGCGCCGTCCCAGCTGAAGTCGACCTGCTCGACGGTGCTCGCTCCGTCGGTTTCGAGGCGTTGTTTGGCGATCCGGCGGCCGATTGGGTCGTAGTGGTAGCGCCAGCGTTGGCCGTCGGGGGTGGTGACCGCGGTCAGGCGGTCGTCGGCGTCCCAGGTGTAGTGCCAGGTGCGGGGCTTGTCCGAGAGTCGTTTCTGCTGGCGCAGGGTGAGCCGGCCTTGGGCGTCGTGCTGGTAGCGGATGTTGCCGGCGCGGCGGATCAGGGTGCCGACGTACTCGCGTTCTCCCCGGGCGTCATCAGGCAAGTCAGCCTGTGATGATGTGGGCCAGGTCGCGTTGGTGATGTTGCCGGCCGGGTCGTAGGCGTAGCGCTCGGTCCAGCCGGCACCGTGGACCGCGGTGACCTGCCCGGCGGGGTCGAGGTCGAAGCGGCGGGTGCCGGTGAGGTGGTCCTCGATGGTGGTGACGTGCCCGTCGGGTCGGTAGCCGTAGTCCCGGTGCTGCACCAGCCGCGCCTCCTGCGCGGCGGCTGGCAGACCGCGGTCGAGTCCGCCAGCTGCGCCAGCGGTGAGGGTCTGGGAGACCAGCCGGTGGTTGGCATCCCAGGACTGGGCGAGCACGGCACCGGCGCCGAGGTGGCGCTCGACTTCCCGACCGGCGGGGTCGTGGCTGAAGCGCAGGGTGCGCCCGGCGGTGTGCAGGGCGACCGGCGCCTCACCTTCGCCGTACTCCCACCTGCTGTCCGCTCCCGAGGGGGTGCGGCGGTGGGTGCGCCGGCCGAGGGTGTCGTAGGAGGAGGTGACGGCGCGGCCGTTGCAGGTCTCGGCGACGATCCGCCCGAGCGGGTCGCGGTCGAAGCTGACCTCGGCGTCGGTGTTGGTCGCGCGCACCATCCGGCCGGCGGTGTCGTAGTTGAATGTGGTGAGGGCGTCGCCGGAGTGCTGCTCGACCACGTTCCCGAGCGGGTCCCGGACGTAGCGGGTGTTTTGCCCGGCGCCGTTGGTGCGCTCGACCAGCTGCCCCGCGGCGTCGTGGACGTAGCGCAGCTCGCGGTGGTTGAAGTCGGTCTCCCCGACGAGGTTGCCGGCCGGGTCGTACTCGTAGCGCCACACCAGGCCCTGGTGGTTGGTGACGCTCACCAGGCGCAGCTCGGTGTCGTAGCCGAACTCCAACCTGGCCCCGTCCGGCCCGACCTCTGCGGCGGGCAGGTCGAAGGGGCCGATCTCGGTGCGGGTGAGCTGACCGAGGGCGTCGAGGTGTTCGACGAGGTTGCCCTCCCCGTCGTAGCTCCAGCGCTCGGTCGCCCCGTCGGGCAGGGCGCGCCAGGCCAGCGTGCCCTCGGTGGTCCAACCGAGCCGGGTCACCCCGCCCACCGGGTCAGTGATCGCGACCACCCGGCCGAAAGCGTCGCGGGCGTACCGGGTGGTGGCCCCGAGCGGGTCGGTGACGGCGATCGGCAGGCCGGCGGTGTCGGTCTGCACCCGACGCACGTGGCCCAGCGCGTCGGTGACCGCGGTGAGGTGACCCAGCCCGTCGTAGCCGTAGGTGGTCGTCGCGCCGAGCGGGTCGGTGACCGCGGTGAGGTTGCCCCGCTCGTCGTAGGCGTGCCGCCAGGTCGCCCCGTCCGGGTCGATGACCGTGACCGGCAGTCGCAGCTCGTTGTACTCGGCGAGGGCGCGGCTGCCGTCCGGGCGGATGATTTCGACCAGGTTGCCAGCCCCGTCGTAGGTATAGCGAATAGTTCGCCCGAGCGGGTCGGTGCGGGACAGGAGCTGGTCGTAGGGATCCCACACCGAGACCGTCGCCCGGCCCAGCGGGTCGACCTCGCGAACCACCTGGTCCAATTCGTTGAAGTAGAACGTGGTCGCGTGACCAAGCGAGTCGGTGAACACCGTGACCCGGTTGTCGGAATCGTAGGCGAAGGTGCCGTTCATGTGGCCGCCGGCACCCGAGGTGCGCACGCAGCGGCCAGCCTCGTCGTAGGTGTAGTGGTAGGCGAGGTTGTTGCGGTCCTGCCAGCCGGTGAGCCGCCCGACGCTGTCGTAGTCGAACCACAGCGGGATGCCGGAGGAGTTGATCACCTCGCTGAGCTGCCCGCGCTCGTCATAGCCGTAGCGCACGAGAGTTTCGTCATGCTGGGTACCGGCACCGGCACCCCGCAGGCGCAGGGCGGTGATCCGACCGCCGGTGGTCTGCACGCTGATCCGGTAGTCGCCGGAATGACGGACCTCGGTGAGCGTCCCGCTCGGGTCGTAGTCGAGGTCGATGCGATGCCCGCCCCGGTCGGTGATCGCCCTCAGCGGCAGCGCCGCGTGCCGTGACGCTCCGGTCAGTGCGAAGTGCAGCGTCTGGCCACGCTCCGGGTCGGTGATGGTGTAGCCGTCCTGGGTGCGGCGCAGCGGCCAGCGTGGCCCCTCCTCCGGCAGCGCCACCGCCCCTTCGACCGGGGCGGGGTAGGCCAACAGCATGCCGTCCTCGGCGGCGAAGTACACGCCGGTCTCCTCGACCTCCAACCGCTGGTCCAGCGTGGACGCCCACGACGGCCCGAACCAGCGACCCACCCGGTGGGAGGACAGGTGCGTGCGGGACAGCACCAGCCCCAGCACCCCAGCCAACTCGACATCGGTCTGGGTCAGCAGCACCCTCCCGCCCGCGACATCAACGGGATCTGTCTTGCACGCCACCTTGCTGAGTCGCCTCGCAGCCATGGCGCCCTTGGCCGCGCGCCCGAGGACGGGGACCGCGCCGAGCAGGGCCAGCCCGACGTCGGCCCAGGAGCCTTCGCCGGCCAGGGCGAGCATGACGGTGCAGACGAAGGCCACCACCGATGCCAGCGCGGCCAGTCCGAGCAGGACGGGTGTCAGGAAGTTCAGGACCGGGATCCAGGAGATCGCCAACGCGATGGTGCTCAGGACGGTGGCGACCAGCTCGGCGATCTTGGCGATGGCCTTGAGCAGGTCGGCGTGTTCACTGACCCAGTTCTTGGCCTTGTCCGTCCAGGAGTCCTTGAGCCCGTCGTCCTCGATGGCATCACGAACGGCCCGGGTGGCCCGCCCGACGTGCTCATCACGGTGGTCGACCGCGTCGTCGAGCTTGCGGCGCGCGGCCTGCAGCGCGTCGACGCCGTCGTCGTGGGCGTGCTGGCGCTGGCGCTCGGCGGTGGCTTGGGTTGGGGTGGGTGGGCCGGCCGGGGGATGGGCCGGCGGCCGGTGGGCGTTGACGGTGGCCTGCGCCTGCTTGGCCTCGGCGAGGGCGGCATCGGCCGCCGACTGAGCATGGCGCAACTCCGGGGCGTAGCCCTTCAACGCGCCGGCTGCGCTGCGGTACCGGCCGTGGGCCTTGCCTAGCTGACCGGACAGGTCCCGCGCCGAGTCGGCGAACGTGCGCCCGGCGTCGGCGTCCCACCCCTCCGCGGTGGCGAGTTTCTTCAGGTTGGCGGTCTGGCGAGTGATCTCCTCGGCCATGTCGGCCAGCGACTTCGCGACGCGTTCGATCTCATCGGGATCCCCGGGAACCGGATCCGAACCGGCCAGCGGCGTCCAGTCGGTGGGCCGCCGGCTCACGATGCCACCCTTGCCGGCGGCGCATCACTAGCTGGCCTGGGCTTGGTCAGCTCCTTCGCTAGCTGCTCATCGGTGTTCTCATAGGCCTCGGCGCTGTCGGTGGCCATCTTCTCGTGGGCCTCCACCGAGGAGACGAGCTTCTTGCGGTGGATCTCCCAGTTGTCCACGAAGTCGTCCATCGCACCGGCCAGGCCGCCCAAGCCGAGCACCCCGGCGCCGGGTTTGGTGGCATCGGCGTGCTGGAGGGCGTCCCTGATCCGCCCCAACCCCGCGCCGGTCGCCCGGATCAACGCCAGATCGATCTTGAGATGGTCTCCCACCGCTTCCCCCTACTGCTCCGTCGAGGGTACCCCAATGCCCGAGATCGGCCCCGGCAGTCTCACACGCCGTGATTCTAGCTGACAACGATTTTGGTGGGGCTCTCCGGTCAATCCGCTCGATCCGGGGACACATGGGCGACGAGGCAGGAAGATCCCGAGGCTGCGGCGCCCGTGAGCAGCGGGTAGGGCACCTGCTCGTACCGGGCGATTTCCGCTGGGGTCGTGACGTGACCTAGCATTCTCGGACAGCACCACTGGGGGTCGTGCGTCCGCGCGCCGTCCGCAGGGGTGAGGAGCGACGTTGTCCTACAGCCTGGGGATCGACCTCGGTACCAGCTGCACGGTGGCGGCTGTCAGCCGGGCGGGTGTGCAGGGCACCAGTGTCGAGATCGTGCCCCTCACCGCGCGCACGGCGGGTGTCGCCT
>Ga0136616_10002270_pt1 | contig 10189 bp, 9 predicted proteins | sample AntDrymUQ2992106_2_FD_106648 | JGI IMG/M metagenome (GOLD analysis project Ga0136616, IMG submission 106648) | Polar desert sand microbial communities from Dry Valleys, Antarctica - metaG UQ299 (21.06) | ecosystem: Environmental > Terrestrial > Soil > Desert | place: Antarctica: Dry Valley... | reverse complement strand
TCAAAGTCGCCTTCGCCGAGCGTACCCGCCGGTGCGCCTGCGAACTCCTGCAAGATGCACGGTTCGCCCGGCTCGTGGACCGGCTGCCGTTCGAGCCGGGCTCGACCATCATCGGGCTCGGTGACAGCATCACCGACGATTCTCAGTCTTGGCTGGAGATACTGCGCCACCTCCTCGCCGAGCGCCGTCCGGAAGACGGGATTCGACTGGTCAACGCCGGTATCTCCGGCGACACAACTTCCGGGCTCCTCGGACGTTTTTTGGACGTCCTGGAAGGGGACCCGGCCTGGATCGTCACCCTCATCGGAACGAACGACGTCGCCTTCGTCCGGGATCCCCGCACGAAACCTCTCGTCAGCCCGGAGGAGACCGGCAAGAACCTGCGCACGCTCCGCGACCTGGCCGAGACGTTGAGCAAGGCGCGTCTCGTATGGATGACGCCCCCGCCCGCGATCGAAGCCCGCGTCGCCGAAGGTTCGTCCCCATCCGAACCCATGTGGCGTAACGCGGACCTCGCCGAGGTAGCGAGGCTCGTCCGCGAGGTGGCCGGGGACGATCCGCTAGTCGACTTGTGGGAGGCTTTCGGAGATCCCCCGGAACCCGAACTCCTGCTCCCGGACGGCCTGCACCCGAGCCTCGCCGGCCAGAAGGCCATAGCCGCCGCGCTCGTCGAGCAGTTGAGCTAAAGGCAATAGATAGAGAAGGCGTTCAAAGGCGACCTCTCATCCGCACCCGCCACCGATCCCGTTCCCCCGATCTCTTAACCGGCAAAGCTCATCCTCCGGCAAGCTCCACAGGCCGCGACGTGCCTCACGAGCCTCCCTCTGCGCGTCTTCGAAGCGTTCCAGATAGCGCGTGTTGGGCGGGAAGGTGGCGACTTGAGCGTAGCCCTCCCGGAGCAGCGTCTCGTTGAACATCGAGCCGTCGGGGAGGTAAGCGTAGGAGAGAAGCCGTCCGTAGTCGTCCTCCCTCTCGACGTCGAACTCCAGGGTCACGTTCTGATCTTCGAGGCTCCTTTGCGTGAAACGAGCTGCCTCTTCGCCGTAAGGCTCCGGTCCCCGCTCGGGGTCTGTCTCCGGTGTGTCTACGCCGATCAGCCGCACCCTGTCCTCACCCTCTATCTCCGGCGTGATCTTCACGGTATCGCCGTCGGTCACGCGAACGACGGTGACCCCGGCCTCCTCGCCGCCCGGCTGATCGGAGACGAACCGAGAGGAACAACCCAACACGAACACGCAGAGCAGTGCAAGGGCTACGAGAAACAAGACCCTGCAACGAGCGCTCCGTATCGCGCTTTGAGCCTTCAGGTCGAGGGTTTCTGCTGACGGCCGACGGCTGATGGCTGACGGCTATCTCGCCAGAGGCCCTGGCGAACGTCCATGAAAGAGACCACGACGACGTGCGGCAGGGTGAGCGCCGAGACGAGAACCAGGTAGAGCGCGAGGAGCGAGGACGGCGCTGCGCTATTCTCCGGTACCGCGAGGTAGAGCCCAAGGAGCAACACGAGCGCCACGACGGTGAGGGGAGCGGCGTCCCGCGCGAACCGGACGAGGGCGGGCGCGACCCGCCCCGCCTCCAGGGCGCCGGCGCTCTTCCCGTCGAGCAGGACGAGCCGGGCGACGTGCCGGGAAGCGTGCCACAGGCAGAAGTAGAGGCCGACGGCGAGCACGGGGGGCACTAGCGCGAAGTACAGAGCCAAAACCGCCGTCTCCGCAACGTCTACCAGCCACGCCCCGCGTGCCCCACTCTTCTTCGCGCTCCCGTAGCCGGAGGCGAACACCCCCACGGCGAAGAGGGCGAAGGTTACGCCGGCGAGGATGCGGAAGGAGGGCTCGAAGGCCCAAGAGAGGACACCGGCGCCGGCGGGGACGAAGAGACCAACGGTACTTTCGGCCACGGCGCGGTAGGTCTCCGGGAAGGCGAGGAGCGGTACGAGCATCGGCAGCCCTCCCCGCACGAGCAGGGTCAGGGCGCGGCGCGTCCGGCCGGCGGGATATTCGCCCCTATCGGAGGTAAAGGCCGCGAGAGCATGCAGGTCCCCCCCTCCCCAATGAAACCACGTGAGGGCTATAAAGAACACAAAGGCCGCGACGGGAGCGACGAACCAGAGCGCGAGGTAGAGACCGCCGAGGACGAGGTAGAGCAAGCCGACCGCGAGCACGGGCCCGGTCATCCCGGCCTCCCGGCCCAGGAGGCGCGACACCGCGAGGTGGTCGACCGCGCCGTGCGGCAGGCCGAAGAAGACCAGGCTCAGGGCGAACGGCAGGTACTCGGCCCACAGCGGCACCGTGAGTCCGGCGGCGAAGAGGAGCACGAGGGTGGCGACGAACAGCCACGAGGGCCACAGTACCCAGCGGCGCAGGACACGCCGAACGTTGGGCGGAACCGCGACGGTACTGGCGGGCGCAGGCTCCACTTTACGGACCCGGAGCGGGAGATCTTTCGAGGAGCGTGCGAGCGGCGAGCTTCAGGAAGGGCGTCTTGGGGAGCGCCCGGATGAGGTGCACCTCATCGAGGGGCGTGCTCTTCTCGGTGAGGAAGCGCACGAGGGAGTCGGGCGGGACACCCGCGAACATCCGGCGGTAGACTTCCGGGCACTCCCCGGGTCGGTCCCGCACGAAGCGGAGAAAGAGGGAGTCGAGCAGGTCGAGGCGACGGGGATGGGTCCTCTCTGGGGGTTCGGCACCTGCGACGACGGTCGCGGCGAGCGCGCGGCAGTGGCGTTGGATGCGCAGGAAGGTGTAGCCCGTCGAGGGGCGAGTCTCGCCGCCGAGCATGCCGATGTTGTGGGTCCGCTCCCCGAGCCTCCGGGGGAAGGCGTGATCCGTCATCGGGATGTAGCCCCTCTCCTCCCCGAACACCTCGTACTCGTCCGGCGAGAGGCCGTAGATGCTTTCGAGGTACGCACCGATCTCCTCTTGATACTCCGCTTGTGAAATCTCGGCTTCCGAGAGGTAGACGTTCTCGACGAGCGCCTCCCTCTCCCCCATCGGCAGCACGTACACGAACCGCAACCCCCGCGACTGGTTCACGGAGAAGTCCATCAACGTACAGCGTTCGGGATCGAAGACGGGTTTGCGGGCCCGGATGCGCAGCCCGAGGAACTTCTGTGGCACCCAGACGGCGCTCCGCCGCGCCTCCTCGAAGACAGGGGAGCCAGGAGGGAGCCCGCGGCCGTCGAAGACCTGCCGGGAACGGAGGATCCCGCCCGAGGTCTCGACGCGCACCTCGCCGTTCTCTTCAGTGTAGCCTCTCACCTCCTCGCCGAGACGGAGCGTTACGTTCGGACTCTCGGCGAGGCGGGCGAGGGCGTGTTCGTAGAAGTCCCGGCTGGCGAGGCACTTGTAGGGATAGCGGTTCGTGGTTTGGGTGATGCTTCTCCCGGCCGAGAGAAAATCCCAGGAACTCCATTCTTTGAGGGCGAGTCGCGTGAACGGGGTCGGCTCCACGTCCCAGAAGCACCAGGTACGGTCGTCCTCGAAGATCCGCTTGCGGTCGAGGATCAGGATCGGGGCGTCTACGCCTCTCTCCAAAAGGTAGTAGCAAAGGCTCAAACCAGAACATCCCGCCCCGAGGATTACGAACTCGTAGCGGTCTCTCGCGGGCCGGTCGAGCTTGCCCGGTACGGACACCGGGCCGCGCGACCTCTTAGTAGTATCCGCGGGCTTCCCCGCCGCGCTCGCTACCGACCGGTCTTCGACGCGCAAACCCACCCCGATCTACCCTTACCGGCTACGTGAGGCCGGATCCCCGCCGATGATAGCCGTTCCCCGGGAGGTCTGCGGAATGCCCCGCGCCGAGGGTCTACGAGGGACGTAACCGCGGCAGCTTCTAGGCAGTCGGGTTCAGCTCCACCTTGATCCAGCCGGGCTCCCGCCGGTCGAATGTCTTGTAAGCCCCGATGGCGTCGGTGATGGGCTCGGTTTGGGCGAGGATCTCGGTCGGGTCGAAGGCGCCGGTGGCGACGAGGCCGACGAGCTTGGGCATGTACCTGCGGTGGTTGCAGTTGCCGCCTCGGACGATCACCCCGATGACCCCGGCCTTCATCACGGACTGGGCCGCCCAGAGCATGGACTGCGGGGACGCGTCGCCTGGCACCCAGGTGTCGCCCTGCGGGTTCGTCTCGGGTGCGACCCGGTTCAGCTCCGTCTGGAACTCGCCCTCCATCCAGGCTTCTCCATATCGTCGGGCCTTATGTCACCCACGTCGTGAAAAACGACAGCCTTCATTAAATGGCTCTTGCCTAATTCACTTCGGGAAAAGTAAAGCCCTGCAAAAGCGGGGCTTTACTCCAAAAAGTCTTACGAACGCTCTCAGGCGCTCCTGGCCTGCTCGGCGTGCTTGCCCTCGGAGATTTCTTCAACGACCTTCGAGCAGAACGCCGGCAGGTCGTCCGGGTTGCGGCTCGTGACGAGCCCCTGGTCCGTGACGACCTCCTGATCCACCCACTCGCCGCCCGCGTTGCGGATGTCGGTCTGCAGCGTCGGGAAGGAGGTTAGCGTCCTACCCCTCACCACGTCTGCCTCCACCAGCGTCCACGGCCCGTGGCAGATCACACCGACCGGCTTCTGCTGCTCGAAGAACCCATGCACGAAGTTCACGGCCTCCTCGCTGCCACGCAGGTTGTCCGCCCCTACGGTGCCGCCCGGGACTATGAGAGCGTCGTAGTCGTCCGGGGAGACATCCGAGAAGGTCTTCTCCACGGTAAAGGCCTCGCCCGGGTTGACGTCGCTGTTCATGGTCTGGGCGTCGCCGGTCTGGATGCCCACGACATCAACCTGCGCGCCGGCGTCCTCTACGGCCTTCTTCGGCTCGGTGAACTCAACCTGCTCGGTGCCTACTGGGGCGAGAAGGATAGCTACCCTACGCCCTTGCAACTCATTCGCCACGTTAAACCTCCGTTACAAACTGCTTGCTTTATACTGCAACACCTTGATACCCGATAATAGGCGGATCTAAACGTGATCGTGCGCTATCGAGCCTCCCGTTTGCAGGAATAGCAGCAAGGGACACGAGCTACGGTTTTGAGCATAAGTCATTGCTCTATATAGGCTATCATTATGCTGGCTGGCGACTCGCCGGCGTGCTGGATCAAGAATTCTGAGCGCCGCTAAACTCGCTTCGGACCTCCGGCAGCAAGCGGTCTTCAGGTGATCACCTCCGGCCCATTCTCGGTCAGGATGAACGTTTCCTCGGCTTTGGCGCCGGTTATCGAGGGGTTCCAGGCGAAGGCTTGTCCGAGCTGTATCTCTTGGGAGGTCTCCGGGGTCGCGATGATCTCGCGAGAGGCGTAGCCGGCCATGCCGCCCTGGTGGTGCAGCCGCCACTCGTCGGGGAAGCCGGCCTCGGCGTAGAACCTCTTGCAGTCCTCGAAGGCGTCGGCGAGGGTGCGTCCGGGTTGGGTCGCCTCCTCTCTCATGCGGTGCATGATCTCCTCACACGCCTCCTGGCGGCGCGAGACCTGCGCATCCGGCTCCTCGAAGTCGACGATGCGGGTGAGGCTAACGTGGAGCCCGCCGCGCTCGGCGCTGACCACGAGCATGACCCGGCGTTCTATGGTCGCGCCGTGTGGAATCGGGTGCCGGTAGTGGGCGATGCGGTCGTCGGCGGCGACCAGCGTCACGGGGGTCGTGAGCCCCCGCCGCCGGCAGGCCGAGACGAGGATCGCGGCGGCCTCGTGCTCCGTCGTGCCGGGCGAGAGGGACGCGGCGGTCTCCCCCATCCCCGCCGATGTCTCAGCCCCTGCCAGCCTGTAGGTCTCTACCGCCTCCGCGTCGAGCACGTAACGCAGCGGGGAGATCTCCCCGGAGACGTCCCGAGCCCCTTCCAGCGAGAAGTCGGCGCCATAGGATGCGCCACCGGCCAGCTCTCGATAGAGCGGCGCCGCTGCCTCGTACCAAGGATGCTCGACTACCTCAAAGCCCGGAGTCTCCTCCTCGCGCATCCTTTGAGCTTCGATGTTGTCCGCCACGACGTACTCGGCTTCGGGGGTAAGGAGGACGGCGGCGACACCAGGGGGCTGCGAGTGGTCTATCCGGTTGTCGGCGCCGCCGGTGTACCAGGCAAAGTTTGTCGGAAGCCCCAGTACAAGCGCGCCGAGACCGAGACGATCCATCGTCTCCAGCAGGTTCCTTCTTCGTTCTTCCAGGCTCATCTACGAGCCTCCTCCACGACCTCGTGTAGCTTCGCTACGGTCGGGCAGCCATCGGGTTGCTTTCTCCACGTTTGCTCCTCGCTCCTAATGCCTCTCGGTGAGCCGCTGGCAGCGAGTACGCAGATGATCGACCCGATCCGGCTCCTGGAGCTCCTCGGGTAGGGCGCCGGCGTGGGCCTGTAGCATATCGTCGACCATCGCCTGTATCTCTTTCAAGGAGAGCACGCTCCCGGCGTGCCGATCCAGCATCGCCGCGTGGTAGACGTGTTCTTTCTTCCCTTCGAGCACGGCCCGAACTACCAGGTCCAGAACCGCCACGTGCAGAGCACAGTGCGCGGCGAGCCGCGGCGGCAGGTCCCTCGAGCTTTGCCCAGGAGAAGATGCCCAAGGAGACCAGGTTCACCCTGGCTCGCGCATCAAGCGGACGTCCTCTTGCCAGACCTCTTCGGGCCACTGCTCCGGGTTGTAATCGGCGCCGTAGAGGACGCGCGGTAGCCCCGGGATCTATAGGCATCCGCTAGAGGTTCTGGTCGTTCCCCGGCGCGGCGGCGTTGCGGTTGGCTCGACGGCGGGGGGAGGCAAAGCTCATGCCGAGGACCACGCAGCCGAAGAAGACCATGAACAGGCCCCACCACAGGTTTATATTTATCCCCAGAGCTTTGTCTTGCTGAACTGCGGGACCCAGGAGCCCGTACAGGACCAGCGCCGTGCCGATGATCATCACGAGGGCCGCGATATAGAACCCTATCGCCAGGGCGTGTCCGCCCCCGGACTGCGAGAGTTCCTCCACTTTCTCCTCGGCTCTACTCAAGTTATTCTCCGCCACAGCTTCCTCCTTAGAAGAAGATTATGTTCAGCACGATCGTGATCCCGAGCGCGGCGACGGCCAGTACCCAGGGCTTCTTGTACCAGGCTGGCTCCACAGCCTCCTTCTTCTCCGTCAGGCTCCAGACCAGTCCTTCAAGCTCTTCGTCGGTCTTTTGAGAGCGGGAGGTGAGGAGAGAGACGATTATGGTGACTCCGAAGCAGATGACCCAGGCCCAGATCGCGCGCCAGAAGTTCCCAGCCATTGGGCTGCCGTACGAGATGGCGCCCATCAGCTCGAAACCCCAGAGCGCCAGGCCACTAACGGTCCCCGACACGAGCCCCGCGAACCCGGCCCACGGCGTCGTTCGTCTCCAGAACATCCCGAGGAGGAACGTCGCGAACAGAGGCGCCAGGAAGATCCCGTGCAGAAGCTGGAGGTAATCGAGTATGCTCTCGAACGCCAGCACGGCGTACGCGGTCCCTATACTGAGGAGCACCCCCACCACGGTAGCGATGCGACCCACGGTCACGTAGTGCCCGTCTGGCTCGTCCGGCCGCATGTAGGCACGGTAGATATCGTAGGTCCAGACCGTGTTGAACGCCGTCACGTTTCCCGCCATCCCGCTCATGAAGGACGCCAGCAAGGCGGTCAACCCCAACCCCAGCATGCCGGTCGGCAGGTAGTAGGCCATCACGTACGGGATGGCCATGTTGTAGGAGTTCTCCAAGCCCTCGCTCTGGCCGAGCTGGGGGAAGACGCTCAGGGCGATCAGACCCGGGAAAATGGCCAGGATACCGTAGAGTATCTTCGGGAAGGCCGCGATGAGCGGGGTGCGCTGCGAGGCCGCCAGGTCCTCGGCGGCCAGAGCCCTCTGGACTACCAGAAAGTCCGTGCACCAGTAGCCAAAGCTCATGACGAACCCCAGTCCGAAAACTATCGCGAACCACTGTACGGCCATCGGGTTGTCCGTGCTCCCCGTGTTGGTCCACAGCTGGAAGAACTCCGGTCTGTTGACCGTCTCTTGCAGTCCCGACCAGCCCCCCGCGGCCACCAGCGCGAAGATGACGAGCGGCGAGAGACCGAGCGTTATGAGGAAGAACTGCAGCACCTCGTTGAAGATCGCGGACGAGAGCCCACCCATGACCACGTACGCCATGATGATCCCCGCCGAGAGTAAGATGCTCGCGGTGATCGACCACCCGAGAAGCAGCTGGAACACTATCGCCATGGCGTACATGTTCAGGCCGCTGAGGAGGATCATGAAGATGGCGAACAGGGCAGCGTTGAACCCCCGCGTCGCCTCGTTGTAACGCCGCTTCAGGTAGCCGGGCACGGAGACTATCCCGCTACCGTAGTAGAACGGGATCATGAACAGGGCGATGAATACCATCGCGGGTATGGCACCTATCCAGTAGAAGTGCGCCGTCATGATGCCATACTGAGCAGCCCCGGCCCCCATGCCTAATATCTCTAGGGCGCCCAGGTTCGCCCCCAGGAAGGCCAGCCCCGTAACCCAGCTCGGCAACGACCGCCCGGAGAGGAAGTAGTCCTCCGAGGTACGCATCCGGCTCCTCAGCACCGCCCCTATGCCAAGGACGAAGAGAAAGTATACGCCTATGATGAAGTAGTCCAGCCAGGAGTCGTCGACCGAAACCTGCTGCTGGAGCAGAGCCAGGGTACCCACGGTATCTCTCCTTCCCCGTTCCCTATACGAGCACGCGCTTACTGTACTCTTCTGTAAAACTTGCGTCAATAGACATTTCGCCCTGCATACTTCTATCCACTCAGGCTCTCATCCCAGCAGCCACTCGTGATCCGGGTCGTTCTTGATCTTCCACTCCCGCACGGGACCGGCCATGACGTTCAGGTAGTAGAGGTCATAGCCCGGAGGCGTGGACACCGCGTGGTACCCTCGCGGGACCAGCACGACATCCCCATCGTGGAAAGCCAGCGTCTCGTCCAGCGACCGGTCCTCGGTGTACACCCGCTGGACGGCGAACCCTCCCTCCGGCCGTATCCGGTGGTAGTAGGTCTCCTCCAGGTAGGTTTCGCGCGGCCGGTCATCCTGGTCGTGCTTGTGCGGAGGGTAGCTCGACCAGTGCCCGTTGGGGGTGATGACCTCGACGACCAGCAGGCGCTCCGCCGGCCGCTCCTCCATCAAGATGGGCCGTATCTCCCGTTCCATGTTCCCCGATCCACGCACTTCTATCTCGATGTCCTCCGCACGAATCAGTTGCGGCGCCCTTCCCTGATCCGCCGGCGCCGAAGCGACCGCAAGCTCGAGTCGTCTATCCACGGCCTCCACGCGGTAGGGCGTCCTCGGGGGCAGGTAGAGGGCGCAAGGAGAGCCATCAAACACACTCTCGCGTTCCCCGACGTTCCTCCACTCGTCTTCGCCGGTGGAGACGTGGCAGATCCCGGACAGGACCACGAGGCAAACCTCCTCCGCGGGTTGCCGCTCCAGAGTCTGACCTGCCTCCACCCGGAAGACTTCGAAGCCGACGTAGTCCCATCCCGCTGACGCCGGAGTAACCTTTACTACGCTGCCGTCCGCGTCCGGCTCCCTCTTACTGTTCACGAGCAGATCTGGCACGCTCCCAGACTCCTTTCTAGAGGTACCGGCGTTCCGCCCGTCGGTTCGCCGCATACTCCTCTCGGGCGGCGATCACGGCGTCTACCTCGGAGACTTCCGCCACGGGCACGTCCCAGAAGGACTCGTAGTCGGGAACGCCCTCGTATCGGTCCACGGGCACGTGGATGACGACCGTCTGGTCGAGGCTCTTCGCCTCTTCGAGCGCCTCTTTCAGCTCTGCGATGGTCTGCGCGCCCATCACGCGGGCGCCGAAGCTCTCGGCGTTCTTTGCGAGGTCCACGGGCAGAACATCGCCGGGGGCTCTCTCACTGTCGAGTCCTATGGAGCCGTTCTTCCTGTAGCGATAGTGCGTCCCGAATCCGTCGGAGCCGACGGAGCGGGAGAGGGCACCGATCGAGGAGAACCCCGAGTTGTCTACGAGAACGATGGTGAGCTTGTAGCCCTCCTGGATTGAGGTGATTATCTCGGCGTTCATCATCAGGTAGGAGCCATCACCCACCATCACGTAGACCTCGCGTTCCGGAGCAGCCATCTTTACGCCTAAGCCCCCGGCGATCTCGTACCCCATGCACGAATAGCCGTACTCGACGTGATAGCCCTTCGGGTCTCTGGTACGCCAGAGCTTGTGCAGGTC
>Ga0136616_10002269_pt1 | contig 10192 bp, 6 predicted proteins | sample AntDrymUQ2992106_2_FD_106648 | JGI IMG/M metagenome (GOLD analysis project Ga0136616, IMG submission 106648) | Polar desert sand microbial communities from Dry Valleys, Antarctica - metaG UQ299 (21.06) | ecosystem: Environmental > Terrestrial > Soil > Desert | place: Antarctica: Dry Valley... | reverse complement strand
GGCGAGATCCCACAGGGCGTGGCCCACGCTCTTGAACACGACCGTTCCCTCAGGGCGCACGGATGAGCGGAGCGCGTCCTCCAGTGCTGTGGCGTCTTCCCACCGGAACGCGCCGGCTTGTGAGGCCTGGATCAGGTCTCCAGCCTCATCCTTCGCGCCTGCCATCGTATCAACAAAGACCTGCGAGGCTGAGATTAGGGCTGGCGGCAACTCGGCCGCCTCCGGCTCGAAAGACCCGACCGCGGCCACGAAGACGCCCTCTGGAATCTCCTCAGGAAGGACCGGCTCCGAACTCGTTGTGGCCGTGACTATGAGGCCAACCCCGTCGAGCACTTCCTCAGGACGCCCGACGGCCCTGGCGTCCATGCCCAGACTCCCGGCGTGTTCGGCGAGGGCTGCGGCGCTCTCTGTGCTCCGCGAGGAGATGAAGACTTCGGAGACGCCGAGGCCCTCGTGGAAGGCCTCGAGGTGCGCGCGTCCCTGCGTTCCCGCGCCAACGACGAGGAGAGGCCCACTCTGCCGCGGGGCCAGCTCGCGGGCGGCGAGCATGGAGAGTGCGGCGGTGCGCCTGGCGGTTACGACGCTGCCGTCCAGAAGGCCAAGCCGTTCTCCCGTTGTCGCGTCCATCACGACGACCTCGCCCTGTATCGTCGGCAGGCCGCGTCCAGGGTTCTGCGGGTGGACCGTGACCAGCTTGGTGATGGAGATCGCCCGATCCGAGGCCGGCATCACTAGCAGGACACCCCCTTCAGAAAGGGGCAGGACGAGCCGGGGCGGGGCCCGAAGGTCGCCTGAGCTACTGGCGAGCGCGACCTCGCGGATAGAGTGGGCAAGCGTCGGGTAGGGTAGGCGGGCTGCGGTCTGGCTTGCGTCCAGGATCTCCAAGGCTAACCGCGGGCGGTGCCGACCAGGCGGGCGGGGGAGAAGAGGTCTATCGGGTGGGTGGTTTCGCCTTCCGTGGCGAGGTCGGCCAGGATCTCACCGACCACGCTGCAGAACTTGTAGCCGTGCCCGGAGAAGCCTGCGGCGATTACGACCTGGGGGTACTTGGGGTGCGTGGAGATCACGAAGTGTTCGTCCGGGGTGTTGGTGTACATGCAGGTCTTCGCGTAGAGAAAGTCACCGTCGAGGTCGGGGACGTACCTGGCGAGGTAGCCCCGGATGAACTCGACCTCCTCGTCGTGAACCTCGCGGTCTATCGTCTCGGGGTCTGCCGGCTTGCCGTCGGCCCTGAAGAACGCGACCTTGACTCCACCTTTGGGCCCGTCGTGGGCAGGGATGGCGTAGAACGAGTTGCCGTCCTCGGGTTCCCAGATAAAGATGGGGAAGCGGTCTGGGATGAAGGGTTCGATGCCGCCTTTCGGGTCGAACCAGAACAGGAGCTGGCGCGTGACCTCCAGTGGGAGGCCGAGGTCAGCGAGTAGCTTCGGCGCCCACGCTCCAGCCGAGACGACTAGCCGCTCCGCCTCGTAGGCCTCCGATGCCGTCTCGACCAGCACCCCGGATTGCGTGGGTTCCCAGGACAGGATCTCTTCCCCGAACCGGAGGTCGGCGCCGAGAGAGGCTGCCCTGTTTAGGTGGGACTTCACGGAAGCCTCGGGCCTGAGGAAGCCGGCCTTCTCCTCGAAGAGGGCGACGGTATCACGGGTTGGTTCGAAGACCGGGTAACGGTCTTTCAGTTCGGCGGCGTCGAGGACCTCGTAGGGCAGATCGTACTTCTCGGCGCTCTCCTTGCTGCCCTCGAAGAACTTGGTACCTGGAGGCCCGATCATGAGCCCGCCCGTGATCGTCATCAGGTCCTCGCCCGTCTCTCTCTCCAGCCGTTCCCAGAGCTCGTAGGCTCGAAGGACCAGCGGCACGTAGGCAGGGTCCTCGGAGTACGCCAAGCGAATGATCCTGGATTGCCCGTGGCTGGATCCCCTGTCGTGCGCGGGGGTGTGCCGCTCCAGCCCGAGCACGTGCTTGCCGCGCCCGGCGAGGTGGTAGGCTGCCGAGCTCCCCATCCCGCCGAGGCCTGCGACGATGACGTCGTACATCAGACGCCTTTATCTTCCTCAGGCAGGGTGTAGTCGAGGTCGGCGGGGAGGTCGGCTATGTCCATCTGGGCCTTCTGGAGCTTGCCAGCGTAGTCCCAGTTCATAGACTGCCAGCGGGTGAACTGGTCGAGCACCCATATGCCCGAGAGACGGCTCCCGTTGCCGCTCTTGCCATTGCCCCCAAAGGGCAGGTGGGCTTCTGCGCCGCTGGTGGAGTTGTTGACCGAGAGCATCCCCGCGCCGTTGCGTTCCCTGAAGCGCAGCGCGTTCGTCGCGTCGGTGGTGTAGATCGCGGCCGAGAGCCCGTAGCCGTGCCCGTTGGAGAGGGCTATGGCCTCGTCGAAGTCCGAGAAAGAGGCAACGCCGACGATAGGGCCGAAGGTCTCTGTGCGGTAGATCTCATCCTCCATCTTGACGCCGTCGACGATGGTCGGGTGATCGTAGATGCCCGCTTCAGCGTCGCCGACGAAGCCAAGGCGTGGGTTGTCTGCGGTAATGCGTCCCATCCCGCTCGAACCGTGGATGCTGTGGTGGGCTTCGATGAGCTCGAGCCACCCTAAAAACCGCTCGTGGAAGCGCTCGCTGAGCATGGGTCCGTAGAGCACGTCCTGCGTCGGGTCTCCTATGGCTGCCCCCTCGACGGCGCTGGTGAACCTGGAGATGAACTCATCGTGAACGGACTCGTGGACGATCACGGTGCCCAGAGAGGTGCAGCGCTGACCCGCTGTGCCGAATCCCGAGAACAGGGCACCTTCTACGGCGAGGTCGAGGTCTGCGTCAGGCATGACCACGAGGGGATTCTTGCCTCCGAGCTCCAGGCAGGGAGACTGCATGTGTCTGCCGCAGAGCTCGCCTATCCTCTTACCGACCTCGGAAGAGCCTGTAAAGCCGACCTTGTCGACGAGCCCTTCGTCGAGGGCCTTCTCCAACCCATCGAAGGCCGCAGGTCCTTCGGCCTGCACGACGTTCAGGACGCCGTCGGGGAGGCCGCCGGCCACGAAGAGTTTGGCCAGGGCGTCGCCGATGGCGGGGGAGTATTCGGCGGGCTTCCAGACCACGGCGTTGCCGCAGGTGAGGGCGGGGATCAGGTACCACGAAGGGACCGCGACGGGGAAGTTGCCGGCCGTGATGATGGCCGCTACGCCAACAGGGCTGCGGAAGGTGAAGAGCTGTTTGTCAGGCATCTCCGAAGGGACGGTCTGGCCGTAGAGGCGTCGCCCTTCGCCGGTGAAGAAGTCGCAGGTGTCTATGATCTCCTGCACCTCGCCGAGAGATTCCGCGTAAGGCTTGCCGATCTCACGGGTCACCAGCCGCGCGAGCGCCTCCTTGTTGTTCTCGACGACGCGTCCGATCTTCTTTATTACCTGAGAGCGGATCGGGGCCGGCACGGCGGCCCACCCCCTCTGCGCCTCGCGAGCGGTCCGACAAGCCTCGACGTACGTCCCGGCATCCCCGAGTAGCACCTCCGCTACCTTCTCGGCCGTACGCGCCGGGTTCGTCGAGTCCATGCGCCCGCCCGGAGCCCCATCGGGCACACGTCCCCCTATCAGGGAGGCGACGGTAAGGGTCTCTGAAGCCGCTCCTTCACGGGCGTCGGTGGTACGCATTCTCTACCTCCAGGCCTCTCTGGTTGCCTATCTTCCCACCATCCTACACCAAAGCTCCGGGACGCTCCTTAGAGTAGAATCGGGGTGTATCGAGTGTCATACAGGCCGTCGCGTGGGGTTCTGAGAGATGGGAATAGTGGACAAAGCCATAGCGAACTCGGTGCCCTTCATCCCGCGGCCCATCGTGAAGAGGATTTCCAGCCGCTACATAGCCGGCGATACGCTGGATGAGGCGCTCTCCACGGTCAGGGACCTGAACTCCCAGGGCTGTGTCGTCACCATCGACCTCCTCGGTGAGAGCCCCGAGAGCAAAGCCGACGCCGCCGCGAAGCTGAAGGACTACGAGAAGGTCGTCGACGCACTCGACGAACACGGTCTCAAGGGCGGTATCTCCGTCAAGCTCACCGGGCTCGGGCTGACCTTGAACGAGCAGCTCTGCCGGACGAACCTGGAAGAGGTCGTCGAGTACGCCGGGGAGCGGGGCCGCTTTGTGCGGGTCGACATGGAGGACTCGCCGCACACGGAGGCTACGCTGCGCATCGTTCACGACACGTACGGGCACCACGAGAACACGGGCGCGGTCCTGCAGGCTTACATGCGCCGCAGCATCGAGGACGTGCAGCGCGTAATCGATGCAGGTTTCTCCGTGCGCCTGTGTAAGGGTATCTACGACGAGCCGAGGTCGATAGCCTACAAGGACTTCGACACCGTTCGCCAGAACTACATCTTCCTGCTCGACGAGCTGCTCAAAGGCGGGGTATACGTCGGCATAGCGACGCACGATGAGTTCCTGATCTGGCACGCCCTAAGGCTCATCCACCAGCTCGGAGTACCCGAGGACCGCTACGAGTTCCAGATGCTCCTCGGGGTAGACGAGGAGCTGAGGAGCATACTCGTCGGGGCCGGGCACAAGCTCAGGGTCTACGTGCCTTTCGGGGAGGACTGGTACGAGTACTCGACCAGGCGTCTCAAGGAGAACCCCAAGATCGCCGGCTACGTCGCCAAAGACGTGATCGGGAGCATGACCGCCAGGGCGAAGGGATAGGAGCATCGATGGGATTGATACCGTACAAAAACGAAGTGTATCTCGACTGGTCCGAGGATAAGAACGTCGAGTCTATGCGGGCCGCCTTGAAAGACGTGGGCTCCCGGCTGGGCCGGAGCTACCCCGCGATCATCGGCGGCAAGCGCGTCGAGACGAACGGCGAGATCGTCTCCGTAAACCCTGCCAACCCCTCGCAGGTAGTAGGCCGCACGGCCAGCGCAACGGAGCGTGAGGCGAACATGGCTTTGGATACGGCCACGGGCGCGTTCGAACACTGGAGCCGCACCTCGCCCGAGGCGCGGGCGCGCATCCTCTTGCGGGCTTCGGCGATCATGAAGCGCAGGAGGTTCGAGCTTCTGGCCTGGGAGGCCTACGAAGGTGGCAAGCCCTGGGCCGAGGCCGACGCCCAGGTGGCCGAAGCAATAGACTTCCTGGAGTACTACGCCAGGGAGATGCTGCGTCTTGGGGACGGCGTCGAGATCTACTCGATCCCCGGCGAGGAGAGCCGCTACACCTACCAGCCGATGGGGGTCGGGGTCATCATAGCTCCCTGGAACTTTCCCACCGCCATCCTCACCGGGATGTCGAGTGCGGCCATCGTCGCGGGGAACACCATCATCATGAAGCCCTCCGAGTTCACGCCGGTCATAGGGGCCGTCGTCGCCGAGATCTTCGAGGAAGCCGGGCTGCCTGAAGGCGTCCTCAACTTCCTGCCCGGCTACGGCTCAGAGGTCGGGGACTATCTTGTAGAAGATGCAAGGACGCGCTTTATCTCCTTTACTGGCTCGATGAAGACGGGGCTAAGGATCAACGAGCTGGCGGCCAGACAGATTGAGAACCAGCGCTGGGTCAAGAGGGTCATAGCCGAGATGGGCGGCAAGGACGCGATGGTCATAGACGAATCGGCCGACCTGGACTCTGCGGCGGCCGACATCGTCAAGAGCGCCTACGGTTACTCTGGCCAGAAGTGCAGCGCCGCGAGCCGGGCCATCCTGCACGCCGACGTCTACGACGAGGTCCTGGACAAGGTCGTCGAGAAGGCGAAGGATCTCAAGATCGGTGACCCCGAGAGCGCTGACGTGAACGTCGGGCCCGTTATAAGCGAGCCGCAGTTCGAGAAAGTCGCCGGCTACGTCGACGTAGGCAAGCAGGAGGGCGAACGCGTTCTCGGCGAAGACCCGGGAGACCCGCAGAGCGGCTACTTCATCAGCCCGACCATCTTCGAGGTCGAGCGGGACGCCACAGTTGCGCGGGAGGAGATCTTCGGCCCCGTCCTCTCCGTCATAAAGGCCAGCGACTTCGACGAAGCCCTCCGCGTCGCCAACGACAGCCCCTACGGCCTCACGGGCGGCGTCTACTCCAAGAACCGCGACCACCTCGAGCGCGCACGCCGGGAGTTCAAGGCGGGCAACGTCTATTTCAACCGCAGCATCACCGGCGCCCTCGTCGGCGTACAGCCCTTCGGCGGCTTCGGCATGAGCGGCACCGACTCCAAGGCCGGCGGCCCCGACTACCTGCCGCTTCACATGCTCGCCAGGACGGTGGTCGAGAGGTTCTGAAAGCATTTCAGCAATTCAGCACGCCGCCTGCGGCGGCTTGTCAGCACTTCAGCTAGTCAGCTTTTTGTTTTTGCTGAAATGCTGAAGTGCGCGTCGTGAGCAAGGCCAAAGCCTTGCTCACGACGCTATTCCGAGGCCCTGATGCCTTCCCTGGCGCGGTCGAACATGCCCGAGAGGATGGTTGCTGTCTGTATGACGGGGCTCAGGGCAGGGCCGTAGGGTGGGGAGTAGGCGAGGTCTATGTTGACGAGGTCGGGGTAGGATAGTCTGCCCCAGAGCGCCGTGGCGCAGATGTCGATGAGCTTGTCGGCGCCGGAGCCTGCGGCCTCCGCGCCGAGCAGGCGTCCCGTCGCGCGATCGGCGATGAGCTTGAGAAAGACCTTCTGGGCGCCTGGGTAGTAGGCCGCGCGGTCGTTGGCCCACAGGCCGGCGCTCACGACTTCGAAGCCCGCTTCCGTGGCCTCCTTCTCGGAGAGTCCTGTCTTGCCCACGCCGAGGTCGAAGACCTTGAAGATACCTGTGCCGAGGACGCCTGGGAACTCCAGGGTCTCATCGTCCGTGGCCGCGTTAGTGCCTGCGACGCGGCCCATCTGATTCGCTGTATCGCCGAGGGGGACCCAGGTTGGTCTGCCGCTCACGAGGTCTGTCGTCTCCACGCAGTCCCCGGCGGCCCAGACGTCGGGGACGCTGGTCTTCATGTGACGGTCCACCAGGATGGCTCCCGTGGCCCCGATCCCCACCCCTGCTTCAGCGGCCAGCTCGACGTTCGGTCTTATCCCGACGCCGACGATGACCAGGTCCGTCTCGAGCTCTTTGCCTCCGAACTTCACGCCCCCGACGCGCCCTTCGCCGGTGAACTCATCGACGTGCTCGCCCGTGTAGACGCCGACGCCGTTGGCTTCGAGCTCGGCCTCGACGTTCTCCGAGACCTCGGGACCGTAGGCGAGGGCGACCCTATCCTCGCCTTCGATCAGGGAGACCTCCATCCCGAGCCTGCACAGGTTCTCAGCGACCTCGAGCCCGATGTAGCCCCCTCCTACTATCGTCGCCTTACCGGGGGACCGCTCCTCGATGTATCTACGTATCTCATCGGAATCCGTCAGGAAGCGGAGCTTGAAGACGCCTTCGAGCTCCGCACCTGGGATAGGGGGGAGGACGGCCCGCGCGCCGGTCGCGATGATGAGACGGTCGTAGGTATCGTCGAAAACCTTGTCGGTCCTTAGATCGCGTACCGAGAGCTTCTTGCCGGCGGCGTCTATGCTCTCCACCCTGTGGCGGACCAGGACCTCTATATCTTTATCCGCGAACTGCTCGGGGGTGCGGGCGATGAGGTTCTCACGCTCCCCGACGACGCCGGAGAGGTAGTAAGGTAGGCCGCACTCGCTGATCGAGGGCTCCGGTTCCTCCTGGTAGACCGTGATCTCCATCTCCGGGTCTAGCCTGCGCGCCCTCGAGGCCGCTTTCGTCCCGGCCGCCACGCCACCCAAGATCACAAGCCGCATAAGTGAGTATCCTCCCGCTCTCGCACCCTCGCTGCTGAATAAGTCTACAGGTTTGGTCCCGACTGAGTAGCAATCTCATACCGAGCCCGTTCGTAGGTGAGCGCCTTCTGGACGCGGGCACGCATGGGGGGGCCTCCCTTACACGTCATTCCCGCGCAAGGAGAAGCCCCCGGGAGTACGACCGGGGGCTCCCACCCTCTGCGTGCTATCGGACTGTTGCGCTAGGCGCTCTGGGCGGCCTGATATCTCCTCTCGGCCTCATCCCAGTTCACTACGTCCCACCAAGCCCCTATGTATTCCGGTCGGCGGTTCTGGTACTTCAGGTAGTAGGCGTGCTCCCACACGTCCAACCCTATAACTGGCGTCTTGCCTTCCATAAGAGGCGAGTCCTGGTTCGCCGTCTTCTCTATCGAGAGCGAGCCATCTGATGAGGCGATAAGCCACACCCACCCTGACCCGAAGACGCTGCCTGGAGCCCCGACCTTGCCCCACTCCTCCTTGAAGGAGTCAAACGAGCCAAACGAGGAGTCTATCGCCGCGGCGAGGTCTCCTGTCGGCTCTCCTCCTCCCTGGCCAGAGGGTCCCATGATCTGCCAGAACATCGAATGGTTGGAGTGTCCTCCACCGTTGTTGCGAACGGCTGTTCTTATGTCCTCTGGCACGGAGTCTATGTTGGCGAGGAGCTCCTCGATTGTGCCAGGGTCGGCTTCGGGGTGTTTTTCGAGGGCGGCGTTTAGGTTTGTTACGTAGGTGTTGTGGTGTTTTTCGTGGTGGAGGTGCATGGTCTGTTCGTCTATGGTGGGTTCTAGGTCGTCGTATGCGTATGGCAGCTGTGGTAGCTCGTATGCCATTTTCGTTTCTCCTCTCATGGCTTGGCTTTGCTTTACCCACGTGTTATACCCCGAAATCGCGGGCCCTTAACCTCGCGAGGAGATCTCGGGGTCGTCCTCGCACACCGGGAATGAGGTCGTGGGAGGCTGTAGAATACGGGGATTGGAGACTTCTTCTTCACGTACCTGGCGCGGTGGAGACCCGGGGCGGCCCGCTCCGGAGGAGATGCGGCGTCTGCTAGATCGGGCCGTCGCCGCGAGTTCGAACGGCATCGTCATAACGGACCCGAAGATAGTCGACAACCCCATCGTCTACGTCAACCCGGCCTTCGAGAAGATTTCGGGCTACACCGCGGAGGAGGTCAGGGGCCGGAACTGCCGCTTTTTGCAGGGCGACTATCGCGACCAGCCTGCGCTCGACGAGTTGCGGGAGGCGCTGAGAGAAGAGCGGGAGTGCAGGGTAGTCTTGAGGAACTACCGCAAGGACGGGACGCTGTTCTGGAACGAGCTGTACGTCTCGCCCGTCCACGACGAAGAGGGCAGGCTGACCAACTTCGTCGGTGTCCAGAACGACATCACACAACGGCGCAGGATCGAGGAGGTCCTGCGCGAGAGCGAGGAGCGTTTCAGGGCCACCTTCGAGCACGCCGCCATCGGGGCGGCGCAGGTTGGGATCGAAGGCCGCTGGCTCCGCGTCAACCGGCGTCTGTGTGAGATCGTGGGCTACGAGCGGGAGGAGCTCCTGGAGAGGACGTTCCAGGACATAACCCACCCCGACGATCTGGACGAAGACCTTGCGCTGGTGCGGCGGCTGCTGGAGGACGAGCTCCAGACCTACACCGTAGAGAAGCGGTATCTGAGGAAAGGCGGTCCTGAGGTCTGGGTCAACCTGACCGTGTCGCTGGTGCGGGACTCTTCAGGGGAGCCCGCTTACTTTATCGCGGTGGTCGAAGACATCAGCGAGCGTAAGAAGACCGAGGAGGAACGCGACCTGTTGCTCGTGAGAGAGCAGCTCGCGAGGGCCGAGGCCGTTGAGGCGAGGCGGCGCCTGGCGTTGCTCGCGGCGGCCGGTCCGGCGCTCTCGTCGGCCTCACTCGACTACGAAAAGACCCTGGAGAGGATCACACGCCTCCTCGTGCCCGAGCTCGCTGACTGGTGCCTGCTCGACATCGTGGAGGATGGCGGAAGCCTGAACCAGCTCGCCGCAGCGCACGCCGAAGATGGGAAGGAGAACCTCCTGAGCAGGCTCAGGGAGCACAGACAGTTCGGGGAGGGGGACCCTGGGAGCACCGCCGAGGTGCTCAGGACCGGGCAGTCCGTGTTGCTCCCCAACATCCCCTATCCCACCTTCTACGAGCGGGCGCTCGAAGGCGAGCACCTGGAGGTCATGCTCCGGCTCGGCCCCCGCTCCCTTATGTGCGTGCCGCTCGTGGCGCGGGGGAGAACGCTAGGCGCCATCACCCTAGTCTCCTCGAACCCGGATCGTCGCTACGACGAAGAGGACCTCCTGCTCGTCGAGGATCTGGCGTACCGCTGCGCGCTGGCCGCGGACAACGCCCGCCTGTACAGGGACCGCAGCGAGATCGCACGCGTCTTGCAGAAGAGCCTTCTCC
>Ga0136616_10002267_pt1 | contig 10195 bp, 9 predicted proteins | sample AntDrymUQ2992106_2_FD_106648 | JGI IMG/M metagenome (GOLD analysis project Ga0136616, IMG submission 106648) | Polar desert sand microbial communities from Dry Valleys, Antarctica - metaG UQ299 (21.06) | ecosystem: Environmental > Terrestrial > Soil > Desert | place: Antarctica: Dry Valley... | reverse complement strand
CTCGGCGCTCGCCTCGACCACGCGCTCCGCCGCTCCGCCCTCCAGGTTCGCGTTCGTGATCCCGTAGGCCCAGCGGTAGCGCTCCTGGTCGAGCACGTCCCGCAGCGGCACCGGCTCGATGCGCCCGAGCTCCTCGTCCGCGGGGAGGTAGCCGAGGTAGTCGTTGCTGTAGCCGAGGACGAAGGTCGTCCCGTACGGACTTTCGGCTCGGATGCGTGCCCCGAGGTCGTTGAAGAGCTCGAACGGGTTGGCGGCGATGGCGACGTCGCCGAGGGTGAAGGTCTGGAGCTCGGCGCGAAACGGCTCGCCCTCGCGCTGCTTCATCTCGGTGTACATGGTCGTCGCCCCTCGCGCGTAGGCCACGGGGAAGCGTTGCGCCGAGACGGCCGAGTGGACGTCGTCGGGCCAGATCTCGGCGTACGGAGGCTCGTCCGCTGCGGCGAGCTCCGCTCCGACGTCGGCAAGCTCCTCCTCGCTCCAGGGCAGTCTGCGTCGGGGCAGCTCCAGCAGGACCGACCGTGCGGCGAGCGCGACGTCCGCCCGGGTCTCGATCGTGGGCAACACCTCGAGCGCGGCCGCTGCGATCGCCTCGCCGAGCGCGTTGCGGTTCTCCCACGTCTGCGGACGGGCGGCCGCGTTCCCGAACCAGTGATCCCAGGGCGCGATGTCGCCGGCGCACCCCTGGAGGAAGAGGCACTCGGCCTCGGGATACCCCTCGCGAACCGCGCCCCGCAACGGCCCGGGGAAGTCGGCGTTCCAGAGCAGGGTATGGCCCGACATCGCCGTGGCGTGGCAGGCGATGCTCGTGACGATCGCGAGCGGCTCGCCGTCCTCGCCGTCGATGCGCAGGGTGGGGACGGCGTCGTCGAGGGGGCGCCCGCGGTCGACCCGGTTCACGCTGACGCCGGAGGCTCGCCCTGTGGCGGCGCCCAGGCGCGCCGGAAGCCGGTTGCGATCGGCCGCGTAGACGGCTCCGGCGAGCAGATCGGGGAGGAGCGCTGCGTAGGCGTCGAAGCCCTCGGCGTCACGGAGCCCGGCGACGGCACAGCCGCGCGAGAGGCTGGGTGCGCTGTGGTTGTGGGCGGCGTTGACGAGCACCGCTCCCGCCGGGATACCCGTCAGGTCGAGGACACGCCTCCTCGTCGCCGCGGTCAACTCGGCGCCGGCAAAGACGAGGTCGCAGGCGACGATCGCGAGCCGCGTCTCGCCGTCGTCGAGCACGAGCGCCTGCGCGAGCAGAGGATCGTGCACGCCGCCCGCTAGTCCGGTCCGGGCCGACCAGCAGCCCGCCGGCAGCCCGCAGGGCGGTGTGATGTCGACGCGGGCGACGCCGGCCGTAAGGGTCATAGGAGCTCCGCGCGGTCGACCTCGCGGCCGATCACGACGATGTTGTCGCCCTGCTCGGTGAGAGGCGTCGCGCGCAGGCTGCAGACGACGCCGGCGCCCATGGCCGAGACGATCTCGGCGGGTCGCTCCGGGCGCTCGAGGTTGTGGATACGCCCGATCGGCTGGCCGCTCTCGACCAGCTCGCCGAGGTCGACGAGCGTTTCCCAGAGACCCGATTCGGGTGCGAGCAGGTAGTCGTCCAGCTCCGTTGCCATGAGAATCGTCGCGAGGGAGGCGGGCGGCTCGACCTCGCCGGCGAGAACCCCGAAGTGCCGCAGGACGTTCGCAAGCCCGCTCGATGCCAGCCGGTGCGTCGACGCGGCGACGTGACCGCCGCCGCCGAGCTCGGTGCTGACCACGATCCTCCCCTGACGCTCGGCCTCTCCGACGAGGAGGCCCGAGCCCGCGATGTCGATGTAGACCACGCACCAGTCGGCGTTCCACGCGAGCATCCCGTCGACCATGAGCCGGCGCTGCTGGGGGTCCTCGACCCAGTGCATCTCCGACCAGGGTAGGCACATCCCCGTGCGCCCGCCGCTATGGATGTCGACCACCACGTCGGCGAGCGGGATCAGGAAGCGGCTGACGTAGTCGGCGAGCTGCTCGTCGAGCGATCCCGTCGGTGAGCCCGGGAAGGAGCGGTTGAGGTTCGCGCCCGAGGGCCACAGGCGAGTGAAGTCCTTTGCCGCCTCGATCGAGAGGCAGGGGACGACGATCAGCCGGCCCGGGACGTCCTCGGGTCGCACGCCCCGGAGGAGGTTCAGGGCGGCGACCTGACCCTCGGGCTCGTCGCCGTGCACCCCGCCGAGGACGAGCGCGGTCGGGCTCTGCGCGCTGGCCACACAGCCGATCGGGACGTCGAGGTTCGACCAGCCGCCCGTGTTCGTCACGCGCGCGAGCCTGAGCAGCCCGAATTGCTTCCCGCGAGCCTCAAGGTCGATCGTGCAGCTGACCACCGCGGGAGGATTCTAGGATTGTTGACAATCGGCTGCAGGCTCTGACAGGCTCCCGCGGTGAAGATCACAGAGGTCGAGGCGATCGTCCTCCGGCAGGCCGTGGTGGACGACAGCGTCGCCGACGGCAGCCAGGACGATCTCGTCATCCGCGTGCACACCGACGAGGGCATCGTCGGGATCGGCGAGGTCGATTCCTCGCCCGAGGTGGTTCGCGCCGTCGTCGAGGCTCCCAGTTCCCATGCGATCGCACGCGGCCTGCGCGAGGTGCTCGTGGGCGAGGATCCGCTCGACGTGGAGGGCCTGTGGCAGAAGATGTACCGCGGCGTCATCTTCTTCGGCCGCCGGGGCGTCGCCATCCATGCGATCAGCGGCGTCGACATCGCGCTCTGGGACATCAAGGGCAAGGCGCTCGGGAAGCCGGTCTGCGAGCTGCTCGGAACGCCGGTGCGGGATCGGGTGCGCGCGTACGCGTCGCTCCTCATGCCGGAGACTCCCGGCGAGGTGACCGAGCTCGTGTCGGCCCTTAGCGAGCAGGGGTTCACCGCGGTCAAGCTCGGCTGGGGCCCGCTCGGCCGGGACGCCGCCAACGATGTCCGTCTCGCACGCGCCGCGCGGGAGGCCGGAGGCGACGGCGTCGCGATCCTCATCGACGCCGGGCTCGGTTACGGCGCCGACGCAGCGAAGGCGACGGGTGTCGCGCGGGAGCTCGAGGAGCTGGGCGTCTTCTGGCTCGAGGAGCCGTTCGAGCCGGACGAGTACGAGGCGTACGCCGAGCTCGCCGACGCCGTCGAGCTGCGGGTCGCCGCCGGCGAGCAGGACGCGACGGTATGGGGCTTTCGCGAGCTGCTCGAGCGGGGGAAGGTCGACGTCGTGCAGCCGGACGTCACGCGCTGCGGGGGCATCACCGAGACCCTGCGGATCGCCGAGCTCGCGCGCGAGCACGGCGCCGTCACCGTGCCGCACGCGTGGAAGAGCGGGATCATCAAGGCCGCCTCGCTGCACGTGAACGCGGTTCTTCCGGACGCCCTCTTCCAGGAGTACTGCGTGGCCGACACGCCGATCAACACGCGCCTGACGAAGGAGCGGCTGCCGATCGAAGCCGACGGCTGCATTGCGGTGCCGAGCGCGCCGGGGCTCGGAGTCGAGCTGGATCTCGAGGTGCTCGAGCAGCTGCGAGTCAACGGCCGATGACGAGCCCGAGCAACGCGCTGTTGCTCGGTGGGCTCCCCGCGCGGGCGCTGGGGTCGATCCCCGGCGGCGTGAACAGCGGCCAGCGTCGGGTTCCAGGACTCGAGGAGCTCGTCGTCACGGCGACGGCGGGGGCGACCTTCACCGACGGCGAGGGCCGGGTCTTCATCGACTACCATGCCGCTTTCGGTCCGCCCCTCCTCGGCCACAACGACCCTGACGTCGACGAGGCCGTAGCCGCCGCCGCGCGAACCCTCGGCCTCATGGGGGTCGGGGTCACCCCCGTCGAGATCGAGCTCGCCGAGCGGCTCGTGGGCCTCGTGCCCTCGATCGAGAAGGTGCTCCTCACCGCGACGGGCAGCGAAGCGACGTTCCACGCGCTGCGCGTCGCCCGAGCGGCGACGGGCCGTCGGCACGTCCTCAAGTTCCAGGGCTGCTACCACGGCTGGCACGACGCCGTGGCGATGAACGTGATCTCGCCCGGCGACCGCATGGGCGCGAAAGATCCCCTGTCGCAGGGGATCTTGCCCGAGGTGCTCGACGCGACCATCGTCTGCCCGTTCAACGACGCCGCTGCCGTCGAGCGGGAGCTCGAGGCGCACGCGGGTGACGTGGCCGCGATCATCCTGGAGCCGATTCCCCACAACATCGGCTGCGTGCTGCCGCAGCCGGGCTTCCTCGAGCGGCTACGCCAGCTTGCAACGCAGCACGGGACGGTGCTCGTCTTCGACGAGGTGATCACGGGCTTCCGGCACGGCCTGGGAGGCTACGGGGCGATCGCCGGCGTGTCGCCCGACCTGATCACGCTCGGCAAAGCGATGGGTAACGGCTGGCCGATCTCCGCGCTCGGCGGACGGGCGGAGCTGATGGAGCTCTTCTCCACGACCCCGGGCAGGCCCGCCTTCTTCGCGGGCACCTTCAACGGTCACCCGGCCGTGACGGCGGCGGCGCTCGCCACGGTCGAGAAGCTCGAGCGCGAGCCGGTGCATGAGCACGTCTTCCGCCTTGGCGAGCGGGCGCGCGCTGGCCTGCGCGAGGTCTGGGCGAGTCTCGGCGTCCCCGCCGTGGTCGCGGGCTTCGGCTCCGTCTTCGTCAGCTACTTCCTCGAAGGGCCGGTCGAGCGCTACGACGATCTGCTCCGGAACGACGTCGAGCTCTTCGTGGGCTACCGCCGGGAGCTCATGGGGCACGGGGTCTTCGAGCTGCCGCTCAATCTCAAGCGCAGCCACTTCTCGTACGCCCATACCGACCACGACGTCGATCGGCTGCTCGAGGCGACAGAGGCGGCCGGCCGGGCGTTCCTCGCGGCTCGCGGCGCATGACCGGCTCGCCGATCGGCTGCACGGTCGACCTCGCCGCGCCGGGCAGGCAGCTCGGCCGCCTGCAGGTGCCGCGCTCCCTGAACACGGCCGGGTGGTCGAATGCCTACGTCCCGATCGCCTGCGTCGCGAACGGGTCGGGGCCGACGGCGCTCGTCCTCGGCGGAAACCACGGCGACGAGTACGAGGGCCAGGTCGCGGCGCTCAAGCTGGCTCGTGATCTGCAGCCCGAGCAAGTGTCGGGACGCGTGATCGTGATCCCGTGCCTGTCGATGGAGGCCTCGAAGGCGGGCACGCGCCTGTGGCCCTCGGGGGCGAACTTCAACCGCTCCTTCCCGGGCTCGCCGGACGGGCCGCCGCACGAGCAACTCGCAGACTTCCTCACTCGCGTCCTCTTCCCCCTCTCGGACGTCGTGATCGACATGCACAGCGGCGGGCGCTCCACGCTCGTCTTGCCTTGCTCGCACATGCACGTCGTCGAGGATCCCGGCCAGCGGCGGGCGATGCTCGAGGGCATGCTGGCCTGGAACAGCGACTGGCACTTCCTCTACATCGACGTCGCGGGTAGCGGGCTCCTCCCCGTCGAGGCCGAGCGGCAGGGGAAGCTCGTGGTCACAACGGAGCTGGGCGGGGGCGGCCATGTCACGGCGGCGGTGCACCGGCTGGCCGAGAGCGGGCTCGCGAACGTGCTCCGGCACGTCGGCGTGCTGGAGGGCGAGGTCGAGACGCGAGCGTCGCTCGGGGTTCCCGACGCGGTGATCATCGACGGGCGCGACCCCGCGAACTACATGTTCGCGCCGGAGTCCGGCTTGTGGGAGACGATGGTCGACCCGGGCGAGCGGGTGGATGTGGGGCAGCCGGTGGGGCGCATCCACTTCCTCGAGCGGCCGGATCGCGAGCCCGAGCTGATCGAGGCGCCCCTCACCGGGGTGGTGGCGGGTGTGCGAGCGATCTCTACGACCGTGCAGGGCGACAACGTCGCCGTGCTCGGGCAGTCGATCGACCGCGGCGCGCTCGTGTAGCAGGCGGGCGTCTTCCTCTCTACGCCGGGTGGTACCTTTCCACCATCGCGCTCAACATCAAGGATCGAGAAACAGACCGGCTCGCAACCGAGGTCGCGGCGCTCGCCGGTGAGACCAAAACCCGGGCGGTGAAGGTTGCCCTCCAGGAGAGAAAGGAGCGCCTTTCCCGGCAGGCTTCGCAACGGGAGCGTGCCGAGGGCCTCCGTCGCTTTCTCGAGGAAGAGCTCTGGCCGCAGGTGCCGCCAGAGGTTCTCGGGCGGCCGCTGACCCGCGACGAGCGCGAGGCCATCCTCGGCTACGGCGAGAAGGGAGTGTGATCCTCGACAGCTCCGCAGTCGTAGCGATCGTTCTTCGCGAGTCGGATCACGCGATGCTGCTCGCACACCTCGCAGGGGCGGTCGAGGTCGGGATCGGAACTCCGACGCTGGCCGAGACCGGGATCGTGCTGACAGCACGGCTCGGGATGTCCGGGCGAACGCTCCTGGCCCGCTTCCTGCAGGAGAGCGGGCTTGCCGTGCTTCCCTTCGAGGACAAGCATTGGCGCACCGCGATCGACGCGTTCCTCCGCTTCGGGAAAGGCCGTCATCCCGCGGCGCTCAACTTCGGCGATTGCCTCACTTATGCGACCGCTCGGGTCGCCAACCGGGAGCTTCTCGCCCTGGGCGGCGACTTCGCCAGGACCGATCTCGCGCTCGTGACCTGAGCCGTTCCCGCCCGGAGAGCTTCCTCCCCGGGCGGGAACGAGCGCCGTGTCAACGATCGTCCGAGTCCCGATCCCGTTCGCCTCGACCGAAGCCGTGGTCGTCCAGCCAGCGCGAGATCTGGCGGGAGAACTGTGGCGCAGTCTGCTCCACCGTTACCGCGTGGCTGGAGGGCGAGAGCGTCCTCAGCGTCACGTCCTGCGTCCCGGTGAAGAGCGCCGCCTGCGTCGGCCCGGCCGGAGGCGGGAAGAGCGCGTCCTCCTCGCCGATGATCACGAGCACAGGCACCTTGATCTGACCGATGAAGCGCACGTTCGTCTGTGCGCCGGCCATGAACGTCCCCGTGTCGCCGCACGGGTTGAGGTTCCGGAGCTCGCTCGTAGCGTCGACGAGGTCAGGTGTGGCGCTGAGGAAGAACGCGGCCTGGAAACCGGCCAACGTGGGAGCGAAGGGCGCGTACCCGCCCGGGAAGGCGCCGCCCTCGGTGCGCGTCCCACCCGCCGCGCACATCCGAGCATTCGCAGCTGCAGCCGCTTTGGCTGCGTCGGACAGAACCGTGTCGGAGTAGGAGGCCACGATGATGCCGTCGACGTTGTCGAACGAGATCGCGGTCAGCTCGGTCAGCAGGCCTCCGACCGAATGCCCGCCGAGCACGACCTGCTCGAAGCTCGGCGCCGATCTCCGCCCGCCGACGGCGTAGTCGCCGTCACGGAGCTGATGCACGATCTGGTTGGCGATGTCGGCCTGTCCGCCCAGGCAGGATTGGAACCCGTCCGGTTTGCCGCTGGAGTCGTAGCCGAGGCGGTCGATCACGACCGAGACGTGGCCGTCGCGTGCCTGGCGCTCGACGAAGCTCGCGCCGTAGGCCTCCTGCGTCCAGAAGAACTCTCCCGCCTCGAGCCCGTGCAGGTACAGCGTGGCGGCGTCGGCGTTCCTCAGCCCACCGCGCGGGCCGACGATGTGGCCGCGGATGCGATATTCGCGGCCGTCGGTCGCGCACGGCAGCAGCGACCGGTTGACGTTCTGAACGGTAAACGTGACCGGCCGCTTGACGATCGCATTTCTCCCGCCACGGTCGCGGTCATCTTCCCGGCGATCGTCGTCGCCACCTGCCAGCGCCGGCGCCACCGTGACCGCGGTGGCGACGGCAAGCGTGACAGCCAAGAGCCATCGATGCGTGAATATTCCCCCTCTTGTGCAGGGCCTGTCCCCGCGTCTTCGATCGCCATTCCCGGCGCCGGAGCGACGAAACATGGAGAGAGCTTGCGCCCGCAACCGGCCGTCCGCACGATCGTGACGTGAGCGAGAATCGTCTCTCAGAGGACTGGTCTGTCGGCTGATCACTTTAGGACCAACCCTTCGTGGAGTTCGATCATGCCCGTCGCCTGTCCCGAACGCCGGACACCGAGGAGGCAGAAGACGATGAGCGGAGGCGGCGATCAGCACGCCGCCCGGACGGCAGCGACACCGACCGCTACCAGCAGATCGCCGAGGTCACCTCGAGAATGGGCGTGCTCGCCGATGCCCGCGACTGGCAAGGCCTCCGCACGCTGTACACCGACACGGTCGCGGTCGACTACACCTCCTTGGCGGGCGGCGAACCAGCCACCCTCTCCGGCGACGAAATGGTCGCCGCCTGGCGGATTGCCTTCGAGGGTCTCGACGCCAGCCAGCACCTCATCGCGAACCACCAGGTGGAGGTTGATGGCGACGAGGCAACCGCATCGCCTATTTCCACGCGGTGCACCGGCTGGCAACGTCGCACGGCGATCCCCTGTTTACGCTCGGTGGGCGCTACGACTTCCGGCTGCGCCGGCTGGGTGCCGCTGGTCCCTGGCAGATCGCCGGGCTGGTGGTCACCAGCCAGTGGGCGACGGGCAATCAGCGCATCATGCAGCTCGCCGCGAACAAGCGGCGGGGCTGATGACGTACGCGCGCGTCCAACCCCCGCATGATTGAGGCTCAGGCTGCGGCGCGCGCGATCACCGCCGCGAACGCCTCGATGCTGCGCTCGACGTCGCCGTCGCCGATGCCGCGGTGTGTGACGAGCCGAGTGCGACCCTCGTCGCGGCCGTCGACGAGCACGCCCCGCGCGGCGAGCTGCGTCGCCAGCTCGCCGGGCCGCCAGCCCGCCTCGGCGGCATCCACGAACAGGATGTTCGTCTCGACCGGCTCCGGGGTCACGCGAACACCGGGCAGCTCGGACAGGTGCAGGGCCAGTTCGCGGGCGCGCCGATGATCCTCGGCCAGACGGTCGACCATCTGCTCGAGCGCGATCAGGCCCGCGGCAGCCGCGATGCCGGCCTTGTGCACGCTCGCGCCGCCCAGGCGGTGGAGCACGACGCGCGCATCCTCGATGGAGCGGCGACCTCCGGCGAGCACGGCGCCGAGAGGAGCGCAAAGCCCCTTGTTGAGGCTCAGAGCAACGGTGTCCGCTCCCCCGGAGAGCTCGGTCAGGGGTGCGCCGAGCGCGACCGCCGCGTTCGCCAGACGAGCGCCGTCCAGATGAACCCGAGCCCCGTGCCGGCGGGCGGCGGCTACGAGCCGGGAAGTCTCCTCGACTCCGACAACGCAACCGCCCGAGCGCGTGTGCGTGTTCTCGAGGCAGAGGAGCGCAGCGCCGTCCTCCGCGAAGGCGGCCTCGACCGTCTCGACCTCGAGCCGGCCGTCTCGCCCCTCGACCGGCCGGGGGATGATTCCGCCCAGGTGGACGATCCCCATCCCCTCCGAAGTCAGGATGTGCGCCGAGGCTTCGAGCACGACCGTTCCATCCCGCGGAACGAGCGAGAGGAGCGCAGCGAGGTTCGCCATTCCGCAGGTCGGCGTCCACACCGCTGCCTCCTGCCCGAGCATGTCCGCCGCGACCGACTCGAGTCGCGCGACCGACGGATCGCCCCTCGCCGGCGCCCACCCGAGCGGCGCCGAGCGCATCGCCTCCCACATCTCCTCCGTCGGCGGGGCGCAGACGTCGGAGCGCAGGTCGATCACGTGCGCGGCAGGTGCCGGCCCGGCCTCGCGCCGGTGTGCTCGCCTCCGTCCACGACGAGCTCGCCGTTCACGAGCACGTGCTCGATTCCGCGCGCGTAGGCGAGCGGCCGTTCGAGGGTCGAGACCTCGTCCAGCTCCTCGAGGTCGAGCACGATCACGTCCGCGTAGGCGCCTGCCTCGAGTGCACCGCGACCCTCGAGCCCGAAGTGCCGCGCGGGCATGCTCGTCATCTTCTTGATCGCCTCCTCCAGCGGCAGCGTGCCCTGCTCGCGCACGTGGTGGTCGAGGTAGTGGACATGCCCGGCGTAGGAGAGCGGGTGCCTCGTCACCTGGGCGAGCGGCCCGTCGACCTGGCTCGTGAACGTGTCCACGCCGAGGCTGAAGAGCGGGTGGCCGATCATCTCGGCGAGGTGCTCGTCGGTGAAGAGCTCGCCGACCATGAGCATGCTTTCGAGCGCCGGGCCGCTGTCGGAGAGGATGTCGAAGAAGCAGGTCCACTCGTCCGCCCCGCGCAACTCGGCGATCTCGGGGAAGGTGCGGCCCTCGAGCTCCGGGAACGCCGGCGCGCCGTGCAGGCGGACGCGGTGCCACTCGCCGCGGTGGATGAAGCGCCAGTAGCGGTCGCACTCGCCGCG
>Ga0136616_10002265_pt1 | contig 10199 bp, 8 predicted proteins | sample AntDrymUQ2992106_2_FD_106648 | JGI IMG/M metagenome (GOLD analysis project Ga0136616, IMG submission 106648) | Polar desert sand microbial communities from Dry Valleys, Antarctica - metaG UQ299 (21.06) | ecosystem: Environmental > Terrestrial > Soil > Desert | place: Antarctica: Dry Valley... | reverse complement strand
GAGACCGCCCACAGCTCGTCGAGCGCAACCACCGTCGAGGTGGAGATCTTGATCAGCGACTCCTGGAACTCGTCGACGCTCAGCTCGAGCTCGCGCGCCATCTCCTCGTCGCTTGGCGTGCGGTGCAGGCGGTGCTCGAGCTTGCCATGCGCGCGCTCAATCGCACGGGCGCGGGCCCGCACGGAGCGCGGCACCCAGTCCAGGGCGCGCAGCTCGTCGATGATCGCGCCCTTGATGCGGGTGATCGCATAGGTCTCGAACTTGATCTCGCGGTAGATGTCGAACCGCTCGATCGCGTTGATCAGGCCGATCAGCCCATAGGAGATGAGGTCTGCCTCCTCGACGTGCGCGGGCAGGCCGGATGACATCCGGCCCGCCACATACTTGACGAGCGGGGAGTACGCGACGACGAGCTGCTCCCTGGCGCGGTCGGAGTCAGTCGACTTGTACTTGCGCCAGAGGTCCTTGAGCTCGATCGCCTTCACGTTGGTTTCCAGCGTCGCTCCTTGCGGCTCAGGCGCGCGGATGGCTGCGTTGATACGCAGTCCGCAGGCGCGCGGTCTCCACCCGAGTGTAGACCTGGGTCGTCGAGATCGAGGCGTGCCCGAGCAATGCCTGGATGGCCCGCAGGTCTGCACCACCTTCCAGCAGATGGGTCGCGAAGGAGTGGCGCAGCGCGTGGGGATGAACCGCTCCCTGGGCAGCGGCATGGCGCGCCCACGTGCGCAGGCGGCGGCGCACGTCCGACGTCGAGAGCCGCCTGCCGGTCTTGGAGAGAAACAGCGACGGCTCTCCGGTTCCAGCGTCGAGCGTGCCGCGGGCGCGCTCCAGATAGCAGGCGACAGCCCGCAGCGCGTGCTCGCCGACCGGCACGAAGCGCGTCTTGCCGCCCTTGCCCTCCACCCGCACCTGCTCGGCATCGAAGTCGATCGAGCCGACGTCGAGGTCTACGATCTCCTCCGCGCGCAGGCCGCAGGCGTAGGCGAGCTCGAACAGCGCGCGGTCGCGCTGCTCGAGCGGCGTCGAAGCGGGGATCCGGTCCAGCAGCCTGGAGACGTCCGCGGGCTTGAGCGCCCGCGGGAGGCGCTGGGGCAGCTTCGGCGAGGCAAGCAGCTCGGCCGGGTTCGACTCCATCAGACCGTGCTCCACGAGCACGCGAAAGCACGCGCGCAAGCCGGCGAGCTTGCGCGCGACGGTCCGTGGCGCCAGGCCGCGCTCCGACATCTGGGCGGCGTAGCGGCGCAGCCAGGGATAGTCGACCTCCTCGGGCGCGAGGTCGTAGCGCGCCGCCCAGCGACCCAGCTCCTCGACGTCGGTGCGGTAGAGCGTGCGCGTCCCGGTCGAGGCGCTGCGCAAGGCGAGATCCTGGTCGAGCAGCTCGAGCGCGGCGCACCAGGGGGCGGGCAGCGCGCCGCTACCGTTGGACGCGATGGCCTCGTTCTTCATCGACACGGCCACGGGTCAGGTCGCCAGCCTGCGCCAGCTCGTCGAGGCGGGCGTCGCCGACGCCGTCGAGCCGCCGCCACGGCCGTGGCATCCGATCCAGGGCACGCGCGACGCATCGACGATGTGGTACGCGGTGATGCGCAAGCAGGAGCGTGGCGTGTTCATCGGCACCCTCGTGCTTCGCCACTGCAGCCACCATGCCTCCCTGCTGCAACAGGGTTGGCAGGAGGTTCCGATCGACGAGATCCGCGCCGGGGATCCCGCTAGCTGATGTAGACGGGTGCTTCGAGCGGAACCTGGTCATAGAGCTCGATCACCTCGGGGATCCGCATCCGGATGCAGCCGTGCGAGGCCGCCGTCCCGATCGACCCCTCGGCATCGGTCCCGTGGATGCCGGCGCCGTTGTAGATGCCCATCCAGCGCGCCTTGAGCGGGTTCTCCGGCACGCCGCCCGGGACCACGGTGCCCGCCAGGTCACCCGCCCAGTCCGAAAGCGGCACGCTCCACGCGGGATCGATCGCCTTGTTCTGCACGTGGTAGAGCCCCGCGGGCGTCTCCAGGCCGACCTGCCCGACCGCGATCCCGTACGTCTTGGCAGGCTTGAGATCCTTGTAGAGCGTGAGCTTGAAGTTCGCGCGGTCGACGATCAGGATCGCCGGGTACTTCTCGACGAGCTCTTCGGTCGTGACCTTGGGCTTGACCACCTTGAACTCGGCCCGCACGGTCTTCACGTCGCCGACGTCGAGCAGCCGCTTGCGCACCTTGCGCTTGAGCTTGCGGGCCATCAGCCGGCGACCGTTCTTCGCGACCTCCGGGGTGACGTCGCCGTGCTCGAGGTCGACGGACGCGTCTACGGCCGGCTCGTCGAGCTGCTTGCCGACGCGCTTGACGAGCCGGGTAACGGCCTGCTTGGAGTACGCGATGTCGAGCTCGACGTCCGCGTCGAGCGACTCTCCCCGCACGCCGCGCCAGGCGCGGCTGAACATGTTCCCGTCGCGCGAGCGCCGCAGCGCCGCGTCCACGGAGCCGTCGACGTCGACCTCCACCCCGGCGCGCTCGGGCGAGAGCGTGTAGCGCTTCCCGCGCGCACGCACGACGACCGGGCGGCTCAGCGGCTCGAGCACCGCCGTGCGCAGCTTGGCGCGCGCCTGCTCGGGCGTGAGTCCCGAGACGTCGACCCCGCCGACCCGGACACCGTCGCCGAGCTCGTCGGCGTTGGCGCGGTCGTACGCGTACACGGCCCCCGAGCCGACGAGGAGCAGTAGGCCGACGACGGCGGCGATGACAGCGGCACGGGTGCGCATGTGCGGCTCATCATGGTAGGCGCCGCGGCGGGCGGCGAGAACCCCTGCAACCAGGCTGGCGTCCGCGCCCCGCGGTTCAGGACTGCGCCGCCTGCGCCGATGAACCCAGAGATGGCCGCATCTCGACGTCTGACGCTGCGTGACCGACCCCTGGGCGTCGGTCTGCAGACTCGTCTCGTGGCCGCATCCGCGGTGCTCGTCCTGGCCTGCGGAGGATTTCTCGCCCATCGGGCCGTCGCTGCCGTCAGCGATGCCCACCTGTGGGCCGGCGAAGCCGAGGCGGCGGCGGTCGCGCGCGGCTTCACGCAGTCGCTCAGCTCGCGCGACCTCGCGGACGTCGATCGCCTGCGCAGGCTCGCCGCGCGTCTCGGCGACGCGCACCCGAGCCTGACCTCAGCGGCCGTCCTCCCCGCTCTCGCCTCACCGCCTCGTGCGCGCTATGCGCGCGACGGCGACAGCGGGCAGCTGACCTACCCGCTCCTCGACGGCGATCGCGCGGTGGCAACCCTGAGGCTGCGCTTTGCGCTCGACCAGCGCGGCGCGGCGCTCGCGTCGGGACGCCGCGAGGTGCTGCTGGCCGGCCTCGGTGCGGGCCTGCTGCTCGTGATCGGCTTCGGCGCCCTGACCCGGCTGATCGTCGTGCGTCCGGTTGAACGGCTCTCGTCCCGCGCCCTGCTCATCGGCTCCGGCAGTCCTGCCGTGGCGCTCGGCTGGCGCCGCCGTGACGCCGTCGGTGTCCTCGCCGGGACGCTCGATCGGCTCGGCCCCACGATGCGCGCGCAACAGGGGCGGATCGATGGGCTCGTGCTCAAGGACCCGCTCACGGGAGTGCTCAATCACCGCGGCCTGCACGATGCGCTGCACGAAGCGCTCGCCGGCGCGCGCACCCGCGACGAGAAGGTCGCGGTCGTCGTGCTCGACCTCGACAACTTCGAGCAGTTCAACTCCGCCGACGGGCATGCCGCGGGTGACGAGATGCTGCGCATGGCCGCGCGCGTGACCCTCGGTGAGCTGCGCCCCGGCGACGTGTGCGGCCGCATCGGCGGTGACGAGTTCCTGCTGGCGCTGCCCGACTCCGACGCCTGGGGGGCTGAGCGGGTGGTCGAGCGGTTGCGCAGCGCCGTCGCCTCGGTGCCGGTCCGCGAGGGCCAGCCGGGACTCTCGTTCAGTGCCGGCATCGCCGAGTTTCCGCGTGACGCGCGCGACCAACAGGGCCTGATGCGGCTGGCCGACGGGGCGCTCTACCGCGCCAAGCGCTCCGGTCGCAACCGCTGTGTCGTCTACTCCACCTTCGTCGACGCGCCGCTGTCGCTGCAGGAGGAGGCCGAGCGGGCGCGCAGCGCCGGCCTGGCCAACACGGTCTATGCGCTTGCGCTCGCGGTCGACCTCAAGGACGGGTACACCCACCAGCACTCGGCCCGCGTCGCGCAGTACGCCGCCGTGCTTGCGCGCGAGCTGGGCATGACCGAGGAGGAGATCGAGCAGATCAGGACGGCCGGCATCCTGCACGACGTCGGCAAGGTCGGCGTGGCCGACGCGGTGCTGCTCAAGCCGGCCAGGCTCACGCAGGACGAGTTCCTGGAGATGCAGCGCCACTCAGGGCTGGGCCGCGACATCGTCCAGGGCGCCGGCCTGCCGGAGATCGCCGAGTGGGTGCTCTACCTGCACGAGAGCTGGGACGGCAGCGGCTACCCGCACAAGCTCGCGGGCGAGGAGATCCCGCTCGCGAGCCGCGTGCTGGCGGTCGCGGACGCCTTCGAGGCGATGACCTCGTCGCGCCTGTATCGCCGCGGCATGCCGGTCGAGAAGGCGCTGGCGGAGCTCGAGCACTCGGCCGGCACGCAGTTCGACCCCAACGTCGCCCGGCGCATGGTCGCCCTGATCCGCGCCGGCGCCATCCCGCTCGGCGAGATCGGCGTGCTCGCCGTCACCCACTACGGCTCGGCTGCCGGCTCGTCGTCGGCCACCCCGCCCGCGGAGGAGGGTGGACCTGTGCGCAACGTCGCCTGGTCAGCGTCGGACGGCGTGCCGCGCGGAGCCCTGCGCGCCGGGCGTACGCAGGATTGACGCCGGCCCGCGTGCCGGTGTGGTGCGCGGCGCGGGCGGGAGCGCCGGCATCAAGCGAGCACCGGGGCCAGCCGCTGCGCCAGCCCGGGCCAGTCGGAGGCGCTGATCACGTCCTCGGTCTGGCACAACTCCCGATTCCAGGGATGCAGCAGGGTCGCGGCGGTGATGCCGGCCTCCAGGGCGTGCTCGAGGTTGACCGGCGAGTCGTCGATCAGGACGTCGATCCCGATCTCCTTGCAGCGGGCGATCTTGTCGTAAGAGCAGTAGAGCTCGTCGTAGGGCAGCTCGATCCGGCGCAGCCAGCGCTCCGTCGCCTCCTGGCAGCTCGAGGCGCGGTGCGACGTGACGTGGATGAAGTGCCCGTCCGCGTGCCAGGCGCCGACCGCCTCGACCGCTCCCGGGTAGGGCTCGGCCGCCAGCACGGACGCTTCCGAATGGGTCTCCTCGATGCAGGCGCGCACCTGCTCGGGACGCAGCAGCGTGATGCGCCAGGAGAGCTGGTCCTCGTAGGGCAGCGCGATGCCGAAGCGGCGCCGGGCGGCGGCGGAGAGCTGGTCCCAGTACTGGTGCAGCGTGGAGTCGATGTCGATCGCGATGTTCATCTCAAGGCCGTTGATACCGTAGCTGCGACGTGGCGTCGGCACGCGCACAGATCGCCGCCGTGGTGCGCAGCTCGTGCCGGTGAACGACGCAGCGCGCTACCAGAACCTGATCGGCGACAACGCCCGCGTGGAGATCTTCGAGGACACCGGTCACGCGCCGATGCTCGAGCGCCCGTCGCGGTTCAACGAGCTTGCGCGGCTTCGTACCCGCTCTCAAGGCGCTGCTCGAGTACTCCTATCGCGAGCGGCTGGCGGCGATCGAGATCCCGGTGCTGATCGTCTGGGGACGCAACGACCTGCCTCGCGGGTGAGGCGCGGCCCGAGGCGGGGATCGTGGGGGTCACGGAGGGCTCGTACCTGCCGCCCCCAAACAACCCTCCCCTTCAATGGCGCAGTTGACGTTCGCGATGTCAACGCAACCGCCCCGCCTAAGCCCGCGTCACCGCCCCCTCCGACGCGCTCGACACGAGCCGCGCGTACTTCGCCAGCACGCCGCTGGTGTACGCCGGCTGCGGGGACACGTATGCCGCGACTCGGTGCGCGATCTCCGCGTCTCCCAGCTCCACGTCCATGCGGCGGTTCGGGACGTCGATCGTGATCGTGTCGCCGTCGCGGACGGCGGCGATCGGGCCTCCGTGCAGAGCCTCCGGCGCGACGTGGCCGGCCATGAAGCCGCGCGTGGCGCCTGAGAAGCGGCCGTCGGTGAGCAGCGCGACCTGCTCGCCGAGCCCCTCCCCCACGAGCGCCGCGGTGACCGCCAGCATCTCGCGCATACCGGGACCGCCGGCCGGTCCTTCGTTGCGGATCACGACCACGTCGCCGGCGACGATCGACCCCGCGGTCACGGCGGCCATCGCGTCCTCCTCGGACTCGAACACGCGCGCCGGGCCGCTGTGGTGCACGCGCTCGTGGCCCGACAGCTTGACCACGCAGCCCTCGGGCGCGAGGTTGCCGCGCAGGATCGCGAGGCCGCCGGTCTTCTTCACCGGATCCTCGAGCGGGCGCACGACCTGCTGCCCCGGCGTCTCGGACGCCTCGCGCGCGTGCTCGCCGATCGTCCTGCCGGTGACGGTCTGCGCGTGCTCGTGCAGCACGCCGGCGTCGAGCAATCGTTTGGCCACCACCGCGATGCCGCCGGCCTCGTAGAGGTCCTTGGCGACGAAGCGGCCGCCCGGCTTGAGGTCGCAGGTCGTGGGCGTCTGCGCGGCGATGCGGTCGAAGTCGTCGATGTCGAGCTCGACCTCGGCTTCGCGCGCGAGCGCGAGCAGGTGCAGCACGCCGTTGGTCGAGCCGCCGCTGGTCGCGATGGCGGCGATCGCGTTCTCGAGCCCCTCCCGGGTGATGATGTCGCGCGGGCGCTGGCCGCGCGCGAGCACGTCCATGATCAGCGCGCCCGCCTCGGTGGCGACCCGGTTCTTGTCCTCGTAGACCGCCGGCACCATCGCCGAGCCCATCGGCGAGAGGCCCATCACCTCGAACGCCATCGCCATCGTGTTGGCGGTGAACTGGCCGCCGCAGGCTCCGACACCCGGCGAGGCGGCCTCCTCGAGAGCGCGCAGCTCCTCGTCGTCGATCTTGCCCGCGGCGTGTGCGCCGACGGCCTCGAAGACCTCGAGGATCGTGACGTCCTGGCCCTTGTAGCGGCCGGGCAGTATCGAGCCGCCGTACAGGAGCACGCCCGGGACGTTCAGTCGCGCGAGCGCCATTGCAGCGCCCGGGATCGTCTTGTCGCACGCGGTGAGCGCAACGATCCCGTCGAACAGGTGCCCGCGTGCGACGAGCTCGATCGAGTCGGCGACGACCTCGCGCGAGACGAGTGACGTCTTCATCCCCGAGGTGCCCATCGTGATGCCGTCAGAGATCGCGATCGTGTTGAACTCCATCGGCGTACCGCCGGCCGCACGGATCCCGTCTTTGACCTTGGCAGCGAGCGCGCGCAGGCCGAAGTTGCACGGCATCGTCTCGGTCCAGGTCGAAGCGACGCCGATGATCGGCTTGGAGAGTGCCTCGGCGTCGAAGCCGATGCCGTGCAGGTACGAGCGCGCGGCAGCGCGCTCAGGACCCTCGGTGAGCTGGCGGGACTGATGCTTGGGATCGAGCGTTCGGCCGTCCATGACGGCCGACCTTACCCTGGATCCACCGATCATCCGTGGATGCCTCGGGAATCGGCGGATTCAGGGTTTACCCGTCTGCGGGCTCGGCGAGCTGCTCAGCGCCGGCGCGCAGCGCGCGGGCCATCCGCTCGCGCTCCCAGCGACCCAGCCGCCAGAGGTCGCGCTGGACCTGGCGCGGATCGACCTGGCGACCCGGGAGGTGCAGGTTGGCCTCGAGGATGATCCGCCGCTCGTCGCCCTGCAGCGCCATCCACTTCGCGAGCACGTCGTCGGAGTCCGGCAGGCGCGGGGAGCCGAATGGGCGCGTCTCGTCGGGGAACTCGACGCAGTACTCGTTCAGCAGGCGACCGGTCTGCGGCAGGTAGGCGACGATCGGCTTGTGCGGGTAGATGAGGTAGGCGTAGTCCACGCCGCGCAGGTCGCCCGCGCCATCGGGGTCGGATTGGCTGCCCCAGACGCGCAGAAATCCGAGGTCGCGGTACATCGCCCACTCCTCCTCGTTCACGCACGACCTCAGCAGCTCGCGCGCACGCAGCTCGGCGCGGCGCTCGCGGCCGGGGTCATAAGCGGCGCCGCGATCGCCGGTGCGGCGGCGCGCGCGACTGGCCCGTCGAGCCTCGAGACGGCGGTCGATCCACGGCATCGAGATCTCCCACAGGAGCGCGAGGACCACGATCGCCGTGGCCGACAGTGCGACGATCACTACGCCGCGCCGCCCGCAGCGCGCGGGAAGAAGATGACGCGCCCGGTATCGCGCGGGATCTCCTCGAAGGCGCGCACCATCTCCGCCTGGCGCCGGCCGTCGGAGCGGACGGTGGGGACGGCTGCCCACATGCCCAGGTCGAGCTGGCGGCGGAACGCATCGACCAGCTCGCGCTCCTCCTCGGCGACTTCCACGTCGCCCTCGGCGATGAGCTGCTCGCCGAAGCCGGGACGCATGCGCAGGAACTTCATCGCGGGCGACTATACCCCAGTGACCTGGGCGTCATAAGCATGCTCTGCCCGACCTTTGGTCAGTCCCAGGACGTCGACCGGACCAGGCCCGCGGCCGAGCCCGCGCAGCCCGTCGCGCACCGCCGCCGCGGCGATCGCGCGCGCGGCGCGGGCGGCCTCGAGCGGCGAGTGCCCGAGCGCCAGGTACGCCGCCAGGGCCGACGAGTGGGTGCAACCGGAGCCGTGCGCCGCACCGTCGGGATGGCGCTCGCCCGGTATCAGGTGGACTCCGTCGCCGTCAAAGAGCACATCGGTGATCTCCTCGCGATGCCCGCCCGTGACCACCACGACGTCAGGCCCGAGGCGGTGCAGCGACCGGGCAAGCTGCTCCACGTCGTCCGGGGCGTCGGATCCCGCGAGCACGCGCCCCTCGGGCAGGTTGGGCGTGATCACGGTCGCGCGCGGCAGCAGCGTATCGATCAGCGCACTGCGGGCGCGGTCGTCCAACAGCACCGCGCCCGACTCGGCGACCATCACCGGGTCGATCACCACGGGCGTGCCCGGCTCGAGCAGGTCGAGTGCGGCGTCGACCGCCGCGACGGACTCGGCGGTGCCCAACATGCCGATCTTCACCGCGTCCACGCCGATGTCCGCCGCGACCGCGCGCACCTGCTCGACGATGAAATCGCCGGGGACGGCGTGCACCGCGGCCACTTTGACGGTGTTCTGGGCGGTGAGCGCCGTGATCGCAGTCATCCCGTGCACACCGCAGCGCGCGAACGCCTTGAGGTCGGCCTGGATCCCCGCGCCGCCACCCGAATCCGAGCCTGCGATCGAAAGCACGGCGATGATCGGGCGGGCCATTGCGCCCAGGGTAGGACGGCGACGGGCGGCGAGTCATCTGCCCTCCTCCAATGCGCGGACATAGCGGCCTCCGAACTCGCGCCGGACAAGGCCGCGCAGCTCGAGGTCGGTCAGATCCTGAAGCACCTGACGGGTGGCGCCTGGGTCCCCGGTGAGCTCGGCCAAGCCGCCGTGTCCGCGTTCGACGGCGTCCAGCAACCGGCGCAGGCGCGGCTCGATCGGGACCGGGACCGGATGCTCCTCGTGGCGCGGGGCCGCCGGGCCGAGCAGCTGGTCGAGCACGTCGGAGGTGTCGCGAACGACGCCGGCACCCGCGGCCAGGAGGCCGTTCGTGCCGGCCGAGAAGCGCGACGTGACAGGACCCGGGACGGCTGCGACAGGACGGCCCAGCTGCGCGGCGAAGTCCGCGGTCGTGAGCGAGCCCGAGCGCTCAGCCGCCTCGATGACCACTGTCAGGGCTGCGAGGCCTGCGATCAGCCGGTTGCGGGCCACGAAGGACCAGCGGAACGCCGTGAACCCGGGCGGCATCTCCGAGACCACGCAGCCGTGCTCGACGAGCCGCTCGTGCAGCCGCCGCCGCGACGCGGGGTACGGGACGTTCGCCGCGCCCGCGAGGACGGCGACCGGAGCGGCGGCGACCGTCGCGGCGCCTACGTGGCCGGCGGTGGGATCCACGGCGCCCAGCGGCTGGCGCTCGACACCCGCAGCTGCCTGCTCGAGCGCGCCGATGTGGGCGGCCGAGTCGACGCCGAGGGCCATGCCGGACACGACCGGCACGCCGGCGGCGGCGAGCCCGCGGCCGAGCGAGCGGGCGACCTCGAGCCCATATGGCGTGCCGCGCCGCGCGCCGACGATCGCGACGCATTCGT
>Ga0136616_10002264_pt1 | contig 10200 bp, 8 predicted proteins | sample AntDrymUQ2992106_2_FD_106648 | JGI IMG/M metagenome (GOLD analysis project Ga0136616, IMG submission 106648) | Polar desert sand microbial communities from Dry Valleys, Antarctica - metaG UQ299 (21.06) | ecosystem: Environmental > Terrestrial > Soil > Desert | place: Antarctica: Dry Valley... | reverse complement strand
GATCCGCGCGTGAGCTTACGCTTGGCTGATGTGATCGCGGCCATCCATAGCCTCCATGGAATCCTACAGCGACACTGCCAGGAGAGCTCAAATTGAGCCTAAATTCGTGGGGATCCCACAGGTACAGGACCCTTTTCATGTTTGCTCTGGCCGGCCAGCACTACCATCGCCCGGGGCTTCCCGGTTTATTGGGCGATCCCCGGAACCCGGCCCAGGTGTTCCCTGAGATCGTACTGATGGTCCAAGTGGAATCCGGCCAGTTTGATGCCGGAGTTTTTTACCAGCATGAGGTTGTAGCCTATAAAATGCCTTACATCAGTCTCCCGCCCGAGATCAGCCTAGGTGATCCACGCTTTGCCGCCCGCTATGCACGACAAACCTACACCACTTCGTCCGGGCGGCAGGTCAGCGGCTCGCCCATCCTTTTCACCATAACAATTCCAGAGACGGTACGTCACCGCGAGGCTGCCCTGGCGTTCGTGCGATTCCTGCTTTCTTCGGACAACTTACTCAAGCAGTTCGGATTCGGGAACGTAGATCATCAGGTTGGCGGAGACGTGATGCAGGTTCCGGCGGGGCTGCGCGAATTCATCTCGGGAACATTCAAACCATGAGCCGCCATCTGAACCCGACGTTTATAGTCTTCGGATTGCTAGGCAGCCTGCTCCTGCTCGATCTCGTGCTGCCGATCATGAACCTGCTGCTGCATGCCGACTGGTCAGGCTGGATGGCCGCGTTGACACAACCGGATGCCCGCCAAGCATTGAAGACTTCTGTGACCGCCTCTGTCATCTCCACGCTCATTATGACCTTCTTGGGCGTGCCGCTCGGCTACCTGCTGGCTCGAGCCAATCTGCCTTTCAGGAGACTGTGGATCAGCCTGCTGTTTCTGCCGATGGTCGTGCCCGGCCTGGCTGGCGGAATTCTGCTGTTGCAGATGTTCGGCCCGTACGGAATGATCGGCCAGCCGCTGGATGCCAGAAACATCGAGTTGACCAACAACCTCGCGGGCATTGTCCTGGCACAGCTTTTTGTAGCCTCGCCGTTCGTCGTGGTCTCCGCGCTCGCCGGATTCGCCAGCGTGGACCCCAAACTGGAACAGGCAGCCGCCACGCTGGGCGATTCGCGCTGGCAGATTTTCCGGCGGATCTCTCTGCCGTTGGCTTGGCCCGGGATTGCAGCGGGGATTACGCTAGCGTGGATCCGGGCGCTAGGCGAATTCGGGGCCACACTCATTATGGCGTACAACCCTCACTCGCTTCCGGTTTATATGTGGGTGAAGTTCGAATCGGATGGCCTCGCCGGGGCCATGCCCGTAGCCTTCTGGCTGGTATTGGCGCCTGGGGCGGTGGTGGCGGTTTCCATGTTTTTCAGTCGCCTAACAGGTCATGCGTACGTTGTGACACCTCTCGGGGTAAGACCGCACGAAGGTTAGCATGAGCGCCGTAGCAGAGTCCCATCAACGAACGGGGGCAGCCAACGCACTCGAGGTCCGCGTGCGCAAGTGTTACGCGACATGCAAAGATTCCGGTTTCCAGCTTGAAACAGAATTCAAGGTCTTGCCGGGGATCACCATCCTTCTCGGCCCGTCGGGGGCGGGAAAGTCGACGCTTCTGCGCTGCATCGCCGGCTTGTCCGATCCGGAGCAGGGCCGCATCGCCATCGGGGAGAGGGTGCTCTTCGACGCAGGACAGCGGATAAGCGTCGGACCGGCGCAACGAGGAGTTGGCTTTGTTTTCCAAAACCTTGCGCTCTTTCCTCATTTAAACGTACGAGAGAATGTCGCCTACGGCCTCCGCCGGCTGGATGCAAAAGAGCGCGAACGGCGAATGGCCAATATCCTGGAATCGTTTCAGATTGCGCACCTTCGCAAGCGGCTGCCGCGGGAGATTTCTGGAGGCGAACAACAGCGGGTTGCGCTGGCGCGTTCTCTGGTCCCCGAACCCTGCGTGTTGCTCCTGGATGAGCCGCTGTCTTCATTGGACGTTCGCACCAAGACCGGGATCATCGATGACATGCGCAGATGGAACGAAGCACGGCGGATCCCCATACTCTACGTCACCCATGCTCATGAGGAAGTCTTTGCCCTGGGAGAGCGGGTGGTTGCCCTCGACCAGGGGCGGATTGTGGCGGAAGGGTCGCCTCTTGACGTTGTGTCCACACCGCGTCACGAAACCATGGCACAGTTTGCCGGCTTCGAAAACCTTTTTGACGCGACGGTGGTTGGAATCCAAGAGCAGAACGGCACTATGACCTGCCGTATAGCCGGTAGCTCTATCGAGCTTGAGGCTCCGCCGACAAGGGTTGCGCCAGGGGCGGAAGTCCGCCTCGGCATCCGCGCCGGCGATATGCTCGCGTCCGCGCGCCCCGAGATGGTCGGCGTTGGCAACGTGATCAGTGGGCGGCTGAAGCGACTCGATCGTAGCGGCTCAAAGATTGAAGCTCGAGTGGACTGCGGCCCTGAGTTTCGGGTCCATCTACCTCCCGGCTTCATACCATCAGCGAGGCTTCAAGCTTCCGCTGAGGTGTGGATGGTCATCCGAACTCATTCTTGTCATTTGATTCACACAAGACATCCCAATGCCTTGCAGCGTCTGTTTGTCTTCGTCTGCCGCGGGAATACCAGCCGCTCGCCAATGGCGCAGGCGATCTGCAACGCCGAGATCGCGCGGCGTCTAAAGGTGCCGCTCGAAGCACTGGGCGTCAGTGGAGTAAAGGCCGTCAGCGCCGGCTTGTCGGCAGAGCCCGGCGCGCCGATGACCACTGGAGCGAAGCGAGCGCTGGGACAGTTAGGGATACCGACCTTCGAACACCGTTCGCAAAACCTAAGCACCGGACTTGCGGCTAAAGCTGAAACCATCTTTTGCATGACGAAACAACAGCAGCAGATGGCAGTTAAGAGGTTCCCTTGGGCCGCGGCGAAGGTGTGCTGCCTGCAGCCGGACGCGGATCTCGAAGAGCCAACCGGAGTTGATCCGGAAGCCTTCCTTAGCCTCGCCCGGAAAATCCAGGGCCTCGTTCAGCAGCGTATGAACGTCCTTGTAGGAGTGCCGTGAGCTTACCTGCGCATGACAGGTGCACACTACCATACATCATCTGTCTGGCTAGTATTGCTGGCCTTATCCTCCCCGGTTCATTTGGCGATCTTGTCTTTGCGGGTGGGGCGGCACAATATCTATTAACGGCTCAGGAGAAGTCCGGCAAACAGATCTATGTGCACGGCACCAGTCCCGGTGGGCGCAAGATTTCGGCTTATTTGGGCGAATCATCAGTAGAAGTGCCGGGCAGGACGATGCCCTGCGCGAACTGCCACGGACTCGATGGACGAGGTAAGCCTGAGGGTGGCGTCGTTCCCTCAAATCTTACCTGGGAAGCGCTAACAAAGCCGTATGGAGTGACTCATCCAGAGGGACGCACGCATCCGCCTTACACCGACCGGGCGCTTGAACTGGCCATTACGCGTGGTCTTGATCCGGCAGGCAACAAACTGCTCAATGTCATGCCCCACTACCAACTGTCGCAAGAGGACCTGGGAGATCTCGTTGCATATCTGAAGCGACTTGGCAAAGACCACGATCCTGGACTGACAGAGAACAGCATCACGATCGGAACTACTATTCCGGCCAGAGCCGACTTGGCGGGAATTGGCCAGGCCATCAAAGCGGTGACGACGGCCTTCTTTGAAGAAGTGAATAGTCGGGGCGGAATTTACAATCGCAGAATCGAACTGAAAATCAACGCAACGTCCGATACGCCCATAACCACCAGCGCGATCGTCAAGCGTTTCATTCAGAACGAACAGGTCTTCGCAATGACGAGCGCTTTTACCGCGGGTGCTGACAAGGAGCTCGCCGCGCTCATGGACAATTTGGAAGTGCCAATGGTGGGTCCACTCACTCTCTATCCGCAGGGCGGCTATCCTTTGAATCGTCACGTCTTCTATATACTCTCGGGAGTGGAAGGACAAGCTCGCGCGCTTGTCAACTTCGCTTGTCAGAGAATGCCGGTGAAAAGAGCGGCTGTGCTGATTGTTTATTCTGATGACGAAATGGCCAAGGGTGTGCTTGAAGCCATCACGGATCAGTGTCGAAAGAGCGGCTGTGGTCCACCCGAACCTTACGGGTATCCGAACGCGGATTCTGATGTCCCGGGCTTCGCCGCAAAGTTGAAACAGACAAGCAAGAGTGTCATTTTCTTCTTAGGTACGAGCAGGGAAGCCATAGCACTAATGAAAGAGGCTAGTGAGCTGCGTTGGTCGCCTACCTTTTACCTCGGAGCAATTGCGGGAAATGAAATTTTCGGTGCTCCTCCAAGCTTCGCCAAGAAAATATTCTTCTCCGTTCCTTCATCGCCCGACGACCACACTAGAACGGAAGAATTTCGCGACCTCGCGACAAAACACAAGCTGCCCGCGCATCATTTGGGCGTGCAACGTTCAGTGTATAGTGCCGCTAAGATATTGATTGAGGGTTTGAAACGGGCTGGTAAAGACTTGAGCCGGGAAAAGCTGATACAAGCTCTTGAAGGACTTTATGAGTATCCCACGGGGGTGACACCAGCAGTCACTTATGGGCTCAATCGTCGCATCGGGGCGATGGGGGCATACGTCGTTACCATTGATTTGGAAAAGAAACAGTTCCTGCCCGCGAGCGGTTGGATCGACAGCAATTGACCCGGGCCACGAGCGGATCGAGAAGATCGCGCAGACGGAGAAGAAATCAATGCCGATCAAAGTACTGGTGATGCTCGTTGCATTGATGTCGGTGCCAGGTAGCACGGCTGGTTCAGTGACGGCGAATACAGGTGCTATCTCATCACTGCGGATCCCGGATACCGCAGTCTACGATCAGAATGGCAAGCGGCTTAGTTTTTATGCCGATCTGATTAAAGGCAAGACGGTTGCCATCAACTTTATTTTTACCACTTGCACTACCATCTGCCCTCCTTTGACCGCAATGTTTCGTAAGCTCCAGCAGGACCTGGGGGAACGCATCGGGCTCGAGGTACGGTTGATTTCTGTCAGCGTCGATCCTGCTAATGACACTCCCGAAAGACTGCATGACTTTGCCGCAAAGTTTAAGGCTGGACCGGGATGGACATTTGTGACCGGCAACAAAGCTGAGATTGATGCGTTACTGCAAGCGCTCGGAGCCGCGGTCGGCGACAAGAACGACCATACGCCGATGATCCTAGTCGGTAATGATGTGACCGGCTATTGGACGAGAGCTTACGGCCTCACACCACCGGCTACACTGGTAAAAGTGATCACGGAAGCCGCGAACCGCGAATAATCCGTCACGGATGCTACTCTAGGCGTGCTCCCGTCGCGTTCGCTCTCCTCGGCCTGTGGAATGCCTCTAAGGCTCAGGCGCTTTTGCCCTGGACACACCGTCGCCCTTCGTCGCATTCAGAGTTAAGTGTGGTATGTGGTTGAATAGGACTCCCAGCGAAGGGCACTGGAAGTAGACATAGTACACGCCTGCTTGCGGCGGCGAAAAGCTCATTTCGTAGATACCATCGCCGAGCGGCTTGGCCCATTCGCGTTGCTGCCAGATGCCCGGCGCGAGAAATACCAGCACACCCATATCCTCCAGATCCGCCTGCGGTTGGTTGGAATTCGAGTCGCTTGCCTTGAAACGTAGGTTATAGCTTGCACCAACACGAAGGCTCGTATCTTTCAAGAGCGGCTCAATCTTGATTGCGACTGCTTTTTGCTTCGGCGAGCCGGGGTTCTCCGCGACGGTGAGGTCGAAACAGTTGAACAGGCGAGGGGAATCCAGCAGAAATGCCACGTCGTAGCGGCCCGGTCCGGTGAGCCGGACAGTGGTGGTATAAACTCCGGGCGGGGTCTCGCGCAAACTATTATCCAAGACGAGCACTGCTTTGGGCTCGCGCCGGTAATTCTGAAAACTACCCATCGGTGCGGCCATGCCTTCAGTGTAAAAGTAAATCATTTTGTCGGCAGGGTTCGCGACCAGCACCGCACCCTCCTCCGGGGCCGGAACGATTGCATCGGCGAGCGACGTGGAGGGCGATTCTTGTGGCGCTCTCTGGCCAGCAGGAAAACGAGTAACTGCCACTTCCTGAGCTTGCTTACCGAGGTCCGTGATCTTGATCATGGTGACAAACTCGCTGTCAGCGGAGCGCACATAAGCGAATTGTCTGGTAAAGGTAATCTGATCGGGGGCGGGCCCAACGGGCACAGCATGGACCAGACGATTCGTAGCCAAGTCGAAAATGTGGACCGTGCTCGCCGTTCGATTGACCACGAAGCCAAAGCGGCCATCGGGCGGGATGCGTACCATATGGAGTCCGGGTTGAGCTTTCATGCGCGCCAAGATCTCGAAGCGCAACCCGTCAACCGCAACTATCGTTCCATCACCTTCATTAGCCACATAGACCGCCTTGCTGAGAGGCGAAAAAGCCAATGCCGTCGGCAGCGAGCCGACCTTAATGTCCGTGACCCCGGCGAGCTTGCGCACGTCTATTACTGACAGCGTTCCGCTTTGTTTATTCGATATGAAGGCCCAGCGATCATCGCCAGTGAAGGCAATTTCATGATGTCCCATCCCTGTATCGAGTTGAGCTGCAACTTTCAATATTGCCGTATCGATCACAGTGACCCCGCTGTCTTTGTCTTCAGGGCCATCGTTTCCCACCCACAGGTATTTCCCATCGTTCTGCAACGCAATGCGCGTCGGGTTCACGCCCGCATCAATGTTCGCGATCAGTTTCCAGGTGAGGGCATCGATCACGGCGATTTGATTAACGAGCGGCATGGAGACATAGAGCCTTTTTTCGTCGGCGCTCATGACCCAATCTTCTCCAGCGCCGGACAAGGGGACCAGGGCATAGAGTTTGGTTCCCCCGAAACCCGACAGTGGATCTATGACTGAAATGTTGGGTTCGTGATTCAGGGCCAGAACGAAGTAGGCATTGAGGTCGATGTCAGGGCGCTTATTGAAGCTCGGTTGCAGAAACGATTGAACTTTCTCGCGACACGCCCTCGGATCCGAAGCTCTTTCGGCCTCGCGCTGATCGATCCACGCCGCAGGACGAAGATTACTTAGGGCTTTACCCGCGTTAGTGTCGGTGATTTTGAACCGTATCGTCGCCTCTGTGCCTTCCAACAGTTCGGAGGCTCTTCCTTTTCTTGCTGCGACGGGTTCAATCGTGAATTCGACCGCTACGCCCTCTCGCAAATATTTTTGTGGTTGCCGTTATACAGGGCGTTTACCGGTTTTTCTCACTGGACTAGATTTCAGACTTTGATCTACTAACGAGAGCTGTTAACCCTCGTTAGCTTCGCTTTGGTTCGGGGAAGGGGGTTGGTGAAATGATCTTGAGCACTCGTAGCCGTGCGCTCGGCGAATCGAAGAAAATAGGCTTGGCCGCAAGAGTATCCTCGGCACGCTTCTTCAGCTCCCTGATTCTGTTTCTCCTATTCATCTCTGGCCCGGCAGGCGCTCAAACCATAGCCTCTCTGTCCGTCTGTAAGCGGACGATCACTGCCGATGTGGTGGCCCTATCACAGCCTATCATGCTGAACCGCTTGGGAGCGGCAATTCCCGATGGGTTGGTTTTTGCGCTCAAGAAGGATACCGTGCCTGGCAGCAATCCGGTTAGGCTCAAGGACACCAAGAGACCACGTCCGCTCGTCTTGCGCGCAAATGTCGGAGACTGCCTGACGATCACGTTTACGAATTCAATACCCGCAAACACGTTTTCAAACACAATACTGCCCGCGGCTAGTACGGGTACAAAAGAGGTGTCTTTGCACGTTCAGGGTATGCAATGGGTAACAGGCCCACAGGATGATGGTTCGTTTGTGGGTAAAAATAATTCAAGCCTGGCAAATCCTTCGCAGACACAAAAATACACTCTTTACGCGAAGGCCGAGGGAACCTTTCTACTCTACACGATGGGTGATACGACCACCCTTGGAGACCAATTAACGCGAGGGCTCTTTGGGGCCTTAAACGTCCAACCTGCAAAAGCGGAATGGTATCGCAGTCAGGTAACGGCCGACGCTTTAGCGCGCGCTACCTACAACGCCAAGAGCCTGCCGGCGAATGCGAGTATAAGCGCTGGCGCTTGCACTGCCGCAGTTCCATGCACCTTAAAGTTCACTGGCCCCAATGCCAGACAGATCAAAGTCATCAAGAAAGCAGACGGGTCGCTGAATACGACGGATAACTATCCACTCATCAATTATGATGCCACCGATGCTAACGGCACTCCCATCCTTAAGATGCTCGATGCCAAAAATAATATTGTGCACAGTGATCTAACTGCGATGATCACGGGCCCGAACGCCGGCCGATTCCCTGGCGCCAATGGTAATCCGAACAAGCCCGACCCACCGTGCAACGCAGAGAACAATGGGACAGCACCTCGGGGTGGAAAAATCGATCCACTGTTTTGCCAGAACCCAGCTTCGCCGGATCGCAAACAGCCCTATCGCGAGATCACGGTTATCTATCATGGCGGACTGAGTCCGATTGCGTCGCAGGCCTTTCCAATCTTGTCCAATGTAGCTGCAAATGCGACGCAAGCGGAAAAGGACACGGCGGCCATGACTCAAGCCGGCCAAGATGCCTTCGCCATCAATTACGGCACCGGCGGCATTGGAGCAGAAATTTACGCTAACCGGATTGGCGTGGGCCCGATGGGGGATTGCGTAGATTGTAAGTTTGAAGAGTTTTTCCTTAGCGCGTGGTCGGTGGGCGATCCTGCGATGCTGGTCGATAAGCCGGCAAACTCCAACAATCTTTCAACCCAACCTTTCAACCCGGCAACCAACACGAACCTCGTTCCACCCTGCAACACCACCTCGACTTTTGAAGGCACAACTCCGCCAACATCGCCCCATCCGACCTGCGCGAATGCAAGGACGCCAACATCAGGTTTCCCTTATACGCTTGCTCCGCTTCCTAAGGCCACGAAAGCGTTTTTCCCGGACGACCCATCCAACGTCTATCACAGCTACATCAACGATCACGTCAAGTTCAGGATTCTTCACGGGGGAAGAGACGTGACGCATGTCCATCACCAGCACGCACACCAGTGGCTGCAGTCGCCCAACAGCGACCAAGGAAGCTACCTGGATAGTCAGATGATTAGCCCTGGCGCCAGCTACACGCTGGAGATGACCTATAACGGCAGCGGCAATCGGAACAAGGTGGTGGGAGATTCGATCTTCCACTGCCACTTCTACCCGCACTTCGCCGCGGGCATGTGGGCGATGTGGCGGACCCATGACGTGTTTGAAGCCGGCTCGCAACTCAACAAGGATGGAATTCCTGTGAGCGGCACGCGTGCGCTGCCTGACGGTGAAATCAAGGCGGGGACGCCCAACCCCGCGATCGTGCCGTTGCCGACGCTTCCCATGGCTCCGTTGCCGTCACCGGTCTTCATCGATCAGGGACAGATCGTTTACGGAACTCCCGCAACGCCCGATACGACCGGGCAGAATGTAACGGTCAATCCCGGATTTCCTTTTTTCATTCCTGGCAGGGCAGGCGCCCGCGCACCGCATCCGCCGCTTGATTTCGCGCCGGACGGAGCCGGTGGCTCATGGACGGCGGCTTGCCGCGCCACCTCGTTACTGGAGGCTCGATTAAGTTTGAGAGTCATGACTTATTTGATTGGAGTAAGGACCTGGAAACGATCAACGCCACCCAGCTTGCTGAAGCAGGAACCCCTGTGGAGAAGGTGGCCATCAGCTTCTTCAGGAAGCGGTGTTACCCGACATCGTTCCCAGACGGAACCCCTGGCTCGTGCCCATCCCCACCAGCCATTCAACAGAAACCGCCCACCGGCTTCATTGTGAACGGCCTACCTTTAGGTCCGCAGATGGGCGCTCCTTTCGCGGATCCGGCGGTCGATGATGATGGCAACGCAGTTGGGAAGAAGCGCGTCTACAAGGCTGCGGCTATTGAAATGGATGTGGTCTTCAATAAAAAGCGCTGGCACTTTCCGCAACAACGCATCCTCACCTTGTGGGATGACGTTGCTCCAACTATCGCCACCACCCGCAAGACTGAACCGTTATTCTTCCGTGGTAATTCGGGAGACATAACCTTCCAGTTGCATAAATTCTGGGGGTAAGCGGCGGGAAATGGCGTCGGACATAGGGTTTAGTGAGTTTTTTGCTTTTCGCTGGATATCACCGTGGGTGAAGTCCAGCCATTCGGAAAT
>Ga0136616_10002261_pt1 | contig 10204 bp, 9 predicted proteins | sample AntDrymUQ2992106_2_FD_106648 | JGI IMG/M metagenome (GOLD analysis project Ga0136616, IMG submission 106648) | Polar desert sand microbial communities from Dry Valleys, Antarctica - metaG UQ299 (21.06) | ecosystem: Environmental > Terrestrial > Soil > Desert | place: Antarctica: Dry Valley... | reverse complement strand
CTCGCAGGAGATGGCTGACGTCGGCGGCGGGAAGCGTCACCCAGGAGCGCTCGAGGCCGCGCCACGCGGGCTCGAGCGAGAGCAGCTGAAGCAGGTGGCCGCCAGGGGAGCAGACAAGGAGAATCGAGCCGGCGGTGAGGTGATCGACCTCGCCACGGCCCGAGGCTTCCGTAGGGGTCGGCGAGATGGTCGCGATGACCTCAGCTCCCCGGCTGGGCGGTGACGTGGCCATGGCGGACGCGATAGCGATCGCGGCGCAGGCGCCGTACCGTCCCCACCACGCTCGAGAGGTAGGCCCGCCGCCCAAGCGGGGAGAGCTTGGCGGCGAAGCGCGGCCCTCGGTCGCGCTGATCGATGTTGATGCGAGGGATGGAAAGAGGGCTGGCGTGACGCTGCCCCGCCGACGGAAGTGAGAAGGCGTAGGAGTAGCCGGCGTCGGCCGCCGCCGTGGCGACGCGGTCGTCCCATTCGCCGAACGGGTAGGCAAGGACATCGCAGCGCCCGAGCCGGGCCCGGATCTGCTCACGCGAGCTCCAGAGCTCCTCCCTGAGGGCTTCGTCGCCGAGGTCGGGGAGGTGCGAATGGCGGCAGCCATGGCTCCCGATCTCGATGCCGCGCTCGGCCAGCGCCTCGATCATCGGCCAGCTCATCGAGCGCATGACCTCCGGATGGGTCTGCTGCCACGCGCGGATCTGCGGCCAGTCGAAAGCGCTCGCGGAGTCGACGTAGGGAGGCAGCACGAACACCGTCGCCGTGAATCCGTATTCCGCGAGCATTGGGGCCGCGGTGTCGTGGTTGTCGACGTAGCCGTCGTCGAAGGTGAGGAAGACCCGGGGCGAGGGCGGGCGACGGCCCTCGGCGAGGTCGCCCAGCGCGCCCGTGCCGGCGCCCGCGAGGCCGTGGCGGCGCATCGCGGCCAGCTGACGCTCGAAGGTGTCGAGAGGCACGGAGAGGAACGACGGCCCACCCTCAGAGATCGAGTGGTAACAGAAGAAGGCGGCCTGGGGGGAGCGGTTGCCGAGCAGGCGCGTCGCCAGTTCAGCCCCAGGGGGACGCGACGCGGTCGCGGTCAGCAGGAGCTTCATCCCTACCTACGCCTCGGCCGGACCGGGGTGGGCAACGGCTGCTCTGGCTCCGGCGCGGCTTCGAAGCCAAGGGGCGGTTAGGCGGTCAGGCAGGTATCCCAGCCAGCTGGCGAGGAGCCAGTAGGAGAGCATGTAAGGGACGGAGACCGCCCCGAGGAGCGCCAGCGCGGGCGGCCGGGTGAGGGGTTCGGGAGCCAAGAGCAGGTCGAACAGGGCGAAGGGGACGGCGAGCCCGAGCGACAGCGCGGCTGGCGGCAGCACCGCGCCCGCGTAGTCCCGGCCGGGGATGCCGAAGGAGCGGTGAAACCGGTACATGAGCAGGAGCGCTGCACTCGACATCGCGATGACGGTTCCCGCCAGGACTCCCCAAAGCCCGAAGATCGGAGCGAGGGCAACCGTCAGGACGATGTTGGTCACCGCGGAGAAGGCGCCGGTCCAGGCGACGATGCCCGCCTGCCCGGCCGCGAGCACGATTGAGCTGCCCACCCCTGAGGTGATGTTGACGAAGGAGGCGACGGTCAGGACCACGAGGATCACATCGGCATCCTTCGGCGTCTCCCCAAGCCATGCGAGCAACAGGAATGGCGCGCCGATGCAGCTCAGGGTGAAGAGCGGGAAGGCAAGCGAAACGGTCAAGAGCGTATAGCGGCGGAAGAACGCGGGGATGCCCTCTCGTCCCCGCTCGACGAGCTGGGCCGTCGCAGTTGGTATCATGGCCGAGACCGTGAGCACTCCGACCGCGCGTACGGCCACGACCACGCGGGCGGCGATCTCGTAGACCCCCGCGGCTGCCGGACCGAGCAGAAGCGCGATGACGATCTTGTCGGTCTGGAGGTTGATCAGCTCCGAGATCCAGTCGACCTGGCTCTTGAGCCCGTAGCCGAGGATCTCGCGCGCGCGGGCGATGCTCGGAATTGCGACCGCGCTGCCCGACCAGACGACGAGCACGCTGGCGAGGACGAGCAGCACGCGCAAGGCCTCCGCGGCCGCGTTGGCCAGCGCGTAGTCGGTGAGCTCCGAGCTCAGCGCCAGGGCGCCGACGCTGAAGCCGAAGTTGAGCACGTTGCCGGTGACGTTGGCAACATTTGGCGGGACCATGCGCCGCATGCCGATGGGGATAGCGGCGAAGACGCGACTGTAGGCGCTGGCCACGAAGATCCCCACCGACGACACTAGGACGATGCGCATCTCCGATAGCTCGAGCACTCCGAGCTGGCGGGTGAGGAGTGGCGCGGCGAGGAGGGCGGCGACCACGGCCACCGCCGCGACGAGTGTCACGGCCAGCAATCCCAGGCCCACGCACTCCTGAACCCCGCGCCGGTCGCCGCGGGCGTGGTAGAGGGCCACGAAGCGTGACAGCGAGCGGGTGATCCCGAAGTCCAGGAGGGCCGCGTACTTGGCGAGCGCGCCTGTCACCGCCCAGACCCCGAACAGTGCGAGCCCGAAGCGACCGAGCATCAGCGGCGCGAGGATCACGCTGAAGAGCTGCGCCGTGATCAGGGTCGACGACTGGGCGAGGGTGTTTCGGAAGATCACGGTGAGCCAGCCTGACGTCGGCGGAGACCGGTGTAGCTTGATCGATCGGTCTGTGCGATCAGCCTAGTCGGGTCCATGGTCGCCCGCCGCAGCGACGGAAGGCCCTAAACGCGGGTTAGCCCGCGTCGGCAGGTATCAGACCTAACCTGCCCTGGCGTCGAGTCCCTGTGAAACCCGGCTAGCTCACTGGTCGACGTGCCGTATCGGCTCCAGCCAGGCCTCGATGGCCGAGTCGCTGCTCTCTGCTCACGGGCTGGCAGTACGCGGCGTCGTGTCGGAGTCGCAACTGCGCCTGAAGTTCGCCCCGAGCGGATGAGGCTGCGCCAGCACGCTTCAGGGCCGCGCTCGACTCATCGCGCGAGCCGCGCTTCCGATCCCCTAAGGGAGAGGAAGCGGGATGAAGAATGTCGATCGCGGCCATGGCTGGGAGGTCTACGCGCAGTGGTACGGCGCCGAGCGTGCTGTCTTCTCACCCGAGAACGGGCCCAGGCTTTGAGGCCTCGACTGCATCGCCTTTCGCGAGGAACACGCCGGCGGGTAGTTCTCGTTCGCCCGGGCCGCTACTCGCTTGAGATCGTCAGATCGTCGTGGTAGACGACGCCGGTCTGGGTGATCGAGGAGTCGCGGTAGAGACCAACCTTGAGATAGTTCTTGAGCCCTGGGTAGAGCGTCGCCATCGGATAACGCGCGAGGACCTGTTGGCCTTCGTACGATGCCTCGATCCAACCCACGTTGGGATCCTCAGACCACTTGATACGGACGTTGAAGTCAAGCCATTTCGCCTCGCTTGAGCGCCGTCTTCCAGGGCCAGCGATAGTTGATCTCCACCGCTCAGGCCGATCTCGTCACCCGAGCGCTGAGGACGTTCCTGGCGGCGACGTCGTCGATCTCGTCAGGGGGAAAGAGGTTGTCCCGTAGCTCGTAGAACTTGACGGCGGTCCCTCCTGCCGCGTCCGCTCTCGCTGAGAGCGTGCGCGGCGATCCGCTCAAGATCTAAGGAGGAACCGCCGTGAAGGAGAACGTAGCGGTCGCGCAGGCGGCGACCACGGAGAAGGGTGCGGGCAGCCAGCTGCCTGTGCGTGTCCAGGAGGCCCTCGGCGAGCTCGCCGGTGCCGCCCAGGAAGGGCTGATGGCGCTGTCGGTCGGCGTCGGGCTCGGCGTGCTCTGCGAGCTAATGGACGAGGAGGTCGAGGAGGTCGTCGGGCCGAAGGGAAGGCACGACCCCGAGCGGACCGCTCACCGCCACGGGCGGGAGGGTGGCGAGGTGACCCTCGGCGGCCGGCGTCTGGCGGTCGAGCGCCCGCGAGTGCGCAGCGTCGAGGGACAGGGCGAGGTCGCGCTTCAGACCTACACCCACTTCGCCGACCGCGACCCGCTCTCGCGGGTGGTGATGGAGCGGATGCTCGCCGGCACCTCGACGCGCCGCTACCCGCGCACCCAGGAGCCGGTCGGCGAGGAGGTCGAAGCCGACGCTCGCTCGACGTCGAAGTCGTCGGTCTCGAGGACGTTCGTCGAGCGCACCCGGGTGGCGCTCGGCGAGCTGATGGCACGACGGCTCGACGACGTCCGCCTGGCGGCCCTGATGCTCGACGGGATCGAGCTCAAGGGCCGCACGAACGTGGTGTGCCTCGGGGTCACGACCGACGGCGTGAAGCTCCCGCTCGGGCTCTGGGAGGGCTCGACCGAGAACGCGACGGTCGCGACGGCGCTGCTCTCCGATCTCGTCGAGCGCGGCCTCGACCCCGAGCAGGGGATGCTCTTCGTGCTCGACGGAGCGAAGGCGCTCAGAAAGGCCGTGCGCAAGGTGTTCGGCGAGGCGGCGGCGGTGCAGCGCTGCATCCGCCACAAGGAGCGCAACGTGCTCGAGCACCTGCCCGAGCGCGACCGCCCGGCGGTCAAGCGGCGGCTGCGGCGGGCGTGGGCCGAGCGCGATCACGGCCGCGGGCTCGACCAGCTCGGCGTGCTCGCGGTGGAGCTCGAGCGCGGCCATCCCGGCGCGGCGGGCTCGCTGCGCGAGGGCATGGCCGAGACGCTCACGCTAACCCGGCTCGGAATCGAGGGATCGCTCAAGGCGACCCTCGCCTCGACGAACCCGATCGAGTCGATGATCGAGTGCGTGCGGCGCACCGCCCGCAACGTCAAGCGCTGGTCCTCAGGCGAGATGGCGCTGCGGTGGACGGCCGCCGGCATGCTCGAAGCCGAAGGGCAGTTCCGGCGCGTCATCGGCTACCGCGACCTGGCCAAGCTGGCAGTCGCGGTCGAGAGCGAGATAAGCCCCGACCGCCCCGCTCAGCCCACGACAGAGGAGGGCATCCTCACGACCGCATGAGATGATTCACATCGGGACCGCCGTCACGAAGTTCCACGACGAGCGGGACATCCTCGGGGGAAACGGAGGAAGGAGCGATGGACCTTCAGTCCCGGGCTGAAGCGTCCTGAGCGCAGGAGCGTGTTGGAGTACTCCGAGGTGGTGAGCCCCTCCCGGACGTAGGTATCGGCTCCGGCCGTGATCGTCTTCGTGGCCGAGGAGCCGGCGAATGCGCTCGGGACGAACGCGAGGAGTGGGCCAAGGCGAGGACGAGGCGTGCGGGCAAGGCGGCGAGTCTACGGGTCCGGTTGGCTCAGGCTGCGCGGTCATGGCGCGTGATTTGTCGGTAGGTCGCGGGGTCGTGCAGCGCGCCGAGGCCGAGGAGGGTCTGGAAGGCGGCCATCGGGGTGCCGCGACGGTGTGGCGGAAGACGTACTCGTCGAGGTAGACGGGCAGGTGCTCGCTGCTGACGCCGCGGTGGGTGCCGTGCATCCAGGCCTTGAGGTTGGAGATCGCACGGTGCACGCGCGGCAGCGGCTGCTCGCCGGCGGGGACGGTCTGCTGCTTGCGAGGACGGTGGTCGTAGCCGAGTTTGGCCAGGCCGTTGTAGGAGAACAGTCCGTCGGTGTGCACGATCGTCGCTGGCGCCGTCGTCGCCTTGGCGAACGCCTCGAGCGTGGTGGCGCGCGAGTTGGCCAGGATCTGCAGGCGCGGCCGACCCGAGCCGCGCCCGCGGACCTCGACCGCGGCACCGACCAGCGCCTTCTTTCCGTGCTGACGGCTGCCTTTGAGGCCTTCTTCGTGGCCGCCGAGGGAGAACTCGTCGATCTCAACCTCGCCCCAGAAGAGCGGCCCGCGCTCGGGAGCAACCATCGCCCGCCTGAGCTTGTGCAGGATCAGCCACGCCGTCTCATAGCGCGACAACGCGAGCTGGCGCTGCAGCTGCTTGGCCGAGATCCCCGGGTGGTGGGTGGCGACCAAATAGGCCGCCCAGAACCAAGTCCGCAGCGGCGTGCGCGTGCCGTGCATCACCGTCCCGGCCGTGACCGACGTCTGGAGATGACAGGCCGAGCACTCCCACAGATGCCGGCGCTCGAGCACCCACGCGCTGCGCCCGCCGCAAGCCGGACACAAGAACCCGTCCGGCCACCGCGACGCCGCCAGGTACTCAAGGCACGCAGCCTCCGTCGCGAAGTGGTCCTGGAACTCCATGATCGACCGCGGGAAGTCTGGCCGACCCATCGGCGCACCGTAGAGCCAACGACCTGACGGAACCGGATACGCACTAGGTGCTTAGGACGCCTTGGTGGGGTCGACCGAGTCCAGGGTCTTGCCCTGCTTGAAGGCGCGGAAGTAGGTGAGCATGGGATCCGGCGTGGTTATCGCCTTGGAGTGATAGAGCCCGATCCGTGGCGAGAGTTTGCCGTCGTCCATCGCCGGACCGAAGGTGGTCTTATAACACGTCCGTCCATCCGAGCTCACCGAACCGCAGCCCGGTCCGGTGAAGGTCGTGGGCTCAAGCGCGTCGCGATCGGTCGAGTACCACTGCCTGACGTAGCCCACCTTTTCGTCGTGGGAGCGCTTGACCTCCTGCACGATGTTCACCCAGCGGCCGCGCAGCCCGCTCATGGCAGTGGACCACGCGGGCTGCCAGTTGTAGGCGCCGTTGGAGTTGGGGCTGCGCAGGGTGCCATCGGTCAAGCCGACGTAGACGTCGCTCGAGCCGCCGTACGGAGCGCCGTAGTTGGAGTGCAAAGCGATCCACTCGGGGATAGATGCCGGCCAGGAAGCCGGGATGAACACCGAGTAGCCGTCGAAGACCACCGACGCGGTGTCGCCGGTGCGGTCGATGGCGTCGCCTTCAACATGGTCTGGACCCACCAGCTGGGTCCGGGGGTTGTCGGTCGGCTCATCCACGCAGGCGGGGTTGGCGTTGATGTCGGAGTTACGCACCTCAAAACGGATTACCGGGCCCGACCAGACGCCGGTGGGATCGGCGGTGAGGTCGGCGATTCGGCTAGCGTCGCAACCGTGCCAGTCGGACCAGGAGGTGCTCTTGGTTCCGTCGAAGACGACGTCATTTGGGGGCGGAGGCGCACTCGCGACCGAATACCCCCGCCCCGCGCTCCAGCCCGAGTAGTCACGTCCGTCGTAGGCGCGGGCGCGCCAAGAGTAGCTCTGGCCGGCGGCCAGCTTGCAGGTGCCGTCGGCGTTGCGAGGGACCTTCCAGGAGGCCTTGCCGGCGACGGAGTTCGCAGAGCCGCCGGTGACGAGGGCGCCCGCGGAGTCGAGGACCTGGAAGTCGACCCGGCCCTCGCCTCCCTCGACATCGGAGAAGGAGGCCGAGAGGGTGGGGTCGCAGGCGCCGGTGGCGCCGGCCGCGGGAGCGGAGAGGACGGGAACCGCCGGCGCCGTGTTGTAGGTCACGACGAGCTGGGGGTCGGTCGAGGCCGATTCGAGGGAGGAGAAGACCCGCCAAGCCGCGGAGTCGGCCTCGTTGTTGGCGCGGACGAGCACCCCGTGGTTGGGGACGACCCCGTCGGCCCAGCCGTCGATGGTTGCCTTCGTCACGGGAATGGAGATCCAACCATCGGCGCAGGTGGGCCCGCCGGCGCCTTGAGTCGTGAAGCCCTCGACGGTCGAGGCGGCTGTGGGCTGGTTCGACCAAACGGTGGAGGAGTTGAAGCCTGAGGTCAAGCGCCGGGCATCGACGCGGCGGTCACAGGCCCCGGCCTCGGTCCCGTAGAGACGGAGCTGGGCACTGATGACGTTCTTGCTGCGCAGGTCGTCTACCGCTCCCTGGCTGAAGCGCAAGAAGGAGCGGTTGACGACTCCGGCGCCGAAGAGCCCCGACCGCAGGTTTGCGTTTGCGTACTGAGAGGTGGCCAGGTTCGGCCGGACCCAGGTATCGGCTTCGGGGATGTAGGTCCGAGTCGCCTGGGGAGCGGCGAAGGCGCTCGGGACGAACGCCAGGAGTAGGGCCAAGGCGAGGACGAGGCGTGCGCGCAAGGCGGCGAGTATACGGGATCTGCTATGCGGTCTTGTAGTAGCTCCGACCAGCCCGTCGATGGCCACGCGCTGTGAAACGTCCTGCGTGAGTCTGTTGGTGCAGTGGTGTGCGCTCGTGGCCCCCACGCTCACAACCCGCTGGTGGGTCGGCGCGCTGCGGGCGGGCCGCTTCGCGCGACGCGCGCGACCGGGCGACTGGGTCGTCGTCGTGAGCGTCGACCGGTACGTCAGCCGGCGGGTGGAAGGAGCGCCTCTAGCCGTGTGAAGGCGGCGGCGAGGCCGGTGCCCACGGCCAGGTGGCCTGCAGTCGCTGCTTCGCCCGGCGGGGTGGCGGCGTGGAAGGCGAGGCGGGCAGCCGACGTGCAGCAGTCGGTAGCCCAGCCTGGAGCTTTGAGCGGGCGGGCTCACTGGTCAAGGCCAAGCGCCGAGTCCACGCGATGAGGTCGCGGGCGATGAGCACGCGGGCGTGCCCCACGCGGATGTGCCCGAAGTGCGAATGGGCAGGCGCGGCTCGCCGGCGAGGCCTCGCCGGTCTCGTCGCCGTGGGCGAGCTTCGCCTGAAAGCCGAAGCCCCGCCGTGTAACTACTAGGAGGCTCTAACCCGGATCGTGCACCAAGGTGAGCGCCCCGGCCTTCGCCGGGGCGCCGAAACGTCCGCCTGAGCGGGGATTCTGTGGGTTGCTGAAGCCCAGGACCCGAACTCGGGAGGATCACCTTGAAGGTGCAGCGTGATGGGCGCGATTTCACGGTAGGTGTGACGGCGGACGGAGACGGATTGGTGTCGCACTCGGGCAGCGCGCTGCTGGCGCGGGTGGCGGACAAGACGGGCCTCACCGCAGCGCTGTCGATGGGGCTCTTGGGGATGCGCGAGCGCGGTGGGGGCCACGATGCGGGGCGGGTCGTGCGTGACCTCTGTGTGATGCTCGCCGACGGCGGCGACTGCTTGGCGGACCTGCGCGCCGTGCGCGACCAGGCGCCGCTGTTTGGGGCAGTGGCGTCGGACTCGACGGCGTTTCGGGTGATCGACCGGATCGCCTGCGATCCGTGCTTGCTCGCGCGGGTCAGAGCGGCCCACGCCCGCGCGCGAGCGCACGCGTGGAGGCTCGGGGTCAAGCCCGAGCAGGTCACGATCGACTTGGACGCGACGTTGCTCGTGAGCCACTCCGAGAAGGAGGGCGCGGCCGGAAACTTCAAGGGCGGGTTTGGCTTCCATCCGCTGCTGGCTTACCTCGACGAGACGAGCGAGGCGTTGGCCGGCGAGTTGCGGGCCGGCAACGCCGGCGCGAACACCGCCGCCGACCAGATCGCGGTCGCCGAGCAGGCGCTCGAGCAGATCCCGACCGAGCACGTCGCCGACGTCGATGTGTTGTTGCGCGTCGACTCCGCCGGTGCCAGCCATGAGCTGCTGAACTGGTGCCGCGAGGGCCGGATCCGCTACTCGGTCGGCTACGAGCTGCGCGCGGGTGTCCGCGACGCGATCCTCGCTCTCACAGAGCAATCGTGGCGGGCGGCGCTCGACCAGGACGGCAGCGAGCGCGCCAACGGACAGGTGGCCGAGATCACCCACCTGATCGACCGAGCCGACTGGCCCGAAGGGTCGCGCTGGATCGTCCGCCGCGAGCGCCCCCACCCCGGCGCGCAGCTCTCGTTCACAGACCAAGACGGCCACCGCTTCCAGGTCATCCTCACCGACCAGACCGAAGAGGACATCGCGATCATCGAGCGCCGCCACCGCGCCCGCGCCAGGGTCGAGGACCAGATTCGCAACGACAAGGACACCGGCCTTCAGAGCCTGCCGTTCCGCGACTTTCAGATGAACCAGGTGTGGCTCGAGCTCGTGCTGATCGCCCATGACCTGATCGCCTGGGCGCAGGCGCTGCTGCTCTGCGGCGAACTCGCGAAGGCCGAGCCCAAGCGGCTGCGCTACCGGCTGCTGCACGTCGCCGGGCGGCTCGCCTTCTCCGGTCGGCGCGCCCGCCTGCGCATCCAGGCCAGCTGGCCCTGGGCGGTCGAGCTCGCCGCCGCCTTCACCCGGCTCAAAGCGCTCCCACAGCCAGCCGGCTGACCCGCCGCCCGGCCAAACGACCACCAGCCGCAGCCCCGGCGCCAGATCCGACTGCCCGCGACACCCCGGTCGACATGGCCCATGCCCCCCGACGGCGTCCTCCCGTGCCGCGAGCCCATCGCCCCGGGCCACCAGACCGTGGACTCACACCCACGCGTCCGAACACCTACATCACGCGGCCTGTTGCACGATCCGGGCTAG
>Ga0136616_10002260_pt1 | contig 10204 bp, 9 predicted proteins | sample AntDrymUQ2992106_2_FD_106648 | JGI IMG/M metagenome (GOLD analysis project Ga0136616, IMG submission 106648) | Polar desert sand microbial communities from Dry Valleys, Antarctica - metaG UQ299 (21.06) | ecosystem: Environmental > Terrestrial > Soil > Desert | place: Antarctica: Dry Valley... | reverse complement strand
GAAGCTCGCTCTCGCCGCGCTGCTGCTACTCGGGGCGACGGCTTGCTCGGGCACGGGAGTCAACGCAGGAGAGCAGGGGGGCCGGGCCTTCATCGTCATGGCGATCATGCTCGTCGGCATCGTCATCGTCCTCGCAGTGTTCCTCGGCAAGGAAGACTGACCACCTAGGGACGACGCTCCGCCGCGTTGGTGATCCCGTGCGAAGTAGCCCCGCAAGTACCTTGACGCTCCGTAAAGCGCCTGCTCTGCTTGTCTTGATTTCTTGAGATCCTCTCGGGCCCGCGACGCTCGAGGGTGGGACTGGAGGAGACGCAATGAAGATGCTACGGGGTATCGGAGCTCTGGTGTCGGTGGCGGCGCTGGCGGGAATGCTTCTTCCCGCTCCGAGCGGGGCGACGATCCCGGGGGCCAACGGCAAGATCCTGTTCGTGAGCACGCGCGACGGAAACGGCGAGCTCTACACGATGAACCCGAACGGGTCGTTGCAGCAACGCATCACCATCAGTCCGGCCGAGGACACATTCGCGACCTTCTCGCCCGACGGGAGCAAGGTCGTGTTCACCAGCGATCGCGACGAGGCTAGCGGCGAGATCTACAAGATGAACTCCAGCGGCGGCGGCGTGACCCGCCTCACCAACAACACGGCGCTGGACAGCTTCCCCTCCTGGTCGCCCAACGGCAAGAGGATCGCTTTTACGAGCAACCGCGACGGCGACCTCGAGATCTACACCATGAATCGTTTCGGCGGCGAGATACGACAACTAACCGACAACGCCACCGTCGACGCCGTGCCAAGTTGGTCGCCCGATGGGAAACACCTCGTCTTCTTCTCAAACCGGGACGGCAACAACGAGATCTACAGGATGAGAGCGGACGGAAGCGGCCAGACGAACCTGACCAACGACCCGGGTGCCGATGAGACCGCGACCTTCTCCCCCGACGGCAAGCGCATCGTGTTCGCCAGCAACCGCGATGGGGACTACGACGTCTACAGAATGAATGCCAACGGGAGCGGCGTCACGCAGCTCACCGACGCGGCCGGATCCGACGGCTTTGGCGTGTGGTCCCCCGATGGACGAAAGATTGCGTTCCTGTCGCAACGAGACGACCCCGCGGGGGGTGACGTCTATGTGATGAACGCCGACGGCTCGAACCAGCTTCGCCTCACGGACGCCTCCGGTACCGATGTCTCGCTCGACTGGCTGGCCAACCCGGTGGCGCGCAAGCTCTCCCTCAAGGCGAGCAAGACGGAGGTGCGCAAAGGCGGGAAGGTGGCCCTGTCGGGCAAACTGAGCTCGATCGCTCCGTCGTGCCGGGCGGGACAGACGGTCGTGTTGCAGGCCCGTCCCGCTTCCGGAGGGAGTTTCTCCAAGCTGGCGACGACCACGACGAGCAGCGCCGGCGCCTACAAGTTCAGCGTCAAGGTCAAGAAATCGAAGACTTACCGCTCATCGGCCCCCGTCCTCGGCCGCTGCAAGGCGGCCAAGTCCAAGAAGGTGACCGTCCTGCGCAAGTAGGCGGTTGCCGATCCCGAGCGGCGACCGGGACGGGGAACGACCGTGCGCGCCGAATCGGTATCGTGGGCGACATGGCGCGCGGCGACCTTCAGAGCTATCTCGCATACGTGCGGCCTCATTACGAGGCCAAGGACGCCGCGCATGATTTTTCGCACATCCTACGCATCGGAGGGCGAATCGCCGAGTTGGAACGGGAGCTGACGGTCAACGATCGGCCGAGGTTGCACTTTCTTGCGGCCTGGCACGGACTCGCCGACAGGATCGCGGGAGGCTCCTGGTTCGCAGACGCGACGCGCGCCTGGCTGACCGAGGACGGTTGGGATGGCGATGCGATCGACACCGCATACGTCGCGCTCGTGAGACACACGACCTCTCCGGTCACGGTCGAGGAGCAGATCATCCACGACGCCGCCGCGCTCGAGCTGCTGGGAGCGTTCGGCATCGCGCAGGCGTTCGCAACCGGGGGGGGCGAGGGACAGAGCTGCGAGGAGACCATGACGAGCTACGAACGCCGGCTAGAGAAAGCCGAGTTCAAGACACCTCGGGGGCGGGAGCTCGCACCCGGGGGCCGGGACTACGCTCGCAGCTTCCTCGCTCGCCTCCGCAGCGAGCTCTGACCTGCGGGTTACTTTTTCCGGCGATCGCGAAAGAATTGTGCGAAGCCGAGGGCCAGCAGGATGTAGCCGCCGAAGTTCGCCGCGAAGACCGCCTGGTCGGGGAAGCCGTCGCCCCAGCGCGCGCGTGCCGCCGACGCGACCAGCAGGATGACTGCACCGCCCAGCATCAGGCGGCGCCACGGCTCGACACGTTCCCACCAGCTCTTGACCATCCCAACCAACGATGGGTCCTTGTCCTCGGGCGCGTCCGTGGCCTCGAGCGACTCGATGTCGTCCCGGGGGTCGTCGTCCGCTCTTCTATCCGAGTGTGGAGAAGACATCCGCAGCCGCGTGGACGATGTGGTCGATGTGGTCCTCCGTGTGCGCGTCGCCGATGAACAGCGCCTCGAAGCGAGAGGGCGGGAGATAAACGCCGCGCTCGAGCATGCCCCGGAAGAACCGCGCGTAGGTTTCCTCCGGCGTGGCCGCTGCTTCCGTATAGTTGGTGACGTCGTTGTCTGAGAAGAAGAACCCGGCCAGGCCCCCGATCGCAGCGCCATAGAGAGGAACTGTGGCCACATGGTCGGCAGCGTCGATTAAGCCTCGAACGAGCGAGCGCGCGCGCGTCTGGAGCCGGTCGAAGAGGCCCGGGTCGGCCTGAATCATCTGCAGGTTGGCCAGTCCCGCCGCCATCGCCACCGGATTCCCCGACAGGGTGCCCGCCTGATACACAGGACCGCTCGGAGCGAACCGGTCGAGAAGCTCGGCAGGCCCGGCGACCGCCCCCACGGGCAGACCTCCACCGATGATCTTTCCGAGCATGACGATGTCGGCGCGCACGCCGAAACGCTCTTGCGCCCCACCGGGGCCGAGACGAAAGCCGGTGATGACCTCATCGAACACCAGCAGCGCCTCGATGTCATCTGCGATGATGCGCAGTCCCTCGAGGAAACCGTCGTTCGGTACGACCAGGCCCATGTTTGCCGCAACCGGTTCGACGAGGATGGCTGCGACGTCACCGGCCGAAGCCTCGATCACCGCCCTCACTGCGTCCAAATCGTTGTACTCACACGTCAGCGTGTCCGCGGTCGCGCCTTCGGTTACTCCCGGAGTGCCGGGGATGCCCAGCGTCGCAACGCCCGAGCCGGCGTCCACCAGCAACGCGTCGACATGACCGTGGTAACACCCTCTGAACTTCAACAACTTGTTGCGCCCTGTCGCAGCGCGCGCGAGACGAGCCGCGCTCATTCCCGCCTCGGTGCCAGACGACACGAAACGCACACGTTCGATGTCGGGAACCATGGACACTACGGTGCGGGCCATCTCGACCTCGAGCTCGCTCGGCGTGCCGAACGAAGTCCCACGCGCAGCGGCGTCCGCCACGGCGCTCACGATAGCGGGGTGCGCGTGCCCGAACAGCAGCGCGCCCCAGCTCTGTACGAGATCGATGTAGGAGTTGCCGTCGACGTCGACGAGGTTGGCCCCCGATGCGCTGTGCACGAAGAAGGGGTCCGAGCCGACCGCGTTGAACGCGCGCACGGGTGATGAGACCCCACCGGGCATCAACTCAAGCGCCTCGGCAAAGAGCTTGGCCGAGTGTGAGTGCTCGAGCGTCACGCCATCCACTCACTCGCCTTCTTGGCGTGGTAGGTGACGACTAGATCAGCGCCCGCACGGCGGATAGAGGTGAGGACCTCGAGGGTCGCCGCCCGCTCGTCGATCCAGCCGCGCTCGGCGGCCGCAATGAGCATCGAGTACTCGCCCGAAACGTTGTAGGCCGCGGTCGGGAAGTCAAACCGCTCCTTCGCCCGCTTCAGGATGTCGAGGTAACCGAGGGCGGGCTTGACGATAATCGCGTCGGCCCCCTCGGCGATGTCGAGCTCGATCTCGCGCAGGGCCTCAGACGCGTTCGCGGGATCCTGCTGGTAGCTGCGCCGATCGCCGAAGCGGGGCGCGCCCTCGGCCGCCTGGCGGAAGGGTCCATAGAAGCTCGATGCGTACTTGGCCGAGTAGGCCAGGATTGCGGTCGAGCTGTGACCGGCATCGTCCAGCGCTGCGCGCAGCGCGCCGACCTGCCCATCCATCATCCCGCTCGGCGCAACGACGTCGGCGCCGGCGAGTGCTTGGCTCGTGGCGATACGGGCGTAGAGCGCGAGGGTCGAGTCGTTGTCGACGTCGGACCCATCAATCAACCCGCAGTGGCCGTGGTCGGTGTACTCGCACAAGCACAGGTCGGCGATGACCACGAAATCGTCGCCGAGCTCGTCCTTCAGCACCCGCAGGCCCTGCTGGGCGATTCCGTCGGAGTTGTATGCCTCGCTCCCGCTCGCGTCCTTGTGCGCGGGAATGCCGAACAGCAGTACTCCGGCGACGCCTCGTTCGGCCAGTTCGCGCGCTTCCTTCGTGAGCGACTCGAGCGTGTGCTTGACGTGCCCGGGCATCGACTCGATCGGCTCGGGCTCGGAGATCGCCTGCTTGACGAACAACGGCGCGACGAGGTTGCCGGGCGTCAGCGTCGACTCCGAGAACGCCTTGCGTAAACCCGCGCTGCGACGCAAGCGACGAGGCCTGTAGTCGGGAAAGGAGCTCATTCGGTCATTGTCCCATCATCCGGTCGCTCGGCTTCTGGCGCGGGAGCCGATTGTTCGGCTTCTGGCTCGGGAGCCGCGAAGTGGGCGATGAGAGCGTCCCTCAGGCCCTCCCCCGTATGCTCTTCGGCGACCACGTCGACGTGCAAACCCAGCTCCGCGGCGACGGCCGCCGTCTTGGGACCGATGCACGCCACGGTCTTAACGCCGGCGTCGGCGCCTTCGCCGAGACCGAGAGCGTCCACCTCGCCGGCGAGACCCACGAACGAGCGCACCGCCGATGCGCTGGCGAAGGTCACGGCGTCGAAGTTGCCGGCCCGCACCCGCTCGATTGCTCCCTCGGAAGGTGATGCAGGGACGTTGCGATAGGTAATGCACTCCTCGGGAGTCCAGCCTGCACCGCGGAGGAGGTCGACGATGTCGCGCGGTCCGTCGGCGACGCGCGGCAACAAGACGCCTCCGACACCCCGGTCCAAACTCCCCGCAACCGCCTCTCCGGTGAAGGTCTCCGGCACGAAATCGGCTCGGATACCCCGTTCGGCGAGCAGTGCGGCGGTAACGATGCCGACCGCGGCGACCTTCGTTCGGGCAAACGCGCGCGCGTCGTAGCCACACGCGTCGACCCTGTCGAAGAACCTCTCCAATCCGTTGGCCGAGGTGAACACGACCCAGACGTAGAGGCCCTCGGCCAGCTTCTTAACGGCCAGGTCAACGTCCGTGAAGCTCTCGGGATCGGCGATCTCGATCGTCGGCAGATTGACGACATCGGCCCCCGCGTCGCCCAGGAGCATGCCGAGCCCTGTAGCCTGGCGCTCGGCTCGTGTCACGACGATGCGGAGCCCGTAGAGAGGCCGTCGTTCGAACCACGAGAGCGCGCCCCGCAACGCGACGACATCGCCGACGTAGGTCGTTGCCGGGGTCTTGATGGCGGCGGCGACCGCGTGCTCTCCGACGTCCTCGAGCGTTCCGATAACTACTCGCTGGCGCGGGAGCGTTCCCCACTCCACCACGGCCGCTGGTGTGCGAGGGTGACGGCCGTGCGCGATGAGTCGCGCCGCGACGCTCCGAAGAGAGTCGACGTCGTTCATGAGCACCAACGTGTCCGGCCCGGTCGCGAGCTCGCGCCACGCGACCGGGCCCTCCGAGTCCGCGTCTGCGCTCACAACTGCGAAGCTGTTAGCAATCCCGCGCTGGGTGAGGGGAATGCCGGCATAGGACGCCGCCGCAATGGACGAGCTCACCCCGGGCACGACCTCGAACGGAACACCGGACTGAGCCAGAAGCTCGAGCTCTTCGCCGCCATGACCGAACACGAACGGGTCGCCCCCCTTGAGACGAACGACGGTGGCGCCCGCCTTCGCTCGTTCGAGCATCAGCGCTCTCGCCTTCGACCCGCGAGAGTGCTCGTCTCCAGGCTTCTTTCCGACGAAGATCCTCTCGGCCTCAGGAGCCTCGTCGAGCAACTCGCGCGCGACGAGCCGATCGAACAGGAGCACGTCGCAGCGACGGATCAGCTCCAGTCCGCGCACGGTTACGAGCCCGGGATCGCCCGGCCCCGCACCCACGAGATAGACGCAGCCCCGGCGCATCAGGCTTGCTCCACGGCGTCGGCCTTCAGATCCTCGAGGATGTCGTCGCCGCCGGCGGCCAGAATAGCCTCGGCGAGCTCGGTCCCCAGCCCCTCCGCTCCAGAAGCCGGTCCAGAGATCCGGTCGCGCAAGACCTCGTCGGTGTGCGGAGAGCCGAGAAGCCCGGTGACGACGAGACCCCCGTCGCTCGCACGTGCGTGACAACCGAGCGGCACGGTGCAACCTCCCTCGAGCCGCCGCGAGAAGGCTCGCTCGCATGCGACCTCGGCGGCCGCCGCGCCATCCCCGATCCGCATGAAGAGGGCGATCAAATCGTCGCGCTCCGCCCGCGCCTCGACCGCCAGCGCTCCCTGGGCGGGGGCCGATACCCAGCGGAGGGGATCAAGAGGACCGAACATCGCGGCGTCCACACCACCGAGGCGCTCGATGCCGGCCGCCGCAAGGATCGCCGCGTCAACCTCGTCGTCGGCGAGCTTACGGAGGCGAGTGTCGAGGTTTCCTCGAAACTCGACGACCTCGAGGTCGGGGCGCAACTCGGTCAGCAGCACACGACGCCGGATACTCGATGTGCCGACGCGCGCCCCTGGAGGCAGCGACCCCAGTCGTTCCTCACCGGAAACGCCTTCGCCTCCGACGATAACGTCGCGCACGTCGGCGCGCTCGGGCGTGCAGATCAACGCACATTCGGGAGCGAGCTCGGCCGTCAGGTCCTTGGCCGAGTGCAACGCAACGTCCGCGTTGCCGGCCAGCACCTCGCGCTCGACTTCGCTCGTGAAGATGCCCTTGCCCCCAATGTCGGCGAAGGAACGATCCTTGTCATCATCCCCGCGGGTGCTGACGGTCAGGACCTCGATCCGCAAGGCGGGTTCGACGGCGCGCAGCAGTCCCGACAAGATCTCGGTCTGCTTGAGTGCGAGCTTCGAGCCGCGACTCGCTATGACGATGCCGTCAGGAATCGGCGTCATCATCGAGCTCGAAGAGCTCGTATAGCGCATCGAGGTAGACGTGTCCCTGCGTGGAGCTGGCAATCTCCTTGGACTTGCTCAGCGGCGTGTGCAGGATCTTGTTCACGAGGCGGCGAGTGAGCTGGTCGACCGCGTCTCGCTGCTCGTCTGTGAGTCCGGCGAGATGTGACGCGAAGCGATCCATCTCAGTGACGCGCAGAGCTTCGGAGCGGTCGACGAGACGCGCGATTGCGGGCGCCACCTCGAGCGCTCGCTCCCAGCGTGCGAAGCGTTCGAGCTCGGTCGTAATGATGTCCTCGACCTTGGCCATCTCACCGAGACGGCCCCCCACGGTGTTGGTGACCAGAGCTCGCAGGTCCTCGATGTCGCGCAGCACGATGCCCTCGATCTCGGCGACGGCCCGGTCGACGTCGCGCGGCACCGCGATATCCACGATGAACAGCGACTTGGGACGCTCTCTACGATCCATTGCCGCGCGCGCCGTCTTGTAGTCCACCACCGCCCCGGACGCCATCGTCGAACAGATCACGATGTCCGCTTCTGCGAGTGCCTCGGGTAACTCGGCCAAGGTCCGAGGTTGGACGCCGTAAGCATCGGCGAGACTCTGGGCGCGCTCCTCGCCTCGATTGACGACGATCGTTTCTGAAACTCCTGCGGCCTGCAGCGCCTCCACGGCCAGGCGACCCATCTTGCCCGCACCGACGATCACGACCTTCTTGTTCTCGAGCGTGTCCCCCGGGAAGGCGCGGCGCGCCAACTCGACTGCGGCCGAGGACACCGACACCGGGTTGCGCGAGATATCGGTCTCGCTGCGCGCTCGCTTACCGACGCTAAGAGCCTGGCTGAAGGCGCGCCGCAGGTTCCGTCCGACGCACTCCTCCTCCTCTGCCGTTGCTACGGCTCTTCGCACCTGGCCGAGGATCTCGGACTCGCCGACGACCAACGAATCCACCCCGGCGGCGACGCGGAACAGATGCGCCACCGCACCCTCGTCGAAGTAGGTGTAGAGATGGTCGCTGAAGTCCTCGGGCGCGACGTGGCAGAACTCGCTGAGGAAGTTGCGAAGTCCCTGGGCCCCCGGGTGGAACTTCGTGACGCTGGCGTAGACCTCGACGCGGTTGCAGGTCGACAGGATGACGCCCTCTGTGACGTGCTCGGAGTTCATCAACTCGCCCAGAGCCTTGGTGTGTCGTTCGTCGGGTATAGCGAGGCGCTCGAGCAGGCTGATGGGAGACGTCTTGTGGTTGAGTCCCACGACCACGATGGACATGGGTTGAACCTACCTCCGGTCGTTCTGTTGGCTATCGAGGCGCCTGCTGGCCTCGCGCGCCGTCTCGATCGCCTTCGTGCGCTGCTGGTAGAAGCTGAGAATCTGGAGCTCGACCGAGAGATCGACCTTGCGGACGTTGACGTCCGGCGCCACGTTGACGTGGCACGGGGCGAAGTTGAGGATCGACTTGATGCCCGCGTCGACGAGCTTCTCGGCGACCTCCTGAGCTGCAACCGGGGGCGTCGAGATGATGCCGATGCACAGACCCTCTTCCGTCACGGCCTCCTTGAGCTCGTCGATGTGACGAACGATGAAGCCGCCGACCTCCTCACCGATGACGTTGTCGTCCGCGTCGAACAACGCGGTGATGCGGAAGCCGCGCTCGCTGAAGCCCTTGTACGAGGCCAGCGCACGGCCGAGGTTACCTATCCCGACCAGCGCGGTCGGCCAGTCCTGGGTCAAGCCGAGCTCGCGCGTGATCTGGTAGAGGAGGTACTCGACGTCGTAGCCCACGCCGCGCGTGCCGTAGCTGCCGAGATAGCTGAGGTCCTTGCGAACCTTTGCCGCGTTGACGCCGGCGAGCCGTGCGAGCTCCTCGGAGCTCACGGTCATCACCCCGCGGCCTTCGGCGAGGTCGAGCAGAGAGCGGAGATACATAGGCAGCCGCTCGACTGTGGCCTCGGGAATTGGTCGGTTGCGCATGGTCTGCATCCTAAGGGCTTGTGAGATCAATCACAAACCGAAAACGCCGCCTGACCTGCGCTTTTGTCGAGCTCTCCGGAGCCACAACGAATCGAGTGTGAATTTGTGCGCCAAGTCACATCCAGAACTGCCTCGCTCCCTTAATCGGGCTCCGCATCCCTTGACAGGACCGTGCATGGGATGAAGCCGGCGGCTCATCAGAGGCTAAAGGGCACCTCGGGGAAGGTGCGCTGGAACCAGATCGAGAGCTGGAAGAACTGACCCGAGAGGAACAGCAGACCGACGAGGATCAACAGCGTCCCGCTGGCGAGGTTGATCGTTCGGGTGTACCGGCGCAACCACGAGACCGCGCCCGTCAGCCGCGACACCCCCAGACCGGCGAGCAGGAAGGGCACGCCGAGCCCCATCGAGTAGACGAACAGCAGCAGCGCGCCCTCGCCCACACCGCCACCGGCGCCCCGGCCGGCCGCCATCGTGAGTACCGCGCCGAGCGTCGCTCCGATGCACGGGCTCCACCCGAAGGCGAAGGCCCCGCCGAGCAGGGCGCTTCCGGCCATCCCCGCGCCGGGCCTTGGGTGGAAGCGCTTCTCGCGATAGAGCCACGGTGCCTTGATGACGCCGATGAACATCAGGCCGAGCAGAATGATGACCACGCCGCCGATCTGGGAGATCAACTCGCGGTTGTCCCTCAGATAGAAGCCCAGCAGGGTGGCCGTCATGCCGAGCGCGACGAACACGACGGTGAAACCGCCGATAAAGGCCAGGGCGACGGATCCTGCGCGCAGACTCGAGCCCTCCTCCCCGGTGACGCTCAGCCCCGACATGTACGAGATGTAGCCGGGGACGAGCGGCAACACGCAGGGCGAGAGAAACGATGCAAGTCCGGCGAGGAAGGCGATAGGAAGGCTCGGGTCAGCCATCAGCCGCTCACCCGCCCGGGTTGGCCACGAGGACTTCGAGCAGCGTTTGAAGATAGG
>Ga0136616_10002258_pt1 | contig 10207 bp, 10 predicted proteins | sample AntDrymUQ2992106_2_FD_106648 | JGI IMG/M metagenome (GOLD analysis project Ga0136616, IMG submission 106648) | Polar desert sand microbial communities from Dry Valleys, Antarctica - metaG UQ299 (21.06) | ecosystem: Environmental > Terrestrial > Soil > Desert | place: Antarctica: Dry Valley... | reverse complement strand
TTGCCTTCTTGCCGTGGCGGTGGATGCCGGTTGTCGGCGCGGCCGTGGGGCTGTTTCTACTCGTCGGGTTCTTTGCGAGCGGCGCGGTGGGCAGCCTGCTCGAGCCGAGCCAGTTGGGCGTGTTCGTCGGCGCCTGGGTCCAGTTCCTGGCAGTGATCGTCGCGGTCGTTGCCGGGATCGCCGCCACCATCCAGAACTACCGGACCCGGTCATGAGGAAGTCATCAGTGGCATTTACTGCGCGACGTGTTAAAGGACCCCGCTCACGTGCGGGAGCAAGGAGAGGCATGAGGGGCAAAGAAGATACCCTGGTCGAGACGAGAGACCTCACCAAGAGGTACGGCTCGCGCATCGTGGCTGTGAACCACCTCGACCTCACGGTACGCAGGGGCGAGGTGTACGGCTTCCTGGGTCCCAACGGCGCGGGCAAGACGACTACTTTACGCATGCTGCTCGGGCTCATCCGCCCTACTTCGGGCACGGCGAGCGTGTTGGGCCGTTCGCCGGGGAATCCGGAGAGCCTGGCGCGCGTCGGCGCGCTCGTCGAGTCGCCCGCTTTCTATCCCTACCTGTCCGGCCTGGACAACCTGCGCGTGGTCGCGCGTTATGCGGGCGTCCCGAAGGAGCGGATCGGGGAGGTATTCGACCTTGTTGACCTGACAGACCGGGCGCGCGACAGGTTCTCGACGTACTCGTTGGGCATGAAGCAGCGCCTCGGCGTGGCGGCCGCGCTCCTCAAGGACCCGGAATTGCTCATCCTCGACGAGCCGACCAACGGTCTCGATCCGGCCGGCATGGCGGATATGCGCGCGCTTATAAGGAGGCTCGGAAGCGGCGAGAGGACCGTCCTCCTCTCCAGCCACCAGCTCGGCGAAGTCGAGCAGATCTGCGACCGCGTGGGCGTCATCTCCCGCGGACACCTGATCGCCGAGAGCACGGTCGAGGAACTTCGCGGTAAGGGGGCGCTCCTGGTAGGTGCAAAACCGCTGGACCGCGCCCGCGAACACGTCGAACAACTGCTTGGCGCAGAACGGGTGGAGGTACTTGACGGCACGCTCCGCCTGGACGCGGACCCGGCGATCGCCGGGCGGATCAACCGGGAGCTGGTGGGCGCTGGCGTCGAGGTGACCGAACTGCGCCCAATAGAGCGCACGCTCGAGGAAGTGTTCCTGGAAATGACGGACCAGAAAGGTGAGGGCCATGTTGGCTAGTTTCTCGGCGGAGATGTTGAAGCTGTACAAGAGGCCCACGGCGTGGGTGCTGCTGCTCGTGTCGCTGGTGCTCAGCCAGGTGTTCAACTACCTCGTACCCTACGCGGGCTACCTGAGCGCCGACAGCGAGAGGGCGGCGGAGCAGATTCTGGCACGCACGATGCCGGAGAACTTGATCTCGAACTCTATCGGAGGCTTTCCCCTGTTCGCGGGTGCTCTCGCGCTGACTCTGGGTGCGATCTCCGTCGGCAGCGAGTACGGCTGGGGGACGCTGAAGACCATGCTGATTCAACGTCCCCGCCGGCTGAGCATCTACACGGGCGAGCTGCTCGCGCTCGCCGTCGCCGTGCTCGCGATCGTGCTCTCCATCTTCGCCCTCGGCGCCCTAACAAGCTCTGCGATCGCCCTCAGCCAGTCGGAGGTGATCTACTGGCCGTCCCTGGCCGAGTTGGCACGGGGAGTCGCCTCGGGTTGGCTGATCCTCATGACGTGGTGCCTGCTCGGAGTGATGCTCGCGTTCGTCTTCCGGGGGATGGCGCTGCCCATCGGGCTCGGGGTAGTGTGGATTTTGGGCGTAGAGAATCTGATCGTGAACGTAGCCGCAGCACTCCTTGACTTCGCCGAGACGCTGCAAAAAGTGCTGCCCGGGGTAAACGCGGGGTCTCTCGTCTCGGCGCTTGGTGGAGGAAGCGACACGCCGGGGGTGAACACCGTCGTGGATGGAACCCAGGCAACGCTCGTTCTTATCGCCTACGTCGTCGTGTTCGCCCTTATAGCCGGCTTCGCGTTGCAGAGGCGGGACGTGACGTGAGGTTGCGCGATCCAGTGAAAACCGCCATGCCGCGTATACTCAAGGCGATAGGATTGGCACAGGAACCGACCACGATGGCGCGAGCAAGAGATAACGAGCAACCGGAGGCCTTCGCCGGCGGCGTGTATGCGAGGGTCGCCGACACCTCGCGCGACAAGCCGCTCCCCGTCGCGTGGCTCCTCTTTACGGCGGTGTGGCTGCTGTTCCCCGTTGGCTTCGTGATTCAGGTGCTACAGACCACCGATCTCTTCCCGCTCCAGTTGCTCGCGTTACTGACTTCGCTGGCGGCCTTCATCTCGATCTTCCTCTGGCTCATGCTTCGCTACCCGTTTCCCACAGCCGGGTTGACGCCCCGGGAGCTGCGGGTTCGGATCGGGCTGCTCCTGGCTCTCGCGGCCCTCGCTCTGTACGTCGAGCTTGTGTACGGTAGCGGCGTCCCCTACCGCTTTATGTATGTCGTGGTCGCCGCAGCGGTAACGCTGCCGACGCGCAAGGCGGCCTGGTCGGTCGTCGCCGCCACGGTCGTCGCGAGCGCGGTCTATGCGAGTCGGACGAGCTGGGACGCAGCCGCGACGAGTTGGCAGGACATCGTTCCCTTTCCGTTGATCGGGATCGGCATGATCGCCGTGAGCCGGCTCGTGGTCATGGTCCGCGAGCTGCAAGCGGCGCGAAGGGAAATCGCGCAACTGGCGGCGGCCGAGGCGGTAGCCAAGGAGCGACTCCGCTTCGCCCGCGACCTGCACGATTTGCTCGGCCACAGCCTCTCCTCGATCACGCTCAAGAGCGAGCTCGCCGAACGCCTCCTGCCCGACACTCCGGGGACGCAGCAGGCCGCCGCGGAGGTCCGCGACATCCAGGGCGTCGCGCGCGGGGCGCTGCGCGAGGTGCGCGAGGCGGTCGCCGGATACAGGCAGCCGACGTTGAGCGAGGAGCTTATCGGGGCCAGGGAGATGCTCGAAGCCGTCGGCATCGCCTGCCGGATCGAGAACGGCGCCGGCCTGCTGCCGAAGTCGGTAGAGGGTCTTCTGGCCTGGGCGGTGCGCGAGGGGACAACGAACGTGATCCGCCACAGCCGCGCGCGCCACTGCGACATCCGACTGGCGTGTGACGATGGAGAGGTCAGCGCCGAGGTGAGCGACGACGGGCACGGTCTCCTCCCGGTCCGGAACGGGATCGAAGGGTCCGAGACCGAAGGTTCGACCGGAGGCAGCGGCCTCTCCGGCCTCGCCGAGCGCGTTGCCGGGTTCGCCGGGGCGGCATTCGAGGCCGGTCCTCTACCCGCAGGCGGATTCCGCCTGCGCGTGAGCCTACCGCTCCAAGATGGCGGCTTACGCGAGGACGGGCGGCGATGACCGTACGCGTGCTCCTGGCCGAGGATCAGGCGATGGTGCGCGGGGCTCTTTCGGCCCTCCTCTCCCTGGAGGAGGACATCGAGATCGTCGCCGAGGCGTCGCGCGGGGACGACGTCCTCCCGGCGGCCCTCGACGCCCTGCCGGACGTGGCGCTCCTGGACATTGAGATGCCGGGCGGAGACGGTCTCTCCGCGGCTACGGCGCTCAAAGAGAGGCTGCCTTCGTGCCGTGTGATCATCCTGACCACGTTCGGGCGCTCCGGCTACCTCAAGCGGGCGATGGAGAGCGGCGCTTTGGGCTTCCTGCTCAAGGACGCCCCAGCCTCCGAACTCTCCTCGGCGATCCGACGGGTCATGGAAGGCGAGCGGGTGGTGGACCCCGCCCTGGCGGCGTCGGCCCTGAGCGAGCGCGGCAACCCCCTCACCGATCGGGAACGCGACGTGCTCTTCGCCTCGGCGGACGGGGCGACGATAGGGGACGTGGCGGCCAAGCTGTACCTCTCCGAGGGCACCGTGCGCAACTACCTCTCCACGGCGATCAAGAAGCTGGGAGTACGCAACCGCGTGGAAGCAGCGCGCCTCGCCGAAAGGAAGGGCTGGCTTTGAGCACCTTCCGATCCACGCCGATCCTCGCTACCGCGTATTCGAGCTGTCCACGTACGCTCCTGAGTGCTGATCAGAGCCAAGAACCGGAGAACCGACAAAGCATAGATGGACTGCGAGAGGGTTCGAGGTAGCGTGAACGCTTGATCTGGATGAGCTTGTCATGCTCGTAGGCGAGAGAGACTCTACGCGACTCGGGTTCACCTTGATGCTGCGGTTCTTTGTGCGTCCCGAGTTGGTTACGCTGCACCCAGTCGGCTGCATTGCGGTCAGGGCTCGCGAGCGTCTGGAGTTTGGAATCGACGGCATAGACGACGTCGTCGGCGGCCAGGGCAAAGGCGCGGCCGCACTAAGAAGAGACCAACGGCGGTAGGCCTCCGCACCAATCCCGACGGCTTGATGCCGCCCTGAAGGTCGCTTCTGTACCAGATAGCCAGTATCTTCTCATCGCGATGGGCACTCTAAAACTCTCCCAGCGCCTTAATGAAAGCTTCGCGGGCGTCTGAGTAGTACAGGATGGTGAGCTTCATAACCATCTCGTCGGAGAGCTCATTCAGTTGCCTGCGGGCGGAGATGGGAACTAAGAGCGTGCTGGCGCCCTTTTCGACTGCAAGCTCCGCCACGCTCACGGCGTTGTGAACCGGGTCTATGCCGCCGCCGAGATTGAGTCCGCCCACCGCGATGAAGCCGCCCTGGAGACTCTTTTCGAGCAACGCGCTGCAGAGGGCGAGAAGGGCCGGAAGTCCGAGATAAGCGCCACTCTTCGACGCGTCGAAGGCTCGCAGCTGCACGGAGAACTCGTGCCCTCGCGGGTCGCGATCTCCGACGAGCGCCTGGGCTTGAGCGTAGAGGTTCTGCTCGGCGTAGCGCACGCCCTCCTTGAAGGACGGCGGCGCCGGCTGGTTGAGGATGCGAACGCCTGAACCCGGACCGATGTTGACGTCCACCCTGTAGAGTCCGGCGTAGTCGTCGAGACCGCCCGGTCCGATAGCCCACACCTGGCCGGGCGGCAGCGGGTCGGTGCCGATAGAATCCTCGCTCTGTACCTCGGGGGTAACGACGAACTGCTCTATGCCGTCTTCCCCGATCTGGTACGAGAAGTGCGTGTTCCTAAACTCCGCGGAGCCGATGCGCTTCTGCTGCTCTTTCACCCGCCTGCGGCACTCGAGGGCGAGCCGCACCGCCCACTCGAGATCTTCGTCCGCAACCGGCTTGAGGGCGTTGGGGTAGAGGAGCTTGAGCAAACCGCTTACGGTCTTCTGGACGGCGGTGGTGTCGCGACCACTGAGGGCGCCGCCGAACCGGACACGGCTATGCAGGGTCGAGGCCCGGCTCTCGGATCGTAGCCTGTCCCAGCATTCCGAGAGGAAGTCACTAACGAGCCCGAAGTGCTCCGTAAAGAGCTCGGCGCGCATCTTGGGAACGTCCCAGCCGGGAGCGTACGTGTGGATGCGGTCCATAAATGCCGTATCGTCGCGCATCTCTGGGGGCATCGGTCCGAAGAGGTGACCGATTCTCTGCTGGTGCTCGACGTCCACGTCGAAGTTCCCGAGCATCACTATCCCGCCGTCTGCGCGGATGCTCTCTCGCCCACGAGAGAACTCGCCCGACTCCATGTAACCTTTCATGATGTTCACGCCGTCCTTCTGGTCGAAGGAGACGCCGGAAACCTCATCAAAGCACACAATATCGTACTGGGCTACGAGCCCGCGCTGCCCCGTGGCGTTGTTGACGAACATCTTCGCAACGGTCGCCTTCCCGCCGGAGACGAGGTGCGAGTACGGCGAGACCTGCTGGTAGAGGTGGCTCTTACCAGTGCCGCGTGGTCCTAGCTCGATCAGGTTGTAGTTCCGCTCGACGAACGGGACCATCCGCAGGAGCAATATGTCCCGTGCCCGCTCGGAGAGGGCATCTGGTTCCAAACCCACGCTGCGGAGCAAAAAGTGCTTCCACTCCTCCGTCGTAAACGACTCTCGACCACGCGACAGGTCTTCGAGGACACCCCGCTTGGAGAGCTGGATCGCCCGAAGCGACCTGACGCCGAATGGATGTCCGCCCTTCTCCTGGGCGACCACCGCGTCGTACTCAAGTTCGACCTCCGCGTAGAACCCGCCGGTCAGCATACGCTCGTTCTCGGCGATGAGATTAGGGTCGATGCGGACGTCGTTCAGGCGCAGGCTGGGGAGCGTTGCCAGGTAAGAGTCGGTGCGGGAGTCGAGGCGGGCGCTGATGAGGTCTATGATCCTGACCGAGCCCTCCTCGCGGGCCCGCGCTTTGTACAGCTCCTCCTCGCCGGCCCGCACGGTTCTCTCTTTGAGCTGCCGCTCCACGATCGCGAGGCCCTCGACGATCTCCTCCTCGTCGGTGCTGGCACAGTAGCGGCCGAGCAGAAACTCCCCCACATAGGTCGGTATCGGATACTGCCCCTTGAACCGGAGCGCGAGATCCTTGCGGACCACGTAGCCTTCGTAGACTTCGGCGGCGATCCTGTCGAGGTGATCTAGCTTCACAACGGACATTCTAGCCGCCGACCACCGTCGGAACCTGGGCAAGCACCCTTCCCTCCGAGTCGAGTACGACAAGGATGGCGGCCTCGAATTCGCGCGTGTCGTCCGCGACGAATAGCGCGGCCGTGCGGTCGGGTTTGATCGGTTTCGCAGAGGTAATGGAGGCCGAAGGATCGGCCGCGCGAGAACGCAGGTCTACCTTCGCGTTTTCCGGGGCATCCTCGACACGAACCTTGCACCTGAGGCCGGTCCACTTGACCTCGGCGATGTTCGCCGCAGTGGTAGGCGCGGCGCTTGCCGTAACAGTGAGCACGGGCACGACGCATTCCTGGGGACTCAAGCCCCCGTGCTCGTACTCCTTGCCGGCCTCGAAGGCGTGGATGCCCGGCGCGACCGCCACCCGCACATCCGAGTCCAGCGACCACGGAACGACTTGGTAGCTCGCGTTCGCGCCATCCCTGAGCCGGGCGCAGCGGCCTTTACGGACGGTCGTGAGGTGCTCTGGCAACTCCGCCTTTGGGAGCCCACCGGGCAAGAGGAGCCAGCCGTGGTCCGTTATCACTCGCACCTCGCGCCAGCCGGCTTCGAGTAGATCCAAGATCCGATCCGCGAGCTCGCGTGCCGAGCGCCGAACCTCGCGGGCCATCTTCCATCCCCGGTTGTGGCCGGCGGCATCGAGGTTGCCCAGTTCCGTCCAGGCTGCTCCGCTCGGTGTGCCGCGCGTGCCGCCCGCCAAAATCTCATAGCCCCCTTCCCGGAGGAGGAGGCGCAGACTGTCCGCAGTCACCCTCGACCCGTTTACGGTCGCCCCGAAACCTTCGCCGGGACCGAGTAACGGTCCGATGGGGGAAATGGCCGGCTTTGCGGTGGCGGTGACGCCCGGGATCGCCGAGAACCTCCAGCCGAGCTCCACCCGAGCGACCTGCTCCTCCAAGACCCCGGCGAGGTGCCGGGCCACGTCGTACCGCAGACCATCTGTGAACAGTACGCAAACTCCGCTCTCCGGCTCTGGAGCATCGTCTGCTTCCACGGGCGCGGGGAGCGGCGCCTCGGCCACGGCCTTCTGAAAACGGCGAGTACTCTCTTCCAACCAGGGACGGTATACGGACTCGACCGCCGCCTTTACCGCCGCGGAGTCCCTCTCTGTCTCCACGGACGCGAGTGCTTCGAGGGTCGCCCAGTCCGCCTTCCATCCTTCGGAGGCGTGGTAGGCGGCGAGCTCTTCCGGTGTACCGCTGCCTAGAGACTTGGTGGCTTCGACTAGCGCCGCGAGGTGCAGCAGCGCGCCCGCGAGCGGAGCCTCGCCGAACTCTGCCCACACCCAACCCCGCCGCTCCCCGTGCTCGGCCTCCAGTGCGAGGATCTTGGCGCGGGCCTCGGGTCCGGGTTTGCCGGACAGCTCCGAGAGAGACTCGCGCAGGAGATCCTCTTGTTCACGGTTGTCCTGGGGCCAGTAGGGAGCGGGTGGCTCGAAGAGCGTCATCTTCTCCGGCCGGGCGCGATCCAGGAGCGCCGGCAGGTTCGGGTACTTCTTGGAGGCGTCCGCGAAGCGCCGCCAGACGTTCCGCCAGGCACCCCGGCGTTCCCCCAGAAGCCCGGCGGCCGTGACCTCCCCGTCGTCGACTGGGTCGAAGCCGTACTGGTCCGCGCAGATACGGCGAAAAGCCGCCCACACCGCCGGGTCTTCGCCCTTGATCCTCTCTCCGTAACCTTTCGGGCCGTCGAGCCAGCGAAGAAGCTCGCGGTCGGGGTCCGGAATGAGCAGAGAGTCCAGATACGCAGCCTTGATAGGAGACTGCGCTTCGAGAGTCAGCACGGACTCGTTCAGGAGCTTCGGGAGGGCGCGGGCGAGTGCCTGCCGGGTTGCGGTATCCTCAGAGACCTTCACCCCGAGCCTGTTCTGCAAGAAACCCGCCGGCGTCCAGTCCCGGGCGTTGCGGTGGGTGAAGAACCCCCCCCGGTACTGCAACTCGGCGAGCGGACGCACCTCGGGCGGGCAGTCCTCAACGGCCCGCAGATCCGCCCGACCGGAGCCCGGCAGGTAAATTATGGGCGTTCCGTCCGGTAGCTCGACCTCGGGAAGCGTGCCGGCGATGACGCACCGCAGCCAGATCGCCGGCCCGGTGAACTCCTCCGGCGCGTAAGAACCAAGCGCGAGCAGCGGCAACTCCCCACGGAGCCGGGGGACTACCGCCTCCCAGCGGCGCTCCTTGTCGGTCCAGAGGATCGCCGCTGGAGCGACCACGTCGGAGCGGTTGTGGTCGGAGGCAGCGCGCAGGGCTTTGAGCAAGGCGTCGTGGACGGTCGCAGGGCTTGTGCCCGTCGCCGATTTCAAGCCGCGGGTTCTGCCTCGAATGGGTTTACGACCCGCACGCCATCGTAGCTCTGGCCGGCGTTGAGGTCCTCCGAGTAGACGACCCCGCAACCCAGAGAGCGTGCGCTGGTCAGGATCATGGCGTCCCAAAAAGAGACGCCCGCCCGCTCGTGCAACTCTATGGCGGAGAGTACGTCCCGCGCACCCGGAGAGTGGACCGTCCATGCCGAGAGGTCTTCCACCAAAGAGGCGACATCTCGGGTGGGGAGCGGCATCGGAACTTTACGGGTGAGGTTCACGAATAGCTCCTGCAACACCTGTACGCTCGCACAACCTTCGTGCGACTCCCACAGCCCCTCGATCAGCCCCCGGGCGACCTCCCTCTTGCGCCCGGCGCTCTCGTCGTGCGCGTAGACGAAGAGGTTGGTGTCCACGAAGCGACGCTCCCGCCCCCTCGGCTCAGCGGTCATGCAGCTCGTCCCGGTCCCAGCCTATCTCTCCTCCGGTCCCGAGGTCCCGGCCCCTGCCGAGCACCGCCAGGCTCCTCTCCCTGGCTGCCGCATAGCCACTCTCACGCTCCACCAGCTCTGAGAGCGCCCCGGCGAGCAGTGCAGAGACAGACGTTCCTCTCCGCGCCGCCACGACCTTCGCTTCCCTGAGCACTTCATCGGGCAAAGACAGCGTTATGTTTCTAGTCTCCATGCTTGCCTCCTGACTATCACATAAAGCAGTGTAGCACGTAAAAAGGTGCTACCGTTGTCGATACAGACGACTCTCGTGGAAGGGTAGTTCGTTGGACAGTCGGCGAGGAGACCCACTCCTGGAGGTGGCTCCTGAGGATCAAGGTTGCTAATCTGATGGAGATTCAAAGGTGCGGCGGGGCTTTGTGTCGTAAGCGGGGGGTGTTTCGGCCTGGTAGCGGCTGTAGAATATGCTGAAGTTGAGGTTTAGATAGAAGTTATGAACCAGGGTGAGTATGAGGCGCTCATGGCGGACGAAACGAAAAGGGTCGACGGGGATATATCCTGGGTCGAAGATGAGGACCACTCCCCCGCGCTTCACTTCAGGGCGGAGATAGCTTCAGAGGCCGGCTACCCTCTCTTTGCCAAAGGCTACCTCAACAGGGTATCTCGTAAGCTCAACTATTCCTTAATCCACCGCCAGTCGGGCCGGATATACGCCTTGGATCTCGGACGGGAGCACAAGAACCCCGGCGGAGAGCATGTCGGCGAGAAGCACAAGCATCGTTGGTCCGAGAGCCTAATCGGAGTGAGGTAGTGGCTCACCATGTGTTGTTTAAGCAGAGGCGATTGTAGTCGTGCAAGAACAGGACCAAGCAGATCTCGTGCATGGCCTCGCTCTTCGAAAACGAAAGCGTCTTCCTTACGAAACGTCCCAGCCGCTGGCGCAG
>Ga0136616_10002256_pt1 | contig 10214 bp, 11 predicted proteins | sample AntDrymUQ2992106_2_FD_106648 | JGI IMG/M metagenome (GOLD analysis project Ga0136616, IMG submission 106648) | Polar desert sand microbial communities from Dry Valleys, Antarctica - metaG UQ299 (21.06) | ecosystem: Environmental > Terrestrial > Soil > Desert | place: Antarctica: Dry Valley... | reverse complement strand
CGTGGGCGCCATCCACCTGATCGGACGACGCGACATCACCGAGACCACCAGATGGGCAACCCGCTTCATGGACCGATCCTTCAAGATCCTCAACCTCATGTGATCTTGGAACGCCCCTGCCCCGGTGCCCACCACACGTGTGGAGCACGGCGGCTAGACGGCGACGAACGGCCCTCGGTTCGGGGCTCCTCCGCCCTGTCTCCATGGCGGGAGGTTCCCCGGGTACGGTCCGACGGGCCGCATGGTGTCAGACATCCCATGAACTGAGTTGTCAAGCAGCAGCTTGTTGATCTTGCTTGTGGTGACTCCAGGCGGTGACCTCGTCGTAGCGGGTGCGTGTCTTCAGGCAGCCGTGCAGGAGTCCGACGAGGCGGTTGCTGAGTTGGCGCGGCGTGGTGCCCGGCACCACGGGCGCGGAGCTGGTCGTAGTAGGCCCGGGCCCCGGGTGAGGCGTTCAACGCGCAGAACGCCTGCTGGTGCAGCACGTCGGCCAGGCGGTGGTTGCGCACGAAGCAGGCCAGTACGATCTTCTTCTTCCCCGATGCGCGGGGCGGCGGCTGGGTCAGCGCCTCGCTGCGCAGCACCGCTTGGATCCGCTCCGCCGGCCTCCACATCCCGGCGTCGGGCCCGCTTGAGCGCAGCACCGATCCGTGACCGCGACAGCCGCGCCGCGGAGTCGGGACCCGACGCTGCACCCAGCAGCTCCAGCGCATCGCCCGCGGTCAGGTCCTCGAAGGCCTCCAGGGCGGCCGGGAAGTACTCCCGCAGCGCCGAGTGCAGCCGCAACATCTGGATGCGTTGGCCGTGGACCTTTCCGCCTCCCAGAATGTCGATGATCGGCTGGAGGGCGTGTTCCGGGTCGCTGTCAGCGCGGCAGGTGAACAGGTCGATGTGGGCAAGCTGGTTCTCGGGCCAGGTCGAGACGATGAGGTGGGATTCGGGCAGCACGACCACGCAGGTGATGCCGTGGGGTTGGAACAGCACAGGCAGTTCGCCAAGGATCGTGGCGCCGAGCCGGGCGACAGCGGTGCGCATGGCGTCGAGCAATGCATACGGCTTTGGCGTGGGCGTCGTGCAGTCGAGCAGGTCATAGACGGTGCAGATCATGCGGTGGCTCCGGCGCAGGTCGGTGTCGGCTGTCCGGTTTGAGCGGGATCTTGGCGGTGGGCAGCAGGCGGGCGAGGTAGTCGACGGTGTAGGAGCGGTGCAGGCGGCGGGGTTCGGCGGCCCACCGCTGGACTTCGGTCCAGATGGCGTCGAGGGCGTCTTCGCCGTGGCGGTCGAGCAGCACGTCGAGGTTGAGGAATGCCTCGGGCAGGTCGGTGTAGTCCTTGCCATAGCGGACGTAGAGGGGCTTGGACAGCTTGCCGCCAGAGCGGTCGAGAATCATGGGTGTGAATACGCTGACCGGCCACTCGGTAACAGGGACGCCGAGGGTGGCCAGCGCGGGTGCGAGGATGTGGGCGTGCCAGACGCCACCCCAGTCGGCGCCGTCGATGGAGACCGAGCAGGCGTCGTACAGGTCCCGCTCTGCGGAGAGCAGGTAGCCCTTCTGGATGGAACGGACGGGCGTGTTGGAGTCGTACCAGCCGCCGGTGCCACCGACCTCGATATTTTCGCGGTAGGGGCCGAGGTGCGGGCAGCGGGAGTCCAGGTGCACTACGCCGTCGTCCGCGGTGATCTGCAGGCCGGTGGCGGGCTTCTCCATCAGCCCTGCAGTCGGGGCAGCGGGGCCGTATGCGCACGATGCCATCGGCGGGCGAGACGATCGGGGCGAACTCGTCCTGGCGGGAGGCGATCGCGTGCAGGCATTCCCGTACCGGCCGTAGTCCTTGGTAGACGGTGTAGGGCCGGAACTCGTAGCGCACTCCGCAGCGGGCCGCCGCCCAGGTGAGCAGGCGCTCGAAGCCGGAGACACGCTGCCGTTGAGCTGGGCGGCAGTGGTGATCCGCAACCGCATTCTGCCACGGGCGGCGGCGCGGATGAGATCGGCGTTGGTGTCGGTGAGGTGGGCGATCCCGACCGGGGCGAAGGTCAGCTCACCAGGTACCGGCGCGGGTGCCGTCGCAGTGTTCATGGCTGGTGTTTACTTCCGACGTAGGTGAACACGGCAGGGACTCGGGGTCCGCACTGCGCACGCGGTGGGTCAGCAGCAAGTCGATTCCGACGCAGGCAGCGGCGTCGTGGTAAAGCGATTCGGTCAGCTCGACACGGCTGGCCGGGTTGCGGGCGACCCAGTTCGCCCCGGCGGCCCACCCGCCGGGGGCCAGCAGCCGGTGCGCGGCGGCGAAGCAGTCGACGAAATGCTGCTCGTCGCGGCAGAGTCCGAGCAGGCCGAACTGGGTGACCAGCTCGAATCCGCCCTTGGCCAGGTGCGGATCGACCGGTGGGTGACCGGTGAGGCAACCGGCGGCGACGGTGGCGCGCAGGGAGCGGCAGCGGTCAGCGAAGGCGTCGGGGTGGGTGCGCCCGCACAGCATCAGCCCTGAGAATTCATGGTGATCTTGCGGGGCCGCGTGTCGTTAGCGCGAAAAGTGCCCCTGACGTGGGACGATGAGGGTATCGAAGACCTCTTTGCAGCCTAATCCGGAAAACAGGTGCCGGTGTGGCTGGTGGTGCTGCTGATGCATTTTCACGCCGGCGCGGGCCGCCCGACAGGGGGATCGGGGACTAATCCGAAAATCAAGCCGGGGACGGGCGAACGGGACCACCGGCTCGGCGGTGGTGTGACGCGGAGCCGGGGACGGACAGCCTGTGGCGGTCCCTCATGCCGAAGCGGGCGGCAGCGGACGTCACTTCATAAGAGCAGCACCCTCATCGAACCGCCTCCAACGGTCTAACGCTGTTCCAAGGACCTGGACCTGCCCACTCGCCGGCCGCGGGGCCAAGCACGACGCCCGCAACGCCTTCTACAACGCCGCAGGGAAACGCGGATGGTAGATCCAGCGCATCCGGGACAGCGAGGAGCCTCCTGCCGGCTGGTCATCGCGGGCGACGACAACCCCTTCATCACCGCAACTTGCCACCAGTTCTGCGGTCCTCCATGGCCAGCTCAAAGCTAACCAGAAGTCGCCGTTCGCCAAGGACGCCAGGAACATTGCGCCGGTTACCCGCAGCAACTCACGAGCCCGACGCCGCTCACGCTGACTCCCGTCCACCGCGGCAGCCGACCGGCTCACCGGCCGTTCCAATCTCAACTCTCAACGTGATAGCACCAGCCACGGCCAGCCGAGAGGCTCCCGACTTGTCGCGGACCTGCCACGAATACCTGCGCACCATAGACTGACTTCCAGATCTCACGTAGCTTGTCGACATGTCAAAGTCGAAGGTCGCAATAGTAACCGGACATACGTCGGGCCTTGGGTTAGCTCTCATGAGGGAACTTGCACCAAAAGGCTGGCAGTTGGTGGGAGTGTCGCGCGGAAAACAACACTCCGGGGATACCTACACGCGTCTACCTGACATCAAGACCGTGCGTGGATCAGTCGCCGATCCTCGTGTCATTGATGAAGCCTTTCGCGTTGCCTCTAACATTGGAGAACTCCTCCTCGTTGTTAATTGTGCGGGATCGGCCCAGTTTGGGCAAGCCGGCGACAGTACCGCCCACCAGATAATCGAGACCATAAATGCCAATTTTACCGGCCTGACATTATTCACCAACAAAGCCATCGAAGTAATGTCAGACAAGCCTGGGACAATCGTGAACGTTATGTCCACCGCAGCCAAGAGACTCCCCCATGGGCAAGCAATATATGCGGCCAGCAAATGGGGAGCGAAGGCCTACACCCGCGCAGTTCAAAGAGAGCTCGAAGCGAGAGGCAGTTCAATCCGAATAGTTCAAGTCTATCCGTGCGGAATGCGCACCGAGTTTTGGAATGGCATGGACCCGTCCCAGTTGCCAGACTTCGACGACTACGCCAAGCCATCAGACATCGCGCATGCCATCGTTAATACAGTTCTGCCGCGGACTCATCCGTACATCGCGGAACTAGTATTCCATCGCTGACCGAAGAATCCGAACCAGCCGATGATCTCTTCATCCAATCTGTGGCTGAGATGTGGCCTCGCGACGCTATTCGGTCGGGATTGACAACACCAAGGCGCAACTGCGCCACTATTTCAAGAACACAACCCGCGAGAAAAGCGTCACCCGCACCAATTGTGCTAATTTGCTCAGTATTAGAAGCCATGTGGCTCCATCGGTCCGGATCAACGTGAGTAATGGTATGCCTACTTTGCCCATCATACCCAATAACCTGCACTTTTCGATTCAAGCGCTGCAGCCATATACTGTCACTGGCGGTGATAATACTCGGCGGCCGGGATCCATCAGTAGCGATGGCGACTGCCGCACCACGATCGACGGCGTCTATGCATCCGGATATAGCATCAACCCCACTTGACCATTTGACCCATTCTGCAATCGACCCTTTGACCATTACCGGAACGTCGGGGAACACGTTCGCAATCGGCAAGCGCCCCGTCGCAATACCATTGAGATCAATCGCGTGTATCTGCACTGACGAATCAACCAACGCATTCGCGCGTGAAGCCCAGTCCAAGTTTGGGGTGAGGCAGGGGTATCCGTAAATTACTGCGTCACACTGAGACATGCGGTACGAAGACATAGCCTTACCATTCGACAGTTGAACGTGCAGATTAGTGCCGGAAATGGCGAAAGCAGTTCGGCCGGTCACGCCCGAATCGACAACGAATGTCCAGGGTGCACCTCCGTCGACTACCTCAAACTCGAGCTGAACGCCGCATCCTTCTAGGTGTCTTGCCAACGATCTTGCAGCATCATCCGATGGGACGGCCAAATACGTGGTGACCTCGACCCCATCGTTTGCAGCGCAGGCAATAGCTGAATTAACGCTACCTCCGAGCATTCTCGGTAAGTAGTCCGCTGAAAGAATCTCGTCGACTGGAAGCCGTCCTGGCAAACTCCAGATATAATCCCAGCACCAGTGTCCCAGGTGCACCACCTTGACCAAATCCACCTTCTTCAAGTTCTTTTCTTATCACTACGCAAAAGTCTCTGCGCCAAGAGTAATTCATTGACGTGAAGAGGCAGAAAGGAAATCTGCCCTATAGGCCCGACAATTGGGAACAGTTTTGAGCCGTCCCGATGCACGATCGTGTCTTGGCGAGCTCTTCTTAGGACGGCTTGGTTGATCCCAGAATGATCGCTAGGCAAGCCCGCCCTATGCATGAGCGATTCAATTCTACGCAACTCATCAACCGTGATAACTCCGATTCTAACACCGGACGCACATGTTATCGCCATATCGAGTGCTACAGCTTCGCCGTGCGTTAGTCGCGGATCCAGACTTTCCTCGAATACCTTGCTCAATGAGTGGCCGAGGTCAAGATCCCGAGCGAGCTGAGTTTCCCAAGGGTCCGACCAAACGCTTGCTAGCAGCAAATCAATCGCTCTTTCCAATATCTGCGACCCTAGATCCGTCTGAAAGCGGTCCACAACCAGAGATTCAACGCACGTCTCAAGAAGGTCTACGAGCGTAGCGTCCTTCGCCAACCCGACTTTGAGAATCTCAGCGACCCCCGATGAGATGTGCTGCCTCGGCAGGGATTTCATGAATTTCGGCTCTAGAACTACGGCCTCAGCCGGATGGAAAGAGCCGACCAGGTTCTTCCGCCCATAAAAGTTTACCGCGGTCTTGGCCCCGAGGGCAGCGTCGACAATCCCAATCAGCGTCGTAGGAATCTTCACGACTGGGACACCGCGTCGGTAGATACTCGCGGAGAAAGAAACCATGTCAAGTAATGCGCCGCCGCCGATAGCAATAATCGGCTCCCTTCGGCGGGCAACATTCTTGTCATCAAACCAATCTATCATACGCCGCAGTGCGGCCGCAGACTTCGACCGCTCGGCGCCAGCAATGATAGTTTCCGACCGAGGGACGGCAACCGATTTCATTGCACCTATCGCTGCCCGCAGGTGTTCATTCGAGCGCAGCGCTGCCCGGTCAATCACGTAATGTGCCGCCTCTATTCCGCCGAGGGCGTCTTGCCAAACGGCCTCGATGGACGACGGCCAGCGATTGATTAGGGTCACAATGCAAGATCGCTTGATGGTGGCGTCGAGCCCCCATTTCCTGATGGTTCCGTCACTCACCTAAGACCCGAACTTCCGAGATAATCAATGCCGTCTGAGGCCAGCACTTCACGAACTTGAGCCGCGATAGCGGCTCTCCCGAATCGTCGAGCAATGTCGCGCGACACTTGAGATTTCTTCTCGACGCTCGGCCTCCCTGCGCGGATTGCATCTGACATCGCCCGAACAACGTCATTCACGTCCGGTTCTAGCCATGACTGTTCGTGATAATAAGACCATTCAGCCTCTGCTTCCCTTCCGACCGGGCTCAAATTTCCGGAGTACAAGAATGAGTTTTGTCGGCTTATGAACTCTGTGCACCCGCTCCAATCGGGGCAAATCACCGGTAACCCTGCCAACATTGCCTCAACATACGGTCGCCCCCAACCCTCACCTCGAGACGGTAAGACGAAGCAATCGCCGCTCGCATATAGATCAATCAGTTCGGTGCGCGGCATACGTCTCGTTATGATCCGGATATGGCTATTGTTATGTTGCCACGTTGTGCGGCCGTGTGTGTCACGCACGATCTGTTCCGGATCTCGGACGTCGAACGGTGTTGCTCTGACCACGAGCTCAAACGATTCCTGACTATTTTCCGCAGCCTCTTTGAACGCATCTAGCAGTATGTCCCACCCTTTCCGGCGCTGCCATCGCATTACCGAGACAAACCGAAATGGTCGAGAGTCCGAACTCGGCCCATCATCTGCAGCTACACGCCCTATCGAACCGATCAACTCGGACGACCAGGTGGGATTTGGCGAATGAACAATTCGCAGCTTTCCCGCTGGGACACCGGAGAGTCGAAACGTATCATAGTTGAACGCTGAGGGGACCCAGATATAGTCGTACAGCTGGGCGCATTCAACGAACTCGAGGGGTGAACCGGCTGTCTCGAACATCGTCCGCCACACATTAACCGCCGATGGATCGCTGGGCTCAGCGGGCCAGTACCGATGATAGATATGCAGGCTGTCCGTCTCAGCCCCATGTAGATCCAACCTCGGAAGCGCGAATATCTGATCCGCACGCTCGGGCACGGCTACATCGATCGCCAATGTACGACACCCAAGCCCATTGTCGAAGACATCGACGAACGCTCGGCCTTCCTCCGCATAGCCCATATCACTGCTAAGTGGTCCGATCCATACTACCATCAAACGACCTCCATCTTGACTGATAGACCCGATATCTCTAGCGAATCCGCATTGCGCGATCCTTGATCGAAAGATATCGAGCCGTGGCCTCAGCTTGTGAGTCGTACCACTCAATATCGTCAAGCGTGAACGTGTCGTCTCTACCGGCCCAAAGTGCGATGACTGCTAGCCACACGTGTGGTCGGTTGCCAGGGCTCCGTCTAGCGCGCGTGTCCTGCAGTGCTTCATTCGATACCGTTCTTGCGCGATGATCGTCACCTTGTCCGAGCGCGATAAGAATCTCGATCATTGCGGGGTGACCGATGGCTACCGGATCTAAACCGTGGGACTTGCATGCCAGCAGCATCTGTTCACTCCGCTCCCATTCCCCCATCCATGCCCAAGCAAGAGCAGCCGACATCTCGATTTGAGCGAGACCAGTTACATCGTCGAGCGAGGCATTGATTTCGGTGGCCTCTCGGACCAGCTCCAAGGATCTATTCGGATCAACCCACGCCAGAGCGTTAACAACATGACGCAGAGACCTCGCTACCCAGAGGGGTGATCCAGAGATTTGCGCCTCGGATAGGGCATTACGGAACGCTTCTTCCGCCCGCGTATGCTCTCCACCTTGCAAGTATATGTGACCGAGTAGGTCGAAACGATGAGCCTTATCCAGCGGATGTCCGCTACGACTATCTATTCTTTGTAATGCGGAGCGAAGCCGCCCACTGCGGAGAAGGCTTCCGGCTAGTCCGAGGGATCCATAATTGTGCATGTAGCTGGGTGCATCCTGGATTGAGGAGAAGGCTCGCTGCGCGTCCTCGTACTCTCCTTTCACGTCAGCGTAGATTGCAAATACCGAAGCAACGAACTGATCGTATCGGTTGCCTGCATCGAAAGTCACTAGTGGCTTGAGCAGTTCGTACTTGCGGTAGTCACTGAGCGCAATGCCGGAATGAATACGCGCCGCGGCGACGAGACGGCTCAATACCTCTGAGCCCTGCCACGCTATAGCATCTGATGATGAGTCAAAGACTCGACTGTATCCCAGCTGGTAGACCAGGAAAGCGATCTCGCCAAGGCTTCTGGGAAGAATCTGGTGTCTTTGCGCCGCGTTGAGTGTTAGCAGGAATGCTGACGCAACATGGCGACCTTCTGTTTCCAAGACTCTGACAGTGTCCGGGTTCTCCCAAATCGGGAGGATCTGATCCGCAAGCCAACCAGTGGCAAGCAGCGCCTTTTCCGTCCATTCCGACTTTGTCCAATGCCGCTCAGTATGACGATCTTGATCTATAATGGCTGCACGTAAGCTATCGTGCAGAGAGTAGGGCAACCATCCAAGCGGCGTCCTTTCAATCATCGGGCGCTCAAGAAAATCGTTGATCTCGGACTGCCGAGCCTCTGGCACGACGATACTGAGCAGCTTAACATCAAACGCCTCAAGCAGCGCGGCTCCGCGCAGTAGATCACGTTCGACGGCGGAAAGGTCACGCATTATTCGAACCACGAGTTCCGGAAAAGAGCGTGCGATCGTCCCCGATAAGTCCGAAGTACCTCCGGCTGCCGCTGTATCGCGAAACCAGGACATTGAGAGCTCTAAATGTAATGGTAGTCCAGCCGATCCGTGAACGATCTGCTGACGCAGATTTACTGGGATGGCTGGTCGGCCGCCCAATTCTAGGGAATCCTGCAGAAGTTGGTTCGCGTAGGAGTCAGCTAACCCCGTCAGGCGGATTGAACCATCTTGACCCTCGACAAGTTCTGGCCATCTTTCGGGACCGCCATACGTGAGGGAGGTGCGACTTGTGTCGTCAGCCCAGTCGAGGCGTGTTCGACTCGCAGCTAAGAATGCGACATTTGGCATTAAGTACACGAGACGCGAGAGGAGATCTTCTATTTGTCCCCGATCTCGTCCGTCGACTTGAATATACTCAAGTGTATCGAGAGTACACAGAACGGCGACGTCCGCTTTTCCATGAACGGTATGCAGGTCGTATGCCAAGAGGCTTGGGAGATATCCCAGTACCCGGTCTAAGTCTGGCTCATTCATTAAGACCTTAAATGGCGGGCAGTTAGCCATTAGCCTCTTCGCAGCTAGCGAGTCCGATAGCTCTTGCCTGAGGGAGCTTAGCAGCCTATAGGTTGAGCCGATAATTCCGACTCCACCCAGGACTACTTCCAGAATTGCAGAGAGTTGATCTACGACTGCTTCTCGCTGGTCACTGCTTAGAAATCCTGCGTTGGATATGAAGCGCATCATATCAACTCCTGGGTGTTTCTTGGCCCAGTAGTTAGTAAATGTTAGATCAAATGCTGGCCATGACTTGTCCAGCCTCGCCACTGCAGCACGTATCTGGATGAGGATTGTTTCGAAATCGTGATTCGAATAGTCGCTGAGGTCGACGTTTAATGCTATTGCAGCCGTTTCCTCGTTGACATCTTCAGTAAAGGCGCGTCGAACTTCGTTAAGTAGTGCAGACTTGCCTACGCCGCCTGTACCCCAAATCGCGGTTAAATTGCTTGCCGGGCGAGCGAAATCTGCTAAATTGGCCTCTCTGCTCCGGCGAGAGGCGGAGAGAGATCGTCCCAAAATCGCCCTACGCTCCGAGGCTCTGTCAGAGAAGACGTACTTACGCACAATCGGATTCACTCTGCGGCCAGAGAAAAAGTCGTCCGTCGTCATCGTGTCCTCCTGCTAGTGTCGACAAATATGTTCAGCTTTACATTGAGGGTGTGGCGTGGGATCATCTTACCGGCTCTCCCGGCACCGATGTGGATGTGATCTTGCGATGAGGACGGTGGAAGGGCTGGTAGAGCGAGGTTTTCGCGACACGCCTTGAAGGTTGCAGGACGCGCACGGGCCGTGGATCTAGGTTCGGGATCGACCAAGATCCTTACCGAGCCTGGAAGAGGGCCACGCACCCGTGCGCGTCACCACAGCATTCCACCGTCTGTTAGGT
>Ga0136616_10002254_pt1 | contig 10217 bp, 9 predicted proteins | sample AntDrymUQ2992106_2_FD_106648 | JGI IMG/M metagenome (GOLD analysis project Ga0136616, IMG submission 106648) | Polar desert sand microbial communities from Dry Valleys, Antarctica - metaG UQ299 (21.06) | ecosystem: Environmental > Terrestrial > Soil > Desert | place: Antarctica: Dry Valley... | reverse complement strand
GTGATCCTCGTCGCCAACCCCGCCAGCGTCCCCTCCGAGGGTCAAAATCTCGGAGTCCGAGAGCCGCTTCAAAGACTCGTGGCGCAAGCCGCGAGGGTTGAGGAGTGCGTAGGTGTCGTCCACGACACGGAACAGGACCATGATTGCCTCTTCCAGCGACGCGAGAGCGGGAGTATGCTGCGCTTGGGCCATCCGAGATTCCTTTTACCGGGGATTCGGATGACCGTCGTTCCACCGTCAATCTACTCAACAGAGATCTATGCAGGCTCAACGAGACCACGATGTATGGCGATATGGGCCGCCTCGGTGCGGTTCTGGGCGCCGAGCTTGGTGAGGATGGACCCGACGTGGAACTTGACGGTGCGCTCGGTGATGAAGAGGCTGGCGGCGATCTCGGCATTCGTGAGGCCACGAGCGACGAGCGCTAGTACCTCCAGTTCGCGCGGCGTCAGGTCCTCCGATTGCTCCTGACCGCGCCCCATGCTCGCCAGTAGCCGATCCGTGACGGCGGGGCCGAGAAGAGAGCCGCCTTCGTGTACGGTGTGGATGGCGTCGAAGAGCTCCCGGCGGGACGCGCCCTTGAGCAGGTATCCTTTCGCCCCGGCGCGCAGGGCGCCCAGGATGCGCCCGTCGGTGTCGTAGGCGGTGAAGACGATGGTCCTTGCGGTGGAGCCGTTCTCCCTGAGCCGTTCCAGGGCGCCGACGCCGTCCAGGTTAGGCATCTCGAGATCCAGCAGGATCACATCCGGCGCGAGCGTCTCCGCGAGCCGCACCGCCTCCTCACCGTCGGCAGCCTCGCCCACGACCTCGAAGTCCGGTCGGGTCTCGAGCACGCCGACGAGCCCCTCCCTGAGCATCGGGTGGTCGTCGGCCACGAGGATCTTCGTCTTCGGCCTGCTTTCTTCGCTCACGGCTTCTCCAAAGGGACGGTCGCCAGGACCCTGGTCCCCGCTCCGGGCGCGCTCGTTACGACGAGGCCGCCACCGAGCATCTCAATGCGCTCCTCCATCCCCACGAGCCCGTGCCGGTTTCTGGGCGGTTCGGAGGCGTCGAAGCCCAGGCCGTCGTCCTCGACCACGAGCTGTACCTGATCCGGAGCCGCGACGAGCCGGACGGTCACGCGCCCGGCCTGTGCGTGCCGCGCCACGTTATTGAGCGCTTCCTGGCAGACGCGGTAGAGGGCCGCCTCCACGCTCGGCGGGAGCGGGTGTCCGGGGTTTACCGTTTTGTAGCGTGCGTTCGTGCCCGTCTGCGCCTCCCACCGGTCCACGAGGGTCTTGAGCGCCCCGGAGAGGGGGCTTCCTTCCAACGGGGCGGCCCGGAGGTCGAGGACGGAGCGGCGAGCTTCTTCGAGGTTGGATCTCATGAGCGAGAGGGCGCGGCGCAGAGGCTTGCGGACCTTGCCGCTCCCGGAATCCAGCAGGGCGTCGGCGGACTCTAGCTGGAGGGCGGCGGCGGTGAGTCCTTGCGCTAGCGTGTCGTGGATCTCCCGCGCCAGCCGGTTGCGTTCCTCGACCGCGCCGTACCTGGCGCTGCGGTCGAAGAGCCTGGCTCGCTCGACGGCGACGCTGAGGAGGTCGCCGATGGTGTAGAGCAGTTCCAGGTCTTCGGGGGAGAGACTCCGCCAGCCGGGGCTGGCGACGTTCATGACGCCGAGCTTCTCGGCGCCTTTGTAGAGGGGGATGCTGGCATGGTAGCGCAGGCCGTCGGTGCCGTCCACCAGGCCCTTGAGGCGGCTGCACGTCAGGACGTTGACGTTCGCCGCGCCATCGAGGTCGTCCTTCTTGTACGTGTCGAGGCAGTAGCAGTATCCGGAGCCATCCATGCGGCCGGGGTCGTCCGCCAGGGCAGGCGGCAGGTCGCGGGCGGCGGCCAGGTATGGCTCGGAGGTGGATTCGTCTATCAGCCAGATCCAACCTGTTCGCAGCCCCAACAGGTCGGCGACCTGCGAGAGCGCGAACTCCAGCGTCTCCCCGAGGTTCACAGAGCGGTTGAGCTCCCGCGCGATGGCGTTCAACACAGACAGCTCATGGTTGAGCCGCCGAAGGTCCTTCGCGTTTTCTCCGTTCCCCGACATCGCCTGAGAGAGTCTATCAGCACAAAAACCCACCCGTTCGGGTGATGCCCTGCTCCAGGTTGGCATGTAGAGTGGCTTCGCCGAGAAGGAAGGAGATGGCGGATGGTGACGTATTTCGTGAGGATGACGAACAGGGAGGAGTCCGGCAGGGCTATGATCTCACCGCGCTGTTCCGAGAACGACCCGAACGAGTCCTGCCACGAGACGCGGGAGAGCGAGGAACTGGTGAACGCGCACGAGTCGAGCGCGCCGTTCCTGGAGTGTCGGGAGAGGCTCCTGGTCGAGGGCGAGAGCGTCGTATAGGACAATACCTCGCCGTTCACGGTCAAAGGCTACGAAGCGTAGCGCCGAAGGAACCGGACGAGAGGAGTGGATATTGGTCATCGAGTACATCCGGTACAGCATCTCCGAGGAACGGCACGCGGAGTTCGAGAAAGCCTACGGCGAGGCCGCGAAGGTGTTGGATGCCTCGCCGCACTGCCTGCGCTACGAGGTCTCCCACGGCGTCGAGGAGCCCGAGCACTACGTGGTGAGGATCGAGTGGGACTCCATCGAAGGGCACGAGCAGGGGTTCCGCGGCAGCCCGGAGTTCCGTGCCTTCTTCCAGGCGGTGCGCCCGTTCTTCGACGACATCCAGGAGATGCGCCACTACGAGATGACCCGGATCCACGGCGACGACGCCTGAAGATGGTGGACGAGACCGCCGCCTTGTCCCTGGGCATCTCTCGCATGTCCTGGCGCTTCACGATGGGCGATCTGCTCCGCATCGCGGGGGTGGCGTAGCGGTGGGCGCGGCGAAGACACCTTCACCCTTTAGGCGCCCGCAGGTCCTGCGCACCTTGACCGAGGAGCAGCGCGCCTCGGAGCGAACCTCGACGTGGCTGGAGCTGTTCTTCGACCTGTGCTTCGTCGTGGCGGTGGCGGCGCTGGCGCGGGGTCTGCACGACGACCCCACGCTCGGCGGAACCTTGCGCTTCGCCGGGTTGTTCGTGCCGGCGTGGTGGGCCTGGATGATGTTCACCTGGTACGCCACCGCCTTTGACAACGACGACGTGCCTTACCGCGTGACGCTGCTCGCCGCCATGCTGTTTATGCTCGGGATCGCCGCGTCCGTCGAGGGCGTCGGGGCGCAGGCGGGCGCGACGGCGGGCTTCGTCGTCTCCTACGCGGTGCTCAGGCTGTTGCTCGTGTGGCTCTTCTTGCGGGCCCGCTACCATACCCCGCCGCACCTGCGCGGCTTCGTGGACTGGTACGCCGCCGGGAACGCCCTGGGGGCCGTTCTCTGGCTGACGTCGCTGTTCGTCCCGGCCCCTCCTGCGCTCTACGTTCTCTGGGCGGCGGCGCTGTGCGTCGAGCTTCTGGCGCCGATCCTGGCGGTGCGCACCCTCGCGGATCCCCTGGTGACTTTCCACCCGCGTCATATCGCCGAGCGTTACGGGCTGTTCACGATCATCGTGCTCGGCGAGTCGGTCCTCGCCGTCGCCTCGGGGACCGCGGGCACCGAGTGGGCCCCGGCCGCCGTGTTTACCGCCGTCATGGGCTTCGTCGCCGCCGCGTGCATCTGGTGGATCTACTTCGACTACGTGGAGACTACGGGTATGGAGCTGGCGCCCAAACCCGCCTTCTACTGGGGCTACGGCCACCTCGCCGTATACGCCGCCATCGCCGCCTTCGGCGTCGGCGCCCAGCTCGCCATCGAGGGCGCGGCCCACGACGAGTCGGCGGCGCTCGCCGCGCCCGGTGGCGCCGAGTTTGGTCTGGCGGGGCGTGCGATCCTGGCCGGCTCCGTCGCCGTGTATCTGCTCGCCGTCAGCTTCGTCCAGTACGTGAACCGGCACTCCCTGAGCGAACGCGTCGCCCTCGCCCGATCCGCGTTCGCGGCGGGTCTCCTCGCCCTGGTCGTCCTCGGCGGCTCCCTGTCCGCGCCCGTCTTCGTCACCGCCGTGACCGCTGCCCTGGTTGCCCTCACGGTGTTCGAGAAGGTATACGCGGAGCGATCCACGGAAAACCCCTGAACGGACGCGGCTACTTGCGGGCTTTCCTCGAACGGCGGCGAAGGACGTAGAGTACGAGGGCGAGGATCACGAGGGCGACGATGCCGTACCCGAAAGACCTGGCGACGGAGAGTAGCTCGTCCCAGTACTCGCCAAAGACGTAGCCGACGAGGGTATAGGCGATGGCCCACACGGTGACGGCCGTGAGGTTGTACGGGACGAACCTGCGGTACTTCATCCCCGTCACACCGGCGAAGAGTGGGGTCATGCTCCTGAGGCCAGGGCCGAAACGGCCGGCGAGGACGGTCTTGCCGCTGTGGTCCTCGTAATACCCCTCGACTCTCTCCAGGCTCTTCTCGCTGACGAGCAAGCGCAGCACGCGGGTCTTGAGAATGCGCTGGATCAGGGGCCGCCCGCCCGCACGGCCGATCCAATAGACCGAGTTGTCCGAGATGAGGGCGCCGGCAAGGCCCGAGAGCATGACCAGTCCGAGAGCGGCCTGACCATCGTTGGCGAACCATCCCCCGGCGAAGAGGACCACGTCCCCCGAGGCCGGGAGGCCGAAGTTATCCAGCGCTGCCCCGACGATGATCACGATGTATCCATGCGCGAGGAGAAGGCCGGTCACGAACTCCAGAAGGCCCTCGGGGGAGTTCGGGATGGAACGGATGAAGTCCGCGAGAGATTCCATCTGGCGGACTTTATACCACGCCATAGGACCCGGATGATGCCAGGAGGCCGGAGCCGAACGGTTGACGCGCGACGGCCTCGAAGCTATGCTGCTCACGGTAAACAGGGGCGAAGGGGGCCCAGGAAGCCGGTCGGAGTCCGGCACGGTCCCGCCACTGTAGCCGGGGAGCGACCCCGAAGAGGCCACCGCGCCGAGGATCAGAGTCGCGGGAAGGTTGGGGGAGCGGGGATCCGGAAGTCAGGAGACTGGCCTTTCGCCCGATGGGATCCGACCGGGGCGAGGACCCCGAGAAGGAGGTTCTGGTGGAGAAGAAGCTCGCGCATCACCCCCTGCCGGCCCTGCCGCTTTGGGGCTGGACGGCCCTGGCGCTACTTTTGCTCGCGCTCTTCGTGCTCCTCTCGGCCAGCGGAGCGTTGCTCGCGCCGCTCTTCGGGGAGACGGCCGGCGTTTTCAATTACCTGCACGAGTTCGCCCACGACGGGCGGCACCTGCTCGGCGTCCCCTGCCACTAGACTCCCCGGAGACGGCCGGATGGTAGCGGTATACCTGCGCCGTGGGCTGGCGGCCGGCCTGATGGCCGGTCTTCTCGCTGGGCTCTTCGGTTGCTTCGTCGGCGAGCCCGCGCTGGACCGGGCCATCGCCCTCGAAGAAGCGTCAGCCGGCGGGCATCCGGGCGGCCACCACGAGGAAGAAGTCTTCTCCCGGAGCACGCAGAAGGCGGGGCTCTTCTTCGCCACCGGGCTCTCCGGCGCGACGGCGGGTGGAATCTTCGGGCTCGCGTTCGCGTTCTTCCGGGAGCGGCTGGCCTCCCGGCGGGATCTCGTCCGCAGCGTCTCTCTGGCGGGCGCTGTGTTCTGCGGGGTGGTCCTGATCCCCGCCCTCAAATACCCGGCCAACCCGCCGTCCATCGGCGACCCGGCCACCATCGGCGCGCGCACCATAGCCTACTTCGCCTTGATCAGCCTCTCTCTCCTTGCCGTCCTCGCCGTCTGGCAGATGTCTCGCACGCTGCGGAAACGCGGGACGAGCGCCCCAGCGCGCCGCCTGTTGGTTGGACTCGTGTTCGCCGCCGTGGTGGCGGCTCTGTTCCTCGCCTTGCCCGCCGGGCCTTCGGCGGAGGACTTCCCAATTGGGCTGTTGTGGGGCTTCCGGCTCGCCGCGCTCGGGACGCAGGCGGTGCTGTGGGCCGGGATCGGGATTCTGTTCGGACTGCTTTCGGAGCGCGCGAACCGCGAGGCGAACCGCGAGACGAACCGGAGGGTGGCGTTTTGAGCGGGAGCACGTTGAGGGGCGCTTTGCTCGTGGCCGGCACGCACTCAGACGCGGGGAAAACCGTGATCTCAGCCGGCATCTGCCGCCTCCTCGCCCGCGAGGGCGTGAGGGTCGCGCCGTTCAAGGCGCAGAACATGGCGCTCAACTCCTTCGTGACGCGGGATGGCGCGGAGATCGGCCGCGCCCAGGCCATGCAGGCCGCCGCCGCTGGAGTAGAGCCCGAAGCCGCCATGAACCCGGTTCTCCTTAAACCTTCGAGTGAACGTCGGACTCAGGTCATCGTGCGCGGAAAACCGTGGGCTGTGGCGGGAGCGAGGAGTTACCAGGGGATGAAGCGGGACCTCATGCCGGTGGTAATGGAATCCTTCGAGGATTTGCGGCGCCGCTTCGATGTGGTCATCTGCGAGGGGGCTGGGAGCCCGGCGGAGATCAACCTCCGCGAGAACGACCTCGCCAACATGGGCCTTGCGCGGGCGGCGAACCTGCCGGTGCTCCTTGTCGGGGACATAGACCGGGGCGGCCTCTTCGCCAGCCTGTTCGGGACGCTCGCGCTGCTCGGCGCGGAGGACCAGGCACTCGTCGCGGGCTTCCTCGTCAACAAGTTCCGGGGCGACCCGGCGGTCCTGGCGCCTGGCCTGGAGACGCTCAGCGCCATTACCGGACGACCTTTCTTCGGCACATTGCCCTTTGTTCGAGGGCTCGGGCTCGATGGGGAGGACTCCCTCGCCCTTGATGCGCCACGTCCGGTGAAGCCTGCGCTCGGGAGGGACGTTATCCGGGTCGCGGTGGCGCGTCTCGGGCGCATCAGCAACTTCACCGACCTCGACGCGCTCGCCCACGAGCCGGGCGTCGAGGTGCGCTTCACCGAATCGGCGGAGGAGATAAGGGACGCAGATCTCGCCGTTCTCCCCGGCACCAAAGCCACCGTCGCTGACCTGAAGCTCCTCTGGTCCCACGGCCTCGACCTAGCCTTCGCGGAGAGGGCCAGTCTGGGCCTCCCCACGCTCGGGGTTTGCGGCGGATACCAGATGCTCGGGCGGCGTATCGCCGACCCGGATGGCGTCGAAAGCGCGGAGCAAGAAGTCTCTGCCCTGGATCTCCTGCCTGTGGAGACGGTCTTCGAGGGGGGAAAGCTGCTCGCCCGCCCTGAGGGACGGGCTCCGTCGTTCGGGGATGAGCCGGTATCCGGGTATGAGATCCGTCACGGCCGCGTCCATCGTCTCGGCGGTGAGCTTCTTTTTCGGTCTGAAAGTGGCGAGCCGGAGGGTTGCCGCGCCGGGGCCGTCGTTGGCACATCCTGGCACGGCGTACTGGAGTCCGACGGATTCCGGCGCGCGCTGCTGAAGTGGGTCGCCGGGCAACGCGGCCTCGACTGGGTCCCGGGCGACGAATCGTTCGCCGCCGCCCGCGAGGCGCAGTTGGAGAAGCTCGGGGACCTCGTCGTGGAGAACGTGGACCGCGAAGCCCTTTTGCGTCTGATCTCCGGCGGACCACCCGGTGACTTGCCGGTAATTAGCAGTCAGCTTTCAGCCGTCAGCCGTCAGCAAGGCACGGATGGCGTCGCTGCTGCCCGGAACGCGCATCCCATCTCAGGGGGAAACGGCGGAGTATCGGTGCCCAGTCCGGCTGCGGTTACGGCGGCCGGTGGCGATGAGCAGCGGAGTAAAAGCTGATGGCTGACAAGCTGAAAGCTGACGAGCTGAAAGCAGCAAAGCTGCTTTTCATAACCACCGCTGATACCGAGATCCTGGCCTCCGCCAGAGCCACGGAGCTTCTGCCCGAGGACTTCCCAGAGGTCCGGTGCGCCAACCCGGCTAACCTGGAGGACCCGGCGGCGTTCCTCGAAGATACGCTGCCCGAGGCACGGGCCGTGATGGTGCGTCTTCTCGGCGGCCGGCGGGCGTGGCCGGAGGGCTTCGACGCGCTCCGTCATCGTTGCCGGGAACAGGGCATTCCGTTGCTCGCATTCGGGGGGGAGGCCGGACCCGACGCGGAACTGACCGCCGCCTCCACCGTTCCGGCGGGGACCGTGGCCGAGGCGTTCGAGTACCTGCGTCACGGCGGCGTCGCAAACACCGCCAACCTGCTCCGCTTCGTCGCGGACACCGTGCTGCTAGAAGGCTACGGTTTCGAGCCGCCGCGCGAACTGCCCGAGGTCGGGATCTACCATCTGAGATTGCCGGACGGCTCGTCCGTGGAGGATCTGCTGGCGCTGCACGACCCGGAGCGGCCGACGGTCGGCGTGATCTTCTACCGGGCGCACTGGATGGGCGGCAACATGGCCTTCGTGGACGCGCTCGTCGAGGCGTTGGAAGAGAATGGGGCGAACGCCCTGCCCGTGTACTGCTATTCGCTCCGCCAGGAGATGGACGGCGCTGTTCCGGCCCTAGATCTCCTGAAAAACCGGGTCGGGTGCCTGGTGACGACCGTGCTCGCGGGAGGCGGCTCCAACGCCGGGGACATGCGCCGCGAGGGCTCGCCGGAGGAGTGGCTTGAGTGGAAAGCGCCGGCGCTCCGGGAGCTCGGGGTCCCGGTGGTGCAGGGAATCTCCACGACGGGCTCCCGCGAGACGTGGCTCGCCTCCGGCGCCGGGCTCTCACCGCTCGACGTGGCCTGGCAGGTCGCAATCCCCGAGTTCGATGGACGCATAATCTCCGTCCCCTTTTCCTTCAAGGAACGCCTCGGCGAAGAATCTCCGGTCGGCGTGCCGCTGACCCTCTACCGCGCCGACCCCGAGCGAGCGCGCCGGGTCGCCGGCCTCGCCACCCGCTTCGCGCGTCTCGGACTCACGCCGAACCGGGAGAAGAAAGTAGCCGTCCTCCTCTCCAACTACCCGACAAAGCACTCCCGGATCGGGAACGCCGTCGGCCTCGATACCCCGAGGAGCGCAGTGAAGCTGCTGGAGGAGATGAAGCAGGCGGGCTACTCCGTGGACGGGACGCCGGATGATGGGGATGCGCTCATCCATTCGCTCATCGCCGCCGGAGGCCACGACCCGGAGTTCCTGACCGAGGAACAGCTTGACTCCGCCGCGGGCCGCCTCGACACGGGACGCTACGCGGAATGGTTCTCCAGGCTGCCGGAGGACTTGCGGGATAGCGTCGAGGCGCATTGGGGATCGCCGCCGGGCGAGTTGTACGTGGACGGGGACGACCTGATCGTGGCCGGCCTCCGCTTCGGCAACGTGTTCGTCGGCATTCAGGCGCCTCGGGGCTTCGGGGAGAACCCCATCGCCGTGTACCATGATCCGGATCTGCCGCCGACCCATCACTACCTGGCGGCGTACTGGTGGCTGATCGAAGAGTTCGGAGCCGGCGCCGTGGTCCACCTCGGCAAGCACGGGACTCTGGAGTGGTTGCCTGGCAAGTCACTCGGGCTCTCCGCCTCATGCGCGCCCGACGCGGCCCTGCGGGACGTGCCGCTCTTCTACCCGTTCGTCGTCAACGACCCCGGCGAGGGAACGCAGGCCAAGCGCCGGGCGCACGCGACGGTGGTTGACCATCTCATCCCACCGATGACCCGCGCCGAGACCTACGACGACCTGGCGAAGCTGGAGCAACTCCTGGACGAGTACTACCAGGTCGAGACGCTCGACCCATCCAAGCTCCCCGCCATAAGGGCCCGAGTCTGGGAGACCCTGCGCGATGCCGAACTGCACCGCGACCTCGGCGTCGAGGAGCAGCCCGAGGAGTTCTCCGACTTCCTCACCCACGTTGATGGCTACCTCTGCGAGATAAAGGACCTCCCCATCCGCGGCGGCCTCCACGTCCTCGGCGAACCGCCCGCCGGTGAGCCCCTGCGCCACCTCGTCGCCCAGATAGCGCGCCTCGGCTCCGGCGAGATACCGGGGCTGCGACGCGCCATCGGCGCCGCCTTCGGCCTGGCCGAGAAGTCCCTGGCGGAGAACGGTGGCGCGAGGATGGAGGCTCCGCCGGATCTCGTCTCCCACTTCCCTGGCGTGGTCGTCACCGCCTCGGATCTCCTCGACCGGCTGGAGGAGGCGCAGCAGACCCTTCTTCTCGGTCTGGAGGAGCGCGGCTGGGACGCGGGCGCCGCCGGTATGGTGTGCGAAGAGGTTCTGGGCGTCGCCGATCCGGGCGTGGAGCGGTCGTTGCGGTTCGCGTGCGAGGAGATCGTGCCGCGTCTGATGCGGACGCCGGAGGAGATGGGGAACCTCATCACC
>Ga0136616_10002252_pt1 | contig 10221 bp, 10 predicted proteins | sample AntDrymUQ2992106_2_FD_106648 | JGI IMG/M metagenome (GOLD analysis project Ga0136616, IMG submission 106648) | Polar desert sand microbial communities from Dry Valleys, Antarctica - metaG UQ299 (21.06) | ecosystem: Environmental > Terrestrial > Soil > Desert | place: Antarctica: Dry Valley... | reverse complement strand
GACATCCTCGTCTTCGTCGGCGGCACCATCCCCAAAGAAGACATCACGAAGCTCAAGGAGATCGGTGTCGGCGAGGTCTTTACCCCGGGAACACCAACGAAGAAAGCTGTAGAGTATGTCCAGCAGGCACTGCCTGCTGGACATTAGCACTTCAGCAAGTCAGCACGCCGCCCTACGGGCGGCTTGTCAGCTAGTCAGCCAAAAGCTGAAATGCTGAAGTGCTGCCGACCGAAGGGAAGCAAATGAACTACGTTACGATACAACACGAGGACGATGTCGCAGTCCTGACCATCGATCGCCAGGAGAAGTTGAATGCCCTGGACAGGCAGGTGGTCGAGGAGATCGGGCAGGCGCTACTCGAGCTCGAGTCCGAAGGTCCGCGCGCGATCATCGTTACAGGAGCGGGGGAGCGGGCTTTTATCGCTGGGGCCGACATAAGGGCCATGAGCATGATGGAACCTCTGGAGGCCAAGCGCTTCTCCGAGATCGGCCACGCAGCGATGGCCCTCCTCGACAGGAGCCCCATCCCGACCATAGCCGCCGTAAACGGCTATGCCCTCGGCGGTGGTTGTGAGGTGGCGCTCGCGTGCGACATCAGGATAGCCGCCGAGAACGCGACGTTCGGCTTCCCCGAGGTCGGCCTCGGGATACTCCCCGGCATGGGCGGCACCCAGCGCCTGCCGCGTCTGATCGGGCCGGCGCTAGCCAAGGAGTTGATCTTCACCGGCCGCCGCATAAGCGCCGGGGAGGCCAGGGAGATAGGCCTCGTCAACCGCGTCGTCGGCGAGGGCGAAGCGTTGAACGCGGCCAGGGAGCTTACGGCCGAGATCTCCGCCAACGGACCCCTCGCTGTAAGGCACTCGAAGGCGGCTGCGAACCGGTCGCTCGACGTCGACCTCATAAGCGGCCTCGAGTACGAGGCGGACCAGTTCGCCTTGCTCTTCGCCACCGAGGACGCCCGCGAAGGCATGAACGCCTTCGGCGAGAAGCGCAAACCAGAGTTCGAGGGACGATAGTCCACGAGACCAAAATCCGGGTCCGCTACGCCGAGGTAGACGCCCAGGGACACGTAAACAACGCCACCTACCTCTCCTACTTCGAGGTCGGACGCGTGGAGTGGCTGCGCGCTACAGGCCACTCTTACAGGGAGATGGAACGTGTGGGCCGTGGCCTCGTAGTCGTCGAGGCGCTCCTCCACTACCGCAGACCTGCCTTCTTCGACGACGAGCTGACCCTGAGTACGCGCCTCGCCGAACTCGGCAAAGTCTCCCTCCGCTTCGATTACGAGGTTCTCAAGGATAGAGAAGTTCTCGTCACAGGCCACACACGCCACGCCTGCGTCGACCTGACTACAGGCAAACCCGTCAGGATGCCCGAGGAACTGCTCCGCCTCGCACCAGACGAGCCGTAATGCGGAATCCGCATGATCGTTTTCCCGCCGTATACAAGCTAGGCGAACACAACTCGTATCCTATAGCGCGTCGGACCGAGTCAGTTGTCAGCCAGCTCCAGAGCCGCCTCTATCAGCGCCGTCCCGACCCCTTGCGCTGCCAGTCGTCACGCACGGCCACCCCGTTCTCACCTACCTATCGGCGGCGCGGTCGGGTGAAGAGCATCTTAGTCTATTCACTGAGACCTGGAACGGGCGGTCTCGGAAGTACGAATGCAGGGTGACGCATAGCCCCGGTCCGTCCCCGCGACCAACAGCTCCGCCGCAGCAGTGCTACTCCGAGGGCAGAGAGCGCGGGCGGGGCGTGGTAAACGGAGCCTTGCGCGCTCCCTCCTCACAGCAACAGTAGTACTATGCCTGCACACTGCTCTCTATTCATCCTTTCCAAGAGTATCCGTGATGGCCTCCTCCAGAGGCAGCGCATGGCCCCTTACCCACGCCGCCGCAAACGCCTCTTCCCCAAGTGCTCCGCGGATCCCAGCCACGGTACGCTCGTGCTCGGCGCGCTTGGCCGGTGGGAGAGGCCAGCCCCTATCCTCGCGTAGCGCGGCGGCTGCCCCACAGAGCCGCGCTGCCCGTTCTATCCTCCCTTGCGCGACCGCTACTCGGGCCAGTCCCTCCAGGCAGAGCAGGATGGTATGGCTGAGGCCCATCCGCCGTCCTCCCAGCTCCAAGCTCTCTTCGTACAACCTCGACGCCCGAGCATATTCGCCTGCTTCGCACGCCACGCTCCCGAGGCTGGCGAGCGTGCGCGCGATGTTCCACGCGTGCTCCTTGCCACGAGACAAAACCAGGCCCTCTTCCAGCAGCCTTCTCGCGCGTTTGAGATCTCCCTGCTCGCGCACCGCGTCCGCCAGGGCGCGGATGCTCCAGGCGACACCAAACGTAGTACCAAACTCGCGGGCCAGGACGAGGGACTGCTCGTGCAAGCTCACCGCGCGATCATAGTCTCCCTGCTCGTAGGCCACAAACCCAAGCTCGCGGAGCGAAGCACTCACGCCTTTTTTATGGCCCATCTCCCGATACACACTCATGCTCTCTTCATGCAGCGTCACCGCGTGATCGTGGTCCCCTTGCACCATGGCCAGGATACCTGAGACCTGGAGCAGGTACGCTTTCGTGCGTGCGGGCAGCTTGTGCGGAGCTTCTCCGGTTCGGCCTTCCGCTCCATCCAGCGCCAAGAGCGCCTCCATCCACCGGCGTGCATCACTAGAGTAGCCCTGCTCGATCCAGAACCACCACAGCGCTATTGCTAACCGCGCTCCCGTCTCCATCTCCAGGTTTTGCAAGGCCCAGCTCAGTGCTGCTCTTACGTTGTCGTGTTCTCTCTCCAGCCGTGTGAACCTCGACCACCAATCTAACTCGTCCCACGACTCAGAGGCTTGAGGCTGTGCCGCCTCCGCCAGCTCCAGGTAGTACTGTGCATGCTTCCATTGCGCCTCCTCCACCTCGCCACTCGATGCCAGGCGTTCCAGAGCGTACTCCCGGATCGTCTCGAGCATCGTGAAGCGCGGTTGCTCGTCCTCCTGGCGCAGAGAGACTTCGGATCGTGATACCAGTAGGCTATTGTCGACCAGCGATGCCAACGTTTCCAGGACGTTACTATCCGCCTGCTCAACGGCCCCAGAACCGCAGACAGCCTCCACCGCCTCCAGGGTACAGCCGCCGGCGAAGACGGCAAGGCGACGTAACAAAGCCTGCTCACCGGGATTGAGGAGATCGTAGCTCCACGCGATCTCGTCGCGCAGCGTCTGCTGCCGTTCTGGCAAGTCGCGCATTCCTCCCGTGAGAACTTGCAGCCGCCCAGCAAGCTTCGCAAGCAACGTCTGCAAAGGAAACAGCTTGACCCGTGCTGCCGCCAGCTCGATAGCCAGCGGCAGCCCGTCCAGCCTCTGACATATCCGTGCCACGGTAGCCGCGTTCGTGGTCGTAAGCTCGAAGGCGGGCAAGACGGCCCTGGCGCGCTGGCAGAACAGCTCCACGGCGGGAGACTGCTCCAAGACCCCCATCTGGATCGGGCCTTCCGCGTCGGGGAGGGGCAGCGGGGGCACGGGGAACTGGTGCTCAGCGCCGAGGCGTAGCGGAGCCCGGCTAGTCACCAGCACAGTCAGGCCCGGACAGGCTCCCACGAGGTCGCCTACTACGGGAGTGGCGAAGAGCAGATGTTCGAAGTTGTCGAGCAGCAGCATCTGCTTACCTCGCAGATGTTGCTCCACGGTCTCCCGTAGCGTCTGACCCGCCACGTCCCTTATCCCAAGCGCCTCTGCGATGGTTGAGAGAACCAGAACGGAGTCTCTCAGGGGAGCCAGGGCCACGAAGGCGACCCCGTCGGCGAACGCCTCGTGCGAACGTGCGGCGACCTCGATAGCCAGACGGGTCTTTCCGACGCCACCGGGACCGGTCAGGGTCAACAGGCGCACGTCCTCGCGGCGCAGGAGGTGCGCGACGCTCGCTGCTTCGCGTGCGCGTCCGATCAAGGGTGTGGCCGGAGCAGGAGGGTCGCGGCGGGAGGGCTCTGCCACCGCGCGCCGGGCGGTGGAGCGGCGTGCCGCCGCCTCGAACCGCGAGTGATCTTGCCCCGTAAGCTCCAGGGCTTCCACCAGCTTCTGCACGGTGTACCTGTGAGGACGACGGCGCTCTCCGCGCTCGAGCAGGCCGATGGCCTGCGGGGTGAGGCCCGTACGAGCGGCCAGGTCTTCCTGGGTAAGGTTGGCCGAGCCGCGAAAGCGTCGGAGTAGATCCCCGAACGAGAACCCAGTGTCGGCGTCCATTTCCCTTTTCTCCTGCCGTCGTGCCGCTCAATGGCATCGTAACACGCCATAGTTTGGGTGGTTGTTTGGGGGCTTGTTCGGGTTGTCGCTGGGAGCAAGAAGGCACGGGGAGCACGATTTGAGGCAAGACGGAACGCTTCGAGGAAATCACCACCAATAGGAAGGAGAGCACGATGACGACCTCACTCACGCCGGACACTAACCAACTGCGGCAGATTTGCGGGCTTCCTACGGAGCTGGCCCTGCGAAAAGCCGCTTCCTTCCTGGCTCATCTGGTGAAGGACCCTGACTTTTTGGAGTCGCGGATCCTCCCCTTCCTGGAAGAGGCGAGATACGGAGAAGACTGGTACGTCGCTAATCGCCATGACGCAGAGGATGGCTCCTGCTCCTTACAGGTCTTTGCCTGGCCTCCAGGAACCGGTACCAAGATCCACGACCACTCCTCCTGGGGAGCCTACTGCTGCGCCATCCGATCCGTGCTCGAAGAGCGTTACGAGCGCCTCGACGCTGGCTCCCGACCCGACCACGCCCGCCTAAGGAAAGCATGGCAACTGTCGTGGAGCGGCGAGGACGGTGCTTCCACCGTTATGCCCGGCGACAATGGCATCCACCTGGTAGGGAACCCGGGCGAGGGCACGGCGATCTCGGTTCACCTCTACGGACCGCAGATAGGAGAGGTGGACGGCCGGGACTATGACCCCGGCCGTGACTACGTCTGTGATCGGCGGGAAGGGACCAAATGATGATGACGATAAGGGTGCTGGAGGGTGCTTCGGCAATCAAGCCCTTATTTACCGAGTTGCCTGGAAGGAGTGTTGGGCCCTACCTCATAGAGATAATGTACGCCCGCAGAATGGCTCGCTGCCAGCCCGGCCTACTTGAACCCGGACGAGCTTAGCCGGCTTCGAACGCGACAACGTGCGCCGCCGTGTCTTCGAGGGCCAGGAACTTGGCAACCTTGCCGTCCTTGAGCGCGTAGACGCGCGCCCATTCTTGTTCGAACATCCGTCCCGTCGGCTTGACGAGGCTGCGCTCGAAGCCCAGGACGACGACCGTCTCGCCCTGGGCGACGAACTCGCGAAGCTCGAACTGCTCGAACTCGAGGGTTTCCCCGACCAGGGAGAAGAACTCCGCGACCCCCTCGCGCCCGCGGCGGGTGCCGGCAAAAGGAATCACGGAGGGGCCCTGCAAAGTCCATTCCACGTCGTCGGTCAGGAGCTCTAGCAGCGCGGGGATGTCACCGCGGCTGACCGCCTCATAGGTTTCCTGCACTACATCTACATTCGTTCCTACGCCTAGTTCGTGAGGTTTTGCGGTCATCGGTTTCTCTTCCTCCTTCTTCTTGGGAATGGGACACCGGTCGAGCCCCGCCGCCTATTACGTTACGGGTCGATGTTATCCGGTTGCGGGAGGCAGGGACACCCCTCTTTTTGGGGGATTTCTCCTCTCCGCTGGGCTAGCATGGAAAGCGTTCGATGGAATTGGGGGCCACGTAAGCCTCCTTCGGGGGCGTGATGACATGAACTACGAGGATCTCGCCAACGAGCGGGTCTTCGTCGAGGTCAAGCGCCTCTGCCTCATGGGGTTGGACGCCACGGCGCTGCGCCGGCGGGTGGTCGAGCAGTTGAGGAGGGCCGTACCGTTCGAGGCGTACGTCGCCTTCACCATGGACCCTTCGAACGGCCTGATCACCCATGCTCTCCAGACGATAGGAGACGAGAGCGGGCTTCGCGTCTTCCTCGAGCGCGTTTTCTTCGAGGACGACGTGCTCGAGTTCGACTGGATGGTGCGAAATCGGCTACCGGCGGGGCTGCTCTCGGAGGCCACAGGAGGCGAGCTCGAGCACGCCCCGCGTTACCGGGAGCTGGTAGGTCCCGAAGGGTTCGGCTACGAGTTGCGCGGCGCGTTCAGCACGGGCACGCAACTCTGGGGCGGACTGGCCCTTTGGCGGGAAAAGGGACGCCCGGACTTTGTCGCTCGCGAAGTTGCCTTCATGCGCAGAGTCGCCCCGCACCTTGGAGCAGGCTTGAGAGCGGCTACCCTCCAACGAGAGCTCCCTGACGATCAAGAGAGCGACGCCGCCGCGGGGGTTCTGGTCCTCGATGGGCAGGGGACGGTTGTGCAGCACAACGCCGCCGCCGAACGCCGGCTGCGAGAACTAGGAGATTTGGGAGAGGTGGCGAGAGGGTGAGGGACTCCCGGCTCCGATCTGGACGGTACTCGGCGCTCTACGGAGGGCACTGAAGCCCGAAACGGATCGAGACCTCAACGGTAGCCCGCACCTCCGGGTCCGGGCGCGCTCGGGCCGTTGGCTGACGCTTCAAGCCTCACTAACTGAACCGACGCACACGCACCCCGATGAGTCGATGGTGATCATCGCGCCGGCAGGACCCAAAGAAGTACTCCGCTTGAGCGCGATCGGCTATGGGTTAAGCACCCGCGAGCAAGAGGTGGTTGAGCTGGCCGTTCGCGGGGCTTCCACCAAGCAGATCTCTCGAGCTCTCTACATCTCTGAGTACACCGTAAAGGATCATCTCTCCAACATCTTTGGGAAGGTCGGCGTGCGGGGCCGCAGGGCCCTCGTCAAACAGCTCTACCTCGACACCATCTTCCCATAGGCCCATGTGTAGCCGGCGAGTCGGCAAGCCATGATACGAGGAAGCCCGTTGAATCACTGTGATCAGGACATCGACAAGGCCGAAGGCAACGGTACCGTAGTCGGCACTCTCTAACGCTCGGCAAGCTCTGCTAAACTCAGGCTCCGTGAACCCTCTGCTCGGACAGTACGCACACTGGCTCTCCGAGGCCGGGGTAGCGGGTAGTCGCACATCCCACGGTGCCGAGAACAACCTCCGCAAGATAGGCCTGCTCCTCGAGCAGGACGAGTCCAACACGTTCGGGATGGAGGACCTGCTGCAGGACGTGGAATTCGAGGAGGCCTACGACGCCGTTGCCCTTCAGATCGGCAACCCGCCTGACAGGGAGGAGAACGAGGGAAGGGGGTGCATTGACCCGGCGCGTGCGGCCGCAGGGCTGATCGAGGCGGGAGAGCGGATAGAGGCAGTCGCCGGGTCGGGTGGGCGTCTGATCTTCGCTACCGGGCATCCTGGAGCTCTCATACTCTACTACCTCGGGCTCGCCCGTTGGGCGCGAGAGCTGGACGGAGACGTGCTCACCGTCGAGACGCGCGGACGCTACGAGCGAGGAGTATCCCTTGACTGGGCGGAGTCGGTAGCCGCCCTCGGCGACGGGGCCAGCCTGTTCCACACCCACGACCCCGTACCCATGAGGGATGTGCTGCGGCAGAGCGGGCCGGTCGACCTGGTCGTCGCCGACCACGGTTTCGCGGGGGCTGCGATCGCCGCCGGCATCCCGACGGTCGTCGTAATGGATACCAACGACCCGGCCTTCGCCGTGGTCGCCGGGCGAGGCGCCGATGTGACTGTCGTGCCCATGGATGACAACCGTCCGCTGAACACTTACTCGACGGCCCTCGAAGTGGTCCGAAGAGGTGCCTGATACGAAATCCGCATGATCACTTTCGCAGAGTGTAGCCCCATCACCCGTCATTCCCGCGAAAGCGGGAATCTACTGCAGCAGCGCTTCGCGTCTCCTACTAGGAGTGATCTACCTGATTACGTATGATTCTCACCGGTAGGATCGGCGGCGTCCGATCTCCTCTTGTCACAGTGGACCAGACCGTTTCGTCTTATCTGTAGAGTGTGATGGTGAGCAGAACGCACGGTAGCCGATTCCGGAGGTCGTCTTGCGAAGGCGAGGTTGGGCCTTGGTGAGCCGTGCGGAGGTCTTCGGCCGGAACAGGCCGTTATTGTTCTCGATCGCTTACAGGATGACGGGCAGCGTCATGGAGGCCGAGGACGCGGTGCAGGAGGCCTACCTGCGCTGGCAGCAAGCCTCTGAAGATGAGGTGCGCTCTCCCTCCTCCTACCTCTCGACGGTCGTTACCCGTCTGTGCATCGATAGGCTGCGCTCCGCCAGGGTGCGCCGCGAGCAGTACGTCGGCCCCTGGCTGCCCGAGCCGGTACTCGGGGAGCAGGCCAAGGAGATCGAAAGCAAGGCCGACCTCGAAGATACGCTCTCGATGTCCTTCCTGGTGTTGCTCGAGAGCCTCACCCCGGTCGAGCGGGCCGTGTTCTTGCTCAGGGAGGTCTTCGGCTACGAGTATGCGGAGATAGCATCCCTCGTCGGAAAGAGCGAGGCCAACTGCCGCCAGATCTCACGCCGCGCCAGGCAGTCCGTGGCGGCCAGGCGACCCCGCTTCGAGAGCTCCCCCAAGCAGGAGGAACGCCTGATGGAGGGCTTCCTGCAGGCCAGCCTCGAAGGTGACATGGAGGCCCTGCTCGCGCTGCTCTCGGAGGACGTGATCCTGTACTCCGACGGTGGAGGGAAGACGCGCGCCGCGCTGAGACCCATCTACGGCGCCGACAAAGTCGCCAGGTTCCTCACCGGAATACTTAGCAATATCCCGCCCGACTTCGCCGTAAGGCAGACGCGGATCAACGGAAGGCCGGGCCTCGTCGGCTACTTCGGGGACGGCAGTCCCCAGAGTGTCGTGAGCATCGAGGTGGCCGAAGGGAGCATCATGGCCATCCGGCTCGTCGTCAACCCAGAGAAGCTCGGGAGCGTTCCGCCGCTCGAGCATGCCGAAAGAGAGGAGGGTTCTGGATGAACACCCCGCAAGTCCTCGTTACTGGGGGGACAGGGGTGCTCGGCCGGCACGTGGTAGAGCGTCTCGGCTCCGAGGGCGTACGCGCGCGGGTTCTTAGCCGCAGTGGCAAACCTGGCACTATGAGAGGGGACCTTCTCACGGGAGAGGGGTTGGGGCCGGCCGTAAAGGGCGTCGATACCATAATCCATTGTGCGTCCAGCTCCTTCCGCAAGGCCCGTGGGGTAGATGTCGAGGGAACGGGACGCCTGCTCGAAGCCGCGGTAGAGGCCGGTGTCTCGCACCTCGCCTACATCTCCATCGTCGGCATAGACCAGGCCACATCATATCCTTACTACAGGATAAAGCTCGAGACCGAGCGGGTCGTCGAGGGCTCTCCGGTACCGCACACCATCCTGCGGGCGACGCAATTCTACGACCTCGTTCTGATGGCCATGCGGTTCCTCGACCGGTTGCCGGTAATGATGATCCCGAGAGGTTTCCTCGGCCAGCCCATAGACGCAGGGGAAGTCGCGGGACGCCTGGTAGAACTCGCGCTCTCCGGGCCTTCGGGACGCGCCCCCGACATCGGCGGACCCGAAGTAAGGAACCTGGCCGACGCCGCCCGCGGCTACTTGCGGGTCAAGGGAAGCCGCAAGAGGATCTTCGACGTCCCCGTGCCTGGGAAGACGGCCCGAGCGTTCCGCGAAGGCGCGCTGGTGTGCCCGGAGCAGGCTTACGGAGAGATCCGGTGGGAAGACTTTCTCCACGAGGTGATGGCGACCGGTCGGTCAGGCACACGAGAGGCCACAAGGTGACGTATCGGCAGAAGAGTGGGGTGGCAGTCGAGCGATGAACGATTCTACAGAGATCCTCGAACCTTTAGTCAAACAGTGGGCTGTCTTGCTGACCACGTACAAGCGTGACGGCAGCCCGGTCGGTACCGCGGTCAACATCGTTGTGGAGGGGGATCGCGCCTACTTCCGTACCTGGGACACAGCGTGGAAGCTGAGGCGCATCCGCAACAACCCCGAGGTCGAGTTCGCCCCTTCCACGGCGCTTGGCAGGCCGACGGGGCGTGCGATCCAGGCCCGCGCCACGGTGCTCGAAGGCGAAGAGTCAGCCCGCGCCGGAAGGCTGCTCGCCCGCAAATATCCGGCCATGCACGGTCTCCTGGTCCCGCTGGTCCATCGCATCAGGGGTAACAAGACGATGCACGTCGAGCTGAGGACCGTGGGGACCAGAAGCGGCGAGCAGACTCGCTGTGGCGCCGCCGAAGCCGGAACCACCACCGGCCACGAGGAACGTGCTTCCTTCTGTCCGCACCTTCTCTT
>Ga0136616_10002249_pt1 | contig 10223 bp, 10 predicted proteins | sample AntDrymUQ2992106_2_FD_106648 | JGI IMG/M metagenome (GOLD analysis project Ga0136616, IMG submission 106648) | Polar desert sand microbial communities from Dry Valleys, Antarctica - metaG UQ299 (21.06) | ecosystem: Environmental > Terrestrial > Soil > Desert | place: Antarctica: Dry Valley... | reverse complement strand
GAGCGGTCGCCGGTAACGGCGCCCGACCCGCCGCCTCAGGACTCCGACGGCGACGGCGTGACCGACGCAGACGACGCCTGCCCGGGCCAGCCGGCGCCCACTGCAAACGGCTGTCCCGCGCCGGCGCCGGACTCTGATGGCGACGGTCTGCCGGACGCAGACGATGCCTGCCCCGCTGAGCCGGCGGGCACGGTGAACGGATGCCCGCCCGACGCCGACGGCGACGGGCACCCGGACGCAAGCGACGCGTGCCCGACGCTGGCCGCGGGCACCGGCGACGGCTGTCCAAAGCTCTCGCGGACGCTCACGCTCGAATACTCGCGCTCGGCCCACGCGTTCAAGGGGAAGCTCTCCTGCGGCGAGGATGCCTGCGTTCGGTCCCAGCGAGTCGAGCTGCTGAAGAAGAGGCCAGGGCGCGATCGCGTGATAGGCGCCGATCGCACCAACGACCGCGGCAGGTACCGGGTCGAGCGGGCGAGGAAGCCGGGGCGGTACAAGGCGAGGGCGTCAGAGCAGATCGTTCCATCCGCGGGACGGTGCCTCGGGGCGGCCTCGCCGGAGCTAGAGCTCGGCTGAGGGCGAGGCCTCTTGGCCCGACTCGCGGAGGGTGGCGCCTTCAGTGGTAAAGTAGCCACCATGGTCGAGGTCGGCGTCAAGGAGCTCAAGAATGAGCTGAGCGCCTACCTGCGCCGGGTCGCGCGGGGGGAGCGCCTGCGGGTGACCTCGCGCGGCGTACCGGTCGCGGAGCTGCTGCCGCCCGAGCGGAGGTCCGGCGAGGAGCTCTTCCGCCGGCTTGTCCGGGAAGGGCGGATGACCGCTCCCTCGATGAAGCGGCCGCGCAACGCGCCGCCGCTTTACCGGGCGAAGCGAAGCGCGACCGACGAGGTACTCGCCGACCGCGCGTCCGAACGCTGAAGCTGTATCTGGACTCCAGCGCCCTCGTCAAGCGCTATGTCGCCGAGGAGGGGAGCGACCTTCTGGCCGCGGCGATGGACGAGGCGGAGGAGTGGCTCGTCTGCAGGACTAGCTATGTCGAGACCCTGCGAGCCGTTTCGCGAGTAGCCGGTCCCTCGGAGGCGCCAGCACGTGCTTTTCGAGCCGAGTGGCCGGCGTTCAGGATCTTGGAGGTCGATGCTGAGCTGTGCGAACGCGGCGCTGAGGACGCGATCGCGAGCGGCCTCCGAACGCTCGACGCGCTGCAGCTTGCCGCCGCGCTTCTGGTAGCCGATGCCGACCTCGCTGTCGCATGCTGGGACGAGCGGCTGCGCTCGGCCATCGCGAGCGCGGGACTCAGGACCTTCCCGGATCGTCCGTAAGCCGTTAGCCGTCGAGCTGGAGGTCCATCAGCTCGACGTCGAGGATGCGCCCGAACTTCTCGCCGCAGCGGCGCTGCGTTCCGATCCGCTCGAACCCGAGCGACTCGTGCAGGCGGACGCTCGCCCGGCGTCCCTCCGCGATCCGGGCGATCAGCACGCCGAGCCCCGCCTGGCGCGCTCGCTCGATCAGCGCGACGAGCAGCGCCCTGCCGATTCCCTGCGCGCGCCGATCCGCGTGGACGTAGACGGACTCCTCGGCCGTCCGGTCGTAGGCCTTCCGGGGCGACCACGGTGAGAGGCTCGCCCAGCCGACGACCTCCCCATCCGCTTGAGCCACGATCACCGGGTGACGTTCCCACTCGCGCTCGGTGAGCCACCCGTCGTCGCGCCCGAGCTCGCGTGGCTCGGTGTCGAACGTCGCGGTGCCATGAACCACCTCCTCGTTGTAGATGGCGAAGATCGCGCCGAGGTCCTCCGGCACGGCGTCGCGGATCGCGGCCTGCATTCGGGCCGCCGTCGTGGCTAGAGCGCCTCGAGGAAGTGGCGCAGCTCGCTGGCGTAGCGCTCCGACGCGTCCTCTTGCAGGAAGTGCCCGGCCTCCTCGACCACGACCACAGTCGAGTCCGGCAGCTCCTTCTTGAAGCGGTAGGCGCCGGCCACGGGCGCGAACTCGTCCTTCTCGGCCCAGATGATCAGCGCGGGCACGCCGAGCTGAGTCAGCTTGCCCTCGTATGCCGCGAGCTTCGAGAAGTCGCCCGAGCGGTAGAGGTCGAGCTGGGCCCGCTTGCGGTCGTCGTCGCCGTTCACCTTCCAGAACTCGTCGAGCGTCTCTTCGGAGATGCTCGGGCTCGCCTGGCGCAGGGCCTGGCCGAACAGCTCGCGCGTCATGTTCGCGAGCAGCTCCTCGCCCTGGCCCTCGGTTCGCAACACCTGCGCCACGCCGTGCCACTCCCCGTCGGGGAAGAAGCCGGTGTCGCTGATCACTAGCGCGCTCACCGCCTCCGGGTTGTCGCATGCCCAGCGCAGCCCGATCAGCCCGCCCCAGTCGTGGACGACCAGGACCACCGGCTCGAGGTCGAGCTCACGCCGGAAGCGGTCGAGGTGCTCGATCTGGCGCTCCCAGGTGCCGGGCAGGTCCGCCGGCGAGTCGCCGAAGCCGGGGAGGTCCGGCGCGACCGCGCGGTAGCCGGCTTCGGCCGCGGCCGGAAGCGCATCGCGCCAGGTGTACGAGGACTCGGGGTAGCCGTGCACGAACAGGGCGGCCGGCGCGTCGCCGCCGGCCGCCGGCGTGGCCTCGCGGTAGGCGATCGCGCCGGCCCGCTTCAGCTCGATCTCCGACACCGCGTGGCTATCCGTCCAGCGGACCGCTGCGTCCGAAGCGGCTCTCCTCGCCCTCCGGCAGCCGGCCGTCGCGTCCCACGTAGCCGTCCTTGCCGCCGGCGATCACGTACACGGCGTCCTCGTCGCCGAGGTTTCGCAGCTTGCGGACAGTCGATGCGTCCACGCGTGCCACGCCGCCCGGGCCGAGCTCGTGCTTCGACCCGTCGCCGAACTCGAGCTCCACGCGACCGCTGTGCACGAAGTAGGTCTCCTCCTGCTCCTCGTGGAAGTGGCGGCCGGTCTCGTAGCGCCCCGGGAGCACGATGGCGTTGATGCCGAACGCCTTGACGTCGAGCGCTCGACGGATCTTGCGAAAGCCGGGCCCCTCGCCGAGGTCGTCGATGCTCGCGACGGCGTAGCCATCGCCGCGCACCACCGCGACTGCGTCGGGCTCGGCCATCAGAGGCGCACGTCCGCGACCATCGCGCCGAAGAGCAGTGCGAGGTAGGCCAGCGAGAACAGGTAGAGCCGCAGCGCGGAGCGGCGGTCGGCGCGCCGGCGAAGGCGGACCGCCAGCCACACGAGCGCTCCTCCCAGCGCCAGGGCGGCCGCCAGATACAGCCCGTCGAAGAGCTGCCCGGCGAAGGGGAGGACCGTGACTGCCAGCAGCAGGATCGAGTAGAGGAGGATCTGCCAGCGCGTCTCGGACTCACCGCGCACGACCGGCAGCATCGGAACGCCCGCCTTCGCGTACTCATCCTTCATCAGCAGGGAGAGAGCCCAGAAGTGCGGCGGCGTCCAGTAGAAGACGATCGCGAACAGGTACAGCGCGCTGCCATCGAGCGAGCCGGTGGTGGCCGCCCACGCCACGAGCGGCGGCACGGCCCCCGCCGCGCCGCCGATCACGATGTTCTGCGGCGTCGTGCGCTTCAGCCACACCGTGTATACGAGCACGTACCCGAGCAGGCCGGCCAGCGCGAGCGCCGCCGCGAGCACGTTGACGGTGAGCGCCAGCACGGTGAAGGAGGCGATGCCGAGGGCGATCCCGTAGAGGAGTGCCGAGCGGGGCGCGACGCGCCCGGAGGGCACGGGCCGATCGGCCGTGCGCTTCATCCTGGCGTCGATGTCGCGGTCCCAGTAGTGGTTGATAGCCCCGGCGCCGCCGGCCGAGAGCGCGCCGCCGAGGCAGGTGAGGGCCACGAGGCCGAGCGAAGGGTCGCCCGCCACGTACATCGTCGCGACCGTCGTGAGGAGCAGCAGCGACTGCACCTTCGGCTTCGTCATCGCCACGTAGTCGCCCAGCGCCGCGCGAGCGGCCACCCGCGCGGGCGCGGCGTGCGGGGCGGCTCTGGTGCCGGCTTCCATCGCTACGCGGTCGCCGCCTCGGCGCCACGCCGACCCCGCGCCATGCGTTTGCCCTCGGGCGCCGGCACGCGGTAGAGCTGGAGGTTGACGGCGAACAGGTTGCCCCAGAGGATCGTGGCGAGCGTGAGGTGCGCGAGGATCAGCAGCTCGTACTCCGCGAGCCAGACGTTCAGGGCGCCGAGCAGGACCTGCGTGGCGAGGAGGCCGAGCACGATCCAGGACATCTTGACGAGCCGGGCGCTCGGCCGGCGCCGAACGGCGATGACCACTAGCGCGACGATCAGGATCGACGCCACGTACATGAGCACGCGGTGGGTGAGGTGGATGTCCACGAGCGGGGCCTGCCCGAACGGGAGCACCTCGCCGTTGCAGGTCGGAAACTCGCGGCCGCACGCGTGGTGCGCGCCGTCGCCGAGCTGGTAGTCGGCGCGCCCGTAGTTCTGCGTGCCGGCCATGTAGCCGCCAGCGACGATCGTCAGGAAGAGCGCGCCCTGCGCGGCGGCAGCGAGGCCGCGAAAGCGCGGCCCGCCATCGTCAGGCGCGGCGCCGGGCACCTCCGGCTGCGACGCACGCAGGATGTAGATCAAGAGCGCGAGCAGCAGCATCGCAAGGGCGAGATGAGCTGCCACGAGCCCCTCCTCGAGGTTGCCCTCGACGGTCGCCGCCCCGAGCAGCCCCTGCGCGGCCACGAGCACGAACGCCGCGGTCGCGGCCACGACGATGCCGCGCTGGTCGCGGTAGCGCCGCCATGCAAGCACGGCCAGCCCCAGGATCGCTAGTCCGACGCCGGCGGCCAGCGCCCGATGCACGTACTCGATCACGGCGTTGAGGTCGAGCCCCGGCAGGAGGTCGCCTCGGCACAGCGGCCAGCCGCTGAAGCCGCTGCCCGCCGGCCCGCAGCCGAGCCCCGAGTCGGACACGCGCACGACTCCGCCGACCACGATCAGCACGAACGTGGCGACCGCGGTTGCGAGCGCGAAGCGCCGGAAGGCGGGGGAGGGCGCCGCCACTTATCTAGCCGGTCCAGGGGCCACGCGCCGTCAGGCTACCGGCTGCGCGACCGTTCCCGCCGGATCTCCGGTCCCGCGCTGCACCTCGCGGCGGATGTCCTTCATCGGCTCGAGGCTGCGCACGCGAGGCACGACGTCGAAGTTGTTCTCCGGCGGCGGCGAGGACACGAACCACTCGAGCGTGTTGCCCTTCCACGGGTCGTTCCCTGCGCGCCTGCCCGCCTTGATGCTGATGATCACGTTCACGATCGTGATCAGCACGCCGATGCCGAGCAGGAACGAGCCGATCGTCGACGCGAGGTTCAGGCCCTCCCAGCCGACGTTGTCCGGATAGTCGTAGACGCGGCGCGGCATGCCGGACATGCCAAGCGAGTGCTGGACGAGGAAGGTGAGGTTGAAGCCGACGAACATCGTCCAGAACGAGACCTTGCCAAGCCCCTCCGAAAGCATTCGCCCGGACATCTTCGGGAACCAGTAGTAGAGCCCGGCGAAGATCCCAAAGACGCTGCCGCCAAACAGCACGTAGTGGATGTGGGCGACCACGAAGTAGCTGTCCTGCATCTGCCAGTCGACGGGGAAGATCGCGAGGATCACGCCCGAGATTCCGCCGATCAGGAACAGTCCGATGAAGCCAGCGGCGAAGTAGAGCGGCGTCTTGAACAGGATCGACCCACGCCACAGCGTCGCGATCCAGTTGAAGATCTTGATCCCGGTGGGTACCGCGATCGCGAAGGAGGAGATCATGAAGAAGACGAGCACGACCGTCGCGGTCGGCGTGGTGAACATGTGGTGGGCCCACACGAGCATGCCGAGGAAGGCGATCGCGGCGATCGCGGCCACCAGCGCCTGGTAGCCGAAGATCGGCTTGCGCGCGAAGACCGGAAGGATCTCCGAGATCATCCCGAAGGCCGGGAGGATCATGATGTAGACCTCGGGGTGGCCGAAGAACCAGAAGAGGTGCTGCCACAGCAGCGGGTCGCCGCCGCCCGTCGTCTGGAAGAAGGCCGTACCGAAGTGACGGTCGGTGAGCAGCATCGTCACGGCCGCGGCGATGGCCGGCAGTGCGAGGATCAGCAGGTAGGAGTAGATCAGGATGCTCCAGACGAAAATCGGCATCCGCCCCCAGCCCATGCCCTTCGCGCGCATGTTCTGGATCGTCGCGACGAAGTTGAACGCGCCGATGATTGACGAGAGGCCCGTCAGGTGGATCAGGAAGATCCAGGCGTCGATGCCGCCGTCGGGCAGGTAGGCGTCGTCCGACAGCGGCGCGTAGCTCGTCCACCCCGCGGACGGCGGCTCGAAGAACAGGCTGACGTAGAAGGCAATGCCGCCGAACAGCAGCAGCCAGAAGGACAGCGCGTTGAGCCGCGGGAACGCCATGTCGCGCGCGCCCACCATCAGCGGCACGAGGTAGTTGCCAAAGCCCGCCAGCACGGGAACGATGAACAGGAAGATCATCGTCGTGCCGTGCATCGACACGAGCCCGTTGTAGGTCTGCCCGTCGATCAGCGTGTTGCCGGCCTGGGCCAGCTGGAGGCGCATGAGCAGCGCCTCGACGCCGCCGAGCAGGAAGAAGATAAAGGTGGCGAAGAGGTACATGATCCCGATCCGCTTGTGATCGGTGGTCGAGAGCCAGGACAGCCAGCCGCGCGGCCGCTCGTCGCTGCCCCGAACGACCACCTCGGGGCGCGGCATCGTCGCGAGGCCCGGCCGGATCGCGTGCTCCTGTGTGGCCATGCGCTCGGGTCCTCCTCTACTCCGCCGCCGCCTGCTCGCGCTCGCGGCGGGCGATGGCGAGCTGCTCCTGTGACTCGGTGATCGCCGCGGCCTGCCCCTCCACCCAGGCCTCATAGTCTGCCACCGAGACGGCACGCACGCGCGCGCGCATGTCGGCGTGGTTCTCGCCGCACAGCTCGGCGCAGGCTCCCTCGTACACGCCCTCCTCCGGGATCTTGAACCAGGTCTGGTTGGTGTGGCCCGGGATCGCGTCGGCCTTTCCGCCGAGCTCTGGAATCCACCACGAGTGGTTCACGTCCTGGGAGGTGATGTCGAGCGTCACGGTGGTGTCGACCGGCACGACCATCTCGTAATAGGAGAAGACGCGCTGGTCGCCGAAGTTCGGATAGTCATAGCGCCAGAGGTATTGCTGGCCGTTCACGCCAATCTCGAGCGGCGCGCCGGCGGGCGGCTCGGGCTGGCCGATCGAGGCGAACTCGACGCCGCCGGCCGCCTGGAGGCCGCCCGGGCCGGAGGCTGGCGGGTTCTTGATGTCGCCGAGGTAGACGAAGGTGACCACGGTCAGAACCACGAGGATCAGCGCGGCGCCGACAGTCCAGCCGAGCTCGAGAGGCGCGTTGCCGCGGATCTGCGCGGGCTCGGGCGCGCCGCGGCGAAAGCGGTACTTGACGAGCGACCAGATCAGGAGGCCCTCGACGCCGACGAAGATCACGGCCGCGATCGCCAGCGTGATCCAGTAGAGGTTGTCGATCTGGTCGGCGGGCGGCGCTGCGTTCTCGGGACTCAGCACGTCCGCCCACGCGGCGGGCGCGCAGATGAGCACCGCGACGACCATTGCGAGCGTGCCGAGCAGCACGGCACGGCGGGACCGATGTCGAGCTCCGGCACGCAAGACGCGGGGATGATACTTGGCGCTCACTCCACCGGATTACGGCCGGCGCGGCGGCCGTGATCAGCCGCGAGCACGGGCGCGAGCGTGCGCGCGAACCGCCACCGAGCGCACCTCTTCGCTGCGTTAGGCGCCCTGGAAGGCGGGGTCGCGCTTCTGGGCGAAGGCGCCGACCCCCTCCACGAAGTCGGCGCTTCGCGCGAGCTCGTGCTGGATCTCGGCCTCGAGGTCGAGCTGCCCGTCGAGGTCGGGATAGATCATGCGGTTGAGCGCACGCTTCGACCCGGCGTAGGAGCGCGTCGGGCCGGCTGCCAGGCGCTCGACCAGCGAGCTCGCCTCGCCGGGAAGCAGCTCGTCGGCGTGCACATCGTTGACCAGACCCCACTCGAGCGCCCTGCGGGCCGGCACGCGCTCGCCGAGCAGGGCCATCTCGAAGGCCCGTGCCTTGCCCACGGCGGCGGGCACGAAGAGAGTCGAGCCGCCGTCCGGCATCAGCCCGATGTTCACGAACGCCAGCCCGAAGAAGGCCGACTCGGCGGCGAGCACGAGGTCGCAGGCGAGGGCGAGCGAGCACCCGATGCCCACGGCCGGCCCGTTCACGGCCGCGACCACGGGCTTCTCGAGCCGGCGGATTCCGGCGATCACCGGGTGGTAGATCTCGTGGAGCTCCTTGCGGACGTCGGGGCGCCCGTCGGCGTGCTGCTCGAAGCCGGCCTTGAGGTCGGCGCCCGAGGAGAAGCCCCGCCCCGCGCCTGTCACGAGCACGGCTCGCACCGACTCGTCGGCGGCGCGCTCGGTCACGACGTGCTTGAGCTCGTGGCCGAACTCGGCGGTCCAGGCGTTGAGCGTCTCGGGACGATTCAACGTGATGCGACCGACGCCGTCGCTTTGCTCCCACAAGACCAGTTGATCGGGCACTTGGCTCCCTTCGATTTCGCCGCGAGACCGGCGCGAGACTATCGTGGGGGGCGATGCTGATCGACGCGATCGAGTGGCTCGGCCACTCGGGCTTTCGCATCGACGCCGGCGGCGCGACGATCTACATCGATCCCTACCGGGTCGGTGACGCCCCGAAGGCCGACGTGATCCTGATCACGCACGGGCACTACGATCACTTTTCGCCGCTGGCCGTGGAGCGGCTCTCGCACGCCGGCACGTGGCTGGTGGCTCCGGCCGCGGTGGCTGAGCGAGTCGAGGGCCGGGTAGCGTCGATCGCCCCTGGCGAGACGCTCGAGCACGAGCTGGCGCGGGGACTGGAGGTCGTCGCCGTGGCGGCCTACAACACGTCGAAGCGCGATGGCGACGGCAACGTCTTTCATCCGCGCGAGGCCGGCTGGGTGGGCTACGACGTGAACATCAGGGGAGAGCGGCTCTACCACTCGGGGGACACGGACGTGATCCCCGAGATGGACGCCGTGGCCGGCGTGGACGTCGCGCTGCTCGCGGTGAGCGGCGTATACGTGATGACGCCCGGCGAGGCGGCCGAGGCCGCGCGCCGGATACAGCCGCGCGTGGCCGTGCCGATGCACTGGGGCGAGCACCTCGGGACCTATGACGACGCGCGCGCGTTCGCGGAGAAGGCGGGGGTCGAGGTCAGGATCATGGAACGCGTGAGCTGAGCTCGGCGCACCCCGGCCAGCGCGCACGGCGGTCCGCTGGGATCCGCTCTACGATGCGGACGGTGGCATGAGCTCGAACGATTACGACGGCGATCGGATGGCCCCCGGGCAGGGCACAGGGGACGGCGCGAGCGTCGCCGGCGAGCGTGCGATGGACCTCTTCCACGATCGCCGGCGCCTGGTGACGGGGCTTGTCGCGCTGATCCTCCTGGTCGTCGCGATCTACCTCGTCTTCCCGAAGCTCGTAGGGCTCGACGATGCCTTCGTGAGGCTCGGCGACGCGGTCTGGTACTGGCTCATCGTGGCTGCGGCCTTCTCGGCGGCGAGCTTCGCGGCCTACGGCGCGCTCTTTCGCGGCATCCTGCGCGGCGCGCGCGACGAAGGGCTCTGGCGCCGGCTCGACGTCCGTGCCACCTACCGGATCACGATGGCCAGCCTGGCGGCGTCGCGGATCTTCTCGGCGGGGGGCGCGGGCGGGATCGCGCTCACATACTGGGCACTGCGCAAGGCGGGCCTCGAGCGGCGGCGGGCCGCCTGCCGCATGACGGCGTTCCTGGCCGTGATGTACCTCGTCTACCTGCTCGCCCTCGTCATATTCGGCGTGCTCTTGCGGACCGGTGTGCTGCCCGGGGAGAGCCCGGCCGGCGGGACGATCGTGCCGGCCGCGGCCGCGGCCTTGCTGCTCCTCGTGATCGGGCTGATCGCGCTGATCCCGGGAGACGTCGAGCGCCGCCTCGACAGCCTCAGCAGGCGCCACCAGCGCCTCTCGCAGGTCGCCGCTCGCCTCGCCGCCGGCCCGGCGATCATCGCGACCGGCATCCGTACCGCGATCGACTACGTGCGCCGGCCGCGCCGGGGCGCGCTCGCGCTCGCCGGCGCCCTCGGATTCTGGGCCGCGAACGTCGGCATCCTGTGGGCGAGCTTCGAGGCGTTCAGCGGCGACGTTCCCTTCGGCGTGCTGGTGCAG
>Ga0136616_10002248_pt1 | contig 10224 bp, 7 predicted proteins | sample AntDrymUQ2992106_2_FD_106648 | JGI IMG/M metagenome (GOLD analysis project Ga0136616, IMG submission 106648) | Polar desert sand microbial communities from Dry Valleys, Antarctica - metaG UQ299 (21.06) | ecosystem: Environmental > Terrestrial > Soil > Desert | place: Antarctica: Dry Valley... | reverse complement strand
CGTTACGCATCGTGGATACCTCCGGTCATATCGTCGTTCGGGGCCAGCGTATCACCATGCACCATGCGTATGCTGGATAGGATTAAGCTACAACCGGGTCCTGTGCCGCGCCTGAGCCGACCCACGAGGAGCCGCCAGCCGATGAGTGATACGACCGACGAGACGCGAAAGCTGGATCGCCCCGACCGGGTTGATGCCCTGATCGAATTCATGGCGCCGGTGGTGCTCGACATCATCCGCCGGCTCGACGGCGATGAGTTCACCACCACCGAGTTCATCGACGTGCTGCGGAGCGATCCATCCGCACGGGCGGTCTACGACGAGGCGCTGGCGCGTTGGGGCGAAGGCGAGCGCTACGCGAAGATGATCGTCCATGGCCAGGTGATTCCAGCCGTTCTCCGCCGGTCGCCGGATGTTGAGTGGCTTGGCTTTGAGCATGGCGAGGAGGATGTCTACGCGGTTCCCGCACGCTGGCGATTGATCGCCTCAACCCCGGATCGAGGTCTATGATAGGCGGCGCAACGAGGCGTCGGTTGGCGCTAGGCAGACCATCGACATAAACTGTGCGTACACATACCATATACGGAGATGCTGGAGACAGCCCGCCGTGGTGGCTGCCTCAACCCTGCCTGGTTGAGATTCCGGCTCGCATGATGAAATGGACGAATTGCATGCTCACGTCGTTCCAGAAACGCGTCGTCTCGCTCAACCGATTGCCAGATGCCGAGAAAGACGACGGCCGGAAGACGAACAACCCGCCAAGCGGTGGAAATCTACCTCCCAACGCGCCGAATCGACCGCAGAAGCCGGGACAAGGCGCCAACAATCAACCGCGCCGCCCGCGCATCCCTTCGTGGGCGATCGGTGCCCTCTTCCTCGCTCTCGTCGCGTGGCAACTCTATGACCTTTTCGGTCCGAATCAAGAGCAGGGCCGGATCGAGGTTCCCTACTCGGTCGTTCTCGGCCAAGTGAGCGGTGGGAATGTCTCCGAAGCGACCGTCACCGACACCAGAATCGATGTCGAGCTGAAGGAAGCGGTGTCGTGGGATCGTCAGACAGAGGCACTCGTGACACCAGCGGCGGGCGACGCGAGCGGTGAGCGGGTGGTGCGCGAGGATCGTCTTCGGGCCGAGCTGCCGCCAATCGAGAACCCGGGGCTGCTGACACTGCTGGCTGAGAATGAGGTCACGGTCAACGGCGAGACCGGCGGTGGCTCACTGCTGATGAACCTCTTCTTGACCCTGCTCCCCTTTGTTCTGATCGTTGGCCTGATCATCTTCATGGGCCGCCAAATGAGCCGCGGCCAACAGAATGTCTTTGGTTTCGGCCGGAGCCGGGCGCGCCAGCATGACCCAGAGCGGCCACAGGTGACGTTTGCTGACGTCGCCGGCGAGGATGAGGCGAAGAAAGAGCTGACGGAAGTCGTCGACTTCCTTCGCAATCCGGCGAAATATCATTCGCTGGGAGCGCGGTTGCCGCGCGGCGTCCTCCTCGTTGGCCCCCCGGGCACCGGCAAGACCTTGACCGCGCGCGCGGTCGCGGGGGAGGCGGGCGTTCCCTTCTTCAGCGTCTCCGCCTCCGAGTTCGTCGAGATGTTTGTCGGCGTCGGCGCCAGTCGTGTGCGTGACCTGTTCGAGAAAGCGAAGACGAACGCGCCGGCGATCATCTTCGTTGATGAGCTCGACGCCGTCGGCCGTCAGCGGTTCGCCGGACTTGGCGGCTCGAACGACGAGCGTGAGCAAACCTTGAACCAATTGCTGGTCGAGATGGACGGCTTTGAAACCAATCAAGAAGTGATCGTGATGGCCGCGACCAACCGGCCCGACGTGCTCGACCCGGCACTGCTGCGACCGGGCCGTTTCGATCGCCAAGTCGTCGTTGGGCTCCCAGATCGTGTCGGACGCGAGGCGATCTTGAATATCCACACGCGTGGCCTGCCATTGTCGACAGAGGTTGATAAGGCCCTGATTGCGCGCGGCACCACCGGTTTTTCCGGCGCCGACCTGTCCAATCTCGTCAATGAGGCGGCGCTAACGGCGGCCCGGCGCAATCGCAAAGAGATTACGAACTCCGACTTCGACGAGGCGCTCGACAAGATTCTGCTCGGCACGACGCGGTCTGGCTTGATGAATCCGAAAGAGCGCGAGGTCGTTGCCTACCACGAGGCGGGGCATGCGCTGGTAGCCCACTTTACGCCTGGCGCCGATCCGCTGCGAAAAGTCAGTATCGTGCCGCGCGGTCGTGCCCTTGGCGTGACGGTGCAGATGCCGGAAGAAGACCGCCACAACTACAGTCGAACCTACCTGACGGGCCGTTTGGCGATGCTGCTCGGCGGTCGAGCGGCAGAGATCGTCGTCTACGACGAGATCACCACGGGTGCGGAGAATGACCTCAAGGAGGCAACGAACCTGTCGCGCCGGATGGTCGGTCTCTGGGGCATGAGCGACGATGTGGGGCCAGTCTATCTTGGCACCGGGGAGGAGCATGTCTTTCTTGGCCGAGAGATCACCCAAGACAAGGCCTTCTCCGATGCCACGGCGCAGCGGATCGACACGGCGGTGCGGGAGATGGTCGAGGCCGGTTTGCAGCGCGCGCTCGCCCTGAACCGGCGGTTGCGGGCACAACTCGATGCGTTGGTCGCGGCGTTGCTCGAGCAAGAGACGTTGGACGCGAAGCAGGTGACGGCGATCTTTGGTCCGCCCTCACCGGCCGACATTGAGGCGGGCATCGTGCCGCAGCAACCAGCGACGGTGGAAGCCTCTGGCTCGGAGGCAGTGGTTCAGACCAGTTAGCGGTTGCATCCGGCTCCGTCGTGATGATGGTGATGTTGCAGATCAGCGCCTGTCCGATGCTTCATTCATAGGATCAAGTCGACTCTCGCTCCAAACGTGGCAGCCGTCGTCATGCGAGCGCGCTTTGCGCGCTTCGTTCCCGGTTCGCGATTCGCCATGTGATTGCCTGCTGGTGGGACGCTTGGTGCCAATCGTCGCGACTGCCGGGCAACATGCATCGGATGAATCGTCCTCGGTGAGGCGTGAGACGCGAGCCGAGTTCGGACTGCAACAACCATGTATCATGAAATTGCCCCAGCAATCTCGTTAATCGCTGGCAAGGGGACTGATCGACAGGTTGATCGATCGCGAGCAGGGTTGGAGCGCGACGAGCCCGGGACCGATCCACCGCGATCGGTTGGACGCGTGTTGATGGTGGGTTGAGGACGAGATGCCAGGCCGAGATAAATCTGGTCGACGCGGGCGATCACGACACGATCGGAGCGAAGTTGCACCGGGTAAACGACACAAGGCGAACGGGCGCACCGGCGACCGTCGGGAGGTCGATCGCCTGCATCTGTTGGACGACTCCGATGTCGATCTGCCGAGATTGGAGCCGGATCTCTTTATCAACCGCGAACTGAGTTGGCTACAGTTCAACCAGCGCGTGTTGGAGGAGGCGATCGACAGCTCGACGCCGCTGTTGGAGCGACTCAAGTTTGCCGCCATCTTTTCGGCTAACCTCGATGAGTTCTTTATGATCCGGGTGGCCGGGGTCAAGCGCAAACTGGCCGCTGGCATCGGCGACCCTGGGCCCGATGGGCGTACACCGCCGGCGCTACTGACCGCGATCCGCGCGGCGACGCAGGCACAGCTCGACACCCTGGCGACGCTGTTCAACCACGACCTCCTGCCGAACCTGGCAAAGCATGGCATCTCCCTAGTGCCGTACAGCGATCTTGACGACGCGGCTCAGGCGTCACTCGGCCGGTGGTTTGAGGAGGAGATCTTCCCGATTCTGACGCCGCAGGCGATCGATCGGGGACGCCGCTTTCCGCACGTCTCGAACCGGAGTCTGAATCTGATCGTGGCGCTACGTCTCGACTCTGGGGCCCATCTTGCGCGGGTCAAGATTCCCGCGACCTTGCCACGGTTCGTGCCGATCCTGCCAAACCCCGAAGCGCCACCGAGAGCGGAGGAGAATGGCGCGGTGCCGCTCCAATTCACCTGGCTGGAGCAAGTTGTCGCTGCCCACCTGCCGCGCCTCTTTCCTGGCGCGACGGTCACCGCTCGCTATCCGTTTCACGTGACCCGTGATTCCGATATTGACCTTGGCGAGGAAGACGATCGGGATGATGACACCGATTTGATGATATCGATGCGAGAGTCGATCTCGCAGCGGGCGTTCGGGCCGGTGGTTCGCCTGATGGTCGATACGACGATGCCTGAGGATGTCCGAGATTGGCTGGTTGAGCACCTCCACGCTACGGAACGCGACCTCTACGTGGTGGAAGGTCCGCTGGCTGGCGATGATCTGATGGAACTGCTGGCGATCGATCGGCCAGATTTGAAGGATCCTCCCTTCACGCCGGCACCAGTCACCGACTTCGTCGAGACGACACCCGATCTCGATACGCCCGATATCTTTGCCGTGCTCAGAGATCATGATGTGCTGGTGCATCATCCGTATCAAACATTTGGCACCGTCGTCGATTTCGTGCAAGCCGCCTCAACCGACCCCAACGTGGTTGCGATCAAACAGACGCTCTACCGGCTCGGGAGAGACTCGCCGCTGATCCCAGCCTTGATCGAGGCCCGCGACGATGACACCCAGGTCGCGGTGCTGGTCGAGCTAAAGGCGCGCTTTGACGAAGAGAACAATATCACCTGGGCCGAAGAGCTCGAGCGGCATGGTGTCCATGTCGCGTATGGTCTGACCGGTCTCAAGACCCACTGTAAGGCGACGCTGGTGGTTCGCCGCGAGCCGACCGGATTGCGTCGCTATGTCCATCTGGCGACAGGCAACTACAACGCGGGGACGGCGCGCCTCTACGAGGACTTGGGTCTGCTGTCGTCCCGAGAAGATCTCGGCAGCGATGTGTCCGAGTTGTTCAACCGGCTAACTGGCTTCTCTCAAGTGGAATCGTACCGGCGCATCTGGGCCGCACCGACTCATTTGCGTGAGCGCTTTTTGGAGGCGATCGCGCGCGAGATCGCGCTGCATGAGAAGCATGGTCACGGCCACCTTATTTTCAAAGTGAACGCTCTGGTCGATCGCACCTTGATTCGTGCCTTGTACGCGGCGTCGCGGGTCGGGGTGAAGATCGACTTGATCGTGCGGGGCGCCTGCTGCTTGCGGCCTGGTGTGCCGGGGTGGAGCGAAACGATTCGCGTTGTCAGCGTGGTTGGGCGGTTCTTGGAGCACAGCCGGATCTTCTATTTCCGCAACAATGGCGATCAGCAGGTCTATTTGGGGAGCGCTGACCTGATGGAACGGAATCTCGATCGCCGGGTGGAAGTGATCTTTCCGGTTGAGGATGAGAAGCTCGCCCGCCGCATACGGAATGACGTCCTTGCGCCCTACTTGCGGGATACCGTCAATGCCCGCGAGCTTCAGACGGACGGCTCGTATATGCCCGTGAAACCAGCGCCAGGCTCACCATCGTTTGACGTGCAAGCGGAATTTCTCAGTCGCTACGCCGCTGCGAATCCGCGGCGGATGCTGGGTCTGGTTGGATCGACGCCGGCGGTCTCGGCGAGCGATTGAGCCGAGGAGTACAGAGCGAGCGGTCGGGCACATGGCCCGACCGCTCGCTTGCCCACGGCGACACGAGTTAGTCTCGCCGTGGGTTTCAGGGCTTGGCACCGCGATTGACGATAGGTGATGTGCGGTGCCCAAGCATCCTCGTTGCGGAATTAGCGGCGCAGTCGCATCGAAACCGCGGCAGAAGCGGTCGCGAAGAGAGCGAAGATCGCGGCCAAGAAGCCGGTCCCCGCGCCACCGACAGCACCAATGCCGGTTTTCGGCAGGTTGGTCGGCGGGGCCGTCGTGCCACCGTCATCGCCGTCGTCGCCGTTATCGTCGCCGTCATCGGCATCATCGGTGTCAACCGCAACGACATCATCCGCGACCGCAACCTCGCCCTCGGCGGTGTCAGCGGCGGCGGCATCGCCGGCAACAGCCGACTCTTCTTCGCCCTCGTTCGTGGCAACGGGCTCATCAGAATCCTGCGCCGAGACGGCTGTTGCCAGACCGAAAGTCAGCATCAAAGCCGCGAGCAGACTAAAGAGTGTTCGCATGGATTTCGCTCCTATCCTATCCCCTTTACCGAGGTGTCACGTTGCTGGCGCCTTCGCAGACGCAAACTCGGTGCGGCAGTGGCGTTCCCCCTTGCCTCCCGGCACCGACCGCCGGCTTTCGTCGCGGGACCCGATCCGGATCCTCGGTCGCTATGCCGCCGTCGTAACCATTGGCGAACGGACGGTGCATGTAGCCTAGCCTAGCATAGCTTATGGCACAAGGGGTGTTGCGATATCAGTACCATCCCCATCGTTGTGCAGCCGAACTCCTGTCTTGATCTGCCGATTGCGAACCTCGATCACACGAGTTGCCAACCGCTCGATCGCATACCGGTCGTGCAGAACGACGACCGTCGTCCCCGTGAACTGCGTCAGCGCCTCCTCGAACGCTTCACGTGACCGGAGATCGAGGTGGTTCAACGGCTCATCGAGCAAGAGAAAGTTCGCGCCGTGAAGCACCAGGAGGGCGAGCCCAAGGCGGGCGCGTTCGCCGTATGACAACGCGGCTCCAGGCTGAAAGACGGTATCTCCGCCAAACAGATACCGATGCAGAAACGAGCGAATCTCGGTTTCTGATTGGGCAGCGACGGCGCGAGCCTGATCGAGCACCGTTCGTTCGAGATCGATCGTCTCCTGTTCTTGCGCGAACTGACCGACCACGACGTTCGGCCCGAGCCGGACCGTGCCCGCCGCCGGTTCGATTTCGCCACTGAGTAGCCGCAAGAGGGTCGATTTCCCACTACCATTGGGACCAACCACGGCGATGCGTTCACCAAACCGGATCTGCAGATCAATCGCTTCAAGAATTCGATTCTGACCGAAATCGACACTGGCCCGCTCGATTACCGCCACATCACGGCTCGATTCGCCGCGATCGCCAAAATCGAGCGCAAGTCCCCACTGACGCTCCGGTTTCTCGATTCGCTCCTCGGATGCAAGCAAGCGCTCCAGTTTGCGTTCGCGCACCTTCGCCGTGCGGGCCACTTTCTTCGCTCGTGCCCGGAGGAAGTCGTGCTGCGTCGTCCGCTCGGTTGCCCGCGCGTGCGTGGCGATCGCTCGCACATCCCGTTCGATCCGGGCAACCCCTCGTTGCTGACGCTCATACGAGGCGGCATGTGTTGCGGTGGCGGCTTGTCGCTGGTGCAGATAGTCGGTGTAGTTGCCAGCGAAACTCGTCAGCTGATGCGTCGTCGCGTCGAGCTCGACGATCTGATTGACTGTCCGATCGAGAAAGGCGCGATCGTGCGATACGATCAGCATGCCACCGCGGTAGGCCGCGAGAAACGCTTCGAGCCAGACCAGCGCGTCGAGATCGAGGTGATTCGACGGCTCATCCAACAACAGGAGATCCGGTTGGTCGGCAAGAATCGCGGCAAGACCGGCGCGTGTTTTCTGACCACCGGAGAGTTGCGAGAGGGGCGTGTCAACGGGAACGCCAGCCACCCCGAGACGTGCCAGCAGCGCCTCAAGGGCGTCAATTGCGCCGAAACCTCCGATATCTTCCAAGCTGGCCAGCGCGGCGTCGTAGGCAGTCAGCGTCTCGTCGTGATCGCTGGCGCAATCGGCCAAGGCGGCCATCGCCTGGTCGAGGTGCGCCCGAGCATCGAGCAGCACGCGCATCTTCTGGCTGACGTACCCGAGGAGGTCGTCAAGCGTGAGACCCGCCCGGTCAGCGAACCCCTGACGGAGATAGCCGATTCGGGCGCCGGGAGCCACGCCGATACTGCCGGAGTCCGGCGGCATCTCACCGCTGAGCACGCCAAGCAGGGTCGACTTCCCGGCGCCGTTGGCGCCAACGAGTCCGAGATGATCGCCATGATTGATCGTGAAGGTGATGTTTTCGAGAATCAGCCGGTCGCCCAGGCGTTTCGACAGATTGCTGACGGTCAGCATACGCTCCTCCCGTGGGCAGACAATGCGGTCGCCCAGATGGGGGCGACACGGCACCAATGTCAGTCCATGGTGCATGCGGCGGTTGGAGGGTTCCCCACCCGTCGCCTTCGGAAGCGACTAGCTGTTCATCGTCCAGTGGTCTCCTGTATTGAACTGATGGCTCGCGACCGTGAATGCGTTTTAGGGAGCGTCGACTTCGAGTGATTCCGCCGAGAGACTCTGCGACTCCAACGAGGTCAACGCGAAGTTGTCGATCTCCTGTTGCAGGGCATCTCGCAGGTTGATCAGATCGACCAAATCGAGGCCAGCGAGGACGGCGTTATTCTCTGGATCGCCATCGTCGCTGCTGTTGGGAACGACGCGAAACTCGACTTCGTAGCCCTCTTCGCCGTTCTGCTCACCGGCTGCCGGGGCTTCGTCCATATAGATGTTGTACGTTTCCACGGCCACCCCTCCTCCACCCCTAGATCAGGAAAATCTCGAACGTGCAGAGTAGCGCCCCAAGCGTGATCCGGCAAGCGTTCGACGGTGACTTCTTCGCCAGCTGGGCGGAAACACCCGATGCTTGGTCGCGATATCGCCGGTAGGTTGAGTTGGCCAAACGTCAATTGACGAGCGGTCATCGGCGAGCGGCACTAGCATTGCCGCGAAAACCGGCTGACAATAGTCCCAGAAGCGACGTGGTTGCCTGCCTTGCGGCACCGTGGCGATGGTTGTCCACCCTGTCGTATCTCCGGCCAGCGTCAAAGGACCATAGCGTGTCACCGCGTGAGAGTCGGACCCCGCAGCGGGGCCAGCGATCGAAACGACACAGTGAGAGAGACCGCCCACCGTGGGAGATCAGTCGTCGCCGTCTCCTGTCGACGATGACCGGCGGTCTCGCGCTCGCCGCCGTTGGCTGCGGCGGGCAGCAAGAGGCGACCTCGCTGGCGACGCCAGCGGGGGGAACGCCGGTCGGGCCGGTTCCGGGCTTCGATGATCCCGAACGCTGGCAGGGTCGCACGCTGCGGATCGGTGCCTGGGGAGCCGAGGTACAAACCGCCTTGCGGAATGCAACCTGGACCCCGTTCGCTGCCGCAACCGGGTGTCGCGTCAGTGAGCTGACGACCGACTACGGTCAACTCGACGACGCGATCCGCGGCGGCCAAACCTATGCCGATGTGCTCTTGGTGGATGCGATCTGGGCCCAGACGGCGTTCGACCAGGGATACGCCCAGTCGCTCGGGCTGTCGGCGATCAACCCCGATGCATCAGTTACGTTCGGGGGAAGCGACTGGGCCATCCCAGCCTATGCCTATGCGCTGATTGGCGCCTACCGACGTGATGCGATGACCACCGTGATGCCACCGATGGGGTGGGAAGAGTGGTGGAACACATCCCGCTATCCCGGCCCTCGCGCGCTAGCCCGCGATCCGTTCGGCTCATTTGAGTTCGCGTTGTTGGCCGAGGGTGTCGAACCGGCCGACCTCTATCCGCTTGACGCGGCACGGGCGATCGACGGCCTGAAGGCGATCAGTGGCCGCATCGTTGACCGATGGTGGGATAGCGGAGCCGAACCGATTCATTGGTTGGGAACTCAGCGAGTCGACCTGGCTTCGGCCTGGCACTATCGGGTCTTTGCGGGACAACATGATGGCTTGGCGGTCGATCTCGTCTGGGACGAGGGCGTAGTTATTGCCGATCAATGGATCGTTCCCGTCGGGGCGCGAGAGCCGGAGATCGCCGTCGACTACATTCGCTATGCCCTCTCGGCCCAGGCCCAGGCTGAACTCGCGCGGCAGGTGCCGCTCGGTCCCGTCAATACCGAGGCCTTCGCGTTGCTCGATCCGGTGATCACGACGAAGCTGCCAACGGCGCCAGCCAATCTGTCGCGGCTGATCCCGGTCGATGCTGGTTGGTGGGCAGGCAACCGGGGTGAAGCGGTCCAAATGTTCAATTCCTGGTTGCTTGCGCGACCGGGAAGCTAGGCAATGACGATGACCCAGTTCGAGCGCTCGCGCGGAATCAGGTCAACGATTGCACGGCGGCCATTGCTGCTGTTGGCTCTGGGCGGGGTGACGCTCACCATCACCGGCTGTGGTGGAAGTGACGATCCGGCCCCGACCCCGTTGCCGACCATTCCGGCGCCAACGATCGCCCCGTTGCCACCACCGATCGCCTCACCAGTCCCTGGATACCTCGATCCCGAGCGCTGGGCGGGGAGGACGGTGATCGTCGCCTCGCAAGGTGGGAGCTATCAAGATGCCCAGAACGAGGCGTT
>Ga0136616_10002247_pt1 | contig 10225 bp, 10 predicted proteins | sample AntDrymUQ2992106_2_FD_106648 | JGI IMG/M metagenome (GOLD analysis project Ga0136616, IMG submission 106648) | Polar desert sand microbial communities from Dry Valleys, Antarctica - metaG UQ299 (21.06) | ecosystem: Environmental > Terrestrial > Soil > Desert | place: Antarctica: Dry Valley... | reverse complement strand
GGCGCCGGTGAAGGGCGGTTCGGTGCCCTTCTGGCGTAGCACTTTGTAGCGTTCGGGCTCGAGCTCTGAGCGCCACTGGTCTTCGGTCTTGTTCACCTTGGCTTCCATGCTCTTGATGGTAGGCGGTGACTCTTACCGACCGGAGAACGATGACCTCGGCGAGACCTCACCGTGAGCGGCGTGCACGAGGTAGGTTCCGGCCAGCGCGGCGAAGGGTGCGTAGGCCGCGAAGAACTCGCGCACCTCGTCCTCGGTGGCCCGCCGGCCCAGGCCGGCGAGGCGGCCCACCAGCTTGATATAGGAGAGATCGCCTGCCGGGATCTGGTCGTCGCGGCCCTGGCCGTGGTAGGCCAGGCACTCGATCGTCCACGGCCCGATTCCGGAGATGGTGCGCAGACGCCGCCAGGCCGGCTCGTGGCGCGACAGATCGGCTCGGCCCGACGCCACCTCCCGGGCGGCGCGAACAAGCGTGAGCGCCCGCTTGGGAGACATCCCACAGCGCTCGACCTCGGCAGGTGAGAGCCGCGACACGGCGTCGGCGCAGGGCACGTCGCGCAGGGTGCCGCACGCGCTGCGGCGTCCGTGGCGGGCCACGAGCCCTCTCTGGATGTCCACTGCCCTGGCTCCGTCGATCAGCTGCTCGCACACCGCCCAGGCGAGAGCCTCGAAGGGCTCCGGACGCCGGAAGGGACGCAGCCACGGCTTGCGGCGCATGATCGGCCCGAGCAGGCGGTCGCGGCGGAAGGCCCGGTGGAAGGGGCGGAGATCGTGGTCTGTGCCCAGCGCGAAGCGCATCCGCTCCACCGCCGTGGCGGCTGTCTGGTGTGAGGGGGCCTCCGCACGGATCCGCACGCTCCCCGACCGGGGCCAGGCCCGCACGATCACCGCCTCCGCGTCTACGTGCATGAGACGGGAGAGCACACCGTCGGGGGAGCGGTGCATGACCCCGTCGCGACCCCCGCGCGGCATCCGGTAGGGACCGACGGGCACCACGTCGCACTCCACGACGGCGTTCCGAGGGGGGGCTGCGGTGGGGATCAGCGCTTCAGCAGGTGGACATCTATGAGAAACGAGCGTGTGCTCTCGACATCGACCCCGCGGCGGCGGGCAGCGAGGCGGCCGCGACGCCGCGCCAGGCGCACCGAGGACGGTCTGCGCAACACGCGCACGAGCACGAACGTGGCAACGCCGAGGAGAAATCCACCGGTCGCGGCAGCCGCTGTGGCCGGCAGCGACACCGGGCGCGGAGCGTCGAGCTGACCCCCGTCCGCCTCGGCCAGCACCGGCAGCCGGCGCACCTCCGCCACCTGCTCCCCCGCGGCCGGCATCAGCTCGCCGTCGACCGGCTCGGGGACGGACCCGGGCTCCGGAGCGCTGTCCGCGAAATCGGCCACGTAGGGCGAGTGTACCCCCGCACCGGTCGTACCGTAGAGCGCCGCGGCCGGTGCCCCTCCTTGTCCTCACGACAGCTCGCGCTCATAGACCCGGTAGCGCTTGACCACCCGGCCGCCCATCCCTTCCATACCACGGTTCATCGCGTCGTTGGTCTCCAGGATCCAGCCCATCTCGCCCCACTTCTGGGGTGTCGTGATCGCCATGTCGAAGTGCTCGATGTAGAGCCCGGCCGCGACGCCGGTGTGCTGGTACTCAGGCTTCACCCCGAGGAAGCCCACCCGCACGCGGTCCATGATCCTGCGCCGGCGCAGGAAGTGCCACCAGCCGAAGGGCAGCAGCCGCCCGCCCATCTTCTTGAGCACCTGATTGATGTCCGGCACCGTGATGGCCACCCCCACGCTCTCGCCGGTGTCGGTCCTCTCCGCGACCATGAACCAGTTGGGGTCATAGACCAGCTGCAGCTCCTGGCCGTAGTGCTTGAGGTCCTCCTCGGAGTAGGGCACGAAGCCCCAGTTGTCCTTCCAGGCCTCGTTGTAGGTCTCCCCGAACAGCTCCACCTCACGCCCCAGGCGCCGCCGCGACATCTTGCGGATCCGGATGCCGTGGTCGGGCTCGAGCCTCTCGGCCATCTCTACCAGGGCGGGCACGATCTTGGAGCGGTCGGTGATGTGCAGCTCCCACATCCACAGGTCGACCGCCTTGGTCAGCCCCGCCCCCTCACACATGCGCTGGTAGTAGGGCGGGTGCCAGGGCTGCTTGATGAAGGGCTCGCGCTCGAAGCCCTCGATCAGCACGCCGCTCTCCTCGTTCATGGAGAAGTCCATCGGGCCGACCATCCGGTCGCGCCGCCGCTCGCGCAGCCACGCCGATGCCGCTTCGAGAAGCGCTTCGAACACCTCCTGGTCCTCCTCGGCCTCGAGGAAGCCGAACTGGCCCCAGTCGTTGCCCTGGTACCGGTTGAACGCGTGGTCGATCTGGGCGCTGACGCGTCCGACCACCCGGCCCTCGCGGCGGGCGAGAAACAGCTGGGCGTCGCCGTGCTTGAAGTAAGCGTTGAAGCGCTTGTTGAGGAACAGGCGGCGCTCGACCTTCAGCGGAGGCACCCACTGCGCCGAGCCGGCGTGCAGGCCGAACGGGAGGTCGATGAAGGCGCGCAGATCGCCGCGCGACTCGACCGGGCGGACTCCCACGGAAGGCACGGCGTGGCACCCTACATCCCAATGGTGCGTCCCGATCTCTTCGAGAAGGCTCGCAACCACGACCGCCTCGAGCAACTGGCCGCCGCCCGTGAGCAGGACCTGTTGCCCTACTTCCGCCAGGTGGACGGCGAGCCGGGTCCCGTGGTGCAGATGGAGGGCCGCGAGCGGCTCACGCTCGGATCCAACAACTACCTCGGCCTGACCGGCCACCCGCTGGTCAAGCAGGCGGCGCGTGACGCCCTCGAGGCCTACGGGACGGGTCTGACCGGCTCGCGCTTCATGAACGGCACCACGCCGCTGCACATAGAGCTCGAGCGCGAGCTGGCCGACTGGATGGGCACCGAGGAGGCGATCGTCTACACCACCGGCTACCAGGCCAACGTGGGCTGCATCTCCGCCCTGCTGGCCCCTGGTGACACGGTGATCTGCGACTCGGGCGACCACGCGTCGATCCTCGACGCGGTGTACATGGCCCGGGCCCGCATCCGCCCCTTTCGCCACAACCGCCTCGACAGGCTGGAGAAGATGCTCACACGCTCCGAGCGCGACGGCGGCGGCGCGCTCGTGGTGGTCGACGGCGTGTTCTCCATGGAGGGCGACCTGGCCCCGCTGCCCGACATCGTGCGCCTTTGCCGCGAGCACGGCGCCCGGCTGATGGTCGACGAGGCGCACGGCGTGGGCGTGCTGGGAGCCGCCGGCACGGGAGCGTGTGAGGCCTACGGCGTGGCGGACGAGGTCGACCTGCGGATGGGCACATTCTCCAAGTCCCTGGCCTCCTGCGGCGGCTTCATCGCCGGCCCCGCCGAGGTGATCGACTTCCTGCGCGTGCAGTCGCGGGCCTTCATGTTCACCGCCTCGGGCGTCCCCGCTGCGGTGGGCGCCACGCTGGGCGCGCTGCGGGTGGTCCGCTCCGCGGAGGGAAGCGAGCTGCTGGCCGGTGTACTCGAGAACGCGCGCTACCTGCAGAAGGGGCTCGACGAGCTGGGCTTCGACGTGGTCGCGCCGACCGCGATGCCCGATGGCTCGGACATCCTCACCCCCATCGTGCCCGTCACGATCGGCGACGACTGGCGCGCGGTGCTGTTCTGGAAGGCGCTTTACGACGAGGGCGTGTACACCAACGTGGCGCTCTATCCCGCGGTACCGCGTGGCGGAGCGCTCCTGCGCACCAGCGTGATGGCCACCCACGAGCACGAGCATCTGGACCGCGCGCTGGCCGCCTTCGAGCGAGTGCGCGAGCAGATCCCCAACGATCTGACGACGCCGGAGGCGGTGCCGGCGGTAGGCGGTGGCACCTAGGGGTTCCTCCAGGCGCCGCCACGGGGCAGGACTGACAAGAGGAACCATAAGCGGACGGGGCCGTCCGTGAGCGGCCTCGGTGGCCCGGGCAGAAAAGCCCGCTGTTAGCGGGCGGCCCGGATGGTTGCCCGTTGACGCCTCCGAGCGCCTCGGCTTTATTGGGGCAGGGCTGCTCACGGTCGAAGGATTGGAGCGTCGGCGAGGGGAGAACCAAGGCTCCCCCTCGCCGGTGATCCAGCCGGGCCGGGAATGCGCCGGGGGGAACTGATACGCCACGAACACGCACGCCGTGCGGGGAGGACTTCTTTTCTATGGGCGACATCGCCACGCTGGACGCTGGGGGCACTGCCCCGACATCGCAGGGGGGCGCCCCCCGTTGCAACCCGATGACGTCAAAGGCGGGCCCCGCCCCCCTTTGCAAGCCCCAGCAGCACCTTCGTGCTCTCGAACACGCTAACCGGGTGCGCCTGGCGCGCGCCCGGCTCAAGCGCAAGATCGGGGCCGGTGAGCTGGCGGCCGCCGAGGTGATTCTGAGTTGCCCGTGGGAAGCCCACAGCATGTCCGTCAGCGACGTCCTGATGAGCCAGAAACGCTGGGGCCGCGCGCGTTGCCGGCGCCTGCTGCTCTCCATCGGCGTACCGGAGAACAAGCAGGTGGGCACGCTGACCGACCGCCAGCGCCTCGCGCTCGCCGGGATGCTGCGAAAGATGGCGCCGCCCACCGTGCACAGGATGGAGACCGCCGGGGCGCTGTCGCTGGCCTGAGGAGGAGTTAGGTCCGGTGCTCGCCGGAGAGCCTTGGGCCCGGGAGGCCTACTCGTCGGGGGTAATGCCCGGCAAGACGGTGGCCAGCTCGACGATATGGCCGTCGGGGTCGCGCAGGTAGACCGACTTGAAGAACGTGCGGTCCATTACCTCGGTGCACGGCACGCCCTGACCGGTGAGATAGCCGCGCCAGCCCTCCAGCTCGTCCTCGCTCTCCACCGAGAGGGCGAAGTGATGGGTCGAGCCGGTGCCCACGGACCCCGGCTCCAGCTGCGGGTACTCGAGGCAGGTGATCAGGGTGCCCGGCCGGCCCTCCTCGTCACCGAAGAAGAGGTGGCGGGCGCCCTGGTCGTCCTCGCTCACCGTCTGCTTGACCATCCGCATCCCAAGCAGGTTGCGGTAGAACGCCGTGGACCGTTCGAGGCTCTCGCAGATCAGTGTGATGTGGTGGATCCCGGTTATTCCCAACCGGCGAGGCTCGTCCATACGGGCAGACTAATCAGGACGAGGATGGCTCCGCTGGCTCCTGTCAGGGCGAAGGATCCGGCACGGACGCCGAGCCCTTCGGAATGCCTCGGCTGCGCGCCTTCACCGGAAGGTCAGCCCTCCGGACTTACGCTTGAACAGCTCCCGCAGTCCAAAGAGGGCACCCCCGAAGACGAGCAGCCCCGCGATCAGCAGGATCCCCAGGGTCTGCACGCCGATCACGAAGCCCATCACCACGATGGCGGCGATCGCGGCCGCGGCGGCCAGGAGGGTGGTGTGAGAACGGAAGCCGGTCACGTGCTCGCGCACCGACAGCTCCAGGCCGGCGATCGAGACGACCGCCAGGCCCGCAGCGATCTTGACGTTGCCCTCCTCCCCCACGCCCTGCAGAAATCCCCAGCCCATCAACACGATCCCGGCCAGGATGATCAGCTCGGTGAGGGGCAAGGGCGCCCACAGCGGCGGAGGACGCTCATCCAGGGACGGACGGCCCGGGCGCGGCCGGGGCGCAGCGGCTCGCGCAGGACCCGCTTTCGCCTGGCGGGCGCGGGCCTGCCGGGCGGCGTCGCGCTCGGCGCGCGTTGTTCCCGTACCCGACTCGCTCGCGCCATCCAAGAGCCGCTTACGGCTGCGCTTGCCCATCAGTTCACGGCTTCAGTGGGGGTCGGCCCCCCTGGCTAAGGGGCAACCGGATGAGATCCGGACGCGCCACCAGTTCATGAGGAATCCGAGGATTCCCCAGCGCGGGCGCACGTGCCAGTGCTTGCAGCCCGGCTCGCCGATGTCCTCGTTGGTGATCCGCACCCACTTGTGCTTGGAGGGATCGAGCAGCATCTCCTCGATCCGGGCGCGGTGGCGCTCCTCCACATACGTCCGATCGGAGAGGCTGCGGCGGGCGTGGTCGACGCGCTCGGCGAGGTCGTCGCGCAGGATCTCCAACTCTGACAGCAGCAGCATCCTCGGGCCGCCCTGCGAGGGCACCGAGAACTCGAAGCCCTTCCGCGGCCACGTCGACACGAACAGCGATGACAGCTCGCCCTCCAGCCGCTCGATCTGGTCCAGCAGCGTGCGGCGCGCCGGCCGCTCCTCCGGACGCGTGTGCGGCGGAAATGCGTCAAAGGGGGGCACCGCCCCCCTTCGCAACCCCCCAGGCGCGTCAAAGGGGGGCACCGCCCCCCTTCGCAACCCCCCCGAGACCGCCACATCGTGCTCGGCGAGAACAGCACCCTCTCCAACGTCAGGCACCTCTGCCCCTCCCTGATCGACGGAGGTCAACTGTACCAGCGGTAGACGTTCTCACTCTCCGTCCGCAAGGGTGTCCGACACCGTCCACAGCGCCTCCTCGATGCTGATCTCGGGCACTCCCTTCACCGACAGAGCGCACAGCACCATGTTGCGCGCGGAGTCCCTCACCCCGTGGTCCTGCGATACCTCGCCGGACAGCACCGCAAGGCAGCGGTCCTCGTCGGCCACCACGATCTGGCGGCTCGAGAGGATGCGCCCGGCCTCGCCCAGCCGCTCGTCGTCGCCGGTGAGCCGTAGGCCGATCGCCTTCCCGACCTTGTCGGCGTCCAGGGCGATCACCGGCACGCCGGTCTCGAAGGTGGCGATCACCAGCGCGTCGTCGAGCAGGTTGCGGCTGCGCAGGCCGCCCCACTCGAGCCGGTCGAGGGCGATCTGCTCGACCGGGGTCCGGTCGGTGTCGGGGTCGATGCCGATCTGACGCCAGAACACACGGTAGGCCCAGGGCACTGGGTCCTGGCGCATGTGGATCACGTGGCCGCCCGTGATGCGGTCCGAGAGCTGGCGCAGGCGGCGGCGCACCGCCTCGGGGCTGTGCCCCGAGCGCGCCTGGACGCGCATCAGCCACAGGGCGAGCGCCGGGAACTCCTCCGCCAGCTCGCGGTCGACCCAGCCCCGCTCCAGCTCGGGCGCGGCCACGGTCACCCCGGGCGGACGATCTGGCGGACCTGGGCGCGCAACTGGTCCTCGGTGAGGTTGCCGAGCTCGGTGGTGCGCACCTTGCCGCCCTCATAGGCGAACACGGTGGAGGGACAGACCCCCATGCTGTAGAGGTTCTGCAGCGCACCGTCGCGGTCGACCGCCACCGGCAGGCCCCACCCGCGGCGGCTCGCGATGCGCGCCACCTCGTCTCGTCCCTCGCCACTCATCACCGCTGCGAACGACACGCCGGGGAACTCCCGGCGCATCCGCTCCACGCGATCGACCTGGGGCTCGCAGTCGGCCCCCGCGGTCACGAGGAAGGTGAGCACCATCGGCCGCTCTCGCGCCTCGCAGACGTTGAAGATGCTCTCGCTGCGCAGCTCACACGCCGGCACCCTGCCCGACGGCTCGCTGCACTCGTCGGCCCGCTGGCAGACGTTGGCGGCGCAGTCGTTGTCGTCGTCGTCGCAGGACACGTCCCCGGTGGCGAGCGGCGCCGCGAAGTCCGGCACGACCTGACCCTTCGGCGGGCCAAGCAGACCGGCTCCTGTGTTCGGCAGGGCGGTGGTGAACAGCAGCACCGCGACGCCCATCAGCATCACGATGCCGACGGCCCAGGCGTACTTGCTCTGTGAGCGGGGCATCTCCGGGCGCGTGGGCGGCATGTCGGGCTCCGGGCGGAGGCGGTCCTCCTCCTCCAAGCGCTCGGCCGCACTACGGCGTTCGCCTGCGCCCAGGTCGCCGAAGCGGTCCTCAGGCATCGCGTCGACGCGACGGCCACGGCAGGGACATGCGCCCGCCGCGCGCGGCGCGCAAGCGGGCCGCGCGCGGCCGGGTGGGCGATCGACCCTCGCGCAGCCCTCTGAGCGCGGCCCGGGGGTCCAGATCGGCGAGGCGGAACGGACCGTGCTGCTCGGCCCACACCAGGGCGGCGGGCAGGACGAGCATCACTCCCACCAGCGAGACGCTCAGATCCACGACGGTGAGGATGCCGAAGTCGCGCAGCATCCGTATGTCGGAGGCGATCAGGGCCGCGAAGCCCGCGATGGCGGTGACTCCGGAGGCGAGCACGGCGGCGCCAGTCGACGCGTAGGTGAGCTCCATCGCGCGCGCGGGAGTGGCCCCGTCCTCGCGCTCGGAGCGGTAGCGCGCGGACAGCAGCACGCTGAACTCGGTGGAGATCGCTATCACCAGCGCGCCGAGGGTGACCGACATCGGGTTGAGGTTGACCTCCAGCGGGCCGGGCAGGAGGCCCAGGCCGAACAGCAGGCCGGCCGACCAGCCCGTGGCGAGTGCGATCGGGATGAGCGGCACAGCGGCCCGGCGGACGGCGCCGTCGGCGCCCCCTCGCCGGGCGAACGCGAAGAGCACGCTGAACACCGCGAGCAGCGCGATCACCAGGGCCAGCGCCCGGCGCCCAGGGGAGGACAGCGCACCGTTGGCCTCGGCGGCCAGGACCGGCAGGCCGACCACCGAGGCCTCGACTCCCTCGGGAGGATCCAGGCTCTCCTTGATCTGATCGACTACCCGTTTCTGGTCCTCGAGCGACTGCAGCCTGATGCCGAACGCCAGGTTGGCGGTGGTCCGGTCCTCGGTCACGACCCCCCTGGAGAAGTAGGCCGGGATGGCGTCCAGAAGCCCGCGCACCTTCGTCTGGTCCTGCATGTCGACTCTGGAGAGGATGGTCGGCAGGGACAGCGCCGGGCACAGCTCCGGCGGGTCATCGTCCTGGGCGCAGCTGTCGCCCTCCTCGTAGCCCGCCGCTTTCAGCGTCGAGGTCTGGAAGTCGCTCATCCAGGAGATGACCTCTGGCCGCGTGATGTCGTCGGCGTTGACGGTCACGTCGATCTCCCCGGCCACGCCGGTCTCCTCCTCGAGGATCTCGACGTCTCGCAGCGCCTGCAGGTCGGCGGGCACCAGCTCGCGCACGTCGGACACGACCTCGGTCTGGGTGTCCGCCAGCCAGCCCGCCACGGCCACCACCAGGCCCACGACCAGCACTCGCTGAGGCCGCGCCACCGAGAGCGCCAGGGCGTGCTCGGCACGCTCGATCGCCCCCAGCCGGACCATCCGCCAGCGCCGGGCCACCAAGCGGCCAGGCGCGGAGCCGGCGACGGCCGCGGCGCCGTCGCCCACCTGCCGGCGGGCGCGCGGGAAGATGGGCGGAACGTCCGCGGCGCGGCGGGGCGGGCGGCTGAAGCGCGACAGCGCGGCGACGCCGGCGGTGAAGGCGCAGATGAGGGCGATCACGATCCCGGCCACCAGCAGCAGCCCGAACTCCCTGACCATCGGGACCGGCGACAGGAGCAGCGTGAGGAAGCCGACCGCCGTGGCCAGTCCGGCGGTGGCGATCGTCGGCCCGCCGGCCGCGGCGGCGGCGGGCGCGGCCCTCTCGGGCGGCTCGCCATCGCGGGCGCGCACCTCGTCAAAGCGCGCCTGGGACTGGATCGAGTAGTCCACCGCGAGGCCGATCAGCACGGGCAGCACGGCGATCGTGGCCATCGTCAGGCTCCCGCCCAGCAGCGAGAGCACCCCGAAGGTCATCGCCGCCGCCGCCAGCGCCAGGGCCAGGGGCAGCAGCCGGACCCGCAGGCGCGTGCGGAAGACGACCGAGAGGGTGGCCGCCATCAACAGCAGGGCCGCACCCAGCAACCAGAAGATGCCGCTGCGCACCGCCTCGGCCAGGCCGTCCACCACGACGGGCACACCGGTCACCAAGTAGCGAGCCCCATCCTTGGGCGTCATGCTCGGGTCCGACGTAACGGCCTCGACCAGCTCGATCGTCCGCGCGCGCTCGGCGTCAGTCAGCTCCGGACGCAGGCGCATCTGCACCAGGGCCGAGCTCTTGCTGGGGAACAGGTAGGCGAAGCGAGACTTGGGCACGCCGATCTCGCCGTTCTCGGGGCGCGCGAAGACCAGCTTGTCCACGAACTCGGGATCGTCGATCCTCGGCACCTCGGTGATCTGGTAGCGCAGCCCCAGCGTCACCAGGCGCCGCTCGAACTCACCCTCCACCAGCCCGCGCGCACTCTCGCCTAGGCGCCGCTGAGTGGCGGGCGGGTCGCCGCGGCGCTCCGACAGGGCACGCGCGGCGGCCTCCGCCTGGTCGCCGCGCTGCGCGACCGCGTTCCGTTGCTC
>Ga0136616_10002244_pt1 | contig 10235 bp, 10 predicted proteins | sample AntDrymUQ2992106_2_FD_106648 | JGI IMG/M metagenome (GOLD analysis project Ga0136616, IMG submission 106648) | Polar desert sand microbial communities from Dry Valleys, Antarctica - metaG UQ299 (21.06) | ecosystem: Environmental > Terrestrial > Soil > Desert | place: Antarctica: Dry Valley... | reverse complement strand
CCGATCATCGTCCTCGACGAGCTGGGCAAAGTCGCCGGAGCGTGCCACCGGCGCTTTCGTCAGCCCCTCGATCAACAAAGCTCGCTCGTTGTAGCCCGCGACGACGGCGTTCACGGCGGGCTCGAGCGCCAACTCCGCCCGGTTGGCGACCTCTTCCACCACGACGCGCTGAACCACGAATCCCGCTGCGGCCAACGGCAGGATCACGATGAAGATGAAGAACAGCGTCAATCGTCGTTGCAGGGACACGCCGGTCCTTCCTCGTGCTTGTGTGTAATGTCGACAGCCTGCAAGCGTCACTTTACGGCCCCGCGGGCCTCTATCCGAGTTAGTGAGAAGATTCTCAAATGCCGATTTACGAGTATGCCTGCACCGCGTGCGGTGAGCGAACCGAGGCGAGACAGAGTTTTGCCGATCCGCCTCTCGATACCTGTCCCCTGTGCGGGGGAAGCCTTCGCAAGCTGTACTCACCCGTGGGGATCGTGTTCAAAGGCTCCGGGTTCTATTCGACCGACCGCAAGAGCTCGTCGGGCGGAGCGAAAGGCTCCGAGTCGGAATCGAAGAGCTCGGCCGACAAGTCGAAGCCCTCGTCCGATTCCGGCTCCTCGAAGAAGAGCACATCGGATTCCTCCAAGTCGAGCAAGGAGTCACAGTGACGACCGAGCCTGTCGCCGTCGGAGTCTTTGGCGGCTCCGGCTTCTACTCACTCCTGGACGACGTCGAAGAGGTCAACGTCGACACGCCCTATGGCGAGCCCTCGGCGACGTTCGCCGTCGGCCAAGTCGAAGAGACGAGGGTGGCTTTTCTCCCGCGGCACGGGCGCAAGCATCAATTGCCACCGCACAAGATCAACTACCGGGCCAACCTATGGGCCATGAAGGAGTTGGGCGTCACTCGCATCATCGGGCCGTGCGCGGCCGGATCGCTCCAGCGGGACGTCAAACCCGGAGATTTCGTCATCAGCGACCAGCTCGTCGACCGCACCTCCGGTCGTAGGGACACGTTCTATGACGGACCACAAACCACTCACATCGCATTCGCCGACCCCTATTGCCCCGAGCTTCGGTCCCTGGCCATTCAAACCGGAGCAGACGAAGGCATAACCGTTCACGAACGTGGCACCGTGGTGACCATCCAGGGGCCCCGGTTCTCGACGCGCGCCGAATCCAAGTGGTTCCAGGACGCCGGCTGGGAAGTGATCAACATGACTCAGTATCCGGAGGCGTACCTCGCCCGCGAGCTCGAGATCTGCTACGCAAACGTCGCCCTCATCACCGACTACGACGTGGGAGTCGAGGGCGAGAGCGAAGCGGTGACGCACGAGGCCGTCATCGAGGTCTTCAACGCGAACAACGCCCGGTTGCGCGATCTGCTGTTCTCGCTCATTCCGAAGATCCCGACCGAACGCACGTGCCTGTGCGCAAGCGCCCTGCAGGGCGCGCGCTTCGAGCCCTAGGCCGCCGCTTGCTGAACATTCTCCAAGCGGCCGTCCTGGGGGCGGTTCAAGGTCTCACCGAGTTCATTCCGATCTCGTCCTCGGGTCATCTCGTGATCGTCCCCGCGCTCTTCGACTGGCCCCGCCAGCAAGGTGTGGCCTTCGAGGTTCTCTTGCACTCTGCCTCGCTTCTGGCCCTCCTCGTCTACTTCTCAGGCGACCTTCTCGACCTCGTCCGAGGTGCATGGCGGCGCGACCGGGACGCCTTACGGCTGGCGGGGTTGCTCGTCGTAGGCACTATTCCCGCCGGCCTTGCAGGACTGCTCTTGCGGGACTTCTTCGAAGCCCAGTACGACGACGCCGCAGGCGCCGCGCTGCAGTTATTGCTCACGGCTGCAATCCTGGTCGCGGCCGAGCAGATCCTGCGGTGGCATGAACGCCGCCGAGCGAAGACCGGAACCCCGATGCGAACCGTCGACGGCATGACACTTCTCGACGCCTCGGCCGTGGGCCTGGGCCAGGCGATCGCCATCATCCCTGGAATCTCACGATCCGGCTCGACGATCGCCGCCTCGCTTGCGCTCGGCTTCTCGCGCGATGAAGCCGCACGGTTCGCCTTTTTGCTTGCGATCCCCGCTCTGATAGGCGCCACGATCCTCGAGGTCCCGAATCTGGCCGAGTCCGAGATCACCCTGGGGACGGGTCTCGTCGGCTTCCTGCTCTCGCTCGTGACCTCGTACGCGGCGATAGCCGGCCTCATCAAGTACCTGAGGTCGAGGACGCTGTATCCCTTCGCGGCCTACTGCACAGTCGCCGGCGTCGCCTTCTACCTGATCCTGCGCTAGCGCTGGGCTCTCGCACTTGCCCCGGACACAACCGGAGGGAGCCTCGGCCCCACTACAGCGATAGTGCGTTTGTGCATTAGAGCATGGGAGATGTACGCTCATCGGGCGGGGTCGGGCCCATCGCCCTCGCGCCGCAGCATGGCACCGCAGCATGAAATCATGCACAGGAAACCGTAGGAACCCAGAGCTTTTGCAAACAAACGGGTTCGCGACAGACGGGTTCGCGACACAACGAGCGCTACTTAGGAGTAAGTCTGACTACCTCGGGCCGCCGCACCTACACCCAGGAACAGCAAGAGCGTCTTCGCCACATCCAGGCCAGGCTCACCGAGGCCCGCCGCGAGCTCGATGCTCTCATCGGCGATGCTTACCTAAGGCCGCGTGCTTCGATCGTGCCCGTTCACTTTCTCGATCTCGCCTCCGCCACCGAGAAGCTGCGCTGGGCCGAGAAGGAATGGCGTGAGCTCGAGCGAGAAATCGACGAGGGGCGCGAGTCCGACGAGGTCGTCATAGAGGACCGCGATGAACTGGATCCGGAGGCCTTCGTCGAGGTCGGCCACGCTGAGGGTTCCCGCCGCTAGAAACACGGGTGCGACCGCGGACAGATGTGGCCGGCAACGCCGATCCCTGTTAGATCGATTCGCGTGGTTCAGGCCGGGTCAGCCAACCGGATGTGCGCCGTGCTGCGGATGGTCTTCATGAAGTTGTTCGTAGCGGCCGTCGCCCGAGGTCTCCCAGAAGACGATCACGCCGCCGGTGATGGTCTCCTCTTCCATGATGGGGGTGACGATGTACTCGATCTCGACCGGCCTTCCATCGTGCCGCCAGAAGACCTCGCCCCGCACACGAGCGATCGAGCCCGCGCGCACGGCATTGAGGATCCTGCAGTCGTCCAAGGAATAGGACCTGCCGTCGGGGTGCGAGTGATGCAACGTCTGATGATGTGGCCTTCCTACGAGCTCGCTGGGTTCATAGCCGAGAAGAGCAGCCCCTGCAGGGTTGACGAACTGGGTCATGCCGTCCGCGTCGATCCCGTAGATGCCCTCGCCCGCGGCATTGAGGATGAGCTCCTGCCGCCTGCTGACGCGCTTCAACTCCATCTCGGCGGACTTTCGGTCCGAGATGTCACGCAGGATGCCCGTGAAGAACCGCTGGTCGTCGACCGTCCAGGTGGACAGCGAGAGCTCCAGTGGAAAAATCGTCCCGTTCTTACGCAGACCTTCAACTTCGAAGGATCTACCGATCAATTGGCTTTCAAGGGTTGAGAGATAGCGCGCAAGGCCCCGCTCGTGATCGTCACGATAGCGTTCAGGCATGAGCATCTGCACGAGTTGACCGCGCACCTCATCCTCCCAGTAGCCGAAGACATCCTGCGCTCCTCGGTTCCAAAACACGATGCGGCTGTGGGCGTCGATTGAGATAATGCCCTCGTTCGCGCTCTCGGCAAGACTGCGAAAGCGCATCTCGGAGGCGCGCAACGCAGTTTCGGAAGACTTTCGCTTGGTGATGTCCTGAGACGTGCCGATGACGCGAACCGCACGGCCCGCGATGTCGCGCATGACCTTGCCCCGTGCGTGCATGACTCGGGTCTTGCCGTCGGGCCTCTTGATGCGATGGTCGACGGAGAAGCTATCCTCGGTCTCGTACAGTTTGTCGACCATCGCCCGCATCGACTCTCGGTCCTCCGGATGCACGATCTCGAGGAACCCGTCGAAGGTCGCGTCGAAGGTTGAGGGATCGACACCAAAGATCCTGTGCATTTGATCCGACCAGTGGAGCCGGTCCCTCTCGACATCCCAACTCCAGCTCCCCAGTCTGGTGAGCTCCTGAGCCTCAGCGAGCTGCATCTCGCTCTCGATGAGCTCCTCTTCGGCTCGTCTGCGGTCCGCTACCTCCTGCTCTAACTCGGCGGTGGCCGATTCGAGCCCACGGTTGACCTTCTCGAGTGACCGGCGCGCCGTGCGCTCCCGCTGAAAGAGCTCGGTTCGTTCGAGCGCGAGACTCGTGAGCGCGGCGAGGCTTTGAAGAAACTCGATCTCGTCTTGACCAAAGATGGGTGTGGCGGTCGTCCCCCACACGATGAGCTTGCCGAAGGGAGCGTCGAGGACGATGACATCCTGCGCGAACCCGCTGTGACTTCCGTTGACTGTAGCCAGCTCCGCGACCGACGCCCGCATCTCGTCGGAGACTTGGTGCTCGTCGATGATCTCACCACGTCTATCTAGCATCGCCGTCGCCCGGCCCCCGACGATCGCGCTCATGTGCGGGAGAATGCTCGAGGTCACCTCCGACGACAAGGTCGCGACCATAAGCTTCACCGTTGCCCGGCGAAGCTCTTCCTGCTCCTCGCGCCGCCACAGCACTCGGAGGAGGGGCGGCGGAGCAAAGCCGGCGAAGAACAAAATCGCACTGGCCATGGCGAGGAGCTGTACGACCAGCGAGAGTCCGATCGAATCGACCGAAGAAACCAGACCGGCAAGGATGAGGGCGAGGTTGAGTGCAGCCGATCCAGAGCTGAGAAGGCGCATGCGCCGGCGGGCAATAGACGGTTGCCCGTGACCCATCGTCCACAGTCGGATCGTCACCGTCGACGACAGCACAGTCCACTGAATGAGAATGAGGGCAATGTAGAGAGTGACGACGGCCGATCTCGGCTCGCCTTCCTCCGGGACCACCGGCAGGACGATCGTGGCGATGATGCAGGCGGCCGTCAGTCCCGCGGCGAGAAGCTCTAGGTTGCGTCCGGTGGGACGCAGCGCTGCCATGAAGCGAAAGAGGAAGTAGGGAAACAGCACGAGGGTCGCAACCGTCAACTTGCGAAGCGTATCGACTGCCACCCCGCCGCCTTCTTCGGGCGTGAACAGCCCGGCAATGACCACCAGAGCGAGCACGCCAAAGGTGGCGGCCAGCCAACCCACAGCAGCTCCCCCTTTGGACCTCCACTGCCTGACGGAAAGAACCGCAAGCGCGCCGAACACGGCCGCATCGATCCAACCGATGATTTGGATCAGGCTTTCCACGCCGGCTCCCCCCGCAGCAATCCTCTCGACGAAGAGGTTGTCACCATCGCGCCCTCCGCTAAGTGGCCCGCACCACAACTACACATTCGTTCTGGCGGCGAGAAAAGCTGCGCCTGGCGTCGTTCTCGCTCGGTCACGTATCCTCCGGATACGCTCCCTCTCTGCGGCCTTGCCATGCTAGTTTCTCACTCGCCAAAACGGAACTTTACTCATGGTGCTGACCACTAGGTACTTCGACGGTACGACTCCAACGCTTTAGTGACTAGCGAGGAGTCATCCTCAAAGCGCCGTCGAGTCTAATCGTCGTGCCGTTGAGCATGGGGTTCGACACGATGTGAAGAGCGAGAGCGGCGTACTCTCCGGGCTCGCCCAGCCGATGCGGATGAGGGATCTGCTCGGCGAGCTTCTGGCGAGCCTCCTCGGGCAGCCCGGCGAGCATCGGAGTGTCGAAGGTGCCCGGAGCGATGGAGACACAGCGAATCAGCTTGGAGGACAGGTCTCGGGCGACGGGCAGGGTGAGGCCGACGATGCCGCCCTTCGATGATGCATACGCCGCCTGACCAATCTGACCATCGAACGCGGCGATTGATGCCGTATTGATGATCACTCCCCGCTCACCGTCCTCGGGATCCTGAGCCGCCATCCGCTCTGCTGCGATCCTCAGCACGTTAAAGGTACCGACGAGGTTGACTCGAACCACGAACTCGTAGCGCTCGAGGTCGTTGGCCTCACCGTCTCGGTTGAGCACGCGACCGGGAAAGCCGACCCCGGCGCAGTTGACGTTGATGTGGAGACCGCCGAAGTCGGCCACGGCGCGCTCGATCGCCGCGCGCACCTGCTCTTCACTGATTACGTCGGCGGGAGCGAACCGGGCTCGTTCACCCAGTTCATTGGCGGCTGCCTCTCCAGCGGAGGACTCGAGGTCGACAAGCACAACCGACGCGCCTGCGTCGATCAGCGCCTTGGCAGTTGCATAACCAAGTCCGGACGCGCCGCCCGTTACGAGCGCCACCTTGTCCGCGATGTTCAAGGGCTTCCTCCACGTGGCTCGATGAAAAGGGGCGTCAGTCTGCGACGCGCTCGGTCACGATCTCTCCGTTCGCAAGCACGAAGCCATCTTCGCATCTCGTCTCGAGCGCCCCATCGGAGAACTGCTCGTGGTACAGCGAGGCGTAAGCACCGTCTTTCTGAAGGAGTTCGGAGTGCGTTCCGCGCTCGATGATCCTGCCCCTGTCGAGGTAGAGGATCTGATCCGCAGCGAGAATCGTTGAAAGCCGGTGCGCGATGGCGATGGTCGTTCGGCCACTGATCACCTTGCGGAGAGCGCCTTGAACGAGCCTCTCCGAGTGAGTGTCAAGCGCGCTGGTGGCTTCGTCAAGGATGAGGATGCTCGGGTTTTTCAAGATCACGCGCGCGATGGCCAAACGCTGCTTCTCGCCGCCCGACATCTTGTAGCCTCGCTCGCCCACGGCGGTGTCGAACCCGTCCTCGAGCTCCTCGATGCGCTCCCAGATGTTCGCCGCGCGCGCGGCGGCCTCGAGGTCCGCGTCGGTGGCATCGGGGTTCCCGTAGCTGAGGTTCTCGCGCACCGTCGCGTTGAACAAGTAGGTCTCCTGAGTGACCATTCCGACGAGATCGCCCAGCGACTCCAGCCGAATGTCTCGCACGTCGATGCCATCGATCTTGATAGCGCCCCTGTTCACGTCGTAGAGTCGCGGTAGGAGATAGGTCAGCGTCGTCTTCCCGGCCCCCGAAGGACCCACGAGCGCCACCAGTTGCCCGGGGCTCGCCTCGAACTCGACGCCGCCGACGGTCCACGGACGCCCATCGGCGGACTCGGGCAGGGTCGATCCCGACACGGGCACTCTTGCGCCGCCGTACCTGAACCACACATCGTCAAAGTGGATACGGCCCGAGATCTCGTCGGGCGTCAGCTCAATCGCGCCGTCGTGGTCGACGATGTCGCGCTCGAGGTCGAGGTATTCGTAAATGCGGTCGAACAGGGCCAGGCTCGACTGGATCTCGACATTGACGTTCAGGAGTTGGCCGAGCGGAAAGAACAGCCGGCTCTGCAGCGTGGTGAAGGCAACGATCGTTCCGACGACGTTACGTGGGTCTCCCGCCAGCGAACCGTTGAGGAAGAGCCATCCGGCGAGAAGGTAGACGAATGCCGGCATGATGGAAAAGAAAACCTGGATTAGAGCGAAGAAACCACGACCAACCATGGTGCGCCTTATCTCGAGGCCGAAGAGCTTGTCGTTCTTGCCCCTGAAGCGGTCGATCTCGTAGGTCTGTCGCCCGAACGACTTCGACAGCAGAATGCCCGAGACCGACAACGTCTCCTGCATGTGAGCGGTGAGGTCTGCGAGCGACTCCTGAGTCTGACCGGAGATCTCCCGGCGCACGCGACCGACCTTGCGGCTCAGCCACAAGAAAAGCGGGAGTACCGCCAGCGACAGCACCGTGAGCTCCCACGACAGCACGAACATGACGACCACAGTCGAGATCACCGTCGTGACGTTGGCGAGGGTGCTCGATGCCGTGTCGGTCAAGACTCCCTGCACTCCGCCCACGTCGTTGGACAAGCGGGATTGGATTTCGCCGGTTCGAGTCGAGGTAAAGAACTTCAGCGACATGTTCTGCAGGTGAGCGTAGAGACCGTTGCGAAGGTCGCGCATAACGCTCTGGCCGACGATGTTGTTGAGATACGTCTGCCACAACCCGAAGGCCCCGTTGACGATGGGGGCCGCGATCATCGCCGCAACGACTATCCACAGCAGTTGGAGGCGCTCGTCCGTCGGCTTGTCCACCGCCAGAATGACGTCGTCGAACACGACCTTGATGAGCAGAGGGTTGATGAGTCCGATGGCCGAGACGACGAAGATCAGGAGGCCTACGACGGCCACCTTGCTCCGGTAGGGCCTAAACGTCGACACGATCCTGCGCCAGGTGCCGGGTTTGGCCTTGGTCTCGGGGAGCTGTGACGGCGTCAGGCGGTGTGGTCGTGGCAAGCTTCACCTCTCGGTCGGGCTGATTACAGCATTACAAACGGAATCCCTCATGGGGGTATTCCCCCCAGCCTAGTGGCCGGGTGGCCGGACGGCACGTTCAGTGCGAGGCGACCTCGGCGTTTTCGGGTTCGGTCGGCAGCGATGCATCGAACCAGTCCAGGAAGCCCCCATCGACGTTGTACGCGTCGTACCCGCGCGCCCTGAGAGTGCGCGCGACCAATGCACTTCGTGCTCCCGAGCGACAGATAAACGCCGTGGGACGATCGGCCGGAAGCTCGTCTAGGCGTTCGCCGATGGCGGACATCTCGATGTGCACGGAACCCGGCACGTGACCGGCCCTCCACTCGTAGGGCTCACGCACGTCGACGAGCAAGAGATCCTCCTCCATGCGCTCGGCTACCACTCCAGGACTCAGGTCGATGCCGGGCTCCTCGATCATCAGCGGACTCTCGTGGCGCACACGACACCGTCACGGATCGGCAGAATGAACGAGCGCCAGTCCTGTTCGGCGGCGATGAGCTTGTTGGCCTCGTCGATCGCGCGCGTAAGCTCGGGATGGGAATCATCCGGATCCTCGCCCGTTACCCGACCCGACCACAGCATGTTGTCGCACATGTAGAGGCCGCCGACGCGCACCCGGGACCTGGCGAGCTCGAATGCCTGCGGGTACTCGTGCTTGTCGATGTCGCAGTAGACGATGTCGAAGTCGCCGTCGGTTGCGTTGAATGCGTCGAAGGCGGACGCCACATGATAGTCGATGGGCCCGTCGAGCTCCGCGCGCCCCAAGTAGTCGAGAGCGCGCGTCTCGTTGTCGGGATCCATGTCGGTGAGGTGAATCTCGCCGTCGGGCCCCGTCGCCCGAGAGAACCAGTAGGCCGAGTAGCCGTAGCCGGAGCCCATCTCGAAGATCCGTTGCGCCTTGACCGAACGGGCCATGACTTCGAGGAACCGCCCACAGAGGCGCCCGACGATCGGAAAGCCGTGCTCCTCGGCGTACTGCTCCATGGCTAGCAGCACCGGCTCATCGTCGGTCGTCGCCAGCGCATTCAGGTAACGGTCGATCGCCGGGGTGAGGATGTCCATCGAGTCTCCTTATCTCGTGACCAAGCTACGAAGCTCATCATGCAATGCAAAGTTGGAGGCGACCACCGTCGTGCCGGCCCCCAGGGGGGCCGGGATCTCGCCGACGGCTCCACCCGCCTCGGCGACGAGGAGCGCTCCCGCGGCCCGGTCCCACCGTTCGGTGTAGGCCTCGTAAAAGCCGTCGAGCCGCCCGCAGGCGACCGAGCAGAGGTCGAGCGCGGCGGATCCGGCTCGACGGATGTCTCGCACCTTGGTCACCACCTCGGACGCAACGCGCGCCTGGGCCGCCCGTCGCTCCACCTCATAGGCGAATCCGGTGCCGATGAGCGCGGTCGCGAGCTCGGTCCGTTCAGAGACGGCGATCCGCCGTCCGTTGAGAAAAGCGCCGTTGCCTCGCGACGCGGTGAAGGTCTCGTTTCGGTTCGGATCGTGCACCACTCCCACCAGGGCCCCCTTGTCGTCCTCGATGGCGATGCTCACCGCCCAGACGGGGATGCGGAACAGAAAATTGACGGTGCCGTCGAGGGGATCGATGACCCAGCAAAGCCCTGAGGTCGACTTCGAGCTGCTTCCTTCCTCGGCCAGAACGCCGTCGTCCGGACGATGCTCGCCGATGAAGTCCATCAGGACCCGCTCGGAATCCGTGTCTGCCTTGCTCACAAGATCCGTGGGAGTGGTCTTGGTGGCGACCTCCTCGACAGCGCCTGTGAACGAGGCCATCAGCAGCTCTCCTGCTCGGTGAGCAGCGTCAACGGCTAGATCGAGCAGCTCCCTCTTAATGATCAACCTGGATGGTCTCTTCGACCTGCTGCCACGCCTTGCGCGCCGCTATCAGCACGGG
>Ga0136616_10002243_pt1 | contig 10238 bp, 14 predicted proteins | sample AntDrymUQ2992106_2_FD_106648 | JGI IMG/M metagenome (GOLD analysis project Ga0136616, IMG submission 106648) | Polar desert sand microbial communities from Dry Valleys, Antarctica - metaG UQ299 (21.06) | ecosystem: Environmental > Terrestrial > Soil > Desert | place: Antarctica: Dry Valley... | reverse complement strand
GTGTTCAAGGGTGGAGAAGAACGACTCCGCGGCGGCGTTGTCGAAGCACGAACCGACCCGGCCCATCGACTGCCTGATCCCGAGTTTGTCCTTGCACAGCAGGGTGAAACTCGACGCGGTGTAGGTCGAGCCGCGGTCGGTGTGAAAGATCACGCCGTCGATGTTGGCGCGGCCGCCGCGGACCGCCGCGGCGATCTTGATCGCATCGCAGGCAAGCTCGGCGTTGGGATGTTCAGAGGTCGGGCAGGCCAGCAGCCGACGAGAGAACAGGTCGAGCACGGTGGCCAGGTAGAGCTTGCCTTCATCGGTCGGGATCTCGGTCATGTCCCCGCACCACTTGAGGTTCGGGGCCGGGGCGCTGAAGTCGCGTTTGAGCAGGTCGGGGAACTTCGGAGCCGTCCGGTCCTGACGCGTCAATCCCTTGCCGTGCTTGGGTTTGCGGCCCTGCAAGCCCTGGCGGCGCATCGAGTCCGCGACGGTGTTCACGCTCACCGACCAACCGGCCTCGAGCAGGTCGGCGTGGATGCGCGGCGAGCCGTAGCTGCGCTTGGACTCCACGAACAACCGGTGCACCTCGACGTCCAGCTCGCCTCGGCGCGTCTGGCCCGCCGTGGCTGGCCGGTCCAGCCACTTGTACAGCCACGAGACGCTGATCCCCAGGATTGCGCAGCACACCGCGTACGGGACGCGGTAGAAGGTCCTCTGGTCGGCGATGAAGCGTGCCACGCTCACCTCGTCGCCTCCTTCACCCACAGGACCACCGAGCGCTTGAGGACATCGCGCTCCATCCGCAGCTCGGCGACCTCGCTGCGCAGCCGCTTCAACTCCGCCGCGTCGTCAACCGACAGCCCGTCGCTGCCCTCGCGCTCGGCGCGGTCCTTCACACACCAGTTGCCCAGCGTGCCCTCGTTGACACCAAGATCACGAGCGACCTGCGCGATCGGCTTCCCGGTCTCCCGGACGACCCGCACAGCCCCCTCACGAAACTCCCGGTCGAACTTCCTTCGAGTCTCTGGCATGACTACTCCTCATAGCGCATGCCTCCACGGTTTGGGGGGAGGATCAGCTCAACGCCGCACACATGAAGGGGGTACCGGGGCGGAAGACCGACGTGAAGGACGCGGAGTGGATCGCGCAGCTGCTCGAGCACGGGTTGCTGCGTCCGTCGTTCGTGCCGCCGCCGGAGATCCGCCGGTTGCGGATGTTGACCCGCTACCGGGTGAGCTGATGGGTGATCGGACTCGGGAGGCGACCCGGCTGGAGCTGATGCTGGAGGACGCGAGCATCAAGTTGTCGTCGGTGGCCTCCAGCCTGACCACCGTATCGGCGCGGGCGATGCTGGCCGGTCTGATCGCCGGCGAGCGCGACCCGGCCGTGCTGGCTGACCTGGCCAAGACCAGGATGCGATGCAAGATCCCGGAACTGACCGAGGCGCTGACCGGGCATTTCGACGCCGGTCATGCGCTACTCGCGGCCTCGATCCGGCGCCGGCTGGATCTGGTCGAGGAGGCGATCGCCGAGCTGGACGCGGTGATCGCCGCCGCGGTGAAGCCGTGGACCCGGCAGCTCGGACTGCTGCAGACGATCCCCGGGGTAGGGGACAAGGTCGCCCAGGTGATCATCGCCGAGACCGGCGCGGACATGAGAAGATTCCCGTCCGCGGCGCACCTGGCCGCCTGGGCCGGGGTGGCACCGGCGGTCCACGAATCGGCCGGTCGGCGCACGCCGGCCGGGAGCCGGCACGGCAACAAGTGGCTGACCGCGATGCTGGTCGAGGCCGCCGGGTCGGTCGGGCGGATGAAGAGCGCCAACTATCTGTCCGCGCAGCACGCCAGGATCACCGCCCGACGTGGCATGCCGCGCGCCCAGGTCGCCGTCGCGCATTCAATCCTGGTCTCCGCCTACTGGATGCTCAAACGCGACGAGCCCTACCGCGACCTCGGCGCGGACTGGCTGGCGCGGCGCAACGACGAGGCGCACACCCGCCGGCTCGTCGCCCAACTGGAGCGGCTGGGTCACACCGTCATCCTCGACCCCGCCGCCTGATCCCGACCCCACGAGCAGCCCGGGCTCCGCCCGGGAGCGCTGACGCACGCCGTGGTACGGGTATCCACGGGTCTGTGTGGCGGCTTGCGACCGCGGGTCGCTGCGTCGGGGGATGAGAATGAGGCGTCGCTCGGACGACGCCGCGACCCAGTGGTGCGGGTGCCTACCGACCGGTCAGCTGCTCAGGCGTGGTCGGTTGGATTCTGGGTGCCATCCAGCCGGAGGGTCTTCACCGCCCCGTCCGTCGACGGCCTCGCGGAGTAGGTCGGCGTGCCCGGTGTGCCGCCCGTACTCCTCGATCAGGTCGCAGAGCAGCCGGCGCAGGCTGAGATGGCGCCCGTCGGGCATGGAGAGGTGGACACGCTGGTCGAGTCCGCCGTCAGCCAAGGCTGCGTCGAGCCTCGCGCGGGACCGTTCGACGGTGCTGTCCCAGAGCCGTAGAGTTGTTCGAGTGTGTCGTTGGCGGCCGAGTTGAACTCCCAGTCGGGGTCGGTGTCCCAGTCTGCGGTGTCCCACGGTGCACCGATCGGCGCGCCGCTGAGTTGGTGCTGAACATCTGTTCTTCTGCGCACGCGAGGTGCTTGAGCAGGCCGCCCAACGTCAATGAGGAGGCGCCGATTCGGGTCTGCAGCCCGACCCGTAGTCGCTGTTGGCCATGGCGCCACCGTAGAACTCGTTGCGGATGGTCTGCGTCCGGACCCGTGGCGCGCTCGAACGGAGATTCACAGCGCACGCTGGAAATGGCTGGCGGCGTGCATGGTCGGCGGCGTTCTCTGCCAGTGCTTCGATAGAGGCATGACCAGTCTCGAGGACGCTGCGCGCGTTGTCTCCGCCAGTCGGGAGATTGCGGCCAGTGCCGAGCGCATCTTTGAGCTCATTGCCGACCCGGCGCAACAGCCTCGCTGGGATGGCAACGACAACTTGGCTGGGGCGCCGGGTGGGCAGCGAGTCCGCGCCGTCGGTGAGGTGTTCACCATGACGACCACGAAGGGCCATGTCCGAGAGAACCACGTGGTCGAGTTCGACGAGGGCCGCCTGATCGCGTGGAGACCTGCCGAGCCCGACCAGGAACCACCAGGGCATCTGTGGCGATGGGAGCTCCAGCCGATCAACTCGTCGCGGACGCGCGTGACACACACATATGACTGGACCGAGTTGACTGACGAGAAGCGCCTTCCGCGTGCTCGGGCGACGACGGCCGACAAGCTTCAGGCCTCGCTGGACCAACTCGGCGCCCTCGCCGAGGGTGAATGACCCAGGGTTCACTACTTTGCCGACGGGCTATGAGCGGCACGGCTTGAATCCTGACGCCTTCCTCACGGAGCAGCAGGCGGAGGCCCTCGTGGCTGATGTCGTCGACCATCCCTCGGCGGCCAGAAGTCGGCCAGCTTCGACAGGCTGTAGGTCGAAAACGGCAGGCCATGATCGGCTGGCCTGGCCAATGCGTTCTTGGTGATCTGCTGCCGCTGCGGCGCGGCTGGCAGACTCCGGCTGTGGATTGGCGGCCAGATCCGGAGGCGCTGCGCGGTCGCGTGGCGGTCGTCGCCGGGGCAACACGAGGCGCCGGGCGTGGGATCGCTGCGGCCCTCGGTGAAGCCGGAGCCACGGTCGTGTGCACCGGGCGCAGTAGCAGCACCCGACCTCTGCGCTCCGACTACGACCGGGCCGAAACGATCGAGGAGACCGCCGAGCTCGTCACCCAACTCGGCGGGACCGGTATCCCGGTCGCAGTCGACCATCTCGACCCCGCCCATGTGAGCGCGCTGGCCGAGCGGATCCGCAACGACTACGGGCACATCGACGTGCTCGTCAACGACATCTGGGGCGGCGAGCTGCTCAAGGGCGGCCCGGCCCAATGGAACACCCCGATCTGGGAGCATGACCTCGACGACGGCCTTCGAATCCTGCGACTTGCCATCGACACCCACCTCATCACCTCGCACCACCTGCTCCCGCTCCTGATCGACCAGCCGGGAGGCCTACTCGTCGAGGTGACCGACGGAACCGCCGACTACAACGCCTCGCGATATCGGATCTCGGTGTTCTACGACCTGGCGAAGGTCACCGTGAACCGGCTTGCCTTCTCGCAGGGGCACGAGCTGCAATCCCATGGCGCCACCGCCCTCGCCATCACCCCTGGGTGGTTGCGCTCGGAGATGATGCTCGACAACTTCGGTGTCTCCGAGCAGAACTGGCGCGACGCTCTGGCGGCCGGCGACGAGCACACCGCCCCTGCGGACTTCGCGTTGTCGGAGTCGCCTCGGTTCGTCGGACGCGCTGTCGTCGCCGTGGCATCAGATCCCGCCCGGAGCAGGTGGAACCAGCAGTCGGTCCACTCGGGTCAACTAGCGCGTGAGTACGGCTTCACCGACGTCGACGGCTCGCAGCCCGACATCTGGCGGTTCATCGAGGGGATCCGTGAGCCCGGGCTCGACGCAGACCCAGCCGACTACCGGTGACCGTCGTACCGCATCGAAAGGTGGATCGTGGCAGCCAAGTTCGCGAACATCGACGAGTACATCCGCCTGTTCCCCGACGATGTCCAGGCGGTCCTGGATGAGGTACGACGGACTATCCGTAGCGCAGTGCCTTCGCCCGGTGAGACGATCAGCTACCAGATGCCGACGATCACCCTCGACGGGCAGAGCCTGGTGTACTTCGCGGCCTGGAAGCACCACATCGGCATCTACCCTCCGATCCCCGAGATAGATCCCGAGTTGGATCAGGAGCTTGCGCCGTACCGGGCTGCCAAGGGCACCCTGAAGTTCCCGCTGCGGGAGCCCATCCCTTACGACCTCATCGGACGGGTGGTCGCACTCCTCGTGAGCGAGCGCGTGAAAGCCGAGGATTGACGCCCAACCTCGGTGTCGGAGAGGGCCGAGCGTACGACGGTGCAGTCAGACGCAGAACTCGTTTCCCTCCGGGTCGGCCATGGTGACCCACGTATGCGGTCCCTGCCGGCCACTGTGCAGGACGGTCGCACCACGCCCCGTCAGCTTCTCCCGCAGGGCCTCGGGGTCCTCGTCGCCGAGCCGGAGATCCAGGTGCACGCGGTTCTTCCCGGTCTTCGCCTCGGGGACCTGCTGGAACAGGATCCGGGCACGACGCCACGACTCTTCCTCGTCGGGGTGGATCGCCGCACCCTCCTTCCAGACCAGCGCGCCGTGGTGGACGCGGGTGTCGGTCTCGGTCGCGTGCCCGGCGTCGATCATCTGCCGGATGAAGGCGGCGTCCTGCTCCTCCACCCGCCAGCCGAGCGTCTCGGCCCACCAATCGGCGAGCACATGGGGGTCGGCGCTGTCGATCACGATCTGCACGGTGTAGGTCATGCCGACGAAGGTAGCCAGCGTTGCGGACAATCTCGGTCCGGAACGCGGCCGAACGCGGCCCCGAGCGCGTTACCGTGGCGTACTGGATCCGAGGGGGCTCTCGTGTGGTTTCTGATCGGCAGCATCGGCATCCTCGTTCTCATCATCGTGGCGGCCCTGGTCAGCGACCTCCGTCAGCGCGCCAAGCGGCGGCGGCTGGGGGAAGCGCGCGGCTCCGGTGACGTCGAGGCGGCAGCCCGCAGTGTCAGGGCCGGCATGGATGTCAAGGGTGGTGGCCGGACCACCGGCGCCATGAACTACGGCCAGCACGACATAGGGACCTGACCCAGGCCGTGGCAGCGTCCTCGTCGTGACGCAGGACGACGCAGGCAGGTCGTGGATCGGGACGGGACCGCGCTGGCCGGCTGCGCTGATCCTCGCGGCCACCGTCGTGCAGCTGGCGATCGCGGCCTTCGTGCCGGACCTGCCGCAGTTCGAGGGGAAGGGGTTTGGCGCCCGGCTCGTCGCCTACCCGGCGATGATGCTGCTGGTTCCCGTCATCTGGGCGGTGCGCAACAGCCGTGATCGTGGCAACCCACCCTGGACCGCCTTCGCGTTGATCATGGCGCCCTTCCTGATCGACGTCACCGGGAACACCGCGGACCTCTACGACTCCGTCGTGTGGTGGGACGACGCCAACCACTTCGTGAACTGGTTCCTGCTCTGCGCCGGCCTCGGCCTGCTCGTCGCCCGAACCGAGGTGGCTCCCCGCTGGGCGCTGGCGATGTTGATCGCCGGGATCGGTGCGCTGCTGGCGATCGGCTGGGAGCTGGGGGAGTGGTACACGTTCATCCGACACGGCACCGAGCTGGGTACCGCCTACGAGGACACCCTCGGCGACGAGGTGCTCGGCACCCTCGGTGGCGCGCTAGCCGGTCTGCTCGTGGCCTGGCGGTCCCGGCCGGCCACCGTCCTGAGATCGGCTCCCGGTTCGGCCGCTGCTCCGCCCTGATCTGCGGCGCACCGGGACGACCCGGTCAAGCGCTAGTTACCACCGGCGACCCCCGCTCGTCGTCGCCTCTACGACTTGCTCCTGCTCGACGCCGAAGACGCGCGGCATGCCGCCGCAGTGCTCCGAGATAGAGATCCTGCGCAAAGCCACCGCGCTGACCGGCGTCTGTTGACACATTCCCATATAGGAATATGATGACTGTATGGCTCGCACCCCGACGACGACCGACGCGTTCAACGCCGTCGCCGAAGCGAGCCGTCGCGACCTCCTCGACGCCATCGGCGCCGAGGAGCTCACCGTCGGCGAGCTCGTCGACCGACTCGGCCTCAGCCAGCCTCAGGTGTCCAAGCACCTCGCTGTGCTGCGGGCGGTCGGCCTGGTGCTCGTCCGCGCGGATGGGCGCCACCGCTGGTACCGCGTCAACGGGCCGGCGTTGAAGCCGATCCACGACTGGGTGCGCTCGTTCGAGCGGACCTGGAACACCCGTCTCGACCGTCTCGACGACCTTCTCGCCGAGCTCAAATCCCAGGAGGAAGCGCCATGAACACCACCGACCGCCACGGCTCCGCCACAGTCACGCTCCCGTCCGACCGCGAGATCCTCATCACGCGCCAGTTCGACGCGCCCGCCAATCTGGTCTTCAAGGCCTTCACCACCCCCGAACTCGTCAGGCGCTGGTGGGGCTTCGACACCTCGGAATGGCTCGTGTGCGACATCGACCTCCGCGAGGGCGGCAGCTGGCGCTACGTCACCCGCGAGGCCGGCGGCTTCGAGGTCGCTTTCCACGGCGAGTACCGCACGATCGAGGCGCCGCATCGCATTGTCTCGACCGAGGTGTTCGAAGGCGTTCCCGACGCCGCGGCGCTCAACACCAGCGTGTTCGAGGAGGACGCCGGCGTGACGACGATGACCATCACCGTCGTGCACGACAGCCAGGAGCACCGCGACGGCCACATCGCCTCGGGCATGGAAGGTGGCATGCAGATCTCCATGAACCGCCTCGAGGACCTTGTCGTCGAGCTCAACCGCGCGGCCTGATCAGCACGATCTTCCCCGACTCGCCAACCACTCGGGCTGACTGCGTGGCCGGACAACCTGACGATTACCCATCGTCTTGCGTTTGGCACGGATGAGTCAGATGCTGCACATTGAAAGCGACAGGGCCGACGTTCGGGTGCAGATCGTGGAGGTTGACGCGATGGACAGTAATGACGGCGAGGCTGCCAGCCAAGAGCAGACTCCGGACGCCGAAGATGCCGCAGCACCGACCGCCTCGCCTGGCCCATCACCAGCCGATAGCGGTTCCGGCGGCGCGCAGAGCCTCGTCGGCGCACGTGCCTCCGATCGGGTGGCTGCGGGGGAACCGCTTCCCGACGAGCCACCGTTCGACACCGACTCAGAGGGCACTGCGCAGAACTCCTAGCTGCCGGAACCCGGCGCCGGAGCGGGACGGACGGAGATAGCCTGCGTCGATGCGCTCGCTAGCGGACGTGGTGGCCGCCCTGGAACTGCGCTATCCGCCCTCCCGCGCGGCGGACTGGGATGCCGTCGGGTTGGTCTGCGGGGCACCCGACGACACCGTCGAGAAGGTGCTCTTCGCGGTCGACCCCGTTGCAGCCAGCGTTCGGGAGGCCATCGACACCGGATCCCAGCTGCTCGTCACGCACCACCCGCTGTTCCTGTCCGGCGTACACGGGGTTCCGGCCACGTCGTACAAGGGCCGCCTGGTGCACGACCTGATCCGCAACGGGATCGGCCTGTACGTCGCCCACACCAACGCTGACTCGGCCAACCCAGGGGTGTCGGACGCTTTGGCCGCCACGCTGGGACTTACCGACCTGCGGCCGCTCGCGCCACAACCGGCAGATGCGCGCGACGTCGTCGTCGTCTTCGTACCCGCCGAGGACACCGACAAACTGGTCGACGCGCTCAGCGCTGCTGGTGCCGGCGCGGTCGGGGACTACTCGAGGTGCGCCTGGCTCGGAACCGGCATCGGCACATTCCTCCCCGGCGATGGGGCGAGTCCGGTGCTCGGCCGGGTCGGTTCGGTGGCCCGGGTACCCGAGACCCGGGTGGAGATGGTGCTGTCGCGCGAGCGCCGGGCCGCCGTTCAGAAAGCCTTAGTAGGCGCGCATCCGTACGAGGAGCCGGCGTACAGCTTCATCGAAGTGGCCGAACTGCACGGGCGGCGCGGTACGGGGCGGATCGGCCGGCTGATCGAACCGATGCTGCTCGCGGCGTTCGCCGAGCACGTCACCCGGGGGTTGCCGAGAGCACCTGCGGGGATCAGAACCGCTGGCGACCTCGGTACGACGGTCACGACGGTGGCTGTCTGCGGTGGCGCCGGGGACTCGTTGCTCGACGCCGCCACCGCGGCGGGCGTCGATGCCTACGTCACCGCCGACCTGCGCCACCACCGGGTCAGCGAGCACCTGGAGGGCGGAGGGCCGGCGGTGATAGACGCCGGGCACTGGGCCACTGAGTGGCCTTGGCTGGCCGCGGCGGCGGACCTGTTGCGCGCCGACCTGGAGGGTGCGGTCCAGATCGCGGTGTCGCAACTCGTCACGGACCCTTGGACACTGCACACTTACTGACACTCCGGACACCTGCCACCTCGAGGAGAGCCATGGCGTACACCGAGGAGCGCCCCGCGCGGCGCCGCACCGACCGCAGCCCGTGGAACTGGCTGCTCGTCATCCCGATCGTGATCCCGCTGCTGGTGCCGGTGTTCAACCGGACCGATCCGACCCTGTTCGGGTTCCCATTCTTCTACTGGGGGCAGCTGGCGTTCATCGCCCTCGGCGTGCTGACCACCACCGTCGTCTACCAGATGACGAAGAGGGATCCCGATGCCTGAAGGCTTGCAGTGGACCGAGATCGTCATCTTCACCGCGCTGTTCATCGTGGTCAGCGTCATGGGTTTCATGGCAGCCCGCTGGCGGCGCCCGGATGACCTCGCGCATCTGGACGAGTGGGGGCTCGGCGGCCGGAACTTCGGCAGCTGGGTGACCTGGTTCCTGATCGGCGGCGACCTCTACACCGCGTACACATTCGTCGCCGTACCGGCCCTGATGTTCGGGGCCGGCGCCGCCGGTTTCTTCGCGGTGCCCTACACCGTCGTCATCTATCCGATGGTGTTCCTCGTCCTGATCCGGCTGTGGTCGGTGTCGCACGTGCGCGGTTTCGTGACGCCGGCGGACTTCGTCCGCTCCCGTTTTGACTCGCCCACGATGGCGTTGCTCGTCGCCATCACCGGGATCGTCGCGACGATGCCCTACATCGCCTTGCAGCTCGTCGGCATCGAGGCCGTGCTGCTGGCGATGGGCGTCGAGGGTGAGCTGCCGCTCATCGTCGCGTTCATCATCCTGGCGCTGTACACGTACAACTCCGGCCTGCGCGCGCCGGCTTTGATCGCGTTCGTCAAGGATGCGCTCATCTACCTGGTGATCATCGTCGCGATCATCGTGATCCCGGTGCAGCTCGGCGGGTGGGACGTCATCTTCGGCGCGGCCGAGGAGAAGTTCAGTGTGAACGACGGGCCGGGCGTGCTGCTGCCGTCGACCGGTCAGCTGCAGTACGCCTCGCTTGCGCTCGGGTCGGCGTTGGCGCTGTTCCTGTACCCGCACTCGATCACCGGCGTACTGGCCTCGCAGAGCCGCAACGTCATCAAGCGCAACATGTCGGCGCTGCCGGCGTACAGCCTGGTGCTGGGTCTGATCGCGCTGCTCGGCTTCATGGCCATCGCAGCTGGGGTCACCCCCATCGGTACGAACGGCAACACGATCGTGCCGGTGCTCTTCGACCAGATGTTCTACGACTGGTTCAACGGCATCGCGTACGCCGCCATCGGCATCGGTGCTCTGGTGCCGGCC
>Ga0136616_10002240_pt1 | contig 10238 bp, 10 predicted proteins | sample AntDrymUQ2992106_2_FD_106648 | JGI IMG/M metagenome (GOLD analysis project Ga0136616, IMG submission 106648) | Polar desert sand microbial communities from Dry Valleys, Antarctica - metaG UQ299 (21.06) | ecosystem: Environmental > Terrestrial > Soil > Desert | place: Antarctica: Dry Valley... | reverse complement strand
GCATGAGGTCGAGCAGATCGTAGACTAGCTTGTGGGCGTGGGTTGTCATGGTATTCATGCCTTTCATAAAGGCACATGATCCACGCCCTCTTCAAGTGGCTGCGTAGGTGCAAGATCTCAGGCAATCAACCCGAATGCTCTTCGTCGGGTACTCCCTTACGCGAACGCGCGCCGGATAGCAGCACGACGAGGCCGACTGCCGTACAGAGCGCGGCCACCCATCCCAAAGAGGCCGGCGAGCCGTAGAGGAGCACGAGGGCGCCTATGCCCGCTCCTACGCCCTGACCCAGGTAGATGGCGGAGGCGTTCAGGGAGAGGACAATGTTCTGGGTGTGGGGGGCTAGTTCGATCAGGCGGTACTGTTGGAATGGTGTGATCGCCCACCCGGCCACGCTCCAGGTCACCAGCGCCACCCCCGCCCCAACGACCGCTGGAAGCGAACCGGCCATCGGCGTCAAGAGGGAGAAAGACAGCAGAGAGAGCGCGACGACCACGAAGATCACGACCATGCTCCGCCCGTAGCCCCAGCGGTCCGCGCCGTAGCCTCCCAGTGCGTTGCCGGCTATTGCCGCGAGGCCGAAGAGCAGGAGCATACCGCTTATGCCTCTCCCCCCGAAGCCCGTCAGGTCTCCCAGGAGCGGATCCACGTACGTAAACACCACGAAACCGGACCCGAGCCCGATCGCCGTTAGGCCCAAAGCCGCGACGACGGCGGGTTGCTCCACGGCGAGCATCCGATCGCGCAAGCTCACGGGCGGGGGATTCTCGATGACCGGCAGCAGCGCCGCTATGCCGACCAGCGCGACGGCCCCGAGGACACCCACTAGCACGAAGGCCGCCCGCCAGCCGAAGTATTCGCCGACCAGCGTACCTAGAGGTATCCCGAAAGCGAACGCGATCGTCAGACCGCCCGTCACGGTGGCCAGGGCCCGGCCTCGCTTCTCGGGCTCCGCCAGGCTCGCGGCTACGACCGCCGTCGTGGGCGTGAAGATGGCGGCCGCGCACGCGGCCACGATTCTGGAGGCCAGTAGCGGCCCAAACGAGGAAAGAACCACCGCCGCCACGTTAGCCCCGGCGAACACGGCGAGGGAGAGAACGAGGAGCCGCCGTCTCGCCACCGCGCCGGTGAGCGTCACCAGGACCGGAGAGCCGACGGCGTAGACGATAGCGTACAGCGTGATCAACTGCCCCGCGGTACCCACGGAGACCGAGAGATCCTCGGCGACGTCTCCAAGCAACCCGGCGAACACGAAGCTGCCTGTCCCGATCGCGAAGGTCCCCAACGCAAGCACCAGAAGACGAAGGTCCACGTTCCACCCTTCCGCCCGTCAACCGCGGCGATCAAACAACGGAACGAACCATACCACGAGCAGACCAAACGGAACCCGCGCCCCGTTCAGTGCCATAATAGGCTCGGCGATTCCACACGGAGAGGAGATCCACATGACCGACGAAGTGCGCGGCGCGGGCGGCGAGAAGCCGGACCCCGAGGCGGTAGGCGAAGTCGACGCCATGAACTGGGCCTGCACCGTCTGCGGCTACAGCGTCGAGGGCGTACTCCCCGAGACGTGCCCCGACTGCGGTGCCGACAAGGAAGACTTCGAGAACGTCCCCATCCCCGGGATGTGATCTAAAGCCTCCGGCTTTTTGGCTTTCAGCCCTCAGCCATCAGCTGCCAGCAAGAGGGTGAGGGCAGACCTGCCGTGCGTCATCCGCATCCTGCTCCGGTTTGCCGTGCCGCCAGACGCGGGTCCCGGCCACGAGTGGGGCGAGACCGAGAGGCCCGAGCACCTCGCGTGGCTCTAGGCCTCCTGCTGCGCGCTCGGAGGCGCCACCTCGGGCTCTCCGCGGCCGCTAAAACATTTGTTTCCGGAGAGGGGCGCCGTCTCGAGGATTCGGAACTGGTCCACGAACTGCCTGAGGCGGGGGTCGTCGGCCCCTTCGAGCTCTAGCTGGTTTCTCCAGGCGGTGGCGACCACGGGTGTGGAGAGTCCGGAGTATGAGCTGACCAGCACGTACTCCTCCTGGCCCAACCCGCGCAGGGTCTCGATCTGATCGGCCGGCAGGTCCGGCTGGTAGGTGATCCAGACCACGCCGTGGTCCATGCTATGTACGGCAGTCTCGTTCTCGACGGACTCACTGTAGAAGCCGCAGTTCTGCCAGATCGGGGCGTGGTCCCCGTTGGTCGGAGGGTCTTGGTCGTAGGAGATAGAGCCTTCGACGCTCTCGTTAGTGGTCGCCGGGAAGGTCCGTACCCCCTCGGGCGGATCCTCCGGCGGGGGCTGGGCCGGATCCGGCTCCCTCCCCCCTGCCGGCAGCATGTTCGAGTTTTCGTCCGGGCCGACCGTGGCCCCGGCCGGAGTGAGTGCGACCTCGCCCGAAGTCGTCCCCTCGCCGGCTGCCTCTCCGGAGGTCCCCGTCTCCTCCTCGGGCGCCTCCGCCTCGTCACCGCCCTCCACAGTTCCCTCACCACAGGCAGCGAGAAGCACGAGCGACGCGAGAACGAGCAGGACTGTCAGGATTGCCCGGTAAGGCTCCGAGAGTGCGTTACGACCATCGCGGCGACTGCTTCCAAGCTTCAAGGGATGCCTCCTAGCTCCAAGATATTGCGACGCTCATCCGCGACCGGAAGGCCGCGCCTGCTTCGCGGGGTGCTCGCTTGCCTCACGGTACCCGATTATATAGCCCGTGCAACCCAAATCCTGTATTAGGGGCGACAAATCAGATGCTCGTCCGGTAATCTGTGCGCTCGGCGAGTTCGTATATATTGGCAGAACTTTTCTCGTTCGAGAGTACAGCTTTCGGAGAGGAGATCGTAGGCTATTTCTTGAAGAAAGAGGGTTGGGTGACACACGAGCTGTTTAACGGAAAGAGAACGACCTGGCTACCTTTCGCGGGCCTCGCGCTGCTTGCGCTGCTCATCGGGGCTTTCGCGGTCTCATGCGGCGGCACGGGCGCTGAGCAACCCGCCGAGCCGCAGGCATCGGCGGATCTGGATCACCCGAGCCTGGGCAACGAGAACGCTCCGGTCGTCCTGACCGAGTACGCCGACTACCAGTGAGGGTACTGCGGCAAGTTCGCCCGTGAGGTGGAACCAGAGTTGATCGAGAGATACGTCGAGGATGGAACGCTGAGGTTCGAGTGGCGAGACTTCGCCTACCTCGGGCAGGAGTCAAGAACGGCGGCGCAGGCCGCCAGAGCGGCCCAGTACCAGGGCAAGTTCTGGGAGTACCACGACGCCCTCTACCAGAACCAGGGCTCGATCAACGGCGGGACCTTCTCGGACGAGAAGCTGATCGAACTGGCCGAAGAGGTCGGGCTGGACATCGAGAGCTTCGAGTCCGACCTGACCTCGAGCAGGTTCGAGCCCGTCGTGCAGAGGGACCTGCAAGAAGCCCAGAACGTAGGGATACAGGGCACCCCGAGCTTTACCGTCAACGGACAGAGGCTCGTGGGACCGCAGCCCCTGGAGGCCTTCGAGCAGGCAATAGAGGAGGAGTTGCAGAAGGCGGGAGGCGAATCCGAGGGTGCTTGAGATCTCCTACCTGGCGGCCCTCTTCGGGGGGATGCTCTCGCTATTGAGCCCGTGCAGCGCCCTGCTCTTGCCAGCCTTCTTCGCCTATGCCTTCCAATCGCGCAAGGCACTCCTCGCAAAGACCGCCATTTTCTACCTTGGGCTCGCCGCGACACTCGTACCCCTGGGGATGGGAGTCTCGGCCGTAAGCAGGCTCGTCTACGGGGAGCGGAGCACCCTCATAACGGTCTCTGGCCTCGTCATCATCCTGCTGGGGGTGCTGCAGATCCTCGGACGCGGATTCGACCTCGGCCCCCTCTCCCGCCTGGCGGGGCGGATCCGGGGAGAGTCGGCGGGCGCGACCTTCGCCCTCGGCGCGGTCTACGGGTTCGCCGGCTTCTGTTCTGGCCCGATTCTCGGCGCGGTGCTGACCGTCGCCGCCACGAGCGGGCAGATCTTCCGGGGAGCGGGCCTGCTCGCGATCTACGCCCTCGGGATGGCCGCCCCCCTCTTCCTCATAGCGGCCCTCTGGGACCGCTTCGACCTCGGACGCCGCCCCTGGCTACGCGGCCGGGAACTCTCCATAGGCCCCCTACGAGTCCACACCACGAACCTCGTCTCGGGACTGATGTTCGTCCTGCTCGGGGCGGTCTTTATAGCCTACGAGGGAACCTCCGCCCTCTCTGGTCTCTACGAGGAGAATGGGGCCGTGGATGTAGCCTACGCCGCCGAGCAGTGGGCCAGATCTCTCGCCAACATCGTCCCGGACGCCCTCGTGCTCGCGGTAGCACTCGCCGCGGCGCTCCTTCTGGCGATCCGGGCCTACCGGCGACGTCGACGCAAGCCACGTAGCGCCCCCGACACCGAGGAGACGGCCCGTAGAGAGCAGTGTGACAGGGCGAACCGTTAGCGCGAACCGCTGTTTCAGTTCCTTTATCCGATTACGCCTGCGCTGTGATCCGTACCGTCAAGGACGACCTGCTATTGGAGCAAAAGAGCGAGTTGGCTCAAGTCTTGAGCATCTATTTCCCATAGTTCCATCAAATTATAAAGATCAGTACCTGTTCCGTAGACCTTCATTCCTGCGGGATTTACATCTGTTACGCCGAGTAAAGTATCACCAGGTAAGCCTAAAACACCTCGCTGGAAGAGTTGGTAAATTTCTTCCAACAGCACAACAAGCGTAAAGCTAATCTCTACGCCGCCTCGATAATCTCCCCGTCTTAAGGCAAAGTATCCCCTATCTCTAAGGATAAAAAGGGCCAGAAGGCACATCTGTCTATACGAAACCTCTTCGCCGGCTTTAATCAAGACATTTGCATGGTCTCTATCAATCTCAGGATGAAAAGCTATGTTTGCCACTAGGTTTCCGTAGAAGCGCAACTTCTTTTCTTGATATTCCCTTTGCGCTACAAGCAGTACTCCCTCGAAGATTTCTTCAGCCGCAGCACGGTCACCGAACTGCTCCTGAAAGAAGCTATCTTGCCGAACTTGCTGCCCGTTAGTTATGTTTTGCTGCACTTTTTCTACCCCGAAAGCAATTGTAGCCCCAACTCGGGCTTCTTCGCGTTCTCCAAGTACCCTCTGGTTGAATTCAATAGCTAAGTGGCGAATCGCACGAGCCACTGCAGGTCCACCTGCGCCACCAAGAACCGCTCCTGTAGGCCCACCTATAAGGAGTCCAATAGCTGCACCTGCTGCTCCACCTGCAATTTCTGATCCAGCGCCGACAAGCTCTTCTACAGGCTCTTCAGTATTCTTATAATCGGGCATAAAGTGGTTCTTATCCAGGTACCTCAAAGAAAAGAGCCCGCTGCCTGAAAAGGCGTCGGGCTCCGAGTTCTGTATTCCTAACGATCTAGCAGGTGAAGGAGCTACCGCAGCCGCAGCCGCCCTGGACGTTGGGGTTGTTGACCGCGAAGCCGGCGCCCATGAGGCCGTCGACGTAGTCGAACTCGCTACCCATGATGTAGGGGACGCTCATGGCGTCGATAAGAACCTTTACGTCCTTGGTCTCGATCAACTCGTCGTCGTCGTTGATCTCGTCGTCGAAGTAAATCGAGTACTGGAAGCCGGAGCAACCACCAGGACGAACGCCGATGCGCAGCGCGAGATCCTCTTCGCCTTCCTGCTCCATAAGGCCCTTGACCTTCTCGGCAGCGTTGTCGGTTATCGAGAGGATGGTCGTCTTCTGATCCATCAGCACCTCCCACGGAATGCTGTAGTGTGTAAGTTGGGTCGAGATCTATTATTACACCGCCAACGGCGCAAATCAACGCGAACTCTTCCGGCAGCCCCGTTACCGTACTCCGCGGAACCTCTTTAGCCCTCTGATCTTCGCGTGCAAGGCTTTCCCGAGCTGTCCCCTGTATGCCGCCAAGCGCCGCCGCGCGCGCAAGAGGAGCGAGGTTGGATTAGTGGCGCCCAGGATGCGTTTCCACCTCGGTAGCTTCTCGTACTCGAGTAGGGCCTTGCGGTAGGCGCGGGCCGCGTTCGTGGGCGGGTCCGGCGCGTAGAGGCTCTCGGAGTAGGTCCGGGCGAACTCGCGGAACGGGCCTTCCTCGATTCCAACAGCCCCGGCGAGGAGCAGCAAACGCTCGGTCGGGGTGAGGGCGGGCGAGTCCGCGACCTTCGAGCCTGCCCCGCTCGTGAAGGGCAGGACGTCCCGCAACCGGCCCGTGAGGTCCCGATAGAGGTCCTCCGGTCGCCCACGCGCGACTAGCGCCCCCTTGGCAAAGGGTACAGCGGCCAGAAACAGTAAGACCAGGAGCACGGACAGGAGCGCGTATGCGTACCGGCCCCACGCAGAGGTCTCTTCCGAGGCCGCGAACCCTTCGCCGGTCGGGGACTCTACCGGGTTGGAGGCGGGATCCTCGGTTTGCCGGCCTTTGAGGGCTGGGGCCTCGGAGGAGACGTACGACAGGTCGTTCATCTCGGGACGGGGGGCGTTCTCTTCCATCACGGACGGGACGGAGAAGCCGGGGGTCGGGTCGAAGGGGTACCAGCCGACGCCGGGGAAGTAGACCTCGACCCAGGTGTGCATGTTGTAGCCGGTGACGACGTACTCGCCGGGGTCTTTCTCCTTGCCCGTGGTCGCCCCGTAGACGACCCGCGAGGGGACGCCGAGCTCGCGCGAGAGCAGCGCCATCGAGGTCGCGAACTGGGTGCAGAAGCCCTCTCTCTCGTCGCCGAGGAACTCCTCTATGGCCTTATCGGCCCGGGTGTAGTCCGCGCCTATGTTGTAGGTGAAGCCGCCGTCGGAGATCAGGTACCGCTCGATGGCCCTGGCCGTATCGTAGGGCGTCCGGGGAGTGTAATCGTCCTGTATCTCCCGGGCGGTCTCGGCCAGTACCTCGGGCCGATCCTCGGGGAGCTGAAGGAACTTCTCCCGCACGAGGGCGGGGTAGGCAGTGCCAGCGGTTTCGAGTTGAGCGACCGAGGGTTGGGGGATTTGGGAGAGCACCCGGTAGGAGGAGTCTTCGGTGAGGGGGCGCGCGGAGGTCCAGGAGCCGTCAGAGCGCTCCGTCGCGTAGGGGACGGAAGCGTTCGAGATCTGGTACCCCCCAAAGAGTAGGCTCGTCTCGGCCTGCAAGACCTTTACCTCCTGCACCACCTTGCGGATCGGAACGCTGTCCGAGACCTCCTCGCCCAGTTCGTCCTCCCCGCGATCCACGGTCGAGGACCACCTGACGCCGTCGAAGTGATCGAGGGTTCCCCCGCGCCAGAGCATGGGCTCCGGGCTCTTTATGCGCATGAGTTCCGCGTCCCGGCCCCTGGTCAGGTAGTCGCCGACATCCGCCTGGACCGCCAACCGTGAGGTGCCGCCGGTCCCGATCCTGGTCCAGTCGATCTGGGCGGGCTGGATCGCCTCCTCTGCAAAGGGAACTTCGGGCAACGCGAGCACGACCCCGGCTACCAACGCCCCCGCCACGACGGCAGCCGGCGCGAGACGCTCGCCCCACCCCGTCCGATCGCCCGCGAGCAGCAAGAGCGCGACGCCGGAGACGAGGAACAGGGCGAAGAACGGCCCGATGCCGGCCTCGAAGGAGATGGTGCTCAAAGTCCCGATGGTCAGGCCAAGCACGGCGACCGAGACCACGGGGCTCTCCTCGTAGATGGTGGCCGAGGTCGCGAAGGCTACCACGATCACGACGATTGGGATCAGAACGACCAGCAGACCGGGATGCAGTTCGTAAGGGACGGGGGCGGCGTAGGCAACCGCCACCCCCTCGTAGACGTCCTGCCCCACCCGCTCGAAGAGCCGCCGCCAGCCGCTCAAGCTCAAGGGCGGCGTCCCGTAGATGGCGACGAGCGCGTACAGGGCGGCCACCGGGAAGAGCAGAAGGAACCTGTAGGCCCCCGCCGAGCCCACCAGGATGGCGACCAGCGCCGCCCCGAGCAAGTAAGGCATGGCCTCGCCGGTGAACAGCACGCCGAACGCCCCGCCGGTCGCGAGCCCCGCAGCGTACAACGGCAGCCGCACTTTCCAGCCGCCCACCGCTAAACCGCCCCCCGAGCGTTCGCGGCCCTCCGTGCTCCCGCAAGGGCGGCCACCCCGCCCTGGCGTCGCACGACGCGCACCTCCGCCCCGGCAAGCTCCAGCCGCCGGACATACCCCGAGAAAACACCCTCCCGCCCGGATGCCACGCCTACGGCCCGGTAGGTGTGAGCGGCAAGCGCCACCACGACCACCGAGAGCCCCGCCGCCCGGAGCCTCTCTACGCTCTCCACGAGACCGTCGCCCAGAGAGCGGGAGATTAGGACGACGCCCTCCCCGAGCTCCTCGCCAGCGGAGCCCTCACGAAGCTTCTCGTTTAGTAGATCATCAAGCTCGATGTCTCCGTCGGGCCGCGCGACAGCGAGCAGGTCCATCGCCCGCCAGTAGGCCGCCTCGTCGGCGCCGAACGCGGTCGCGCCGCGCCCCTTGTCGGCGCACAGGAGCCTGAACAGCAGTCCCTCCCGGGCGAGGTGGTAGAGGACCGAGCCAGCGGCCGAGACGGCGTCCTCGACCTCGGCCTCGGTGGCGCCGATGCCCGGGCGGTAGAGATCCAGGACGACCGCGTGGCGCTGCGGTGACTCCTGGGCGAACTCCTTGACGACCAGCTCCCCCGTGCGCGCGACGCTCTTCCAGTCGATGTGCCGCCGGTCGTCGCCCCGCCGGTACTCCCTGAGCCCCGAGAACTCGTCCCCCCTCTGCGCGAAGGAGCCCCGGGTCCCGATGTCCCCCTTCCGTCCCCGCAGCGGGAAGCCCGCGAGCTCGAAGACCTCCGGGTAGACCGTGACCTCCGTGCGCGCTCCGAACCTTCGGACGAAACGAAGAAGCCCGAACGGGTCGGTAGTCCGGATCTCCGCCGGACCTAGCTCGTAGAAACCCCTTTTCGCGAAGAGCACCGGTTCCCGAATCTTTCGCGTCTCCGATCCCGCGACCGGCGGCCCCCGAAACGGGCGTCTCTCGGGAAAGTGATCCACCACCTCCACGTTGGGGCTTCGCGTCCGGGACGCGTTGGAGACCATGAGCTCCACGTGGGAGGAACGCCCGACCGTCGGGCGTTCACCTTCGGGGATTCGGCGGGCGTATTCCAGACCCCGGGAGAAAAAGAGGCCGAGCACGAACGCCGCGAGCAGGAGGCCGGCGAGCGCGTAGGCGAGTTGGTAGATCTGGGTCGTCCCGACGAGCAGGGCCGCGATCAGGGAGAGACCTCCGAAGAAGATAGCTTGCCAGCCCCGGGCCGTCGGCCTCACGAAGACCCGCCGCCCAGAAGCCCGCGGACGCCGCAACACCTTCGGCAAGGCGCTAGACCGCCTCGTTCACGGGTACCGACGAGAGGATCTCGCGCACCACCCCCGCGGCCCTGTCGGGGCCGGCGGAGCCAGCGGAGCCGTTGCGGAGCCCCCCGTAAGACGCGCCGGGGGAGGCGATGATCCTGTGCGACAGTACGTGCGAGGCGAGAGCCTTCACGTCGTCCGGGGTGCAGTAGGAGCGCCCCCGGGCCGCCGCGTGGGCCTTCGAGGCCCCCAGGAGCATCCGGCTCGCGCGCGGGGAAGCGCCGAGACGGATCGCCTCGTGCTCGCGCGTCGCGCTCGTCACCGAGACGACGTAGCGCAGCACCGCTCCGCTCGCGTACACCTCCTCGGCGAGGCGACGCATCCGCACGAACTCGGCGAGGCCGACCACGGGTCCGATCTCCGCGACCGGGTCCGCCGAGAGCCTCAACAGATCAACCTCGGCCTCCTCGTCCGGGTAGCCCAGAGCCATCTTGACCATAAAACGGTCGAGCTCGGCGTGCGGCAGCGGGTACGTCCCCTCGTGCTCCACGGGATTCTGGGTGCCGATCACGCCGAAAGGCTCCGGCAGCCTCCTCGTCACGCCGTCGACCGTCACCGAGCCCTCTTCCATCGCCTCCAGCAGCGCGCTCTGTGTCTTGGGGCTCGCCCGGTTGATCTCGTCGGCCAACACCACGTTGGCGAAGACCGGTCCCGCCCAGAACTCGAAGGCCCCGTCGCCCTGGTTGTAGACGTTAGTACCGGTGATGTCAGCAGGCAGCAGGTCCGGGGTGAACTGAATACGCCGAAACTCGCCCGCGACCGAGCGCGCCAGGGCCTTTGCCAGGAGCGTCTTCCCCACCCCGGGAACGTCTTCTATGAGGACGTGTCCCCCGGCGAGCAGCGCCGTCACCGCCAGAGAGATACCCTCCCGCTTGCCGGAGACGGCGCGCTCGACGTT
>Ga0136616_10002239_pt1 | contig 10239 bp, 4 predicted proteins | sample AntDrymUQ2992106_2_FD_106648 | JGI IMG/M metagenome (GOLD analysis project Ga0136616, IMG submission 106648) | Polar desert sand microbial communities from Dry Valleys, Antarctica - metaG UQ299 (21.06) | ecosystem: Environmental > Terrestrial > Soil > Desert | place: Antarctica: Dry Valley... | reverse complement strand
CCATCCTAACCAACGCGGGATTCCGCTTTCACGTCACGCAGCCGTTCAATCTTTCGACACAGCCATTTATGAACCATTACTCAAGTTTAGGAATGGATTTACAATTGAACATTTTCGCCTTTCGCTTATGAAGGGAGGTCACTAAGCATGATGAATCTCAGCTATATTCTTCTTCATCATTTTCAAATAATGACGAGGGATACGAGCCTGAACATGGTTCCCGTAAATCCATTGAGATCAGACTCAGTGAAGCTCTCTTCAATCCTTCCAAAGAACTGAAGTCTAGAATCAAAGGCTAGGGCAGGCGATGCAAAAGCAAACCATTGCGATCACGGCTAACTTCACGGCGGAACCAATCGAAGAGTCTCTCGGCTTTTGGATGCGGGAACTTAATATTCTATCCAAAATTGAATTCGCCCCTTACAACCAAATCTTTCAACAACTGCTCAACCCTGCGAGTCTTTTTTCCACAAATCGGCACGGGATTAATGTCGTCCTTGTGCGGCTTGAGGATTGGGGAAAGTTTCAAGATGGCGGCGAAGGTGAGGCGGCCTCTCCGTCGATCTCTTATGAAAAAATTGAACGCAATGTGCGAGACTTCGGACGCGCCTTAAAGTCAGCGTCGCAGCGTTCTGCAACGCCTCACTTGATCTGTCTATGTCCAGCTTCGAGGGCCAGTGTCGCCGACCCGACGCTGACAGCGTTTTTCCAGCAGATAGAAGAATTGATGGTGTCTGAGTTGCGTGGTATGAGTGGCATATACTCAGTCACAACATCAGAGTTAGCGGTTGCCCACCCGGCGGTGACATACAATGATCCGCAAGCAGATAAACTCGGTCATATTCCCTACACCCAAGCTTTCTTTGTTACTCTCGGAACCATCATCGCCCGAAAAATTTACGCTCTCAAGAGTGCGCCGTATAAAGTAATTGCGCTTGACTGCGATCAGACGCTGTGGAAAGGCGTCTGCGGGGAAGATGGACCGCATGGAATTGAAATTGATCCTTCTCGAAAAGCGCTGCAAGAGTTCATGGTGGCACAGCATCAGGCCGGGATGCTCATCTGTCTGTGCAGTAAGAATAATGAGGAAGATGTCGTCGAAGTATTCGGGCAGCGTTCGGAAATGCCTCTCAAACGAGATCATATCGTCGCTTGGCGCATTAACTGGGGAGCCAAATCAGATAATCTTAAGGCTCTCGCAGAGGAGCTTCAACTGGGACTCGATAGTTTTATCTTCATTGATGACGATCCGGTTCCCTGCGCGGAAGTCCAAGCGAATTGCCCGGAAGTCTTGACCCTTCAGCTTCCGCAAGAATCAAGCCGCATTCCTGAATTCCTTAACCATGTGTGGGCTTTTGATCGTTTGAAGATCACGGGAGAGGACGAAAAGCGGACCGCCCTCTACAAACAGAACGTAGAACGCGAGCGTGTCCGCAAAGAGTCTCTCAGCTTCGAGGGCTTTCTCGCGAGTCTTGGGTTGAAGATTCAGATTTCAGAATTACAGCCGCAAAACATCGAAAGAGTTTCACAACTGACGCAGCGGACAAACCAATTCAACTTCACTACCGTGAGGCGTTCCGAGAGCGAAATTCAGGCCCTCTGCCAAGCGGGCGAATCCGAATGTCTCATCGTTAAGGTCAGTGATCGTTTTGGGGATTACGGCTTGGTCGGCGTGGTTATCTTCCGGGCCGGTAGTGAGGCGATCGACGTCGATACATTTCTACTAAGTTGCCGCACGCTGGGGAGAGGCGTCGAGCAGCAGATGCTCGCGAAGCTTGGAGAAATCGCACAGAAGCGTGGTCTCGATCATGTTGATGTGACATTCATTGACAGCGGAAAGAACCGACCGGCGTCGGATTTTTTGGAGAGCGTTGGGGCGAATTTTAAGAAGGCGATTGATGGGGGGAACTTTTTCAAATTCCCGGTCGAGTTCGCAGCGACAATAAAGTACACTGGTATCGAGGAGCCGGCAGCCGCGGGTAGCTCTTCAGAACAGCCGGCTCCTTCTCTCTCCCGCATCAGCCACGACGGAGGAACACAATCGAGGTCCGCTCTATTGAGCCGGATTGCCACGCAGTTATATTCAGCCGAGAAAGTTCTCGAAGTCCTTGAATCCCAAAAGCAACGGGTCAGGCCAGAGTTGGCGGAGGCATATACAGCGCCCCGCACTCCGGTTGAGGAGAGGCTGGCAGAAATTTGGGCGCAGGCGCTTGGCATCAGCAAGGTGGGCATCCACGATAATTTCTTCCAGCTAGGCGGTCATTCGCTCCTCGGTACACTGCTCATCTCCCGAGTATGTGGTGCCTTCCAAACAAATTTATCGCTACGCGATCTCTTCGAGTCGCCGACAGTGGCCGGGCTGGCCCAAGTCATTAAACAGGGCCAAGTAGAGCAGGCAAGCGCGCAAGAGATCGCCGCTGCCTTAAGAGAATTAGATGAGCTTTCGGATGAAGAAATTATGGCTTTGCTTGCAAACGAGGACGGATAGATCAGGAAAAGGATAGCGCCATTTATTAAAAAGGACCTACATGTTAAAGGGGACATGCGTTCGTGAAAATTCTGCTGGCTCAGAACATGATTTATGTGCCGACGCACGGAGGCGCGAGTAAAGCCAACCGGCTTTTGCTAGAAGGTCTGGCGGCAAAGGGGCATTCCTGTCATGTCGTGGTGCCGGCTTTCGGGACACAAGTTTCCGTCAAAACGCACGAACAATTCCTCGCCGGGTTGGACGCCCGAGGGATCCGCGTAATCTCAGCCTCCTCCGGAGTCGCCGTGTTCCAATACAACGGCGTCGAAGTACATGCCGTCACGAACAGTTCTCGGTTGCATGATCACGTGGATAGTCAGATTCGTGAGTTCAAGCCGACTTGGACATTAGTGTCAGATGATGATCCGGGGCAGCTTATGCTGGAGGCTGCGCTCGAAGCGAATCCTTCAAGAGTTGTTTATCTGGTTCACACGCCACAGGCGCTTCCTTTTGGCCCGAAAGGCTTCTTGCAGAACAGCGCAAAAACTGACCTCGTTCGACAAACGGCTGGCATCATCACGGTGAGCGATCACATTAAGGATTACATCAAGCAATGGAGTGGCGTTGATTCAGCCGTGTTCACTTTTCCTGTCTACGGTTCCGGACCATTTCCCGACTTGGGATGCTTTGACAAAGGTTATGTCACTCTGATCAATCCCTGTGCCGTGAAAGGAATGTCCATCTTTTTGGAGCTTGCGCGCCGGATGCCTGAGGTCCAATTTGCGGGAGTGCCGACGTGGGGCACAACGAAGGCCGATCGAGCTGCGATGGAGCAATTCCCAAATGTTCGACTGCTACCTCCGACTGATGACATCGAGGAGATTTTCAGGCAAACGCGCGTCCTTCTGATGCCGTCACTGTGGACTGAAAATTTTCCGCTGACAGTGACGGAAGCGATGGTGCGTGGAATTCCAGTAATCGGAAGTAATTCAGGTGGACTTCCTGAGACGAAACGGGGTGTTGATTATGTAATTCCTGTTTGTCTGATTGAGCAATATGAGGATCGCTTTGATGAGTTGGGAAATCCCGTCCCCATCGTGCCCGATCAGGACGTTGACCCGTGGGAGGAGACGCTGCGGAAACTGCTTTCAGACCGCTCTCTCTACGAACAATTGTCAGCAGCATCACGCGAAGCTGCCTTGAGATTTGTGGCTAGTGTCGGGACGGAGCCATTCGAGAATTACTTTGAGAACCTTCAGCCGGCGCCTCAAGTCAAACACGGCGACCCTTCGACTTTGGCAAAGCGGCAGGATACTAAAACAAGCGAGCTTCATTCATCTCTGAGCAAACTTTCACCGGAGCGGCTTGAGCTTCTGGCGCGGAGACTCAAAAAAAAGGACGAGAGGGTCCCTAAAATAACACAGACAATCACTCGAAGGGGTGAAAACAACTTCGTCCCGCCCTCCTTTGCACAAGAGCGCCTATGGTTCCTCGACCAGTGGGAGCCGGGCGGCTCTGGCTACATCAATTCGGATGCCTTTCGGCTCACCGGCAAGCTTAATCAAGAAGCGCTGGAGAGAAGCCTCAACGAAGTTATCCGCCGCCACGAAAGTTTGCGTACCACCTTTGCTGTGGTGGATGGGCGACCCGTGCAGGTGATCGCCCCGACCCTGACCGTGATCCCGACAGTCATTGACCTCTGTGAGTTGCCGGAGAGTGAGCGCGAGGCAGAAGCGCTACGGTTGGCTACTGAGGAAATGCAGCGCGGCTTCGATCTTTCGCGCGGGCCGCTGCTGCGGGCAAGCTTATTGCGGTTAGGCCAAGAGGAACACGTGTTGCAATTGACGATGCATCACATCATCAGCGACGGGTGGTCGGCAGGTGTGCTGTTTCGTGAACTGGGAACACTCTACGAAGCATTTTCAGCGAACCGCCCGTCGCCGCTCGCGGAGTTGCCGCTCCAGTATGCGGACTATGCGGTGTGGCAAAGGGAGTGGCTGCAGGGCGAGGTGTTGGAGAGGCAGCTTGCGTACTGGAAAGAGCAGCTCGGCGGTAATCTGCCGGTGTTGGAGTTGCCGACAGATCGCCCGCGCCCTGAAGTGCAGAACTATCAGGGCGCGAGCCAATCCGTAGTGCTGCCGAAGAGTGTGAGCGGAAGGCTCAAGGCGCTGGGCCAGCAGGAAGGTGTGACGTTGTTCGCCACGCTGTTGGCGGCATTTCAGGTTCTCCTCTCCCGCTACACCGGTCAGGAAGATATTCCTGTCGGTTCAGCCATCGCAGGCCGTAACCGGGCGGAGACCGAAACATTGATCGGGTTCTTCGTCAACACGCTGGTGCTGCGCACGGACCTGACGGACAATCCAACTTTCCGCGAACTGTTAAGCCGTGTGGGGAAGGTGACGCTGGAGGCTTACGAGCACCAGGACCTGCCCTTTGAGAAGCTGGTCGAAGAGTTGCAACCGGAACGCAGTCTGAGTCGCAATCCGCTCTTCCAAGTAATGTTCATCTTTGAAAACGCGGCGATGTCGTCGCTTGAACTGCCGGGCCTCGGCTTAAGCCCGGTGAGCTTTGACCGCGAGGCCGTGAGGTCTGACTTGGACCTTTATCTGTGGGAGGCTTCGGGAGAACTTCACGGCCATTTCGTGTACAACACAGACTTGTTCGATGCGGCGACGATTGCGCGGATGAGCGAGCGGCTCCAAGCCTTAGTCGAGAGCGTCACGCGCGATCCTGATACGGCTCTTAGCGATCTGCGGCTTGAGGGGGAACTCAAGCTGCCGAGCCTGCCGCCGGTCACGCGGGAGCAGGCGAAAGTCCCGCTCTCCTACCACCAAGAGCGGCTTTGGTTCATCAATCAGTTCGAGACGGGCAACGTCTATGAGACGAGTCCCACCTACCACAACATCCCACTGCTTCTACATCTAAGCGGGCGTGTGAGCAGTGAGGCGCTTGAGTCGAGCCTGAACGCGATCATCAGCCGGCATGCGGCGCTACGCACAAGGATTATCACAGAGGGCGGTCAGGGGCTTCAGCTCATCAGCCCTCATGAAAGCCTCAAGCTGAGGGTGGTCGATCTGGCGGATTCTGCGGAGCAGTCATCCCTCGATCAAGTCGTAGAGCGGGCGCTTGCGAAGGCGCGGCGGCCGTTTGCGCTGGAGCGCGATCTGCTGCTCCGCGCTACACTGTTTCGGATGGGCCGCGACGAAGCGGTGCTGGCGGTGACAGTGCATCACATTATTGCGGACAAGAGAACGCTCCGGCTGATCGCCGAGGAGTTAGGGGAACTCTATAACGCGCAAATGGCAGGGCGCGCCGCGCGGCTGCCGGAGCCGGCTCTCCAATATGCGGACTATACGGAGTGGCAGCGCGGCCTTTCTGCGGATGCGTTAGAGCCACTCCTCTTCTATTGGAAGTGGCGACTGCGCGGGAAACTGCAGGCGCTGGAACTGCCGGAGGATCGCCCGCGCCCCGCGGTCCACACCTACACCGACGCTCGTGACACATTCAAGTTAAGTGCGGAGTTGACCGAGCGCCTCAAGGTCCTCAGTGAAGAGGAAGATTCCAACTTGTTTGCCGTCATGCTGGCAGGCTTCAAGGCGCTCTTGCGCCGGTACGCAAGGCAGGACGAGATCGTGGTGGGGACGAGTGAGCCGAACCGCACTGAGCCGGGGACGGCAGGCGTGATAGGCCCCTTTGCGAATCTGGTGGTACTGCGCAGCAACCTATCCGGCAATCCGACGTTCCGCACATTACTCGCTCAAGTGACGAAGACAATCGAGGGCGGGCGGGCGCACAAGGAAATGCCGTTCGACAAGTTGGCGCAGGAGTTGAATCCCGAAAAGGATATGAGCCGGACGGCGCTGTTTGATGTTCTCTTCCAGTTCGAAGACGGGGAGTTGCCGGCCCTGAATCTCGGAGACGCGAAGGCGCGGGTGATTGACACTAACCTCGGCTATGGCAAGTACGACTTGAACCTCTCGCTACGGCGCGACGCCGACGGGTTGGCAGGGACCATTGTGTACAACGCCGACATCTACGACGGCCCGACGGTCGGGCAAATGATGCGCCACTTCGCGGCGCTGCTGGAGGTGATGGCGGTTGAACCGGAGCAGCGCATTGACGAAGTCAAGCTGTTGAGCGAGGAGGAAGAGCGTCGGCAACTGGTGGCGTGGAACTCGACCGAGGCGTCGTATCCCGCAGAGAAAACGATCCACCAATTGTTCGAGGAGCAAGTCAAGAGAACCCCGAACAACACGGCAGTAGTTTTCGGGGAGACACGACTGACGTACCGGGAACTCGACGAACGGGCCAATCAACTGGCGCACCATTTACGAGGCCAAGGAGTTGCGCCGGACACGCTGGTCGCGCTGTGCCTCAACAAATCGGCGGAGATGATCGTCGCGCTCCTAGCGGTGCTGAAGGTGGGAGGCGCGTACCTCCCGCTGGACCCGGCGTACCCGGAAGAGCGGCTCTCGTTCATGTTCGAAGATTCCGGGGCCTCTCACCTGATCACCACCCAGTCGCTGAAGCACAGTATCCCGGTGGAGGTGGCGTCGCTGACGCTGCTGGACGCGGAGCGCGAGAGCCTCTCCGCGCAGCCGACCACGCCTCCGGGCCAGAACACTGCGCCGCACAATCTGGCATACGTGATCTACACCTCCGGCTCGACCGGCAAGCCGAAAGGCGTGCTCATCGAACACCGGAATGTGGTTCGATTGATGATCAACGACCGATTGCAGTTCAGCTTCACCGCCGGCGACGTGTGGACGATGTTTCATTCCTACTGCTTCGACTTCTCGGTCTGGGAGATGTACGGGGCGTTGCTCTACGGCGGGAAACTCGTCGTCGTCCCGGAGGCGGTAATGAGGGACCCGTCGCTCTTCCTCGACCTGCTGGCAGAACACCAAGTGACAGTGCTGAACCAGACGCCGAGCGCGTTTGACAACTTAGTGAAGCAGACGCTGGATCGTCGGCCGGGTCTGGCGTTGCGCTACGTGATCTTCGGCGGCGAGGCGCTGCACCCCGTGCAACTGCGGGAGTGGAAGCGAGCCTACCCGGCGGCGCGGCTCATCAACATGTACGGGATCACGGAGACGACCGTCCACGTCACATTCAAGGAGATCACCGACCGCGAGATCGAAGAAAATGTGAGCAACGTCGGGAGGCCGATCCCGACGACCACCACTTACATCATGGACTCCCGCCTCCGGCTGCTGCCGGTTGGCGTCCCCGGCGAAGTGTGCGTCGGCGGCGGCGGCGTCAGCCGCGGCTACTTAGGCCGGGACGAGTTGACGCGGCAGAAGTTCGTCCCCAACCCGTACAAAGCCGAAGAGCGGTTGTACCGCTCAGGCGACCTCGCGAAGCTCCTTCCGAGCGGGGAGATGACATACCTCGGAAGGATTGACGATCAGGTACAGATCAGGGGGTTCCGGGTCGAGTTGGGCGAGATTCGCAGTCAACTGCTGAAGCATCCATTAGTGGCCGAGGCAGAGGTCATCGCGCGGAAACTGCAAACGGAGGCGCTGGAGCTGGTGGCCTACGTCGTGCCGACGGCCGAGGTGAGCGTGACGGGGCTGCGTAGCCACTTGGCACAAACGCTGCCATACTACATGGTGCCGGCGGCCTTCGTGCTGCTGAAGGCGCTGCCGCTGACGTCGAACGGCAAGGTGGACCGGCGCGCCTTACCAGCGCCGGATGAGGCGCGGCCAGAGTTAGAACAGCAATACGTGGCGCCGCGCACGGCGGTGGAAGAAGTGGTGGCTGGCATCTGGGGCGAAGTGCTGAAGGTCGAACAAGCAGGCGTCCATGACAACTTCTTCGAGCTGGGCGGGCACTCGCTGCTCGCCACGCAGGTCATTTCCAGAGTCCGCCAAGCTTTGCGCGTCGAATTGCCCTTACGCAGCTTCTTTGAGGGGCCAACAATTGCTAGACTCTCCGAGTCAATCGAGCAGGCTAAAGGCAACGGCGCTGAACTACAGTCGCCGGCAATCATCCCGGTCTCTCGGCAGGCACGCCGCGTCAAGGTTTCCTCGGAAGGAGTTCTGGCGGCCCCTGAAATTTCAACCAAGGAAGTATAAGGACGGCGTGATGGCACAGGAAGTCTTTGTCTTTCCCCCATCTTTTGCACAACAGCGGCTCTGGTTCCTCGATCAATTGGGGCCGGCGAGTCCTCTCTATAATCACCCGTCGGCAATCCGGCTCAATGGAGTGCTGAGTGTCGAGGCCTTGCACCAGACACTGAATGGGATTGTGGCCCGCCACGAGATTTTGCGGACCACCTTTGCGACGGTGGATGAGCAGCCGGTCCAGATCATCACTCCAACTCTGGGCGTACCGCTGCCGGTGATTGATCTCAGTGAATTGCCGGAGACCGAGCGCGAAGCCGAAGCTCAACGGCTGGTGAGAGAAGAGGCGCAACGCCCATTCGACTTGGCGCAAGGCCCGCTCTTGCGAACGAGCTTACTGCGGCTCGGAAGCGAGGAACACATACTGTTACTGGCTCTGCATCACATTATCAGTGACGGATGGTCGACGGGCGTGTTCTTCCAAGAAATAGCAGCACTCTACGAAGCCTTTTCTACCGGGAAGCCGTCGCCGCTGCCGGCGCTTCCCATTCAGTATGCGGATTATGCTGTCTGGCAGCGAGAGTGGCTGCAGGGTGAAGTGCTGGAGAAGCACCTCTCGTACTGGAGAGAGCATCTGGTGGGAGCACCGGCGGTGCTGGAGTTGCCGGTTGACAGACCCCGCCCGGCGGCGCAGGGTTTTCGCGGCGCATGTCAATCAATAGCGCTGTCGCAGAGCCTGACCCAAGCGCTGAAGAGTTTAAGCCTGCGCGAGGGCGTCACGCTGTTCATGACACTGCTGGCCGCCTTCCAGACTTTGCTGCTGCGTTACACCGGACAGAAAGACATCGTCGTCGGCACCGACGTCGCCGGCCGCACACAGGCCGAGACTGAGAAGTTGATCGGGCTTTTCGTCAATCATTTAGTGTTGCACACGGATTTGTCAGGCGACCCGAGTTTCCGGGAGTTGCTGCGGCGCGTGAGGGAGGTGGCTTTAGGAGCGTATGCACATCAGGACGTGCCGTTTGAAAAGCTGGTGGAGGCGTTGAACCCAAAGCGGAGTCTGAGCCACACGCCGCTCTTTCAGGTCTTGTTTACGCTCATGAATGCGCCGCTGCCGTCGCCCCGACTGCCGGGCCTGACATTGCTCCCCGTGACGATTAACAACAGCATGGCAAAGTACGATTTGACCCTGTTTATGGACGAGGCCGAGCAAAGTCTGACGGGGACGTTTGAGTACAACGCCGACCTCTTCGCCGCGCCGACCGTCGCGAAAATGGCCGGCCATTTCGCGACGCTGCTGGAAAGCGTTGTGGCACGGCCCGACGCCCGGCTGAGCGAGCTGTGTGAAACGCTTACAGAAGATGAAAAGAGGCGGCGCATCGTGGAGAAGAAAGAACGCGAAGAGTCTAATTTCAGGAAGTTCAAGAATATCAAACCCAAGGCGGTTAATGTGCCGCAGGGGAAGGCGACTGCTTGATTGAACAGGCGTTTTTGCCGGGAGCGACGAGCCTGATCTGAACAGGGAGATCACGTGATGCTTAAAAGCGACGAACAAAATCTCGAGCTGGTTGAATCAGTAGATTCGGTCGATAAATTGAACGCGAAATTTTACGGGAGATTCCCCTACCCATGGCTGGCAGTGAAATTCGACTACCTGCTTGATCCATATTTTGAAACGGCGCTGCTCAACCAAAGCCTCGGCGACTG
>Ga0136616_10002238_pt1 | contig 10244 bp, 9 predicted proteins | sample AntDrymUQ2992106_2_FD_106648 | JGI IMG/M metagenome (GOLD analysis project Ga0136616, IMG submission 106648) | Polar desert sand microbial communities from Dry Valleys, Antarctica - metaG UQ299 (21.06) | ecosystem: Environmental > Terrestrial > Soil > Desert | place: Antarctica: Dry Valley... | reverse complement strand
TTCCGAATGGCTGGACTTCACCCACGGTGATATCCAGCGAAAAGCAAAAAACTCACTAAACCCTATGTCCGACGCCATTTCCCGCCGCTTACCCCCAGAATTTATGCAACTGGAAGGTACACAAGGCTCCTCGCTTAGGCTCTCTATGGATTCGATTATAAGCCGAAAGCGTCCTGGAAGCTGTCCGCACCACCGTTACCTGGGTTCGCGGCGCGGGCGGACCGCTCAAATTGCCCGAACGCACTTGAAAAAAGAGCGTCAGAACCCTATTATTACAGGTCCGACCATTGCGGGGTGGAGCAGTCTGGCAGCTCGTCGGGCTCATAACCCGAAGGTCGCAGGTTCAAATCCTGCCCCCGCTACCATAGCCCCGAGAGCCGGGGCTTTTTATTTTAGTCGGTAACGTGCGCGTGGATACGAGGGAGTTAGAAGCCATCATCGAGCCCGTCGTGGCGGGCCTCGGGTATGAATTCGTCGGCATAGAACGTACCGTCGCCAGACGCGCGCCGTTGATACGGGTGTATATCGATAGCGCCAGTGGAATTACATTGAGAGATTGCGAACGCGTGAGCCAGCAGGTGAGTAGCGTCATGGATGTTGAGGATCCTGTCACCGGGTCCTATACGCTTGAGGTTTCTTCTCCGGGATTGGACCGCCCGCTGTTTACCCTTGATCAGTATTCGCGTTTTCTTCAAAGCACCGTGAGCATTGAGACGATGCGTCTGGTCCACGGGCGCCGAAAATTCCGCGGGCGCTTAAACGCGGTCACCGTTAAAGAGATCAGCATCACCGAACAGGAAGGGGAGGTTTTTAGGCTGCCCTTCGATCTCATACACCGGGCCCGCTTGGTGCCGCAATTCGAGTCCAAAAAACCGGCGAGGCGCAGCAGATGAACAAGGATATCCTTACCGTCGTCGAGGTTGTTTCCAATGAGAAGGGGGTAAATAAGGAGATCATTTTCGAGGCCTTGGAAGCGGCGCTCGCCAGTGCGACAACCAAACGTTATCGCGACGACATCGATGTCCGCGTATCCATCGACCGGCAGACCGGGGACTATGAAGCTTTCCGGCGTTGGCAGGTTATCGATGAGACCGTAGCCACCCCGGCCGTGGACCTTGGGACCGATGGCGCCCCGATCGGCGCGGGCGGGATCGAGTTTCCAAAGCGTCAAATCTCTCTCAGCAAGGCGCGCGAGATCCGTCCCGAGGTGAGCCACGGCGAATATATAGAGGAACCGATGGAGGCCGCGGCGTTTGGGCGTATCGCCGCGCAAGCGGCGAAGCAAGTCATCGTGCAGAAGGTGCGCGAGGCCGAACGCAAGCAGATTGTGGAAGCCTTTGAGAGCCGCATGGGCCAGCTGATTACCGGCGTCGTGAAGCGTGTCGATCGCGGTAGCGTGACATTGGATCTCGGCGGCAACGCGGAAGCGATGATTGCGCGCGAGGACATGATCCCGCGCGAAGCAGTGCGGCCGGGGGATCGGCTGCGAGGATACTTGAGCGAAGTGCGTCCGGAGAAACGCGGTCCGCAGTTATTCGTCAGCCGCACGGCCACGAAGCTCCTAATCGAGTTGTTCAAGATCGAGGTTCCCGAGATCGGTGAAGGTCTCATCGAGGTGCTCGGAGCGGCGCGCGATCCGGGTCTGCGCGCGAAGATCGCCGTCAAGAGCAAGGACCCTCGGATCGATCCGGTCGGCGCCTGTGTCGGCATGCGCGGCTCGCGCGTGCAAGCTGTCTCCAACGATCTCGCCGGAGAACGGGTCGATATTATCCTTTGGAATGAAAACCCGGCGCAGTTCGTCATTAACGCCATGTCGCCCGCCGAAGTCGTGTCCATCATGGTGGATGAGGATGCGCACAGCATGGATGTGGCGGTCGTGGAGGAGCAACTATCGCAGGCGATCGGCCGTAACGGACAGAACGTCCGGCTCGCGAGCCAACTGACCGGCTGGGAGCTGAATGTGATGACCGAAACCGAAGCGGCCGACAAGACCGAGGCGGAAACCCAGCGTATCCAGCAGATATTCGTAGAAAATCTCCATGTCGACCAGGAGGTCGCTAACATTTTGACGCAAGAAGGCTTCTCGAGCATCGAGGAAGTCGCGTTCGTTCCGGAACAGGAAATGATCGAGATCGAGGAGTTCGATGCGGATCTGGTGGCCGAGTTACGCAATCGGGCCAAGGATTGGTTATTGACCAAGGCCATCGCCACCGAGGAACGTCTCGGTGATGTCATGCCGTCGGAAGATCTGCTCAATATGGAAGGCATGGATCCAGAGCTAGCCTACCGCTTGGCCGCGGAGGCAATTGTGACGATGGACGATTTGGCGGAGCAGTCGGTAGATGAACTGGTAGAAATCGGTGGCATCAGCGGCGAGCGGGCCGGCACGCTGATAATGACCGCGCGCGCCCCGTGGTTTAAGGCTGCGCAAGATGAGACCGGGGAGCAGGTGCATGGCTGAAGTGACGGTTAAGCAGTTCGCGGACGTGGTTGGAATTTCCATCGACCGGCTGCTCACGCAACTGGGCGAGGCCGGGCTGCCGGATAAACAACCCGGCGATCCCATGAGCGATCGGGAGAAAAACCAATTGCTTGTCCATCTGCGGCAGCTCCACGGGCGCGCCGATGAAAGCGCAGAACCGAACCGCATTGTCCTGCGCCGCAAGACCATCAGTGAGATCAAGCTCCCTACCGATCGGCGTAGCGTGCGCAGCAGCAGCAGCACAAAAACGGTGAGCGTCGAGTTCCGCAAGAAGCGCACCTATGTGAAACGTAGCGTATTCGCGGAGGCAGAGGCTCAGCGCCGGGCCGAGGAGACCGCGGAACAAGAGCAGTTAGCGGCCCTGGAGCTCGGCCGCGCCCGCGAGGAAGAGATCAAAACCCAGGAGCTGGAAGCGCGCCGGCGTACCGAGGAAGCGGAGGTGCGCGCACGGGCGGACGCCGAGTCGGAACGAGTCTTAGCGCCGGTGGAGGAGGCGCTCCGCGAAGCGCCGCCACGGATCCCGATCCCGGCCGCCGCGGAGCCGCTGGTAAAACGCCAAGCCTACACCGATAAGGTCCCGGCCAAGCGCCAAAAGGAGCCGTCAGGGGAACCGGTCATCGATCAACGAGAGCTGCATGTTGCAACCAATAGAACAACCCGCCGGAAGAAGAAACCGGGGCCTCGGCGAATGGTCGTGCCGCTCGCGCCCAAACACGGTTTCGAGATGCCGACCGCGCCCATTGTGCGTGAGATCGCGATCCCTGAACGGGTCACCGTCGCCGAGTTGGCGCAACGAATGTCGGTCAAGGCGGCTGAGGTCATCAAAGTCATGATCAACCTCGGGACGATGGCGAGCATTAATCAACTGCTCGATCAGGCGACGGCGGTGATAGTGGTTGGGGAGATGGGCCACAGGGCCAAGCCGCTTAAAGACGATGCGGCGGAGGCGGAACTGCTCGGAGTTTCCGATGCCATCGAGTGCGAGAAAGTGGCGCGCCCCCCCGTGGTCACGATTATGGGCCACGTCGATCACGGCAAGACCTCATTGCTCGATTACATACGCCGTACCCGGGTTGCCGCCGGAGAGGCCGGCGGGATCACGCAGCATATCGGCGCTTACCATGTGCTCGTCGGGGAGGGCTCCATTACGTTTTTGGATACGCCGGGTCACGCGGCTTTTACGGCAATGCGGGCGCGCGGCGCTAAAGTCACCGACATCGTGGTATTAGTGGTCGCGGCCGACGACGGGGTGAAAACACAAACGATCGAGGCCGTGCAGCATGCGCAGGCGGCGAATGCGCCGATACTGGTCGCCGTCAATAAGATCGATAAGCCGGACGCAGACCCCGAGCGGGTTAAGCAAGAGTTAACGGGGCACGGCATCGTACCGGAGGAGTGGGGAGGGGACGCGATTTTCGTGAACGTTTCCGCCAAGACCGGAGAAGGTATCGACCGCTTGCTGGAATCGATCCTGCTGCAGGCCGAGGTTCTCGAGCTCCTGGCGGTGCCGGCCGGACCGGCGTCGGGGGTGGTGATCGAATCCAGATTAGACAAGGGACGTGGCCCGATCGCCACGATCTTGGTGCAACAAGGCCTGCTCAAGCGGGGCGATATTTTACTGACCGGCCAGGAATTCGGCCACGTCCGCGCGCTGTTGGATGAAAACGGTCAATCCATCGAGGAAGCCGGGCCGTCGCTGCCCGTGGAAGTCCTGGGCTTGTCGAGTGCTCCCAATGCGGGCGATGAGGCGGTGGTCGTCGTGGATGAACGCAAGGCGCGCGAAATCGCTCAGGCTAGGCAGGGTAAGACCCGGGAAGGCAAGCTTGCACGGCAACAAGCAGCCAAGCTCGATGATGTTATGCTGCAGATGGAGGAAGGGAAAACCAGTAATCTGAACGTTTTGATCAAAGCCGACGTGCAAGGATCCGCGGAAGCCTTAGTCGATGCCTTGACTAAACTCGCCACCGACGAGGTGCGCGTCAACGTCATCGCGAACGGTGTGGGCGGAATCAGCGAGTCCGATGTTAATCTCGCCGTGGCGTCGAAGGCGATCGTGATCGGGTTCAATGTGCGCGCCGACGCCAGCGCCCGCAAATTGGTCGAAGAAACCGGCGTGGAGCTACATTATCACAGTATTATTTACAACGTGATCGATGAAATGAAAGCGGCATTGAGCGGTATGCTCGCACCGGAGGTCAAGGAGCAGATTATTGGCATGGCGGAAGTACGCGATGTGTTTCGATCGTCGAAGTTTGGCGCGATCGCGGGTTGTATCGTCACGACCGGCGCCGTGCGCCGCGCCAACCCTATACGCGTGCTGAGAAATAACATCGTGATTTACGAAGGGCAACTGGAGTCGCTACGCCGATTTCGGGACGATGTCAACGAAGTGAAATCCGGCACCGAATGCGGAATCGGCGTTAAGGACTACAACGATGTGAAGCCGGGCGACCAGATTGAAGTCTTCGAGCGCATCACGCTCGCACGCAGCATCTAGAGCCGCGATGGGGCAGGAATTCGGCCGCAAGCTACGCGTTGCGGAACAAATCAAACGGGAGCTCGCGCCGCTCGTATCGCGAACCGCACAAGACGCCCGTTTGGGTCTGGTGACCGTCACGGCGGTCGATCTCACGGCGGACCTGCACGACGCCAAGGTCTATGTATCCTGCCTCGGCGGCAGCGCACAGGAGGTCGTGGCCCGGCTACAGCGCGCCGCTGGGTGTTTCCGAACGGTCCTGGCCCGGCGTTTGAGCCTCCGGGCGGTCCCGCGCCTGCTAATCCATCATGACGAGACGTTGGAGCGCGTCGAACGTCTGGCGGCGCTGCTTAAAGGGACCGATTCCGGCGGGGAGTTTCCGCGTTCGCGCTAGAACTGACGTTGAGCCCGATGGCGAACCGTCACGGCCGGCAAGGCCGAGATATCCACGGGATTTTATTGTTTGACAAGCCTCCCGGCCTTAGCTCCAACGATGCCCTGCAAAGGGTAAAGCGCTTATTTCACGCCCGCAAGGTTGGGCACACGGGAAGCTTGGATTTCTTGGCCACGGGCCTGTTACCGCTCTGCTTTGGCGAGGCGACCAAGCTTTCGGGGTTTCTCCTGAACGCGAATAAACGTTACCTCGCCACGGTAAAACTGGGCGTCTCGACCACCACCGGCGATGCCGAAGGCGACATCACGCGCGCGGTGACGCCGCCCGCATTCGAGCTGGAAACGCTCCACGAAGTGCTGGCATCGTTCACCGGACGCTTGCAGCAGACCCCGCCCATGCATTCGGCGATCAAACACCAGGGCCGCCGGCTGTATGAGCTTGCACATCAAGGGATCACGGTCGCGCGCTCGCCGCGTACGGTGGTCATACATGCGTTGCGTTTGCTGCGTTATGGCGATGACGGTGTGGACATAGCGGTTGAGTGTTCCAAGGGCACCTATATCCGAACCCTCGCGGAAGATATCGGTGAGCGGCTGGGTTGCGGCGCCCACGTACGGGTACTGCAACGGGTTGGAGTCGGGCCTTTCGACATCGATGCCGCGCTCGATTTCGAAACGCTGCAACGATTAGCGCAGGAAGGGATGGAGGCGCTGACGCGTTCGTTGCTCGATATTGATAGCGTTCTGTTCGCTGAGCCGCATATCGCTTTGTCTCGGGACGCCGCCTACTACTTGTGCCGCGGCCAAGCGGTGGTGGTACCGCATGCGCCGACGCACGGCCTAGTCAGGCTTTACGACCACCGTATGCATTTTTTGGGGGTCGGGCAGGTGCTCGACGATGGCAGAATCGCGCCGCGGCGCTTGCTGCGGCGGTGAGAAGCGTCGCTTGTCCGAAGCTGCGTTTATGCGTGTTCCTTGTTCCGACCCGGAGTGCTCGTTACAATAACCGGCTCAAATCGTGAGCTGCATAGGATTAGGGTCTGATGGTACTGCCGCCGGCACTAAAAAAAGAAGTCGTGAATAAATTTAAGCGCTCCCCGGGCGACACCGGATCGCCCGAGGTGCAGGTCGCGCTTATTACCCGCCGTATCGAGGATCTGGCGCAGCATTTTAAAACTCACCAATCCGACCACCACTCTCGCCAAGGGTTGCTGAGGATGGTCAACAAACGGCGTAAGTTACTGGATTATATTAAGCAATACAATATGCCGCGCTACCGAGAGTTAATCACCGGTTTGGGCTTGCGCAGATAGGCAATCGTAATCGCCTTAGAGCACTCCCGCATTGATGCGGCGGTTTGCACCTACCATTTCCATTTAGTCGAGCACCAGCATGCGCCTTGTAAAAAAATCATTCCAATACGGATCCCATGTTGTTGTTCTAGAGACAGGGGAAATCGCGCGCCAAGCTTCGGCGGCAGTGACAGTGAGCACGGGGGATACCGTGGTATTGGTTTCCGTGGTAGGAAACAAGGAACCGGCGCCGGGCCGGGATTTCTTCCCCCTGACCGTGGATTATCAGGAACGCACCTACGCGGCGGGCAAGATCCCTGGAGGGTTCTTCAAACGCGAGGGGCGTCCGAGCGAAAAAGAAACTCTCACCTCGAGGTTGATCGATCGGCCCTTGCGTCCGTTGTTTCCCGAGGGGATGACGAACGAGGTACAAATCATCGCCACGGTGCTATCGCTCGATCCCGAGATCGATCCGGACATCCCGGCGCTCATCGGCGCGTCGGCGGCCGTAAGCATCTCGGGGATCCCGTTTAAGGGGCCGATTGGGGCAGCGCGCGTTGGCTATCTGGATGGAAACTATGTGCTCAATCCGACCTTCAGCCAGATCAAGTCGTCGCGCCTCCACCTCGTTGTGGCCGGCACCCAATCCTCGGTGCTCATGGTCGAATCGGAGGCCGATCAGCTCGCCGAGGACGTCATGCTGGGCGCGGTAATGTTCGGCCACGAACAAATGCAGGTCGTGATCCGTAACCTCCGGGATTTCGTCCATGAGGTAGCGCCGGTCCCCTGGACCTGGCAGCCCGCGGTACAGGACACGGCCCTGATGAGCGCGGTCGAATCACGGGTCGGGCCGGCTATTCGCGAGGCGTATGCGATCACCGATAAGCTCGCGCGCCGGCAGCGGATTAATGCCCTTCGCAAGCAGGCGCAGGAGGCGCTCGGCGGGCCGGCGGACGGCGCCCCGCGGGCCGCCGCGGAGGATGTCGTGAATGTGTTCGAGGCGATCGAACAGCGGGCCGTCCGGGGGATGATCCTTGATCAACGGCGCCGTATCGATGGCCGCGCCATGGACGCCGTCCGCCCGATCACTGTCCGCGTCGGGGTATTACCTCGCACGCACGGTTCGGCGCTGTTTACACGCGGCGAAACCCAGGCCTTGGTTATCACCGCCTTAGGAACGGGGCGGGATGCGCAGATCATCGACGCCATCGAGGGGGAGCGCAAGGAAGCCTTCATGTTGCATTATAACTTTCCGCCGTATTGCGTCGGCGAGACCGGCCGGGTGGGTTCACCCAAACGGCGAGAGATTGGACACGGGCGGCTGGCGAAGCGAGGGATTCAAGCCGTGATGCCGGATGCTTCCGAGTTTCCATACGTGGTTCGCGTAGTGTCGGAAATCACCGAGTCCAACGGCTCAAGCTCGATGGCTTCCGTGTGTGGAACCAGCCTGTCATTGATGGATGCCGGTGTCCCGCTCAAGGATGCGGTCGCCGGGATCGCAATGGGCCTCGTGAAGGAAGGTGACCGGTTCGCGATACTATCGGACATCGTGGGTGATGAGGATCATCTCGGCGACATGGATTTCAAGGTTGCGGGAACGGCGCATGGCGTGACAGCGCTGCAGATGGACATCAAGATCGATGGGATCACCCGTGAAATCATGGAGCTGGCGCTGCGGCAAGCCCATCAGGGCCGTTTGCATATACTTGAGCGAATGAACGCCGTTATCGCCAAACCGCGGCCGGAGATGTCGGAGTACGCGCCCAGGATTATCACCATCAAGATCGACCCGGAGAAAATCCGGGACGTCATCGGCAAGGGCGGTTCGACGATTCGTGCCATTACCGAGCAGACCGGGGCCGTCATCGACATCAGCGACGATGGCACAGTGAAAATCGCCTCCATTGATAATGCCGCGGGGCAAGAGGCGCGGCGCCGCGTTGAGCAAATCACAGCCGACGTTCAAGTGGGCGTGATCTACGAGGGCCGGGTCGCCAAGCTTATGGACTTCGGTGCGTTCGTGACCATTTTGCCCGGGAAGGATGGCTTAGTGCATATATCGCAGATTTCCGACGAGCGCGTCGAAAACGTGAGTGACAAGCTGCGCGAGGGTGATACCGTGCAGGTAAAAGTGCTCGAAGTCGATAAGCAAGGGCGTATTCGCTTGAGCATGAAGGCGGTGAACGCCGGAGGGACGGCGAATTAAAACGCGGCGCGGTTGTGCGTGGAGCGGGAACAGAATCATTAAACTGAAGCGGTTAGGATCGACATGGTTAGCATTCGTTTGAGCCGGCACGGCACCAAGAAAAGGCCTTTCTACCACATCGTAGTCACCGACAGCCGCAACCAGCGCGACGGGCGTTACCTTGAGCGCGTAGGTTTCTTCGATCCGCTCGCGGCCTTGAGCGACAGCAGCCTGCGTATCGATAAAGAACGCGCTGGCTATTGGATTTCCAAGGGCGCCAAGGTTTCCGAGCGCGTCGCCACTTTGATGAAGCACGGTTCCGCTGCGTAAACGGGTTCTCATCGCCGCGGTTTAGAATGCGCTGAGCGATGGCAGGAGTTGTTGACGGTTTCGTCGTCGTAGGCCGTTTCGTGGGGATCCACGGCCTGCGAGGCGATGTAAAAGTTTTATCGTACACGCATCCGCGGGAAGGCATCTTGCGGTACGCGCCCTGGTATGGGTGCTTTGAGGGCGAATGGCGCGAAATAGCGCCTGAAAGCGCAACCGTCAAGGGTAAGGGATTGATCGCGCGATTCGCGCATCATTCGGCCCCCGAAGACGGGCAGCGGCTCATGGGGGTCCCCATCGCGGTGCGCCGCAGCCAGTTTCCGGTACTGCCTCTTGGGGAGCATTATTGGCACGATCTCATCGGCCTCGACGCGGTCGAGGAGGATGGCGCGCCGCTCGGTCAGGTCGTGGATGTCATCGCGACCGGCGCCAACGATGTACTTGTGGTTAGGGGACGCCGCGAGCACCTGATACCCTATGTGCTCGGTATCTACGTGAAAAGCGTGGATTTGGAACATTCCCGGATCGAAATTAATTGGGACCTCGAGTAATCAAATTTCAAACCCCACGGCTACGATCCCTCCGCAAGTCTGCGGGGAATAAATTTGCATGCTACACCTTGGGGTCGTGACGCTATTTCCCGAGATGCTCCATGCGCTCACGGGATATGGGATCAGCGGCCGAGCGGTCGAGCGGGGTCTGGTCCAACTGCGTCTCTGGGATCCTAGGGAGTTTACCCGCGACAAGCACCGCAGCGTCGATGATCGCCCCTACGGCGGCGGGCCGGGCATGGTGATGATGTATGAGCCGCTGCGGGACGCGATCCGCGCCGCGGCGGCGTGGCTTGGGGACGACGCTTGGGTGGTCGCCATGACACCGCAAGGGCGGCGTTTGGATCAGACCTACCTGGCAGAATTGGCCGCGCGCGGCAAGTTGATGCTCGTGGCGGGCCGCTACGAGGGTATCGACGAACGCTTGATCGAGGCGGAAGTCGACGAGGAATGCTCGATTGGAGATTATGTCATCAGCGGGGGCGAGCTGGCGGTCATGGTGTTAATCGACGCGCTGGTGCGCCTGTTACCGGGAGCC
>Ga0136616_10002237_pt1 | contig 10245 bp, 8 predicted proteins | sample AntDrymUQ2992106_2_FD_106648 | JGI IMG/M metagenome (GOLD analysis project Ga0136616, IMG submission 106648) | Polar desert sand microbial communities from Dry Valleys, Antarctica - metaG UQ299 (21.06) | ecosystem: Environmental > Terrestrial > Soil > Desert | place: Antarctica: Dry Valley... | reverse complement strand
AGCCCTTAGCGCGGGCGCCGCCAATGTCTTTCCGGCTCCCGACCTTTTCGCCCGTGTGCGGGAGAGCGTCGAAGCTGATCGAATGAGGCGTTATAGCCGGGCGCGTAGGGCGGGGATTGCGCTCGGAATGCTGTTGCTTTTCACTGGCATCATTTCGCTGACTACCAAACGAGAAGAAGGAAGGCTCTTGATGGCGTGGTGGATTCTCGAATTGTTGACAACCGTTCTGTTGATCGGAGTCGCACTTTGGCTCGGTCCGTTCATCAAGCGATTCGGGCGGAGCTATGCCGCCGACGTCTTCCGAGCGAGCCCCCGTACCGGCAAGAGCTTCATCGTCCTCACCGACATCGTCTACTACCTCATCTTCATCGCCTACATCTTGTTCACAACTTCGGTCTTTCCCCGTGAGGGTTGGACGTTCTCGGTGCGACCAATCCAGATCCAACACGAATTGGTCCGGATCGGCGGCATCCTCCTCATCATTGGAGTCCTGCATGGGCTCAATCTGGTGCTGATGCCGATTCTCGGCCGGCTCTTCGCCGCCAATCGGGGCCTCGGCCGCGAATCGCCTCCCGAGGAGTAGAAACCCGCCACGCTTGAGTTTGGGTGTCACCCGGATAGAGCGGATTGGCCGTCTGTACTACGGTGACATTCGAGCAATTGAATTGGCGAACTCGGGTTTTTCAAGCCTCTGGTTGGGCCTTGGTGGCCAGCCTGTATTTCCTGAGCCCGGCAATCCTGATTGTCCTGGGTTGGTTTCAGGAGCCGTTTTCGGAGCTGGGAAACGCCGAGACCGTCAGCCATCGGGTGCACGAGGTTTTGTTCGGGGCGCTTTTCGGTTCAGCGATCGTCGGCGCATCCGCCCAGCTAGTCCGGAAAAGCCACCGGGCTGGCGCTCTCCAAGCCGTTGTCACTGTCGGCACCTTTTTCGTTGTTCTTGCCGGCCTGCGAAGACTCGAAGGGCTTGCTTTCTTGTTCCTCGGCCTGGCGCTAATCGTGCTCGTCAGCAATCCAAGCGAGGGGGCTTGGTTCCGCCCGCATTGGGGTTCGCTGCTTCTTGCTGGCGCGGGTGTCCTCCCCCTATTTCTGCTTACGGTTGAGCACATCGCCAAAGCACAGGTGCATGCGGCCGATCACGTTACCCACTGGGGCGGAGTAGCCGCCTGGTCGGCCAGCATCGCGGTCCTCGCGATAATCGCCGGATTACGACCCTCTGGATATCGCCTTATCGAAATCACGATCGCCATCAATGGCCTCGTGTTTGTAGGCGTTTCGATCGCCTACCAGTTCGACGCCTCGGCGCGGGCGAATCCAGCCGGCATATGGTTGGCGGTGTGGTCGGTCTGCTGGCTGATCAAAGGTCTGCGACCCCACCGGGAGCGTGAGTCTCGATGGTGGAAAACGGCGTTCCAACTTGGCGGTTATGGCACGGTCGCCTTCCTCGGATTGGTCGGCAGCGTCGGCTATGCGAGGAATGTTCCCCACGGAGTTGAAGCCGTGAGCTACGACGACCTCGATCGAGCCACATGCCTCGACTGTCACGCCATCGGGCGCGAGGGAGCGACAATCGTTCATCACGACGTCACCCGGTCATGCGGGAGTGATTGTTGGGGAGGTCGCTCGGATTGCCTTGGATGTCATCGCTACGACCCTGCTCTCGGCGGCCCTTCCAACTTGACGTTTGTGTTTCCTGCCGAGGCTCGTCTCCCCGATCGTGCGCAATCGTTGCGCCCATCGCAGCTGGTCAGCATTCGGGATGGTTGAACGCCTTCGCCTGCCGGCGGGGCCGCAGCTCCTCTGGGCCCTGTCTCTGCCCGCCGCCTTAGCCGTCGCCATTGCAGGGTTTGCGCGTCTCTTTGCCCAAGGCACATCCGGGCTCCTGATTCAGGGTCCCCTAGTGGTCGATCCCACTTTGGCCAACCGGCTAGCAAGTGTGGCGTCGCCCACACTTCTGCGCTCCGGCCAGCTGGCGATTCATGTTGTGGGGCTCCTGCTCTTTGTCGGGCTCGGAGTCGTGATCGCGTCCCGCTCGCACTCCGAGCTTTCGTTCATTTCCGCCTCGATGCTGACAGTCGTTGGCGTGAGCCTTTTCGCGCCGCTCAACTTGCTGGAGGGAGGGTGGGCGCGGGCGGCGGCTTTGATCGGCGAGGCGGTTCCCGACGACATCGCCAACTACTGGTTCTCGCTGGCGGGGATTCTGCTCCTGGTCTTTCTCCGCCTGTTTTTCGTCGAACGGCCGCGGCGATGGGAACAGGTCACCCTGATGATCATGATCGGCTTCGGACTGTTGGCCTTTCTTGATCCAAGAGCCAGCGTTCTCCCGGCGAATTATCCAGACCCTTGGGGGCAGGTCATCGCGGCGGGGATTCCGCTGGTCGCGCTCGGCCGAGCATGGATGAGCTCCCCAGCACGCCCCGTCCGTCCGGTGTTGACCGCTATGACTTTGATCGCGGCGACTCTTGGGGTCCTGCTCCTGCTGCGGCCTTCGCTTCGACCGGATGCGTTCGGCCTCGTACTGGCGACACCGCGATTGCAGGCACTTTACGGCCTCAACACTCTTCTCCTGGCCACGGCGGCGGTGTTCGCGCTGCCGGTCTCGATCATGTTGGCCGTTGTTCGGTATCGGCTATTCGAGATCGACGTTCTCATCAACCGGGCATTGGTGTATGGAGCGTTGACGGCTATCGCCACCTTGATCTTCGTCACGGTCAGCCTGGCGATGTCGGCCCTCGCGGGCAACCTCATCGGCGCCGGTGTCGCAGGGAGTCGCGCTGGCCAGATCGCTGCCATCGCCGGCGTCCTGACCGGGACGGCGCTCGCGATTGGGATGCAACCTCTGCGTAAGCGAATACAGCGCGCGATCGACCAAAGGTTCTATCGAGAAAAATTCGACGCCGAACGGGCCCTCGAGCGGTTGGTTGGAAAGCTCGCCTCGGTTGTAGACCGCGCAGTGCTCGAGGACGAGCTGCGCGCCCTGCTCAACGAGACACTGCAGCCCAAATCCATGTTGTTGCTGAGCGCCGATCCCCTGGGTTCCGTGGCGGATCCCGGCGGGTTGTTGGTGCCCCTTGGCGGGGGCGAAAAGGGCGGTGGGACGATCGTGCTGGGACCACGGCGGGCCGGGATTCCATATCGAGGGCTGGAACTGCAATTTCTCGAGGAAGTCGGCAACCGTGTCGGTCCGGCGCTTCACATCGTCGAGCTCTTCGAACAGCAGGAGGCTGCCCGCCGGCACCGGCAACGAGTTGATGAGGAGCTCGGGGTCGCGCAACGTATTCAACGCGAGCTTCTCCCGCGGACTTTGCCAAGAATTGAGGGATATGACATCGAGGTCTTCTATCAACCCGCGCGGGAGGTCGGCGGCGACTTCTATGACTTCTACCCGCTGCCAAACGGGCATCTCGCTTTCACGGTGGGTGACGCCACTGACAAGGGGATGCCCGCGGCGCTGGTCATGGCGTCATGTCGTACGGTTCTACGCGGGGTGACGCTTTCTGAGTCCGCTGTGTCGCCGGGAGACGTGCTGGCCCGAGCCAACAGCCTTCTAGTTGGCGACATTCCGGCGGGGATGTTCATCACCTGTCTTTTTGGAATTCTCGACGCGAGCTCAGGCGAGCTGCGATTCGCCAACGCGGGGCACAATCCGCCGCTCCATTGGCAGACCGACGGCTCGAAGATGGTCAAGGCTTGCGGGATGCCACTTGGCCTGCTCCCGGGAATGGATTATGAGGAGCGGACGCTTTTGCTCGCCCCCGGGGAGGTTGTGCTCCTCACGTCGGACGGAGTTACTGAGGCCCATTCTCCGGAACGGACGATGTTCGGCTTCGACGGACTGCTGGCGTCGCCGGCGACAGTTGCTGGTTTGTTAGCTGCGCTCAACTCGTTCACCGGTGACGTGGAACAGGAGGACGACATCACCGTGCTTGGGATCCGCCGCTTCATTCCTGCGTAAAAACCCCACGATTAGGGGCGCAGATTTACGCAAGAATGGAGAGGGGCCTAGCCTTGCCGACCTCCATGCCGGCCAGTCTCGATACGATCGCCGCCCTCGCCAAACAACGCGGGTTCGTCTTCCAATCGTCTGAGATCTATGGAGGAATTCGTTCGGCTTACGACTATGGCCCGCTCGGGGTCTTGTTGTTGCGGAACGTCAAGGACGAGTGGTGGCGGGCGATGGTCCAGGAGCGAGACGACATCGTCGGGCTCGACTCGGCGATCCTTCAGGCGCGCAAGGTCTGGCAGGCGTCCGGGCACGAATCGGTCTTCACCGATCCGCTGGTCGAATGCCGGAATTGCAATCAGCGGTTCCGCCTCGACAAGCTCGATGATCCCTCGGTGTGTCCGAACTGCGGCGCGCGCGACAACTTCACCGAGGCTCGCGCCTTCAATCTCATGTTTCGCACCCACACCGGTCCGGTCGAGGACGAATCGAACCTGATCTATCTCCGCCCTGAGACGGCGCAGGGCATATTCATCAACTTCGACAACGTCCGTCGTAGCAACCGGCTCAAGTTGCCTTTCGGTGTGGCCCAGATCGGGAAGAGCTTTCGCAACGAGATCACCCCCGGCCAGTTCGTCTTCCGTACACGCGAATTCGAGCAGATGGAGATGGAGTACTTCTGCCGGCCGGAGGACGCCCCTGCACAGTTCGACTACTGGGTCGATTCTCGGCATCGCTGGTACCTCGACCTGGGGATGACCCCAGAGAACCTCCGCATTCGTCCGCACGAAGCCGACGAGTTGTCGCACTATTCGGCGGCAACCGTCGACGTCGAATACAACTTCCCCTGGGGTTGGGACGAGCTGGAGGGGATCGCCAACCGCACCGATTTCGATCTGCGCCAGCACACCGAGCACTCCGGGATCGATCTCCGCTATTTCGATGAGGACTCGAAAGACCGCTTCTTCCCCTATGTGATCGAACCCGCCGCTGGCGCGACACGAGCCACATTCGCCTTTCTCATCGATGCCTATCACGAAGACAAGGTCAAAGGGGAAGCGCGGACTGTCGTCCGTCTCCACCCCCGGCTTGCTCCCTACAAGCTCGCCATCCTTCCCTTGTCGAAAAAGGCAGAGCTGATCGAGCCGGCCCAGAAACTCGCCACCGAGCTGCGCCGCCATTTCATGCTCGAGGTCGACCTTACGCAGTCAATCGGTAAGCGCTACCGGCGTCAGGACGAGATCGGCACGCCCTTCTGTGTCACGGTCGATTTCGAAACCCTGGAGGACCAGGCCGTCACGATTCGCCACCGCGACTCGACGGAGCAGGACCGAGTGGCGATGACCCGCGTTCTCGACTTTCTCTCAGGAGCACTGCTTTAACCTCGGCTCCGTGTATCGGCGGGATGACATCGACCGGGTCCGGGCCGCCACCAACCTGATCGACCTGGTAGGCGGTGTGACCACGGTCAAGAAGTCCGGCCGCGCCCATGTCGCCGTATGTCCTTTCCACCAGGAGAAGACTCCTTCGCTCAATTTGGACACGGCGCGGGGGCTTTATCACTGCTTCGGCTGCGGCAAGGGTGGCGACGTCTACACCTTTGTCCAAGAGACTCAGGGACTCGACTTCAACGAGTCGGTTGAGTTCCTCGCTCGGAACGCCGGTATCGCCCTCGAAACCGATCCCGGCACCGCCCGTCGCCGAGGTGAGCACGAGGAGATGACCGACGCCGTCGGCAAGGCGGTCGACTTCTACCGGAAACTGTTGCGGTCGGCTCCCGAAGCCGGTCCTGCTCGGGCATACCTGCGCCACCGCGGCCTGGGGGTTGACGACGTCGATCGATACCTGATTGGCTATGCCCCCGAGGGCGAGTCGTGGGATGCCTTGGTCAAGGCGTTGCGCGGGCTCGGGGTCAAGGAGCGGACGATGCAAGCGGCGGGACTGGTCAAACGGGGCAGGGGAGGCAAGCTTTACGACGTGTTCCGCAACCGCATCCTGTTCCCGATCCACGACCTACGCGGCGATCCGGTTGGGTTTGGCGGACGGGCCCTCGAAGGCGCCAATCCCAAATACTTGAACTCGCCTGACTCGCGTCTCTACCAGAAAAGCCGCCTGCTCTATGGCCTCCACCGAGCCAAAGGACAGATCGCTCGCAGCCAGGAAGCGGTGGTGGTGGAAGGGTATTTCGACGTCATTGCCGCCAATCAGGCCGAGGTCGGCACGGCCGTGGCCACTTGCGGTACTGCCCTCGGTGAAGACCATTTCGATTTGCTGCGCCGGTTCACCGACCGAGTGGTATTGGCATTCGATTCCGATCAAGCGGGGGCCGGGGCCGCACTGCGGGGGGATCAGTTGCGGACTCCGGTTGATCTCGATTTCGACTTGAGGGTGGCCGACCTTCCGGGGGGGATGGATCCCGCCGATCTTGTCCAGGCTGGCCGCGGCGACGACCTCAAGGCAGCCATCTCGGGGTCACGCCCCCTCCTCCAGTTCCGCATCGAGAAAGAGATCGCCAAGCAGCGGATCAACGAACCCGAGGGCAGGGCGCGGGCGATTCGCAACACCGCCCGACTTCTAGCCCGGGTTACCGACCCCATCGCGCAGGCCGAATACGTTCGCTTCGCCGCCAAACAGATCGGGGTGGAGGCAAGCGTGATTGGGAGGGCTCTGGCCGGAGACGTCCGCTCCCGAAGCCGGCGAAGCGACGAAGCCGAGTCGAACGGGCTCGATCCAACGCAAAGCGAGCTGATCAGAGTCATGCTGGCGAATCCGATCGAGCTTGCGTCGGTGTCCTTTGACCCAGCCTGGGTAACCGCCGACCTTTTCGACCTGGTTACCGAGATCGAGAATCGGCGGGCAGCGGTGTCAGCGGGTATGGCTATAGACCTCAACGAGCTTCCCCACTTGGATTTGGTCCAACGCCTCGCCTTCGATCCCCGACCCCTAACCGGCGCTATCGAGGTGGTGAAGCGCGCCGAGGTGAAAGCGCTTGAGCGTCAGATCAAGGACCTCGAAGGTGAACTCAAGCGCCTCGATCCATCGAGTGATGCCCATTCCGAAATGCTGCGCGCGCTGATAGGTTTGCAGGAACAAAGGCGGGGCAAGGGGAGCGCAGCAGGTGAACGACCGTGACTGAAGACATCGAACATCTCGTCGACCAATTGGCGCGACGAGGGCAACAACGCGGTTTTCTCACCGTTTCCGAGGTCCAGCAGGAGCTCGAGGACGCCGAGGCGGCACCAGACGCATTCGAACGGACAGTCGACCTGCTCCGGCTTCGGGGGATCGAGCTTTCCGAGGATGACATCGAACCCGACCACGGACTGGATGTGGTCGAGGACGTTTGGGTGTCTGACCCGGTCCGGATGTACCTCAATGAGATCGGCCGTTACCGCCTGCTCACTGCCCAGGAAGAGGTCGAGCTGTCGATGGCTTACGAGAGTGGCCTCAGAGCCGGAGAGCAGTTGGAAAAAGCCGGCGCCGATGGCCTCTCCGGCGAGGACCGCGGAATCATCGAGCGACTGGTCCACAAGGGAGAGTCGTCCCAACGGCGCCTGGTGGAAGCCAACCTACGCCTCGTGGTGTCGATCGCCCGCCGCTATGTGGGCCGTGGGATGGCGCTGCTCGATCTGATCCAGGAAGGGAACCTGGGTTTGATGCGGGCCGTCGAGCGGTTCGACTACCGGCGCGGTTTTCGCTTCTCGACTTACGCCACCTGGTGGATCCGACAATCGATCGCCCGTGCCATCGCCGACCAAGGTCGCAACATCCGGATGCCGATTCATGTTGTCGACATCATCAACAAGCTCACCAGGGCACAGCGTGACCTCGCCCAGAGCCGCGGTCGCGAACCGACCATCGAGGAGCTAGCCGTCGAAATGGATATCCCGGTCGACCGCCTGACGGAGCTAACCCGGATCGCTCAAGACACGATCTCGCTCGAGACCCCCGTCGGCGAAGAAGAAGACTCCACCTTGGGCGACTTCGTCGAGGATCACGATGCCGAAGTCCCGGCCGATGCCGCCACCTTCAAGCTGCTGCAAGAGAATCTCGCTCTCGCCCTCGAAGGATTGAGCCAGCGCGAACGAGAGGTGCTGATCATGCGGTTCGGTCTCGCCGATGGACGGATGCGAACCCTCGAGGAGGTCGGGAGCCATTTCAAGGTGACGCGCGAACGCATCCGGCAACTCGAGACGAAAGCGCTGGCCAAATTGCGACACCCGGAGAAGGCTCGCAACCTCCAAGGGTTTCTCGAGAACGGTTAGCTGATTAGCTGACGGGTTTGTCGGTGAAGACCGCCGACCAGCCGGTGTCGATCAAGCTCTGGCCTTTGCGGGCCATGGTGTTCTTGCCTTCGGTGACGTTGTTGAACCAGCTACGAATCTCTTCGTAGCGTCCTCGCCCCGCCTTGGCGCCGAGCACGTAGCCGATGGCGCCGCCGATTAGAAGTCCGAGTCTGAATCTCATGCGGTGATTGTGCCACCTTCGGGGCCTAACGCGACGCCTCCCTTCATTACCCAAGCCACCGATTCGAGCAGCGACACGTCCTCGAGCGGGTTTCCTTTCACGCCGATTAGGTCGGCTCGCGCCCCTTGGGCCAAAGCGCCGACCTCGCCTTGCCACCCGATCATTTCGGCCGCGTGGACTGTTGCGGTCCGAATCGCCTCGGCCGGGCTCAAACCGTGTCGAGTCAGATAGGCGAATTGACGGCCCGCGTCCTTATGGGGATACACCCCGGCATCGGTGCCAAAGGCGAGCCTGACACCGGCTGCGACGCACTTTTCAAAGCCCTGTCGCTGAGCCTCGGTCGTCTCCTGGCTCTTGCGGAGCGTTTCCTCGTCATAGCCCAGGCGGGGTCCTTCCTCGGCGATGTAGTCGCCGTCATAGAGATCGGCCACTAGCCAAGTGCCGGTGTCGGCCAGCATGGCGATTGCTTCGTCGTCCATGAGCGAACCGTGCTCGATCGAGCGAACTCCGGCCCGCACCGCCCGTTTGATTCCCTCTGCTCCGTGGGCGTGAGCCGCTACGAAGACGCCGGCCGCCGTCGCCTCTTCGACGATCGCCCGCAGCTCTTCCTCGGTGAACTCGGGTGCGCCCGGATTCGTGCCCGAGGTGAGGACCGCGCCCGTGGCGATCACCTTGATCATGGTGGCGCCCCGGCTGAGGATCTCGCTGACCAGCGCCCGCAACCGATCGGGTCCGGCGCCAATCCCAAAGCGAAGCTCGCGCGGGAGGATCTGATCGACATCGATCGCTAGACCGGTGATGTCGCCACCCCCGCCCGGCCGGGACAAATACGCTCCGGCGCAAATCATCCGCGGACCTTCGACCCACTTCGCGTTGATGGCTTCGCGCAGCGCGACATCCGCGAAGGCGCGAAAAGTGCCGACATCTCGCACAGTGGTGAAGCCTGCCCGCAGCATTTCGCTCGCGTGCTTGACCCCAACGAGCACTTCCTGGGCACCCGAGCGAGTGACCAGGCTGGCGTACCCACGCCCGCCTTCGACGTCGCCAACCAGATGCGTGTGGCAATCGATCAGCCCCGGCAACACCGTCTGGCCCGGCAATTCGATGATGGCGATGTCCGCCGGAACCGAGGATGTGGAGACAACCGATTTGATTCGACCGACTTCCACGAGGATCGCGGTGTCGGCCCGGAGTTCACCCGCATCCGGGTCAAGCACGTGTTTGGGAACTATGGCAAGCATGGCCCGAACATAGACCGCTGTCTCAATGGAGGCCGTGTCTTGAGGGCTTACTCGAGAAACGTTAGTCGGAGACGACTCCTTCGTAGGTGCTCATCTCTTCGGTGGTCAGCGCGCGCAAGACACAGAACTCATTTCCTTCCGGATCGGCGAGGACGACCCAGGACTCGGTTCCCTTTTGACCGACGTCCACCCGCGTTGCCCCGAGGGCCTCCAGTCGAGCAACCTCGGTGTCACGATCGTCGGGACGAAGGTCGAGATGCAGCCGGTTCTTGACCGTTTTGCCTTCGGGGACCTTCAGGAACAAGAGGTCAGGCACTAGCCCGTCCAGAGCGCTCCCCGCCGGAGGCTCGAGGACCACCTCCTCGGGGTTGTCATAGGTGCGACGCCACCCCAACGCCTGCTCCCAGAAGGAGGCGATTGCTTGTGGGTCACGGGCATCGAAATCGACGCATTGGATTCGAAGGCTCATCTGCGCTCAGCGTAGGCAGGCTGATCCGGAGGCTCCACTGGTACCATGAAATGTGTCGGCGCAATGCCGCCGATGATCCATCCGGGGTAGCTCAATTGGCAGAGCGGCGGACTGTTAATCCGTAGGTT
>Ga0136616_10002236_pt1 | contig 10246 bp, 10 predicted proteins | sample AntDrymUQ2992106_2_FD_106648 | JGI IMG/M metagenome (GOLD analysis project Ga0136616, IMG submission 106648) | Polar desert sand microbial communities from Dry Valleys, Antarctica - metaG UQ299 (21.06) | ecosystem: Environmental > Terrestrial > Soil > Desert | place: Antarctica: Dry Valley... | reverse complement strand
TCCCTGAGGAGATCAAGCAGGCGCGCTGGATCGTCAAGGAGCGTCAGGAGATGCTCGCCGAGGCCAAGCGCGAGGCCGAGCGGATCGTCAAGGAGGCGCGCGAGCGCCAGTCGCAGCTGGTCTCCGAGCAGGAGGTCACCAAGCAGGCCGAGCGCGCTGCAGAGGACATCATCGAGGATGCCCGGGCGCGCGAGCGCGAGATCAGGCTCGGCGCAGAGGACTATGCGGACGAGATCCTGAACACGCTCGAGGTCAACCTCTCGAAGTTCATCGCCGCCGTCCAGCGCGGCCGCGAGCGGCTGCAAGGCAAGGACGAGCCGGCCGAGGTCGGCTGAGAGTGCCGGCCGCCCCCCCGGACGGCCGGCACCGATACAACGCGCCGGAGTTCTGATAATTGCACCGGCGAGTCGAAAGTCGTTCGGGCCTGCGCCACGCGGGTAGGGCGCGGCGCGGATGCTCGAGCTCGACGGCCTGACTCGTCGCTACGGCGAACTGGTCGCCCTCGACGACCTGAGCTTCACCGTCGCACCCGGGCGCCCGCTCGGTTTCGTCGGCTCGAACGGCGCCATCCTGCAGGCCGCCAACCAGCGCGTGCGCGTCGCCGCGGCGCTGCGCGACGCGGGACTCGACGACGCGCAGGCCGCCCGCGCGCTCTCCCCGCCGCCGCTCGCGCTGACGACCGTCGAGCCGGTGCCCGACGGCGAGGACCGCAGCGGCTTCGCGTTCTTCGCCGTGCTGCTGCTCTACGGACAGCTGATCGGGATCGGCATCTTCGTCGCGATGGGCGTCGTCGAGGAGAAGAGCTCGCGCGTCGTCGAGCTGTTGCTCGACGATCAAGCCGACCCACCTGCTGGCGGGCAACGTCATCGGCCTCGGCCTGTTGGGACTCGGGCAGTTGCTCGTGATCGCCGCGCTCGGGCTAGCGGCCGCCGGCCTCGCGGGCGCTATCGAGATCGACTCCGATCTGCTCGTCGCCGCCGGACTCGCGCTCGCCGCCGTCTGCTCGTTCCTGCCGCCCGTGGCGCCGATGATCATGCCGGCGCGGATCGCGGTCGGCGAGGCGAACACGGTGGAGATCGTGGGCGCCTTCGCGGTCACCCTGGGCGCGGCAGCGCTGCTGATCCCACTGGCCGCGCGGATCTACTCAGGCGCGGTCCTGCGCACGGGCGGCGCGGTGAAGCTGCGCCAGGCCTGGCGCGCCGCGCGGGAGTAGCGGCCCAGCGGTGGCGCAGCCCGCCGGCCGGCCCTGCCCGCGGCTCAGACGAGCGTGCGCTGGGGCGGCGTGTCGTCGCCGGTGCCGGCCACGACAAGCGCGTCGACCTGCTCGAGGTGCCCGCGCACCCGGTCTGCCATCTCGTCGAGGATCCTGCGCGCGGCGTCGATGCCGCCCGTCGCAGCCGTGAGCTGGGTCTTGATGCGGCGCACGTCGTCCATCGCCGCCAGGGCGCGCTCGACCTCCGTGCGCAGCGCGCCCGCATCCAGCTCGTCGCCGTCCGCTTTGGCCATCAGCGTGCGGGCGCGCGCGAGCGCGTAGGCGACCTCGAGGCCGAGCCGGCCACCGTCCACCGGGTCGTGGACCACGAACAGCTTGTCTCCGTTGACCTCACGCAGCTGCGCGCCGCGCCCTGGCAGGAGATCCTCGGACGGAACCACCCAGACGCCGTAGTCGGCGTCGCGCTGCTCCATCGCGGCGTCGAGCTCGGCCACCGCCTTGTTCTTCGGGACGTACGCGTTCTTCGCCTCGAACACGATCCGCGCCCGCGCCGGGCCTGCGCAGCCGTCGATGCCGACCAGCACGTCACCCTTGCGCCCGCCGCTTCCCGGCAGGTCTCCGACCGCATCGGCGTCGTCGCCGCGCGCCCGGGCGATCGCCTCGATCGCGTCGTAGACAGCCTCCTCGTAGGGGCGACCCTTGGCGGTCGAGCGGGCGTGCTCCGCGGCGACCTCGACCTGCTTCTCGCGCTCGGACTGGAGCTTGACGACCTCGCCCTTGAGGGCGGCGATCTGCTCGTTGAGCGCATTGAGGTTGTGGTCCTGCTGCTCGGCCGCGCGCTTGATGACCGCCATCGTGCCGGCCTTGAAGTCGGCCAGGGGATTGTGCGCGTCGGCGGAGGAGAACTGCTTGAGCAGGTCCTCGCGCATGCGTGCCGACTGCTCGGTCATCACGGCGCGCAGCTGATGCTGGACCGCGACCGCGGACTCGGCGCCGAACAGCCGCTCGAGCTCCTTGGCGAGCTGCCCGTTCTCAGGTGCGAAGACGTCGTCGACGCGCTTGCCCAGGAACTCGGCGACGATGCGCGCCTTCTCGGAGAACGCGCCCTCGACCTCGCGCGAGACCTTCTCGAACTCGGTGCGCACGAAGTCGGCGTTGACCTCGGCCTGCTCGCGCGAGAGCACGCGCGCTCCGATCTCGATCGCGTCGACCAGCACGTCGGCCGGGTCGGCGCCGCCCGCCGTGCGATCGCGCACGAGATCGACCGCGCAGCGATCGCGCACGGCGAGGCCGTCGGCGACGACGACGTCGCCGAAGATCGCGATGCGCGGTGGGCGGAGGGGCGTTGCGGCTTCCATGGCAGTGGGTCGCACGGTACGGACGGGACCTGACGGAACGCACGCACGCGTTCAACCGATGCGGAAGCCGCGCAGCCCCTCCGGCTCCTCGCCGGCCACTTCGAGCCGCTCCACATCGGCGGCGCCCGGGCCGCGGCGACAGAGCTCGACCAGCCGCTCGACGGCGCCGCCGTCGCCCTCGAGCACCGCCTCCACCGTCCCGTCGTCACGGTTCGCCGCCCAGCCGGCGACGCCCTCGCGCTCGGCTGCGCACCGCAGCGAATCACGGAAGAACACTCCCTGCACCCGGCCATGGGCGCGCAGCCGCCTGCGCACGGTCATGCGGGTACGGTAGACCGATGGCCACCCTCGAGGCGCTCGACGCCGACATCACCGCGCTCGAGGTGGACGCGATCGCCAACGCCGCGAACACGGAGCTGCGGCACGGCGGCGGCGTCGCCGCGGCGATCGTCCGCGCCGGTGGTCCCGTAATCGACACGGAGTCGCGCGCTGCCGCGCCGATCGGCCTGGGCGAGGCGGTCGCCACGTCAGGCGGCGCGATGCCATGCCGCTGGGTCATCCACGCCGCGACCATGGAGCTGGGCGGTCCGACCTCGGCCGAGATCATCCGCCGCTCGACGGCCTCCACGCTGCGGCGCGCGGAGGAGCTGGGCACACGCAGCCTCGCGCTGGTCGCGTTCGGCACCGGCGTCGGCGGCTTTCCGATCGACGAGGCCGCGCGGATCGAGGTCGAGGAGGTCCGCGGCCACCTCGCCGGCGGATCGCAGCTCGAGCGCGTCGTCTTCGCCGTCCACGGCCCCCGGGCGCGCGCGGCCTTTCAGGCCGCGATCGACGCATCGCAGCGATGACGGTCACGAGCCCGCACGACCTCGGCCACGCGGCGCGGGCCAGGTGCGGGGACTGGCGTCACCCCCGGCGCGCACGATGAGCGAGCTCGCCGCGGCGATCGCCGACGCGGGCGGGGCCGGCGCTCCTGCCGCCGCAACCGCTCGCCTGCGAGCGCTGTTGCTGGCCGCGCTGCGCCACGGGCGCTCCGAGCTCGGACACAAGCGCTCGGGCTACGACGCGCCCGTCGAGATCGCCATCGGGCATGATGGCGGCCGGCTGCTCGCGGCCACGCCTGCCGCCGCAGCCCTGCGCGCCGACCCGCAGCAGGCCGCAGAGCGCGAGTGGCTGCTGGTCGCGGCGGCCGTCGGCGCGCTGGTCGACCTGGCCGAGCCCGGGATGCCGGCCGACGCGCAGGCGATCGGCGTGTCCGCCGGTGAGCTCGACGCCTTCCTGGTCGTCGCGCTGCCCGCCCCGCGCTTCGACCCGGCCACGCTCGACGACCTGGTCCCGCTCGCGTTCGATCACCACGTCGCGTCGATCGACCGCCTGCGTGCGGCGGCGCTTGCGCTCCCCGGGAGCGTGCTCTCCGACGTCGCGCTGCGCGTGCCGATCGGCGCCGGCCATCCGCTGCGGATCGCCGAGGCCGTCGCCCGCCTCGGCGGCCTGCCCGCTGACCCACGCTCGGTCGAGGAGCGCGAGGAGCTGGTCTACCCGCTGCTCGATCCGGGCGCAGAGCGCGCGCGCGTCTCTCCCCACGACGACCCCGAACCCGCGCGGCGGGCGGCGCGGCGCATTCTCCAGCGCCTCAACGGGATGGGCAAGTGGGGCGGCTACCACACGGACTTCGCCCATCTGGCACGCGGCTTCGCGGGCAACGAGCGCCGGCTCGCGGATGCGGTCGGCGAGGCGCTGCTGGCGGACGGGCTGCTGGCCGAGAAGCCGTCGGTCGGCCAGCGCCACGTCTTTCTCAACCCGCGCCGCGCTGCCGACATCCACCAGCTGATCGAGACCGGTGCGATGCCGCCGGGGTTGAAGCTGCCGTGAGGAGCCTCCCTGCCCCGGCGCTGCTCGCCGGCAAGCTGCAGACGGTCGCCACACTCGTCCGGGCGGGGATCATCCGCGCGCAACGGCCCGACCGCTTGCTCAGCGCCGGTTTCGCGCTGCTGCGCTGGGGAGCGACGCCGGCGGCGGGCTACAAGGCCGCCGCCGCGCGCTACCCGGACGCGATCGGCTTGATCGACGAACGCGGCACGCTCACCTTCAGAGAGCTGCACGAGCGCTCCAACGCGCTCGCGCACGCGCTCGCCCGCGAAGGCGTGAAGCCGGGCGATGCCGTCGCGATCATGTGCCGCAACCATCGAGGCTGGGTCGATGCCTACGTCGCGGCGAACAAGCTGGGCGCCAACGCGCTCTTCCTGAACACGGCGTTCTCCGGCCCGCAGCTGGCGGATGTCGCGCAGCGCGAGGACCCGGTCGCGATCGTGTTCGACGAGGAGTTCGCCGAGGTGCTCGCGGCGGCCACGGAAGGCCGCAAGCGCTACGTCGCGTGGCACGAGCGCGAGCGCTCGGTGATGACGCTCGACGGACTGATCCGGTCCGGCGACCGGTCCGATCTCGCGCCGCCGCGCGAGCAGGGCAAGGCCGTGATCCTGACCTCCGGCACGACAGGGGCACCGAAGGGGGCCAGCCGGCGTCAGCCGCAGTCGCTCGACCCGGTCGCGGCGCTGCTCGAGCGGATCCCGCTGCGCGCGCGCAGCCGCACGCTGATCGCCGCGCCGCTGTTCCATGCCTGGGGCTTCACGCATTTCACGCTCGCGCTCGGGCTCGCGACGACGATCGTGCTCGAGCGCAGGTTCGATCCCGAGGCCACGCTCGCAGGGATCGCAAGGCACCAGTGCACCGCGCTGGTCGTCGTGCCGGTGATGATCCAGCGCATCCTCGAGCTTGACGACGAGTCGCTGAGACGCCACGACGTCTCCAGCCTGAGTGCCGTGCCGGTTTCGGGCTCAGCGCTGCCGGGATCGATGTCCGAGCGCTGGATGAACCTGTTCGGAGACAATCTCTACAACCTCTACGGCTCGACCGAGACCGCCTGGGCGACGATCGCGACGCCGGTTGACCTGCGTGCCGCGCCGGGCACGGCCGGCAGGCCGCCGCGCGGAACGACCGTGCGGCTCTTCGGCGACGACGACAAGGAGGTCAACGCGGGCCGGACGGGGCGCATCTTCGTCGGCAACGACCTCGCGTTCGAGGGCTATACGGGCGGCGGCGGCAAGGTCGCGGTCGAAGGGTTGCTCTCGTCGGGCGACGTCGGCCACTTCGACGCCGACGGGCGTTTGTTCGTCGACGGCCGCGACGACGACATGATCGTCTCGGGCGGCGAGAACATCTTTCCCGGCGAGGTCGAGGAGCTGCTCGCCGGCCATGAGGCGATCGCCGAGGCGGCCGTCTTCGGCGTCGAGGACACGCAGTTCGGCCAGCGCCTCAAGGCGGTTGTCGTGACGCGCGCGGGCAAGCAGCTCAGCGCCGACGGGGTGAAGCAGTTCGTCAAGTCGAATCTCGCCGGGTACAAGGCGCCGCGCGACGTCGAGTTCGTCGACGAGTTGCCGCGCACGTCGACGGGAAAGGTGCTCAAGCGCGAGCTGCGGGGTGAGTCCGAGGGAGACTGAGGCGGTCGTATGCTGCGGGCATGCCTCTGCGTACGGACGTCTTCGATCTCGCGCGCCTGGGGCTCACCTCGGGCGAGGGCCGCCGGCTCGACCTGCATGTGCATGTCGAGCCGTTCTCCTTCGGCGGCCAGCGCTACGCGGCCGCGCCCGACGTCGTCCCGGTGCGGCTCGACATCTCGCGCACCACGGGCAACGGCTGGGCCCTGAGGCTGCGCTACGCGGTCGCGGTGGCCGGGCCTTGCGTCCGCTGCCTGGAGCCCGCGGAGCCTCGTTTCGAGGTCGACGCGCGCGAGGTCGAGCAGCCCGGCGCCGTCGACGAGGAGCTCTCCTCGCCCTACGTGAACGGCGAGGGCGAGCTGGATCTGGCCGGGTGGGCGCGCGATGCACTGGCGCTCACGCTGCCGGCCCAGATCACCTGCCGGGTCGATTGCGCCGGGCTCTGCGCGCAGTGCGGCGCGGACCTCAACGAGGATCCCGGGCACGTGCACGAGCCCGAGCCCGACGGGCGTTGGGCGAAGCTGTCGGAGATCCGCTTCGAGTAGGTGGGTGCCGGGTCCACGTCAACGGCGGCAGTGGAGGGAGTGGGTCAGTTGCCGGTGCGGTTCGCGAGGCGGGTGCGGCGCCCGTGGCGCGCCGACCGCCACCTCGATTCGGGCCCCTCCTCATTGCCGCTGTTGACGTTCGCCGCTCGCCCGAGCTGCCACGCCACGACTCCGCTACCCTTCTCGCCGCCCATGGCCGTCCCGAAGCAGAAGCAGTCGCACTCGCGCACGAACAAGCGCCGTTCGACCCACAAGATCTCGGCGCCTGCGATCAACTCTTGCCCGCAGTGCCGCCAGCCGCGCCGTCCGCACCGGGTCTGCCCGAGCTGCGGCTTCTACGCCGGTCGCGAGGTCGTGCACTCCGACGACCACGATCACGATCACGACGCCTAGGCCCGCGCGGCCATGGCCGCTGAACCGCTGACGATCGCACTCGACGCCAACGGCGCCGATGCAGGACCCGTCGAGGTGGCGCGCGGAGCCGCGCTCGCCGCGGCGAGCGGCGATCTGCGCGTGCTCGTGTTCGGGCCCGCAGGGCAGATCGAGCCCGCGCCCGGCGTCGAGGTCGTCGACGCGCCGGTCTCGATCGCCAAGGCCGCAGACCCGGCCCGCGCCGTGCGCGCGACACCGGAGTCCTCGATCGTGCAAGCGGTGCGCGCGGTCGCCGGCGGCCGCGCCGCCGCGCTCGTCTCGGGCGGCTCCACCGGGGCTGCGCTCGCTGCCGGACTGTTCCACGTGAAACGCGCGCGCGGCGTGCACCGGCCCGCACTGGCCGCGCTCGTGCCGGTCCCCGGACGGCCGTTCTTGCTGCTCGACTGCGGCGCCAACGTCGAGGTGCGGCCCGAGCACCTCGTGCAGTTCGCGCACATGGGCGCTGCCTTCATGGAGGCCGTGATCGGGCTCGAGCGCCCGCGCGTCGCGCTGCTCTCCAACGGCAGCGAGCCGACGAAGGGGACAGCGGACGTCCGGACGGCGCACGCGGCACTCGCCGGCGCCGGCGGGCTGGAGTTCGCCGGCAACGTCGAGGGCTTCGCGGTGGGCACGGGGGAGGCCGACGTGATCGTGACCGACGGCTTCACCGGCAACGTGTTCCTGAAGGTGATGGAGGGCACCGCCGACGCGTTGCTGCGCGCCGTGCGCGAGGCAGCGCTGTCGAGCCCGCGCGCCAAGGCCGGCGGTCTGCTGCTGGCGCCGGCGCTCGGCGGGCTGCGCGCCGCGATCGACCCCGAGGCGCAGGGCGGCGCGTTCCTGCTCGGCCTGCGCCGGCTGGGCGTGGTGCCGCACGGATCGTTCGGCGCCGACGGGATCGCACGCGCGATCGAGCTGGCCGCGCGCGGCGTGCGCGCCGACGTCGTCGGCCGCACGCACGCGCGACTGGCGGCCGCCGGGGCCCTGCGCCGCCCTGCGGAGCCGTCCGCGGCCGCCGGTACGGTCCCCGATTCGTGACCCGTTCAGAGATCCTCTCCCACATCCGCGCGCACCTCGCCGACGAGCTAGAGCTCGATCCGGCGCGCGTCGAGGAGGGGACCCGCTTCAAGGAGGATCTGGAGGCCGATTCGCTCGACCTCTACAGCCTGGTGCAGGAGCTCGAGGACAACTACGGCGTGCGGGTGTCCGACGAGCAGGCCGCGCGCATCAGGACGGTCGGCCAGGCAATGGACTTCGTGCTCGCCTCGACAGGGTCGGCAAGCGGTGACGAGGCCTCCGCCACCACCGAGAACCGCGAGCCGGGGCCCTGACCCCTGCGCAGGCTCCACGACCTGCTCGAAGGGCTGCCGGACGACCTTGCGCGGCAGGCAGTCACGCACGCGTCCTGGACCAGCCGGCGCGCGGAGAGCTACGAGCGGCTCGCGCTGCTGGGCGACTCGGTGCTCGGCCTGTCGGTCACGACCCACCTCTTCCCGGTGCTCGATGCGGAGCTCTACGGTGCCGGAAGGCTGACGAAGATCCGCGCGCAGGCGGTTTCGGGGCGCTCCTGTCGCGCGGTCGCCGACCGGCTGGGACTCCCGGAGCGACTGCGGGCCGCGGCCCCGCCGGACGTCGCGCGGCCGGCGCTGGATGCGCTCGTGTCGACCGAACGGGTGCTCGCGTCGGTCATCGAGGCCGTGATCGGCGCGTGCTACCTGGCCTACGGCTTCGAGCCGACGGCCGAGGCGGTGCGCGAGGCCTTCGCGCCGGAGATCGAGCAGGCGCTGGAGCGGCCGGCGGACTTCAAGTCGGCGCTGCAGGAGCGGCTCGCGCGGCGTGGCGCGCTCGTGCTCTACGAGGTGACCGCAGAGATGGGACCGCCGCACCAGCGCACGTTCGAGGTCGCGGCGACGGTCGCGGGGGAGATGGTGGCGCGCGGCAGCGGCCGCTCGAAGAAGGACGCCGAGCAGGCTGCGGCGGCCGCCGCGCTGGAGTCGGGCGACGTGGAGACCTGACGTGCACCTGAGGTCGATCTCGCTCAAGGGCTTCAAGTCGTTTCCGGATCGCACCCGGCTCGACTTCGCTCCCGGTGTGTCGGTGATCGTCGGTCCGAACGGCTCGGGCAAGTCCAATGTCACGGACGCCGTGCTCTGGGCGCTGGGCGAGCAGTCGCCCGTGGCGGTCCGCGGCCAGTCGATGCAGGATGTGATCTTCGCCGGCGCGCACGGTGTCCAGGCGCGCGCCGAGGCCGAGGTCGAGGTCGTGCTCGACAATTCCGACTCCGCGGTGGACCTCCCGCTTTCGGAGATCTCGATCCTGCGCCGCCTCAATCGCTCCGGCGAGGGCGAGTACCGCGTCAACGGGGCCCGCTGCCGGCTCACGGATGTGCTCGAACTGCTCAGCGACACGGGACTGGGCAAGGAGATGCACTCGGTCGTCTCGCAGGGCAGGGTGGCCGAGATCGTGACTTCCAAGCCGCGCGACCGGAGACTGCTGATCGAGGAGGCGGCGGGACTCGGCAAGCACCGCAAGCGCCGGCGCCGAGCGCAGCTCAACCTGGATCGCACGCATGAGAACCTCGGCCGCGCGCTGGATGTGGAGCGCGAGGCGCGCACGCGCTTGCGTCCGCTCAAGCGCCAGGCAGAGGCCGCCGAGCTGCACCAGCGGCTCGAGCGCCAGACCGACGAGGCACGCTGGACGCTCGCGCGCGACGCGGCGCTGGCGGCGATCGCGGCGCTGGCCGCGGCGGAGGCGCAGGCCGCCGAGGCCCGATCGGCGGCCGCGGCGACCGAGCTGGAGCTGCGCGACGTCGCGCTCCGGCGCGAGCAGGCGGAGCGGGCGCTGGCGTCGCGCGGTGACGAGCGCGAGCGGCTCAGCAACCGCTTCCACGCAGCGCGCGCCGCGCACGAGCGGATCGGGCTGCGGCTGGAAGCGTCGCGGCAGGCTGTCGCGAGTCTGCGTGAGCGCGCCACGCGCCGCAGCGCGGTACTCGCGGCGCTGGCCGCGGAGGCGGAGCGCGACACGGGCGACGACGGCGCCGCCGAACGCGTCGCGGCGCTCGAGAGGGAGCTCGAGCAGCTCACCGAGGACCGCGCGCAGCGCTTCGCACACGAGGTCGCGGAGCTCGAGCAACGCCGCTCGGCAGCGGCGGCGGAGGCAGAGCGGATGGGGCTGCAGGTCGAGACCACGGCGACCTTCCGCCGGCAGGCCGACGCCGCCGCCGAGGCC
>Ga0136616_10002235_pt1 | contig 10247 bp, 10 predicted proteins | sample AntDrymUQ2992106_2_FD_106648 | JGI IMG/M metagenome (GOLD analysis project Ga0136616, IMG submission 106648) | Polar desert sand microbial communities from Dry Valleys, Antarctica - metaG UQ299 (21.06) | ecosystem: Environmental > Terrestrial > Soil > Desert | place: Antarctica: Dry Valley... | reverse complement strand
GCCCGCCGGGTGCGGGCGAGCCAGCCGGCGGGCAGCTCCTCCTTGAGACCGCCGACGCGGTTGAACATGTAGTGCATGCGGCCGCCGGAGACCTCCTCCATGACGGCCTGGATGGTCTCCCGCTCGCGGAAGGCGTAGAAGATCGGCGTGATGGCACCGACCTCGAGCGGGTAGGAGCCGAGGAACATGAGGTGGTTGAGCACCCGGTTCAGCTCCGCGAGCAGCGTGCGCGTCCAGGTGGCCCGCGCCGGCACCTCCATGCCGAGCATCCGCTCGACCGCGAGTACGACGCCGAGCTCGTTGGCGAAGGCGGACAGCCAATCGTGCCGGTTGGCCAGCACGATGATCTGCCGATAGTCGCGGACCTCGAACAGCTTCTCGGCGCCGCGGTGCATGTAGCCGATGACGGGCTCGGCGCGCACGATGCGCTCACCGTCGAGGGTGAGGATCAGCCGCAGCACCCCGTGGGTCGACGGGTGTTGTGGACCGATGTTGAGCACCATGTCCGCGGTGGCCAGGTCGTCGGGGCCGCCTCCGGCGAGCTCCCCGGCACCGATGCCCACGCCGACGGTCCGCTGGGTGCTCACCAGGCCATGCTGGCACCTTCTGTACGCATCCGTCGTGCTGCGCTCCACGCTGCGCCGATGGAGCCGGCGGCTGAGCTTCCCCTGAAAGCGTGGAGGGCTGGTCATGCGGCTTCGACAGTCTGCCGGGCGGCGGCGACACGTTGTACAGCGAAACCGGCGTGCCCGTGGGTCGCAGCGTCGGACAAGGGTTGCGACCTCCGTGCGACGACCAGCGGCTGACTCGTCCCAATCGAGCCGGTGACCAAACGCGGAAGTAGCCAATCGAGGTGCTCTTGGTCAACTGCGGCGCGGCGCCCAGCGGAAGGTGAACGCCGCTGCGACGGCGCCGGCGACTCCCCACGCGGCGACGACGGCGAGATCGCCCCAGGCGATCCCGGGCGCAGCCGTGCCCGGAGTGAAGGTGGCGAGCATGGACTCGAACAGCGGGTTGATTGGAAAGATCGCCGCGACGCTGACCATCCAGTCCGGCAGCTCTTCTTTCGGGATGAAGAGACCGGAGATGAACTCCAGCGGCAGCGCGATGACGTTGACGACTGCCGGTGCCGCCTGTGTGGTGGGAACGAGGCCGGACAGCGCGAAACCCAGGCTGCAGAACGTCGCCGCCCCAACGAACAGTGCGAGGAGCAGACCCGGCAGTGTCCGACCCGGCAGCGCCACGCCGTACACGATCCGCCCGATGCCGAGGACGACGGCGGTGAGCAGCAGGGTGACGAGGATCGAGGTGATCACTCGGCCCGCCAGGAAGACCCATCTGGGCAGCGGAGTCGCCTGCACCCGCTTCAGTACGCCGCTCTCCCGCAGCTCGGTCAGCGTGATCGACAGGTTGAAGAAGGTGGCGCCGATGAGTGCCAAAGTGACGATGCTCGGTACGTAGTACGTCGTTCTGGTGATGCGTACGCCGCCGACGACGCTTTCTGCGTTGCCGAAGATGGTGGCGAACATGAAGAGGAAGATGAGCGGGAACGCGACGGTGAACCCGACGGCGGTCGGATCCCGCCAGAAGGTCTTCTGGTCGTAGCGGTACTGGTGCCAGACCAAGGCGAGCCCGTTCACGACCGCGGCCCCGACGACGTCAGCTGCAGGTACGCGTCCTCCAAGCTGGCCGGCCGCACCTCCAGGTCCGAAAGGGTGAGCTGCCGCGCGAGCGCCCACTCGGTGAGCGCGTGCAAGAGCGGCACCGGATCGGGTACGGCGAGGGACACCCGGCCCGCGGAGACGGCGGCCTTGGCGGCGACCGCAGGTGGCAGGTCGCCGACCGGTACGCCGGCGGGCAGCCGGAAGACCACATGGGTGACCGCCTCACCCCGCCCGATCGCCGTCGGCGGACCCTGCGCGACGATCTCGCCGTCCGCGATGATCGTCACCACGTCGGCCAGCGCAGCCGCCTCGTCCATGTAGTGCGTGGTGAGGAACACCGTCTTCCCCAGGTCGCGCAGGCCGGAGATCATCGACCAGGCGTCGCGCCGAGCCGACGGGTCGAACCCCTCCGTCGGCTCGTCCAGGAACAGCAGATCCGGATCGCCCATCAGCGCCAGCGCGACGTCCAGCCGGCGCTGCTGACCGCCGGACAGCTTCCCGGCCCGGCGATCCCGCAGGTCGGTCAGCCCGACCAGGTCGAGGACCTCCTCGACCGGGCGCGGTCGCGGGTAGTAGCCGGCGTACATGGACATCGTCTCGCCCACGGTGAGCTCCGGCTGCACCCGGCAGGTCTGCAGCACCACGCCCATCCGCGCCCGCCATGCCGTGGTGGGGCGCTGCGGGTCGACCCCGAGCACCCGCACCTCGCCGGCGTCGCGGCGACGATAGCCCTCGAGGATCTCGACGGTCGTCGTCTTGCCCGCGCCGTTAGGCCCGAGGAAGGCGAATACCTGCCCGGCCGCGACCTCCAGGTCGATGCCGCGTACTGCCTCCACGGAGCCGTACGTCTTGCGCAGCCCCTGCACGGTGATGACCGGTTCGCCCACGTGCGCCGACGCTACCGGTCGAGGCCCGTTCGGCAACGCCCGCCGTAGGCTGAGGTGGTGGACGAGGCCTTCGCGCCGCCAGGGGAGAACTGGCAGCCGGTGTCGCCGCGGCTGCGGGACCTGCGCCGCCTACTGCTCGTCGCGTTCCTGGTGCCGGCCGCGGTGGTCGCTGCCGTAGCCGTCGGTGTCGGCGTTGCGTGGTGGCTCGGGCTGGCCGTCCTCGTGGTGGCGCTAGCCGTCGGCGCGTGGGCGTGGTGGCTGCTGGAGCGCAGCTACCGCGCTTGGGGCTACGCAGAACGCGCCGAGGACCTGCTCGTCACCCGTGGCGTACTCATTCGTCGGCTGGTGATCGTGCCGTACGGGCGGATGCAGCTCGTCGACGTGAACGCCGGCCCGCTCGACCGCCGATTCGGCATCGCCACCGTGCAACTGCACACCGCCGCGGCCGCGACCGACGCGACCATCCCGGGGTTGCCGCCGGCAGAAGCGGCCAGGTTGCGCGAGCGGCTCGCCGCACTGGGCGAGGCCAGGTCCGCGGGTCTGTGACACCGTGACCACCACGCAGGAACGCGCTGCCGCGCCGCTGGAGGACTTCCGTCGCCTGCACCCCCTCACCCCCGTGCTGCGTGGGTGGAGGGTGCTGGCCGTCCTCTTCGCCCTAGTCCTGCAGAACAGCATTCGCTCACCGGGCGCCGTGGAACTGCTGGTCTTCCTCGGTGTCGGCGTACCGGTGGCACTTGCGTACGGCTGGCTGTCGTGGCGGTTCACCCGCTTCGGCGTGGTCGACGGTGACCTCACGCTGGAGACGGGTGTGCTGTTCCGCCGCTCACGGCGGGTCTCCCTCGCCCGGCTCGAGGCCGTCGACGTGGTGCGTCCGCTCATTGCGCGGGCGCTGGGCTTGGCTGAGCTGCGGCTGGAGGTGGCCGGTGGCTCGACCGAGGCGGCCCTTGCCTACCTGTCCGAGCCGCATGCGCACCGGCTGCGCTCCGAGCTGCTGGCCCGCGCCGCGGGCATCGACGCCACGACACCCGAGGCGCCGGAGCACGTGCTCGTCCGCGTACCGCTGTCCGCGGTCGTGTGGTCGAGCGTGTTGCGCGGGCCGGTGATCGTCGGAATCCTTTGGCTGGTCCTAGTGATCATCGGTGCCGCAGTGATCGGAGAGTTCGCCGCCCTCGGCCTGGTCGTGCCGCTGGCGCTGGGCACCGGCGGAGCCCTCGTCACGTACGTGATGTCCAACTTCGACTTCACCGTGGCGGAGTCGCCCGACGGTCTGCGGTTGCGCCACGGGCTGTTGGAGACCCGCGCTCAGACGGTGGCGCCCGGTCGGGTGCAGGCAGTGCGAATCGTCCAGCCGTTGCTGTGGCGTCGTCGCGGATGGGTCCGCGTCGACGTCAACGTCGCTGGTTACGGAGGCGGTGAGAGTTCAGGGCAGTCCACCACCCTGCTCCCGGTGGCGCCCCGTCCGGTAGCTCTCCGCGTCCTTGCCCACGTCCTCCCCGGCGTGGACATCGATGCGGTGCCGTTGACCGGCGTGCCGCCGCAGGCGCGCTGGCGGGCGCCGGTGCAGTGGCGGCAGCTGGGGGTAGGTGCCGACGAGCATGTCTTCGTCGCGCGGCGCGGCCGGTTCTTTCGCGAGCTGATGGCCGTCCCGCACGCTCGTACGCAGAGCGTGCGGCTCACCCGGGGGCCGTGGCAGCGACACCTCGGCCTGGCGACGGTGCACGTGGACACCGCGCCGGGCCCGGTCCGCGTCGACGCCGCTCACCGTGGCGCCATGGAGGCTCGACAGCTGGTCGAGGCACAAGCGCAGCGGGCTCAGCAGGCGCGGGCCATCGCCGTACCGCAGCGCTGGATGACCACGGCACAGTCCCCGCCCGTCCTCGAGCAGGGCCAGGGCGGCCGGCCATGATCCCGAAGGATCCGGTGAGCTATGGCGCACTTTTCCTACGGGATCAAGGTTGCCGGGTCGAGGTGGCAAGGAGCGCTTCCTCGCGGGCAACGAGGACGCGCCTAACCTGAGCGGGTGGCCGTCCTGGCGTTCGACCCGTGGTCGCCGGAGTTCGTGGCGCATCCGTACGACGTCTACGCCGAGCTGCGTGCGCACGAGCCCGTCAGCTGGTTCGAGCCGACGGGGCAGTGGCTCGTCTCCCGCTACACCGACGTGAACGCGCTGCTGCGTGACCGCCGGCTGGGCCGCACCTACCTGCACGTGGCTTCACCCGCGGACATGGGCAGACCCGCTGACCCGCCGCACCTGGCGCCGTTCTGGCATGTCATCCGCAACGGCATGCTCGACCGCGAACCGCCCGACCACACCCGGCTGCGGCGGCTGGTGTCCAAGGCGTTCACCCCGCGGATGGTGGAGCGGCTGCGCCCGCGGGTGCAGGCGATCACCGACCGACTCGTCGACGGTCTGCTGGACCGGGTACGCGACGGCGGCACGGCCGATCTGGTGGCGGACCTGGCCGAGCCGCTGCCGGTCACCGTCATCGCCGAGCTGTTGGGAGTGCCCGAGGCGGACCGACACCTGCTGCGGCCCTGGTCGGCGGACATCTGCGGCATGTACGAGCTGAACCCGAGCGACGAGGCGGCCGCGGCAGCGGTCCGCGCGTGCGGCGAGTTCTCCGCCTACTTGGTCGCCCTTGCCGCGAAGCGGCGCGCCCGGCCGCGCGAGGACTTGGTCAGCGCGCTGGCGCAGGTCGTCGACGCAGGCGACCGACTGACTGAGGACGAGCTGGTCGGGACGTGCGTGCTGCTGCTCAACGCGGGGCACGAGGCCAGCGTCAACATGGCTGCCAACGGCTGGTACTCGCTCTTCCGCAAACCCGACCAGCTCGCGCTGCTGCGGGCGGACCGTTCCCTGCTGGCTTCCGCGATCGAAGAGCTGATGCGCTACGACACCCCGCTGCAGATGTTCGAGCGCTGGGTGCTCGAGGACGTCGACGTGTGCGGCGCACGGATCCCGCGGGGCAGTGAGGTAGCGCTGTTGTTCGGGTCCGCCAACCACGACCCGGACCGCTTCACCGATCCTGGCCGACTCGACGTACGCCGCGTGGACAACCCGCACCTCAGTTTCGGCGCCGGCATCCACTTCTGTCTCGGCGCACCGCTCGCCCGCATGGAGCTCGCCATCGTCTTCGCCACGCTGCTCGACCGGGTCCCGGGGTTGGCCATGGCCGAGAAGCCGACATGGAAGCCCGGCTACATCATCCGCGGTCTGGAGCAGCTGCTGGTGACCGCCTAGGCGAGTCGTTGGGTGCGGAGGCGGGTCGGCAGCGGGACGTTGACTGCCTGCAGCAGCCAGGTGTAGCCACCGAGCCCACCTTGGTCGGTGAGTTCGGCCGCCTCGCCCGCGGTGGCCAGCGCCGCCAGGTAACCGCGTGGGTCGCCCGACGCCCGGGCCAGTGGTGGGCGGCTGCCGCGGACGCCAAGTGCGTGCAGCGCCTCCCGCTGGCTTAGTAGCAGCGTGGATTCAGCCCCGGCCGCCGCGCCGGCGACGGCGCAGGCGTCGAGCGCCACATGCGCGGTGACGTCACAGCTGCCGTCCGGCACCGGCGGTACCGGTCGACCGGAGCGCCAGCCGGTGAGCGTTCCGCCGGCGTACACCCGAGCCGCCCGCTCGTCGCGCGCGTGCGCGTAGTCGATCGCCACCGCGAGGCCGGCGTCGAGGGCGCCCACGGCGTCCGCCCACGCCTCGTCCCGCGTGCGGCCCACCTCCGTGCGGTCACCCACCTCGGCCGGGACCAGCGGCCACCACCGGTCGAGCCATCGTGCGTCGGCCTCTTCAGGTGGACCGCCCAAACGTTCCTGGCCGGATGCGGGATCGACGAGGACCACCTGCAGCCCATCGTGGCCTACCTCGACAACCTCGAGCGGTACGTCGTCGAGCCACTCGTTGGCGATCAGCAGCCCGGTCAGGCCACGGGGGATGTCGGACGACCAGCCAACACAGTCCGGCAGCGCTGCCGGCCGCTCCACGATGTCGACCCCGTGGAGCTGGACGCGCTCGGCGAGCGGCGGCGCCAGCTGGTCGGCCAGTGCGGTGAGCAACTCCCCCCGGCCAGCGCCGACGTCGACCAGGTCGAGCGTGGTCGGCTCACCGAGCGTCGCGTCGACGTCAACGACCAGCTCCAGCAGGGCGCGGGCAAACAAGGGCGAGGCGTGTGCTGACGTACGAAAGTGCCCGGCCGGCCCCTCCGTACGGCGGTAGAAGCCGTCAGCGGCGTACAGCGCCCGGGTCGTCGCCGCACGCCACGACAGCCACCTCGACACGGCACGCAACGGTAATGAGTCGCTGAAGCTGGCTGCGTACAGTGCGGCCCGTGACGAGCCGCTTCGACGTGTTGGCCATCGACTGTCGCGATCCCCGCCCGCTCGCGGACTTCTGGTGCGCGGTGCTCGGCTACCGGGTCGTCGAGGAGGAGGACGGCGGCGTCGAGATCGCCGCCGAGCCGCACTGGGTGGACGACCGGCCGCGGCCGGGACGCATACCGCCCGCCATCGACTTCCTGCCGGTACCCGAGGGCAAGACGATCAAGAACCGGCTGCATCTTGACCTGCGGGCGATCGGGTCGACCACGGAGTCCGAGCTCGAGCGGCTGCTCGCCCTGGGCGCCCGCCGAGTCGACGTGGGCCAGCCCGACGACGTCACCTGGGTGGTGCTCGCCGACCCGGAGGGCAACGAGTTCTGCCTGCTGAGTACGCCGGTGCCGGACGACACTTCGAGCTGACGGGTTCGGTTGCCGGCGCGCCGCCGTACGATCAGCCGCCGTACGATTAAGAGCATTACGTCCGGTACCCCCGAGGACTGGAACGCCGAGCCATGACCACGCCGACCGACCCCGCCGCTGCCGCCCGTCCGGCGCGGCTGCGCGTGGGCGTCGTCGGCGCCGGCCGGGTCGGATCGGCCCTCGCCGCGGCGCTGGCTTTGGCCGGGCACACCGTCGTTGCCGCGTCCGGCGTCTCCGCCGCCTCCCGCCGTCGGGCCGCCGACCTGCTTCCCGGCGTACCGCTGCTCGACCCGCCGGCCGTCCTGGACCGCGCCGATCTCGCGCTGCTCGCCGTACCCGACGACGCGCTGCCCGGACTGGTCGAGGGCCTGGCCGGGGCGGGCGTCGTACGTGCCGGTCAGCTGTTGGCGCACCCCAGCGGGAGGTACGGCACGGCGGTCCTCGATCCGGCGCTGCGTCGCGGTGCGCTGCCGCTGGCGCTGCACCCGGTGATGACGTTCACCGGTACGCCGGTCGACGTGGCCCGGCTCGCCGGGTGCACGTTCGGCGTCACCGCGCCGGAGCCGCTCCGCTTGGTGGCCGAGGCGCTGGTCGTGGAGATGGGTGGGGAGCCGGCCTGGGTACCGGAGGAGCAACGGGTGCTCTATCACGCCGGCCTTGCCGGGGCGGCCAACCATCTGGTCACGCTGGTCGCCCAGGCGCTCGACGTGCTGCGCGCCGCCGGCATCGACGACCCGGCCCGAGCGCTGGGGCCGCTGCTCAGCGCCGCGCTCGACAACGCGTTGCGGTCAGGGGACGCCGCGCTCACCGGTCCCGTCGTACGCGGCGATGCCGACACGGTCACCGCCCACCTGCAGGCGCTGGCCGCCGCCGCCCCGGTGGCGCTGCCGGCGTACGTCGCCCTGGCGCGGCTGACCGCCGATCGCGCGCTGGCCGCCGGACTCCTCGAGCCGCCGGCCGCCGTTGCGCTGCTCGGCGTCCTCGCCGGATCCGGGACCCCGGGAGTTGCCCGATGACCACGGAGACCGTCACCACTCCGGTCGTCACGCGCAGCCGTGGCGAGCTGGCCCGCGGCCTCGCCCGGCTGCGTGGCGCCCGCCGGTCTGGCGGCCCGCGGACCCGCACCGTCGCGTTCGTCCCGACGATGGGTGCGCTGCACGAGGGCCACCGCGCACTGCTGCGTCGAGCTCGTGAGCTTGCTGATGTGGTGGTGGTGAGCGTCTTCGTCAACCCGCTGCAGTTCGGCCCCGGCGAGGATCTCGACCGTTACCCGCGGACGTTCGACGCCGACCTGGCCATGTGCGCCGCGGAGGGGGTGGCGCTGGTGTTCGCGCCGGCTACCGAGGTGGTCTATCCCGGCGAGCTCGTCGTCACCGTGGATGCCGGCCCGATGGGGGAGTTGCTGGAAGGAGTGCACCGCCCGGGTCACTTCGCCGGCGTACTCACCGTCGTGCTCAAGCTGCTCAACCTGGTGCACCCCGATGTCGCCGTCTTCGGCGAGAAGGACGCGCAGCAGCTTGCCCTGGTCCGCCGCATGGTGGCGGACCTCGACCTGCCGGTGCACGTCGTCGGCGTACCGACCGTCCGTGAGTTGGACGGGTTGGCGCTGTCCAGTCGCAACCGTCAGCTGAGCGAGTCGCAACGGCGTACGGCCCTGGCGCTCTCGGGTGGCCTGTGGGCCGGCGCGGCGGCCGCGGGTGACGCGCTGGCCGTCGTGTCCGCTGCTCGAGCGGTCCTCGAGGCGGAACCCGAGCTGCGCGTCGACTACTGCGCGCTGGTCGACCCGCAGACCTTCACCGAAGTGCACAGTGACTTCACCGGATCAGCCCTCCTCGTGACGGCGGCGAGGGTGGGCCGGACCAGGCTCATCGACAACCTGCCGGTCACTGTGGCTGCGTCCTGATGCTGCTGTCCGTCGACGTCGGCAACACGCAGACAGTCCTCGGCCTCTTCGACGGGTCGCGTATCGCCAACCGTTGGCGGGTGGCCACCGACGCCCGCCGCAGTGCCGACGAGCTCTCCGTACTCCTCGACGGGTTGCTGGCAAAACACGATGCACCGCTGGACGTGTCTGGCATTGCGCTGTGCTCCACCGTGCCCGCTGTCCTGCACGAGATGCGCGAGATGTTGCGCCGCTACTACGCCGACGTGCCGGCTGTCGTGGTGGAGCCGGGGACGAGAACGGGTGTCCCGCTGCTCTACGACAACCCGCGCGAGATCGGCGCCGACCGCATCGTCAACGCGCTCGCCGTACATACGCTGTACGGCGGTCCGGCTGTGGTCGTGGACTTCGGAACGTCGACCAACTTCGACGTCGTGTCGGCGAAGGGCGAGTTCCTCGGCGGCGCGCTCGCCCCCGGCGTCGAGATCAGCATGGACGCGCTCGCCGCGCGGGGTGCGCGGCTGTTCAAGGTCGAGCTGGCCCGTCCGCGCAACGTCATCGGCAAGAGCACGGTGGAGGCGCTGCAGTCGGGAATCTTGTACGGCTTCGCCGGCCAGGTCGACGGGATCGTCCGCCGGATCGTGGCCGAGCTCGGCGGCAGCGCGACGGTCGTAGCCACGGGCGGCCTGGCCCCGCTCGTCCTGGAGGCGAGCGAGACGATCCAGCAGCACGAGCCGGACCTCACCCTCATCGGCTTGCGCCTCGTCTTCGAACGCAACTGGCCGCCCGGTTAACAATCGGCCGCGCGGGGTCGTCGCCGTCTCGCAGCTCTCGCCCGCACGATCGCCATGATGTGCAGGACCCGGTTGATCCGCCGGTTCCGGCTCGGGAGAGCCGGTGGCGGTTCTGCTCACCTGAGGAGGCGTCGATCGGGCAGCTTGCGGCGGGTCTTGGCCACCAGGTCACGCGGACGGACGGTGGCCAGCAAGGCTTTGGCCTGGGTCGCGGACAGGAACGTCTTGGCCCCGCCCGGGATCAGCTCGACGAGGAGCCGGTGAAGCCGGTTCACCGTGAAGGTGCGGGC
>Ga0136616_10002232_pt1 | contig 10251 bp, 10 predicted proteins | sample AntDrymUQ2992106_2_FD_106648 | JGI IMG/M metagenome (GOLD analysis project Ga0136616, IMG submission 106648) | Polar desert sand microbial communities from Dry Valleys, Antarctica - metaG UQ299 (21.06) | ecosystem: Environmental > Terrestrial > Soil > Desert | place: Antarctica: Dry Valley... | reverse complement strand
GGCTGTTCGCCCATTAAAGCGGTACGCGAGCTGGGTTCAGAACGTCGTGAGACAGTTCGGTCCCTATCTGCCGTGGGCGTTGGAGAGTTGAGAGGAGTCGTCCCTAGTACGAGAGGACCGGGACGAACGGACCTCTGGTGTACCTGTTGTCCTGCCAAGGGCATCGCAGGTTAGCTACGTCCGGATGGGATAACCGCTGAAGGCATCTAAGCGGGAAGCCCACCTCGAGATGAGCTCTCCCATCCCCTAGAGGGAGTAAGAGCCCTGGTAGACCACCAGGTTGATAGGCCGGATGTGCACGCGCAGCGATGCGCTCAGCAGACCGGTACTAATGCTTCGAGGGCTTGACGGATATTGATGCCTTTTGGTTTGGCCGCTGTGCGGTTTTGAGGGTCCGGCGAAGCGCCGGTCCCGCCACTTCTCGGTGGCTATAGCGAGGGGGAAACACCTCTTCCCATTCCGAACAGAGCAGTTAAGCCCCTCCGCGCCGATGGTACTTGGCCCTCGCGGGCCTGGGAGAGTAGGTCGCCGCCGGTTCTTACAAGGGGTCCGCTCGACTGCGCCTTGCCTTGGGGCGCACGAGTGGACCGCTTTCGCTGGCACGAGGAAGCGAGGGCTAGACTCGATCCGTGTCGACGCTGGCGATAGTGCTGATCGCGCTCGCGATCCTGATCGTGCTGGTGTTCATCGGCGGGCTCGCCGCCAGCCGTCGCCGCGCGCAAGCTGGGGCCATGGACTACGCGCAGCATGTTGCCGCCGCGGACCAAGCGCTCGAGCAGGCGCGGGCGAGCGATCGAGGATGGGATCGCGCGGTGCTGGAGCAGACGGCCCGTGATGCTCTCGAGGCCGAGCGCCCCGGGTGGCGCTACCGCAATCTGCACCTCGTGCTTGTTGACGACCGACCGGGCGTCACCGAAGACCGAGCGCAATTCGCCGCCGTCGGCGACGATGGTGAGGCCCGCGTCGTCCTAGTACGCGGCGAGGCTGGCTGGGCGCTCGAGCGCGTCGGCTAGACCGGCGCCCAGAGGTCGCCGGTCGTCGTGCGCGCTGAGGACCTGATGCCCGGCTATCGGGCCGAGAGTGACCTCGAGCGTGCCGTGGCGACCAAGCCAGCGCTGCTGGAGGGACTTCGCTGGGGCAAGCCGCGCAAGGGACATCCGGAGGGCTCGGTGGGGCGGCACGTGGCGGACTTGCTCCATCGCCTCGACCGCGCCGACGAGAACAGCGACAGCCGGTACGAGCCAGCCGGAAGGCGCGTCAGCCTGGACGTGGACGCCGTGCAACGCGCGCGGTCAGACGAGGCCACGGCGAGACACGCGAGCCCGGACGAGGCCACGGCCAGACGCGCCAGCCCGGACGAGGGCGCAGCGAGACGCGCCGACTTCCGGTTGATTGCGCTCGTGCACGACTCCTTCAAGTACCAGGTCCGCGACTGGCGGCCGAAGAGGGGCGAGAACCACCACGCGATGCGGGCGCGTCGGTTTGCCGAGCGCTTCACGGATGACGAGCGGCTGCTCAGCACCATCGAGTTGCACGACCGTCCCTACGCGATATGGCGTCGCCTTCGCCGAACCGGCAGGGTGGAAGAGGAGCAGCTCGAGACGATGCTCGCGAACCTGCCCGACTTTGATCTGTTTCTCCACTTCGTCGAGCTCGACGGCTCGGCCGAAGGCAAGGCACAGGAGCCCGTGGCGTGGCTGCGCGATGAGCTGAGCCGCCGCGGAATGGAAACGGGCGCAAAGCGCTTCTAGACCACGGATCGGCCTAGGCGACGGGTCGGTCCGCGAGGAGCACTCGGTCTTCGACGAGGACGCAAGGCTGCGCAGCGGGCGAAGCCTCTGGCCGCCGCGGCGGCCGGCCTGGCGACTGCCCCTTGGCCGGATGCGACACCGCGCCGGACCCGCTTGCCTCGCCATGGCGTGACCCTGGGCCACACCGAGTGGGCTCGACGGGGCACGCCAACCGGCCGGCCCCGCGCGTCTGGGCGTGGCGCGACGCGGAAGACGCGCCCACCTCGGCAGGGCACGGCACCCGGTACTCGCCGAGCGTGGCAAACTCGACGGCGACATCGAGGCCGTCGAGCAGTCGGACTTTGAGGCGTGCGAACACGTGTTCGACACCGTAGGTTTTCGGCCGGACGGAAGCATGCTCCCCTGCAACGGGGCTTGCAGCGATCGACGAGCTGGGCCGCTACCGCGCCAGCACAGCGTTCGCTGTCCTCGGAAACGCCCGCACGCGACGGCTCAGTGGCCTCCGCACGGCGATAGGCTCATCGAACCGTGACTCGGCCCTTCACGCATCGGCTCAGGGTGCGTTATGGCGAGTGCGATCCGCAGGGGGTCGTGTTCAACGCGAACTACTTCTCGTACTTCGACATCGCGCTCACGGAGCTGTGGCGTGAGGCGATCGGTTCCTACTCGGAGATGACCTCGACGGGGGTGGACATGGTCGTGGCGGAGGCCAGCGCCCGCTACCTCGCTCCGGCCGGCTTCGACGAAGAGCTCGACATCGAGATCCTGGTCACCCATCTCGGCACCACGTCGATGCTCACGCGCATCTCCGTTCTGCGCGACTCCACCGCTGTCGTCGAAGGGGAGATGCGCCACGTCTTCGTGGACGTCGCCGATAAGCGCAAGACGCCGATCCCCGCCGAGGTTCGCAGAGGCCTCGAGTCCCACCTGGCGCCGGCCGAAGCGCCGGCGGCCGAGTCGATTGGCCATGACCGCGTGACCGAGATCGAGGCCTGAGTTGATTCACCTGCGGATCGTCGCGACTCCGGATCGCGCCGCCCATGCGCTCGAGCTCCTGTGCGCCTCGCCCTCGGTCTTGAACGTCATCCACCTACCGAACACGGCTCGCAAGCCGCCTGGGGACGTAATCCTCTGTGACGTCGCGCGCGAGGACGCGAGCGTGATCCTGAGTGACCTGAGGGAGCTGAAGGTGCCAGATCAGGGCTCGATCGCGATGGAGATGATCGACAGCCAGATCTCCGGCGCCGCGGTCGCGGCCGAGAAGGCGGCCGCCGGACTGCCATCGGACGCCGTCGTGTGGGAGGAGGTCGAGTCACGGACCTCCGAGAACACGGAGCTATCGGTGAGCTTCCTGGCCTTCATGGTCCTGGCCATGCTGATCGCGGGTGTCGGCATCCTGCTCGACTCTCCGATCCTGATCATCGGGGCGATGGTCGTCGGGCCCGAGTTCGGCCCGATCGCGGGACTGTGCGTCGCCCTCGTCGAGCTCCGCGGTGACCTCGCGAAGCGCTCCTCGACGGCGCTCGCCATCGGGTTTCCGATCGGCATCGTTGTCACCTTCCTCATGACCTACGCGGTCAAGTCGGCAAGCTTGGAGCCTGCGGACTTCGCCACGACCGCGCACCCGTTCACGGCCTTCATCTCGCGGCCGGACATCTTCTCCTTCCTCGTCGCGTACTTCGCGGGTACGGCCGGTGTGCTCTCGCTCACCACCGCCAAGTCCGGGGCGCTGATCGGCGTGCTGATCTCGGTGACCACGATCCCATCGGCGGCGAACGTCGCGGTCGCGGGGGCGTATGGGGATTGGGCGCAGGCGGGCGGGGCGGCCCTGCAGCTCCTGATCAACCTCGCGGCGATCCTGCTCGCCGGCGTCGTCACGCTGTACGTGCAACGCCGGTTCTACATCAGTCGACGTCGAAAGCACCGCGGCGACCCGGCCCGGCAGGCGGCCGGGTTGCCCGCGGAGCCCCAGGCGCGCCGCGGCAGCGACGGCGCCGGACGGTCGACCGAGCCGGAGGGCTCGACGATTCCCTAGCGGGACGCCGCTGGCCGCGTCGTCTCGGCGGTCGAGGCCTAACGCGGTGCGCCGAGCGTCGACCACACCTCGAGCTTGGCGCGCACCCGGTCGATCACCTCGCTCGTGAACTCCGTCATCGACGCGTGGCCCCCGAGGTCCGGCGTACGCACGCCGGCGGCGCTCGCCTCGAGCACCGACTCGTAGATCGCCCGCGACGCATGCCGCGCGTCCGCGGCACCGGCCTCGTAGGCGTAATGGAGGATCGCGCCCGTTGCCAGGATCATCGCCATCGGGTTCGCGAGGTCCTTGCCCTGCAGCGCCGGCGCCGTCCCGTGCGGGGCTTCCGCCATCACGGTCCGGAGCTCGTAACGCTCGTCGAAGGCCAGGAGGACGGACTCGGCCGCGGCGATCGAGCCAAAGAGCGGGAGCACTAGGTCGGACAGGCAGTCGCCGTCGCGGTTGAGCGCCGGGACGACGAGCGGTGAGTCGAGCGAGCCCGAGACCAAGCCGGCGTAGGTGGCATCGATCAGGACCGGCTCGTAGGGGACCTCCGGATGCCGCTGGGCGGCCGCGTCGAGCTCCTCTTTGAGCATGCCCTCGTACACGGGGCTGACCGTCCACTTGGGCCCCCCGTAGACGCGACCGTCGAAGCGCTCCGCCGTCCGGAAGCTGTACTCGGCCACGGCCCGGCAGGCTGCGCGCGTGATTCGCTCCGTTCGGTAGGCGACCTCACCCTCGTTGGTGGTCTCGCGCCATTGCTCGGCCCCGTAGGCGTCCCCGACCGCCATGCGGCAGATCGCGATCGGATGGTGAACGCCTGCTATCGGCGTCACCCCGGGGATCCGGCGGCCCGTGCGGATGATCACCTTGCCGTCGATCGCCTCGCGCAGGATGCGGTTCGGGCTCCCCACGTCGTCGGCGCCCTCCGGCGTGATCGTCGCGGCCTTCAGACCGAAGCCGGCCGCGCGCATGGCACCCGCCGCCTGCACCACCACCTCGTTGGCGCTCGCACGACGACTCTCGAGCGAGAGGTCGAAGCGCTCGAGCTCGACGTCGATGCCCGTGACGCTCGGGTCGAGCACCCGGAGTGCCTGCTCGAGCAGCTCCTGGCCCGTCTGGTCGCCGTCGAGCACGATAATCCTGAGCTCCGGCACCGGCCTGACTGTACCCATTGACCACCAATCGACCTGAGTCCGCCGACGGCACGCGCTGCACCTGGTGCGGCGCCGAAATCGAACGCGAGGACGGCTATCGCCTGGCCGCGCCGGAAGGCGAGCGCGGCGCCGCCTTCTGCCGCCTCGAGCACATCGTCCCCTGGGCGCTCCAGGGACCGCACTGGGAGGCGGGCATCGCGAACGAGCCGGCGGGCCTCGACGAGCCGCTCGAGGCGTGCGCCCAGTGCGGCGCCACCCTCGCGGATACGTATCTGGTGCTCGTCCGCCACCGTGGCGCGCACCGTGTGCCGGACGGCTTCTGCTCGGTCGATCACCTGCGCGACTGGGCGAAGGGGGGCGGTCGCTGGCGGGGCGTCGAGAGCTAGGCGCCGGACGCGAAGCGGGGCGAGGCCGTGCTAGGGGCCCGTCGTCCGGAGGCGCCGTCGAGAGCTAGGCGCCCGACTCCGAGCGGGGCGCGAGGCCGAGCTCGTCCGCTCGTTCCTCCATCGCCGCAATCACGCGCGCGACGTGCTCGTCGAAGTCCACGCCGAGGTCCTCCGCTCCGCGACGCACGTCGTCACGGTCCACGCCGGCCGCGAAGCTCGGCTGCTTCAGCTTCTTCTTCACGGACTTCGGTGTGAGCCCGACGATGCCCGTCGGCCGCACGACCGCGCAGGCCGCGATGAAGCCCGACAGCTCGTCGACGGCGTAGAGCGTCTTGGCGAGCGGCGTGACGCGCGGCACGCGCAGACGATCGGCGTGGCCCGCCACCGCGTCGACGATCTCGTCCGGGTAGCTGCGCCGCTCGAGCTCCTCGATCGCCATGCGCGGATGCCCCGTGTCGAGGTCGGGATAGCGCTCGTAGTCGAGGTCGTGGACGATCCCGGTCACGGCCCAAAGCTCCTCATCCTCTCCTCCCTCGCGCGCGTAGGCACGCATCGCCGCCTCCACACCGAGTACGTGCTTTCGCAGCGAATCGGACTCGGTCCACTCGCAAAAGAGGCGCCAGGCCTCGTCGCGGGAGACCGGCGCGCCCTGGTCCCGATCGGTCTCGGCAGCCGTCATCGCGACCTAGCGTACGCCAGCGCCTCCGGTACCCTTGCCCGGCCGCTCGCGCCCCTCCACGAGCGGCTCTCGACATGGAGAAATTCGTCATCGAAGGCGGCTACCCGCTCTCAGGCACGATCGTGCCGGCGGGGAACAAGAACGCCGCCCTGCCAGCGCTTGCGGCCTCGCTCCTCACCGAGGAGGACGTGGTCGTGCGCAACGTGCCGCGCATACGCGACGTCGAGGCGATGCTCGAGCTGCTCGCGGGCCTCGGCGTGAAGGTCGAGTGGCGCGCGGAGAGCGTCGTCGCGCTGAACGCCGGAGGGGTCGATCACACCGAGGTCGACGTGGACGTATCGAGTCGCATCCGCGCCTCGTTCCTGCTCGCGGGGCCCTTGCTGGCTCGCTTCGGGGAGGCGCACATGCCGCCGCCGGGCGGAGACGTGATCGGTCGTCGCCGGCTCGACCCGCATCTCGACGCCTTCCGCGCGCTCGGCGCCTCCGTCGAGGCGAACCGCTCCTACGGGATCGTCGCCCCCGCGGGCCTTCGGGCGGGGGACTTCTTCCTCGACGAGCCGTCGGTGATGGCCACCGAGAACGCATTGATGGCCGCGGCGCTCACCCCCGGCTCGACCGTGATCCACAACGCGGCGTCCGAGCCGCACGTCCAAGACCTCGCGCGGATGCTGCTCCAGATGGGCGCTCGCATCGAGGGGATCGGCTCCAACGTCCTCATCATCCACGGCGAGCGCTCGCTCGGAGGCGCCGACTACACGATCGGCCCCGACTACATCGAGATCGGGAGCTTCATCGCCCTCGCAGCGGTCACCGGCGGCGAGCTGCGCGTCAGCGACGTTGCGCCCAGCGATCTGCGCATGACGCGGCTCGCCTTCGAGCGCCTCGGCTGTCGCATCGAGCTCGACGGCGCCGACGTGGTCGTTCCGCCGGAGCAGCGCCTGCGCGTAAAGGACGACACGGGCGACGCGATCTCGAAGATCGAGGACGGGCCATGGCCGGCCTTCCCCGCTGACCTCACGAGCATCGCGCTCGCAATGGCCACCCAGGCGGACGGCATGGTGCTTATCTTCGAGAAGATGTTCGAGAACCGACTGTTCTTCGTCGACAAGCTGGTCTCCATGGGCGCTCGGGTCCTGCTGTGCGATCCCCATCGCGCGGTGGTAAGCGGCCCGAGCCGGCTTCACGGCGAGCGCATGGAGAGCCCCGACATCCGCGCGGGCATGGCGATGCTCATCGCCGCCCTCTGCGCCGAGGGCACGTCGGAGATCGGCAACGTCGGCCAGATCGACCGCGGCTATGAGCGGATCGACGAGCGGCTGCGGAGCCTCGGCGCTCGCATCGAGCGGACGGGGGCCGAGCTCGAGACCGCTTAGGACCGGCGCGGCTCGGCGAACCTGCAAGGCGCCGGCGGCCGGCGCGCGACCGGCGAGCGGCCAGAGGTTGCGATGATCAGCCCGACGCCACCCGGCACGCGTGACGTGCTGCCGGACGAGATGCGCGAGCTGCGCGCGATCTCGGAGCGCCTGCGTGGCGTGTTCGAGGACGCCGGCTACGGCGAGGTGTGGACGCCGACGATGGAGTACGAGGAGGTGCTCGCCCGCGGCGACGAGCGCGCGGCGGGCGCCGGCTACCGCGTATTCGACGACCAGGGCGGAGTGCTCGTCCTGCGCTCGGACATGACGATCCCGATCGCGCGGCTCGTGGCCACCCGCTATCCCGACGCCGCCGGGCCGATCCGGCTCTGCTACTTCGCGCACTCCTACCGTGCCGTGGAGCGCGGCAGCGGCCACTCGCGCGAGTTCCTCCAGGCCGGCGTCGAGCTGATCGGAGCACCCGCGCCCGAAGGCGACGCCGAGGTGATCGCGCTCGTGATCGCCGCGCTGTCGGAAGCGGGGCTCAAGCGCCATCGGATCGGCGTCGGCGACGGCTCGCTCTACCGCATTCTCCTGGCCAGCTTCGACGTGCCAGAGGCCGAGCGCCTACCGCTACTCGAGGCGCTCTCGCGGCGCGACCTCGTCGGGCTCGAGGCGCGCGTCGAGCGCCTTGGATTGCCCGCGCCGGCGCGCGAGCTGCTGGTCGAGCTGCCCACGCTCCGCGGCGGCCCCGAGGTGCTCGACCGCGCCGACGGGCCCGTGGCCGGCGCCGTCGAGAACCTCCGCGCCTGTCACGAACTGCTGGCCGAGTGGGGGATCGCGGATCGCGTGATCTTCGACCTCGGGCTGGTCCGCGAGCTCGGCTACTACACCGGTGCCGTGTTCGAGGTCTATGACCCGGCCGTCGGCTTCGCGATCGGTGGCGGCGGCCGCTACGACGATCTCGTGGCGCGGTTTGGCCGGGCGCTTCCCGCCTGCGGGGTCGCGCTCGACCTCGAGCGCGTCCACATGGCGGGCACCGAGGAGGAGCGGCTCGATGAGCGCCGGTGAGCGGCTGCGCATTGCCGTGCCCCGGGGAAGCCTCTTCCCCGGCACGCTGGACTTGCTCGAGCGCCTCGGGCTCGATGTCGGCGCGGTGCGGGCGAACGAGCGCAGGCTCCTCTTCGACGAGTCCGGGATCGTCACGATGCGGCCGAGCGACGTGCCCACCTACGTCGAGCACGGCGCGGCGGACATCGGCATCACGGGCAAGGACGTGCTGCTCGAGCAGTCGGGGCGGGAGGTCTACGAGCTGGTCGACCTGCGCTACGGGGAGTGCCGCATGATCGTGGCCGCGCGAGAGGGCGACGACGCGATGGGCGAGTCGCTGCGCCGGCTCGGCACGGTGCGCATCGCCACCAAGTACCCGCGCATCGCCGCGCGGCACTTCGCCGACACGGGCCGCCAGGCCGAGATCGTCGAGGTCAAGGGGTCGGTGGAGCTCGCGCCGCTGACGGGCCTGGCGGAGGCGATCGTGGACCTCACCGCGAGCGGTCGAACGCTCGCGGAGAACCGCCTGACCGAGCGCGAGGAAATCGCCGTGTGCACGGCGCGACTGATCGCGAACCCCGTGGCGCACAAGCTCAAGGCGGCCGCCATCGACGCGCTCGCGGAGCGCACGCGGGAGGCCACATGAGGGTGAGCCGCTTTGGCGCCGACGCGACCGCTGCCGAGATCCGGGCGCTCTCGCCGCCGCCCGCAGACGTGGAGGACGACGTGCGCGCGATCGTCGACGAGGTTCGCACCGGCGGCGATGAGGCCGTGCGCCGACTCACCGAGCGCTTCGACCGCGCGGAGGTGGCCACCGAGCGACTTGCGGTGGAGCCGGCGGAGATCGAGGCCGCGGTCGGGACCCTCGAGCCCGCCGTGCTCATCGCGCTCAGGACGGCCATCGCGAACGTCCGCGCCGTCGCGCGCGCCGGGCTCGGAGCCACCCCGAAGGTCGAGCTTCCGCAGGGTCAGTGCGTGGAGATCGTGGAGACGCCCGTCCGGCGCGCGGCAGCCTACGTGCCCGGCGGTCGCGCGCCCTACCCCTCGACGCTCGTGATGTGCGCAGTCACGGCGCGCGCGGCTGGCGTCGACGAGCTCGCGGTCTGCGCGCCGCCGGGGCCCGAGGGGCGCGCGCACCCGGTGATCCTCGCCGCCTGCTGCCTATGCGGCGTGACCGAGGTCTACCGCATGGGCGGCGCCCAGGCGATCGCCGCGCTGGCGCTCGGCACCGAGTCGGTCGCACCCGTCGACGTCATCGTCGGCCCCGGCAACGCGTACGTGCGCGAGGCAAAGCGCCAGCTCGCGGGCGTCGTGGGGATCGACGGCCTCGCCGGTCCCAGCGAGCTCGTCGTGGCCGCCGCTGGCGATGCCGACGCCGAACTGATCGCCCTCGACCTCCTCGCCCAGGCCGAGCACGGCCCGGACACGCTGCTCGCCCTGATCACGCCCGACGCGCGCCTCGCGAGTGAGGTGGAGCGCACGGTGACCCAGCTCGCAGGCTCGCTGGCGAGCGTCGCAGACGCGCCGCTGGCGATCGTCCACGCCGCCGACGTCTCGGCGGCGGTGCGGCTGGCCGACGCGCTCGCGCCCGAGCACCTCGAGCTGGTGGGCGAGGAGGTGGAGGCCCGCGCCGGACGTGTTCGCACCGCCGGCTGCCTCTTCGTCGGGCGCGACGCCGCGACGGCCTTTGGCGACTACGTGGCCGGCTCGAATCACGTGCTGCCCACCGGCGGGGCGGCGCGCTTCCAGAGCGCGCTGTCGGTCGCGTCGTTTCTGCGCCGGATGGCTCGGATATCGTTGCCGGCCGGCGCGGCCGAGCGCCTCGCGCCCGCAGGTGCGGTGCTCGCGCGCGCGGAGGGCTT
>Ga0136616_10002231_pt1 | contig 10265 bp, 13 predicted proteins | sample AntDrymUQ2992106_2_FD_106648 | JGI IMG/M metagenome (GOLD analysis project Ga0136616, IMG submission 106648) | Polar desert sand microbial communities from Dry Valleys, Antarctica - metaG UQ299 (21.06) | ecosystem: Environmental > Terrestrial > Soil > Desert | place: Antarctica: Dry Valley... | reverse complement strand
GGCCGACGGGACCCTGACCATCACCACCCCCACCGGAATCACCCGAACCACCCGACCACCAGGACCCGACACCGAACCCGTCTGGCCCGCACCAGCCCCCGTACCACCGACGCCGACCACGACCACGAATGCGCCGGCGCCAGCAATCCGTACGAACGACGACCCACCACCGTTCGGACGAACGACTGACGACCACGACCGTTCTGACCGACGCTGACTGACGACCAACACCGTTCCGACGCCGCCGCCGACGACCCACCCCCGCTCCAGCCTGTGCGACTTGGTGTCGCCGACGCGGACCGGGCCATCCGCACCGCACCGGTATCCGGCCGGGTTCCGGCTCAGTGGAATGCCTCCAGCCCTTCGGGTCTGCAACCCGAACGCGCCGACCCGACCAGTGCCACCCCGTGCGACAGTCGCGACCGCTCCCTTGACCTCGACGGTGACTGGGTGGTGGTCCTCGACCATCAAGTCCCCGGCGGTCGGGCCGTTTCTCCTGATCCTGGGTCCGACGGACTGGCCTTCGCCCTTAACCTGTGGAGTCCATGAGCAGGCTGTCGGATTCCCGCTACGACGTTCTCGTCGTCGGCGGCGGCGCGATGGGCAGCGCGGCTGCCTGGCAGCTGGCTCGACGTGGTCAGTCGGTGCTGCTGCTGGAGCGCTTCGAAGCCGGGCACGCCTATGGCGCTAGTCACGGCGGAGTCCGGATCTTCCGATACGGCTACGACGATCCGACATATGTACGGATGGTCCAGCAGGCACTACCCCTGTGGCGCGAGCTCGAAGCCGACGCGGGCGAGACGCTCCTCGAGCTGACCGGTGCGGTGGACCACGGACCCGAGCGCGACATCGCGGCGCTCGCTGCGGCCTACCGCACATGCGGGGTCAACCACGAACATCTGACCCCCGGGGCAGCGACCGAGCGCTGGCCTGGTCTGCGATTCGACTCCACCATACTTGCACAGGCGGATGCCGGGCGCACCAAGGCGGCGGTTACCGTGGCTGCCCTGCACCGGATGGCGACCGCTCACGGAGCTGAACTACGTTGGGCTACAAAGGTTCATACGATTGAAGCGAAAGAAGAAGGAGTCACCGTCCGTACCGACGACGCGGAGTTCTCCGCTCCAGTGGCAGTTGTGGCGGTCGGCGCTTGGTCGCAGCCGTTGCTCGCGCCGTTGGGCTTACCGTTGCCGCCGATGAGGGTCACCGAGGAACAAGTCTTCCACTTCCCACCGGTCGAGGACCGGCCCGGCGGGAATCCATGGCCCTCGTTCATGCATCGCGGGCCGCGGATCCGGTACGGGCTGCAGACGCCCGGGGAGGGCATCAAACTCGGCGAGCACCATTCCGGACCGGTCTGCGACCCGGAACCCGCGCAGCGCAGCTTCGCTATCGACCCAACTGCGAGGGAGCGAATCCGCCGGTACGCCGCCGACTGGCTGCCGGGCGTCATCCCCGAGCCGGTGACCGAGACGACCTGCCTCTACACGACGACACCGAACGAGGACTTCGTGATCGAACGGTTCGGACCGATCGTCGTGGGCGCCGGGTTCTCCGGTCACGGGTTCAAATTCACTCCGTTGATCGGAGCCCGTCTGGCCGATCTCGCCCTCGCCCGAGGTCAGTGATCGAGCCAGGGTCAGTGATCGACCAGATCCAGCAACTGATGCACCGTCGGGGTGAGCCCGGCATCGCCGCGTGACGTTCCGTCGATCGAGGTGATGGCCGCCGCCCCTCGCACGCTCGAGACCAGCCAGACCGCATCGGCGGCAACAAGGTCCACCGGAGTGGTCGGGACAGCGGCCGTGGCCCAGCCGGCATGCTCGGCGCGCTCGAACAGCTCGGCCTGGGTCGTCCCGGCGAGGATGCCGCTGTCCAACGATGGGCTGTGCAGGCAATGGCCGGAAGCCCAGACCACCGTCGATGTCGGCCCTTCCAAAACCAATCCGTCCGTGGACATGAAGACGACGTCTTGTGCCCCATCGGCTTTGGCCTGGCGAAGCGCCGCCATGTTCACGGCGTACGACACGGACTTCGTCCCGCCCAGCAGCCACGGGGACCGGGCTCGCTCGTCGGAGGCAACACCGAGCGAAAGTAAGCGGACTCCGACGCCCTCACGACGCTGGCGCAGAGTCTCCGGCAACACCGGGGCCAGCGTCGCCAGGCAAGTCGCCGGCCCGGGCAGGCCGTCCAGACCGCGGGTCATTACGAGCTTCAGGACGCCTTCGACCTCCGGCGGCCAGCCGTCGGCGCAGGCCGCTGCCAGCGAGGCCCAGGCCGAACGACTCAGTGCCTCCATTCCGAGCCGCTCCGCCGAAGCCGACATTCGGGACAGATGCGCGGAAAGCGCGCGTACGCCGCCGTGGCGCACCAGCAGGGTCTCGAATATCCCGTCACCACGAACCAGACCCAGGTCGAAGGCCGAGGCAACCGGCTGGCTCGGGTCGACCAGTTCAGGTACGCCGTCGACGAGGCGGCCCGCCACGAGAGGCGGGTCAGCGGCGTACACGCGGCGACCGTACCGGCTGGTCGGCTCGAGCCTGGCCCCGATGTCAGCTGGTCAGCGGTGCCAGTGCCGCCGGCGGTCCGGTACGGCGCCGATCCGGCGCGCATGTCCGTACAGCGAGAAGGCCATGAACGCCAGCGGCCAGGCCGGCCAGAAGAATGGCGCACCGGTCGCGAAGAAGACACCGACCAGCACAAAGGCGATGACAGCGACGGTGATCGCGTGCCGGATCAGGCCGGTACGGGCCACCTTCCGGGCCTCCGGCGTGTTCTCCAGCAGCCGGCGCCCGCCGTCGGGCAGATCGGCGGTCAGCGGTACCAGGTCGGCCCGGGTGCGCGCGGCGTAGACCAAAGCCAGGCGTTCGTCGGCCTCGTCGAGGCTCAGCATTCCTTGGGCTGCGGCCGCCTGCATGATCCGGGCGACATACTCGCGCTCGCTGTCAGATGCCCGGATGTCGGCGCGGTTGTCCTCGCGGACGGCCAGATCGGTGCTCATGTCGTTCTCCTCGAACTCTCTTCGGCGTGGCCTCGTGTGCATGCCACCAAGAGTCGCCGGTCACCACCCGGTTGTCGTCAGCGGCGGGGCGCAATCGCGGCTACGTCAATCGCCGTACGTCAGCCGAGGACGACCCGCTACCGGCCCGTACGATCGCAGTTCTATGAGTGACGTGACCCTGACCGAGCAGTTGCGCGCCCGCGGGCTGCGGGTCACCTCGGCGCGGGCCCAAGTCCTGGACAGCGTCCAGCAGCTCGAACACTGCACGCCCGAGCAGATCTATCAGCACGTCGGGCAGGACTCGCCGTCGCTGAACATCACGACGGTCTACCGGACGCTGGACCTCCTGGAGGAACTCGGCTTGATCGGGCACACCCATCTCGGCCACGGAGCGCCGGTCTACCACCTCACCGAGGACCAGCATCTGCACGTCGTCTGCCATCGGTGCGAATCGGTCATCTCAGCCGATTCCAGCGTCCTCACCGACGTGGTTGCCACGATGGAACGCGAACACGGCTTCCGGGTGGACGTCGGCCACGTGACTCTGTCCGGGGAATGCGCAACCTGTCGGGCGGGTTCGCAGTAGACGTGGCAGCAGAAGTTCCGTACCGCTCAGTGCTGCTCGACCTTCCCGGCGCCGTTGCCGGTGAGGACGAGGACGCCGCGGTCGCTATTCACTACGGCGACCCACTTCGCGAACAGCGCCAATTGGCCGAGGGTGCGGCATGTGTCGACCGGAGCCACCGCGAGATCCTGACCGTCGACGGCGTGGACCGGCTGAGCTGGCTCAACGACCTGACCACCCAAGAAGTCCGGAGTCTGGCCGACGGTCAGGTCACCGAGACTCTTGTGCTGTCGGCCACCGGTCACGTCGAGCACCACGCTCAGGTCACCGACCTCGCCGGCACCGTCTGGCTGGACGTCGAGGGGGGAACCGGGGCCGGCCTGCTGAGCTTCCTGGATTCCATGCGCTTCATGCTTCGGGTCGAGACGCGCGCGGTCACCGACAACTGGGCCCTGCTCACCCTGGCCGGCCCGGAATCACCTGCGGTTCTGCGCGCGATCGGGGTCCGAACCCCAGAAGCCGGCCAGGCGCTCGCGCTGACTGAAGGCTGGGTACGGGCCAGTCCAGCGTCGGCGGGGGGCGTCAGCTCGTACGACCTGCTTGTCGTACGAGCCGAACTCACGACGTGGGCGGGCAGACTTCGCGACGCTGGTGCCGGCGCCGCCGGGCTCTCGGCGTACGAGGCGCTGCGCGTCGGGGCCCGCCGCCCACGGCACGGCTTCGAGACCGACCACAAGACGATCCCCAACGAGCTCGCCTGGCTACGGACGGCGGTGCACCTAACCAAAGGCTGCTACCGCGGTCAGGAAACAGTGGCGCGGGTACACAACCTCGGGCGCCCTCCCCGCCGGATGGCCCTCGTCCACCTCGACGGAGTCAGCGAGGCACTGCCCGAACGGCGCACCGAGGTCACTTGGGACGGGCGCCCGGTCGGCTCGGTGACCACTGCGGCCTGGCACTACGAGCTGGGTCCGATCGCGCTGCTCTCGCTCAAGCGCACGGTGCCCGACGATGCGGAACTTCTCGTCGCCGGCAGCATGGCTCGGATCGAGCCCGACCCCGATGCCGTCCCGGACGACGTCGTGCCGGCCGGACGCGCAGCCAGGGACCGACTCACCGGGCGCGACGGGTCTGCCACGATCAAGGCATGAGTCACGCTCCACCGGCTACTGCGCCGATCCCACCGTCCAGCCCTGCGGCCAGCACACTGATCACCGTCGCGCCCACCGGCGCGGAATCCAGCAAGTCCGACGTACCGGCGCTGCCGGTCACCCTGGACGAACTCGTGGCGACCGCGCGCGGCGCCGAGGCGATCGGTGCCGCGGTCATCCATGTGCACATCCGCGACGACCAGGCGCGTCCCTCCCTGGATCTCGATCGGCTGCGTGACACCGTCGAGGCGCTGCGGGAACAGACCTCGCTGATCGTCCAGCTGTCCACCGGCGGAGCGGTGACCGACCCCGAGGAGAACCGGCTGCGGGTCCTCGAGGCCGCACCCGACGCGGCGAGCTGTTCGATGGGCACGGTCAACTTCGGCCGCGACGTCTTCCTCAACCGGTGGGACTTCATCGTCGAACTGCACAACCGGATGCGCGATGCCCAGATCGTCCCCGAGTACGAGATCTTCGACCTGGGGCAGCTGACCACCCTGCAGCGGCTGCTGGACAAGCACGGCCCGCCCTACGGCGAGCACGTTCATGTCGATCTGGTGATGGGCGTCCCGGGTGGGATGCCGGGCACGGCGCACGCCCTGGTCGCCGCAGTCGGCGTCCTGCCGGCCGGTGCCACCTTCGCCGCGACCGGTGTCGGTCGGACCTCGCTCCCGGTGATGCTCGCGGCGCTCTCGGCCGGCGGCCACCTGCGGGTCGGGATGGAGGACACGTTGACCTATGCACCCGGAGAGCCGGTGCGGGACAACACTCAACTCGTCGCTCGCGCTGCAGGGATGGCCAAGATCGCCCAGCGCCCGCCCATGTCGGTCGCGGACGCGCGGGCGCTGCTCGGCGTACGCCCGTTGGCAGCGGTCTCGTGAGCACTGCTATGACGAACCCGGTTCTGGTCGAGGTGGTTCGTGGCGGTCTCGTGGAGTCGGTGCACCGGGGCAGTGCGCTCGTTCTGGGAGCCGACGGAGGTGTTCTGGCTGCCGTCGGCGAACCGGACGCAGTCACCTTTCCCAGGTCCGCGGTCAAACCGTTGCAAGCGATCGGAATGCTTCATGCCGGACTCGTCCTGGACGAGGCAGCCTTGTCGATCGCGACCGGCTCACACTCCGGGGAGCCCGGGCACGTCGACTGTGTCCAGACGACACTGGAATCGGCTGGGCTGTCCGTGACGGACCTGCAGTGTCCGGCCGCGTTGCCCATGAACGAGGCCGCCCGCGATGCCGTACTCGCGGCGGGAGGTGGACCGCAGCGCGCGTACATGAACTGTTCGGGCAAGCACGCTGCCATGCTGCTCACCTGCCTGGCCAACGGTTGGCCGACGGGGTCATACCTGGACGCTGGACACCCGTTGCAGGTCCACCTTCGCGGCGTGCTGACCGAATACGCCGGGGAAGCGCTCGACCCGGTCACGGTCGACGGGTGCGGCGCACCGCTGTTCGGGATGACCCTGACCGGGCTGGCCCGGGCGTTCCTCCGATTGGCCGACGAGTCCGGAGCCGCCCGGGAGGTCGCGGACGCCATGCGGGCTTACCCGTTCCTCGTCGCCGGGACCGGTCGGGAGGACACCGAATTGATGACCGGACTTCCGAACCTGCTCAGCAAGGCCGGCGCCGAGGGCGTGCACGTCGCGGCCGTACCAGCTGCCGGCGCGGTGGTGGTGAAGATCGACGACGGCAACGAGCGCGCCCGGATGCCGGTGATCGTGGCCGGTCTGCGCCGGCTGGGCCTGACCGGCGAGGTGCTGGAGCGGTGGGCGACCGGAAAGGTGCTCGGCGGTGGGCGACCGGTGGGCACGATCCGCGCCGCAGAGGGGTCGTGGCTCGCGCCGTGAGGGAGGTCACCACCGCAGTGCTAGCTGATCGCTTGCTGTAGCTAGCAGTCCGTCGTATCGTCGATGTCATGGCGAGCTTGACCGAATCAGTGCGCGACGTGGGTGGCTTCATCCGCGAGCAGCGTGAGACCGCCAAGGTGTCGCTGCGCCAACTGGCCAGAACGGCGGGAGTGAGCAATCCCTACCTGAGCCAGATCGAGCGGGGGCTGCGCAAGCCCAGCGCCGAGATCCTGGCCCAGATCGCCAAGGGTCTGCAGATCTCTGCCGAATCGCTCTACCAACAGGCCGGTTTACTGGAAGAACGCCCGGGCGATGCGCAGGTGGCAACAGCCATCCGACTCGACCCGCACCTGTCCGAACGACACAAGCACGTGCTTCTCGAGCTCTACGACACCTTCTGTCGTGAGCACAGCCAGACGACAGCACGTCAGACCACAGCACGTCAGACCACAGCACCAAAGACCGATCCAATCCCCGAGGAGGGAACAGAATGAGCATCACCCATGACGTCCAGACGCTCGGCAAAGACCTGAGCAACGAGGCAAAGGTCACCGGCGAGAACGCCATCACGCAGACCAAGACTGTGATCGGCACGGCTCGTACACCGCTGTATGCCGTCATCGGCGCCAGCGACCACGCCGCCAAGCTCGCCCGCGGCCTCGTCACCGACTTGCGTACCCGCGCCGAAGCGCTGCCGATCGATCTCAAGAACCGGGCAGAAGGTTTGCCGGGTGACGTCCGAGGTGCGGCCGACGAGGCCCGTCAGCGGGCCACCACCCAGGCGGCCGCGGTTCGCCCCGAGGCCGTCCGGGCGGCTGTCCGCGGGGTTCTGACCGAAGCCGTCTCGACCGCTCGTAAGACCGTTCGCCGGTATGAGAAGCGCGGTCAGATGGTAGTCGCCGACTTCCGTCGCGCTCCGAGCTTCACCCGCGTTCTTATGGGTGCCGAAAACGCGGTCGACCGGGTCGAGGACGCGCTCGAGGACTTGATTGACGACGCCCAGAGCGAGCTCAAGGACGCCCGCAGGTCGACCGGCAGCACCGCCACCAAGGCCAAGGCGACCGTCCGCAAGGCCAGCACCAAGCCGGCCTCGAGCCGGAACGGCTCCGCCACAAAGGCAACGCCTGTCAAGTCGAGCGCGATCAGCAAGTCCACGGCTGCCAAGGTGACGGCTGCCAAGGCAGCGGCCAAGCGCGCCCCGGCAAAGACTGCGACCAGCAAATCCGGTTCGAGCAAGGCGTCTTCCAAGAATTGAGCGCACTGCTTCGACATGTACTTCGTACGACCGACGTAAGCAAGCACGACGAGCCCCGGCCCACTCGCCGGGGCTCGCCGCGTCCGAGCGGTCGAGCCAACCGCGTACCCTCGACCGCGTGGGTGTGGTCGAGGACTGGATTTTCGTGGGCCTCTTCTGGGGGGCACTGATCCTGCATGTAGCCGCCTTCGTGGATGCGACCATCCGCCCGAACGCCGGCTTTGTGGCCAACGAGCGCCTGACGAAACCCGCCTGGATGGGGATCACCGCCTTGGCGGCCGTCGTCACCTACCTGTCCGGGCCGATCTCCTTTCTCGGCATCCCCGCGTTGGTGGCCTCGATCCTCTACTTCGTGGACGTGCGACCGGCTCTTCGTGGAACGTCTCAAGGCAACGCCTGGTAGAGCCGGCCGATGCCCGACCACGAGCAGTCTCGAACACAACGCCTCGATCTCGTCGATGCCACCCTGCGGGAATGGGACGCGACGGTGCTGGCCAGCGACCCGGTGACCGGGATCGTGCTGGACCGATCGGCGTTCTATCCCGGCGGCGGTGGGCAACCTCCGGATCACGGCGTCCTGCTGTGGAATGGGGTTCAGACCCGCATCGTGGACACCCGCCGCGGCGACGACCTCTATCTCATCCCTGCTGAGGGCGACCCGGTTCCGCCGGTCGGGACGGCTGTTCGCGGCGCCGTCGAGGACGCTCGCCGCTTCTCGCTGATGCGCACGCACTCCGGGCTGCACCTGCTCGCCGGAGTGGTCTTCCGGGATTTCGGGGCGCTGGTGACGGGCGGGAACATGGAGCCCGGAGTGGCTCGGATGGACTTCAACCTGCCCGACATCCCGGCTGACTTCAAGGACCGGATCGCCCAGGCGTGCGCCGTCGAGGTGGCCGCCGACCGGGCGATCCGGGTGGACAACCTCCCGCGCGACGAGGCTCTGGCGATCCCGGACGTCATCCGTACGGCGACCGACCTGCTGCCCCCTGACCTCGAAATCGTCCGGATCGTGGACATCGTCGGACTCGACGTTCAGGCCGACGGCGGGACGCACGTCGCCTCCACCAAGCAGATCGGTTCGATCGACGTCGTGAAGGTGGAGAACAAGGGCAAAGCCAACCGCCGACTGCGGATCCGCCTGACCGACTAACCCGGCGGCCTCACACCCGCTGGACGACAAGGCGCGAGACTGCCTGCATGTGCGACACCGTTGCACGTGTGAGCATGCGTTTTCATCGGATCTGTGAGGCCGGCTGGCCCTTGGGTCAGATCGTGCTGTCGGCCGGTAACAGCAGCCAGAGGATGAGATAGAGGAAAACCTGTGGGCCGGGAAGCACGATCGAGACCACAAAGGCCACCCGTACGACGGTGGGTGACAACCCCAGCCGACGGGCGATACCGGAGCAGACCCCGGCGATGACCTTGTTCGATGAGTTCCGGGCGAGGGTGTTGCTGGCCATGAACGCTCCTTTGCCAGAGATGGCGAAACCGCTTAGGTCGCCAACTTAGACTTGTTGTCGTGCACGTCGAGGCAATCGCCGGTGACATCACCACCGAAGCAGTCGATGCGATCGTCAACGCCGCCAATCCGGGACTGCTCGGTGGCGGTGGAGTCGACGGTGCCATCCACGCTGCCGGCGGACCGGACATCCTGACTGAATGCCGTCGGATCAAACAGGATCTACCCGGCGGACTGCTGCCGCGCGGACAGGCCGTGGCGACCACGGCTGGACGTCTGCCGGCGCGCTGGGTCATCCACACCGCCGGCCCCGTGTACGACTCGCGCAAGGATCGCAGCCCGACCCTGCGCTCCTGCTACGTCGAATCACTGTCTCTGGCGGCCCAACTCGGCGCCACGTCGATCGCCTTCCCGGCGATCTCGGCCGGTGTGTACGGCTGGCCGATCGACGACGCCGCTCGGATCGCGGTCAGCGCCGTACGCGACACGCAAGCACCCGGAATCCGCCTCGTACGGTTCGCCCTTCTCGGCGGGCCGGCGCTCCAGGCATTTGCAAGGGCGTTGATGGACACAGGCCCTGATTGACATAGCTGCTCCGCTCCGGCCTGGACAACTGGATCTTCTGGGCGGCGCTGGCTTTTGCGCTGGGTGTGGCCTTTCTGGTCGCCCTGCCGATCAACCGGTGGATGATTTCGCGGGGGCTCGGCCACGCCGTCGTGCATTCGAAGCACCACTGACCGGAGCGGCATCGACTCGCTCCAGCCGGTCTCGGTAGACCGCGCGGACGGCGAAGACCTGGCGCAGTTCACTGCGTACCTCGCCGAAGAACTCGCGCTGATAGTCCTTGTCCACCAAGGCCGTCACCAAAAACTGCATTCCACCGATCGCGCCGATGAGACCCGCGGCTTTGAGCAACTCAATCGACAGGTACACCTCGGCACCCAGTAGACGCACAGTCGGGCCGACAACGGTCGGTGGTGTGCCGACCCAT